>ERZ1039804.7-NODE-7-length-198552-cov-13.016665_pt1 | contig 198552 bp, 173 predicted proteins | sample MGYA00383089_ERZ1039804 | MGnify/ENA primary metagenome ERZ1039804 (study PRJEB29581, sample SAMEA5548359) | metagenome | biome: marine; feature: coastal; material: water | depth 1 m | study: Short-term variability in the microbial, nano- and picoplankton dynamics...
CATCTAAACCAATTAAAATATTTCCTTTGCTTAAACGTTGATTCTACAATGAAGCTTTTTAGCAAATACATTCTTCTGGTGATAGGCATTTACCTTACAATGACCGCTTGCCGTAAAGAGCAATTCACCACCAGTGGCGCAGATAGTGTAACAGTAAATTCAGACACCCTTTGGTTTGACACTGTATTCACAAGAGCAAAAATTGGAGTCCCACTTTCTGTAAACAAGCAGATCATTGTAAAAAACCCTTCCAAAAAGAGTATTCGTACTCACATTACCCTTGCAGGGGGAGCACAATCTCACTTTAGGCTCAATGTAGATGGAGAGCCCGGACATACGTTTCAAAATGTAGAGATATTTCCCGAAGACAGTGTCTTCCTATTTGTAGAGGTACACCCAGACCCCAATAACAATAACCCTGAATTTAATCCGCTTATTATTCGAGACTCTTTACTTTTTAATACAAATGGTAATGAAAGTAAAACAATACTCATAGGCTGGGGACAAGACGCTCACTATATTTTTCGTGATAGCATAGAAACCGATACCACATGGAGAGACACAAAACTCCCCATCGTAGTGTACGGCTATTGCTATGTAAAACCTGACGTACAGCTTACCATAGAAAAAGGAGTACAGGTGCACTTTGCTCCGAGAAGCTGGCTGTTTGTAGAAGGCAAGCTAGACATAAGAGGATCTAAGGAAGAACCTGTACTAATGCAAGGAGATAGGCTACAACCGGAGTGGGAAGAACGCGCTGGCCAATGGGGAGGCATCTGGATAAGCCACCCGAGCTACGGCAGTACAATAGAACACGCTACTATTAAAAACGGAACTGTGGGTGTCTATTGCGACTCTACTCCTGGACTAGACGGCGAACGAAACGTAACCCTAAGCAAAACCATGATACGCAACATGAGTTTTGACGGTATAAGTGGTAAAGGAAGTACCCTATATGCAGAAAACTGCGTAAGCACCAACTGCGGCAGATTCACCTTCTTGGGAAATGAAGGGGGTGACTATACCCTCATCCATAATACCTTTTATACTGGCAGTAAAGACTTCAGCCGTCAAAATCCAACATTTGCCTACTTAAGTACACGCAGAGACCCACTTACCAATGCCATCTTGCAACGGTATACACTCAAATTTAACTTTCTGAACAACATCATCGATGGTATAAATAGCGAAGGAGAAATACTCGGAGATTTGGAAGGCACCATAGAAGCTCCATCTGTGGTAGATTATAATGTATTGCGTAGCGAAGACAACTTCTATTTTGGCTCGGGGTCTAATAATATTCGAAAAGAAGGGGAAAAACTCTTTATAGATGCTTACAACTACAACTTGGATTTAGACTCGGTGAATTCCTCCATATCTAAAGACAAAGCCATAAGGGTATCTCCTGCCATAATAGAGGACCACTTTGACAGACTTCGAGATGCTACACCTGATGTAGGTGCATTTGAAAGTCAATACTAATACTACAAGCTACTGCAACTAGTAGACAGCATAGAGACTGTTGTTTTTTTTACTGTGAATAGAGCACTTGCTGGCGAGTATATCTGCGAGTCATGGTGGAGGTAAATAATTTCACCCCTAAACGCCTGCTACTTCAAAGAGCTTAGCTATCATACTATCCCACGTAAAACGCCGGCGTTCTGTTTTAATGTTTTCTACGAATTCTGAATCTCGATTGTTTGCATAAAAATCGAGAATAGCGTCTGCTATTTCTGTGGTATCGGTAGACGTAACATAGCCTACTTTATTGTGCGGCACTAGCTCTGCCAGACCACCTACATCTGTTACTAGCATAGGATTATGGTAGTAGTATGCAATCTGTGTTACGCCACTCTGGGTAGCTGTCTTGTATGTTTGCACGACCATATCTGCTGCACTAAAATACGTACTCACCTCGCTATCGGGAATAAAATCATTGGCTTGTACTAAGGTATTTTCTAAATTGTGTTCTGCAATAATAGCCTGATAATCGTCTGGTTTGTCGTAGTACTCACCTGCTATAATGAGCTTTATGCCAGCCGCTTGTATTCGTTGGTCTGCGAATGCCTGAAGTAAAATATCTAACCCCTTGTACTTACGTATGAAGCCAAAGAAGAGCAAGTATTTACCTTCTTTATCAAGGCCCAGTTTTTCTCGAGCAATAGCCTTATCCAGTTGCGGCCCAAAGCTCTCATACATGGGATGCGGATTATACACCGCTGGCTTGTCTGCAGTAAACGTTCTTAAGTCTTGCAATACAGCCTCGCTCATAGTCACAAAACCATCGCAACTATTGGCAAAGTACTTGGTAAATGGAGCATCAAAAAATCGCTGCTCGTGTGGTATTATATTATCGGCAATCGCAACCACTTTGGTATGGTTATTCTTGCGAATAATTCTACCCAATGTACCCAAGCATGGCCCCATAAAAGGCATCCAGTATCTAAAAATAACGAGATCGGGTTTTTCTTTTTTTAACTTCCCACCTAGACGAAACCAATTGAACGGATTCACCGAATTAAGACTAACCTCTATGTCAATATCTTGCGGCTTTGGGTCAGTGCTGTATTGTGTTTTACCAGGGAAGAGTATACTCGGATACTGTAAACTAAAGGTGACAATACGCACAGTATGTCCTTGTTCTTTTAGCTTGGTGGCCAATAATTGGTTGTAGGTAGACAAACCACCTCTAAGTGGATATGCCGGGCCAATTATGACTATATTCTTAGTCAAGGCCTAATCTTTCTGAGATTTCGTATTTGTTTCTATTCGGAGCGTTTCTGCTCATCATTTCTGCCAGGAAACCTCCCATGAATAGCTGAGAACCTACAATGAGCATCACCAATGCAATGTAGAACAACGGATTATCGGTAACCAAGGTTTTCCGTAAACCTTGACTAATAGCCAATAGCTTTTGGATAAGGACAAACGCCGTTAACCCAAAGCCTGTTAAGAACGCAACCGCACCCCAAAATCCAAAGAAATGCATAGGTCTCTTACCAAACTTAGAAACGAACATGATACTAAGTAAGTCCAACGGCCCACGAATAAATCTACTGAAACCAAACTTAGTCTCTCCATATTGACGCGATCGGTGTATCACCACCTTCTCCCCTATGTTTTTGTATCCAGCCCTGTGGGCCATTACCGGGATATATCGGTGCATCTCACCGTACACTTCTACACTCTTAACCACCTCATTTTTGTACGCTTTCAGCCCACAATTGAAATCGTGCAAATAGATGCCACTCATCTTACGGGTTGCCCAATTGTACAGTTTAGTCGGGATCGTTTTTGTGATGGGATCATAGCGTTTTTTCTTCCATCCACTTACAAGATCAAAACCATCTTCCCAGAGCATACGGTGCATCTCTGGCAATTCATCTGGACTGTCTTGCAAGTCTGCATCCATCGTAAATACAGAATCTCCTTTTGCTATCGCAAAACCTTCATTTAAAGCCGCACTTTTGCCGTAGTTTCTTCTGAACTTAAGACCTTTTACCTCTGAGAAATTCTTTTGCAATCCTAAGATTACACTCCAAGAGTCATCGGTACTGCCGTCATCGATAAATACAACTTCATAACTGAATTTATTTTCGTCCATTACCCGCTTTATCCAAGCGTGCAATTCGGGTAACGATTCTGCTTCGTTGAGCAGTGGTATTACAATTGATATATCCAAGATTAGCTTCCTATTTCGTCTACTTCTGCTTCCACTCTCGGCTCTTTGTCTCTGTATATTACTCCTATGATGAGTGACAATAACAGGTACCACCCTATACCGCCTACAGCAGATTTTATTTGGCCCATTATACCCTGAGCTTTTCCCGCTCCGTCTTCTTTAGCTTTGGCCATGGCTTCCTCTATTGCTTGATCTGGCGCACCCATTTTTTCCATAAATTCCTCTGTACTAATAAGCACTTCATCTGCCAATTGTTGCTCCCACTGAGGATCTATAACGGTCATAAATAGGATATTGAATGTGAGGACAATTGCTGAGGCAACTATACCCGTAACCATACCCGCGGCTAATGCATTGCCAAAAGTGAAGTAACTGAAATTTTTCTTGGTATCTCTTACTCCCAATAGGATGAACACGATAGGAATAGCAAGGAAATTAACTGCCAAGAGAATAATCCACCCTGCAGGCTTAGCATATATCAAAGGATCTATTGCGTATAGCACTAAAAATACCAGTATGCTAAGAATAGCCATTGTAACTCCTTGTTTGATTGCGGGTTTATACTGTTCCATTGTATCTTATATTGAATATGTTTCTTTTTTGTTGAATACACTCACTATTCTCCCCATTTGTTTTTGTTTCCACTCATGTGAGTTTTTGCTGGAAGACTGGTTGGTCTCTGCATTGAATATCCACTCATGATGCGTATCTATAATGGTAAGGTTAACACTTGTATTCTTTGATATAGCTTCTGTAGGAAGGCCCAATAAATTTCTAGGCCCATTGGTAAGTGCATTTACAAATGTTTCTTTTGATATATCATTAGCTAAATGTTTTAAGTACCATGGCAAGATCAGTTGCAAGCTGAGTGCTCCTGTGTCTGCATAGTCAAATTCTACCTGCTTACTTTCTATATTTTGTGGATGGTGATTGCTGCATATTGCATCTATCACTCCATCATTGACTCCTTGTATAAGCGCATTTCTGTCTTTTTCGCTACGCAAAGGCGGGTACAGTTTGAAGTTCTCATCGAAACTGAGCACCTCTTTATCTGTAAAACACAGATTAAAAATACTGACATCACAGGTTACTGCCAGTCCTTCTTTTTTAGCTTGGCGAATATGGTCTACAGACTCTACTGTAGAAATACAACTAAAATGTACCGCAGCGTTGCAATAACGTGCTACTTCTATCTGCTCCCTCACGCTGATAAACTCAGCTATAGATGGGCTTGTTTTTAACCCTGTATGTACGGTTGTTTCACTTTCATTTACAGAGCCGCCTTGCTCTATAGACTTGTCACTAGGATGTGTTATCACTTTTGCACCAAAGGGTTTGGTATAGAGCAATGCTTTTTTAAGCAAACCATTGCTTACAGCACCGTCTCCATTGGTAAAAGCTACTGCACCTGCTAAACTCATATCGTACAATTCCGCTAGATTTCCTGCGTGCTTGGTATCTGACAATACACCCGTAGGCTGTACGTCTACTAAATGATTCTGACTGGATTTTACAATATAATTCACACCAGACTTATCACTAATGCTTGGTTCACTGCATGGCAATGTCACTAACGATGTAAAACCTCCTGCAGCCGCTGTATTTAAAGTTTTCTCTAAGGTGTCTTTGTGTTCATTTCCTGGATCGGTGAGGTGACATCGCATGTCTATCCAACCTTCGGTTACCCAAAGATCTTGTCCCGTTATCACTTTTGCGTCCGCTTTTAATTCAGGACCTATCTCTTGTATTTGACCATTGGATATTAAAATATCAATGGATGTCCCACTGAGCGGATTTCCTTCTTGTATTAGGGTAGCGTTGCGTATGAGGTAGGTTTTTGGCACTTGCTTTTAGGATTTTAAGAATCTCAACAAAAGTATCTCTATAAGCAGAAATATCAAACACAGCCCGATAAAGACTTTCCACAGCGGCCTACCGTTACTGATTGTATCGGTTGCAGTCTTAATTTCAGCTACATTTCCACTTATATTATTTATCGTAATTCCTTTCAGTTGGTTATGTAAGTCATCGTCCGTAGCAAATTGCTGTCTCGACTCTTTTCTACTGTGATTCAAAGCCAACTTGGCGAGTTCATCACCATTGGTATTTTGTAGAGAATATACGCCTGCCTCATCTACCTCATCATTGAGCCAAAAACGACTACCTTCGGCGCCAAAACCGTTTTCTAACAAAATGGCTCTACCCCCTTTTACTAGCGATAGAGCAGCGAAGGAATTCTCCCCGCCTAAGCTAATTGCTTCTTTGGTGAAAAGCGGATAAGCTAATTTTTGTTTTACACGCTTACTAAAGGCCATTTTGAGCATTATCAAAACCAATAATTCATGATCTACCATTGTACTATAATCGTCAGTTAGCGGCATAGCAAACTGAAAAACAGCTCCTGCGCCAACTTTAGTTCGTGTTAAGATATCTGACCCATCTTTGAGGGACAATATCCTTTGAGAAGATAGACTTCCTTGCAATTCATAGCATTTTTTCACTTTGGGCAGTAGTACATTTTCTGGCACTTTTTTGTATACATCCTTTACAAAAGGATTTTTCAAATCTCTACTGGATACACTCAGCCCCTTTTTGATAACGGCTCCGTATGAAGCTACTCCTAACGCAGTACTTAGCAGCGTATAATCTACACCGTCAACGTTGGGTACTATGGCTACTATTCCCCCTTTATTTGCGAATCGCTTGAGTTGCTCCACAAGACCACTACTTACCGTTGGTAAGGCATTAAGAATAATAAAATCATATGCACCAAAACCTGCGTAGTCTATGTTTCCCGCAGCAGTATTTGTAAGAGAGAATACCGCATCTTCTCCAAATATCTTGACTACCTCCCCTGACGGGGCACCTATTTGCAAGATATTAATACTCGGCTTAATATGTACAGCAAAATGATAAACATTGTCAAACATGACAGGAACGTCTGCAAGACTAACATCACCAGAAACCCATCCTTTTTTTGCGCTCGTAAAGCCTAAGTCTAAGATAAGCTCTTCTTTACCTGCTATACCAAAACTCTCAACAACCTGCTGTACACCATTCACCTTAAGGGTAAGCACACTTGACTCTACGGATTGCGGACCGTTGTTCACTACTCTCACTTTTAATCGCACGGGTACATTGGGTCTACTCACAGGCTCATCTAACCATACCGAATCTATAGACAGATTTTGCAATGCTTCCGGTTTTATCTTGACTACGTTGAGTACCATGCTGCTATCTAACAGAATGGATGCTTTTTTACTTTGCTGAAAATCACTAATGGCAAATGAGTAGTGCGATGCATACCCCCCTGACACAAACGTATTGTTCATTTTTTGAATAATTTTAACGAAGTTATTGGAGTGATAATCAACTACTAAATCATCTATAATTTTGAGGGCCTCATCCGGTGAGTAAAGTCTGTTACTGAACGTACTTAAAGCGTTGTTTAGGACTTGAACCTCGGCATCGTTGGGTAGATTCTGTAAAATCTGCCGCGCAGTATTTTTACCCTGTTCAAACAGTTGACCTTCTTGCCCTTCTGCTCGCATGCTTTCTGAATTATCCAGGTATACACTTATCAACTTTCGACCATCTTTGGCAGCTAAATTGGGTAAGAAGGGCTGAGCAAAAGCAAGGATGAGTGCTATCAAAGCCAGCATACGTGTTGCTAGGACTAGCCACTTTTTTATCTGGCGGGTTTTACGACTTTCTGTTTGGATCTCTTTTAGCATATCTACGTTACTAAAAATAACTTTTTGGTATCGCCTAAAATTGAACAGATGAATCACCAGCGGGACGACTAACAGTCCTAAAGCCCATAAAAATAATGGTTGTAGAAAACTCATGGATACCATGCAAATTTAACCCGAAAAAGGCAGATAACCATTCGTGTGATTTTTTTGCATTTGTCAGATTGCCAAGGGTTTGAGCACTTGGCTCATGATTCTTGCCATTTTGAGAGCTAAAAAACGGGCAACTCCTTTATTTTAAATTGACCTAGGCTCGCTGTACAACTAAAATATATCTTTGGTAAAGAAGTAAATACAGCTAATCACAAATCGGCTAACAGTTCTTCAAATGGGATGGGATTTTTGTAGTTAAATCCCGTGTAGTAGTTGCATTGTATTTTGAACTGAATACCTCCTTTTGCATCTTTTTTGGTTTCCACTATCACATTGCCATAACGCTGTTCATACTTACCATAGGCATCAAAACTGGGTTTTGGTTTAAAGAAGTAATGCCAACTTTCTTGAGTTGCCCCACTCCTGCGTTCTGAAGTGTGCTTGTTTACTTGTATAATATAATCTTTCTGCTCTATGCTCCCTTTGATATAATCCATTAGGTAATGGCAATATTCTTCCTGCTTGGCTTCTGATATTTTTATGATTATGCCTGCTGCATCTTTTCTATCAATAACATACGTGCTTATGTCTTCATCTGATTCTTTAGCCGACTCCCACTCTCGTTGTAAATACAAAATACGGCTTTGTATCCCATTGAAAGCATGACACATCGCATCGGCAAACCCATCTGCTCTTTTGATGTGCTTGCTGTACGAAAAATCTTCTGACTCCAGCTGATTAAATAAGTTTTTAAAGTAAGACTTCATTGACCCTATGTTATATAACACATTCGAATTCCGTATGTTTGCCTCCCAGTATTGAAACTAGCTGTTATCATAGTAAATTACAACGTTAAGCATTTTCTAGAACAATGCTTAAAATCTGTATATCAATCTATTAGTTCAATAGAAGCAGAAGTATGGGTCGTAGATAATAATTCTGTAGATGGCTCAGTAGAAATGGTCCAATCGCTCTTTTCTGAAGTACATATCATTGCTAACAAAGAAAATGTGGGTTTCAGCGTAGCAAATAATCAGGCTATAAAAGAGAGTAGATCTGAATATGTATTGCTTCTTAATCCTGACACTATAGTACCCGAAAATTGCTTCACTAAACTGCTCGCTTTTGCAGATAGCAAACCTGATTTGGGCGGGTGTGGAGTATACATGGTAGACGGACAAGGAACGTACCTTCCAGAGAGTAAGCGTGGACTGCCCACACCGGAAGTGGCTCTCTATAAAATGATAGGGCTAAATAAAGTATTCCCAAAATCTAAGAAATTTGGCAAGTACCATCTTGGCTATTTAGACAAAGACCAAAACCACGAGATAGACATTCTGAGCGGAGCTTTCATGCTCATGCGAAGGAGAGCCCTCGACGAAGTAGGCTTGCTAGACGAGACGTTTTTCATGTACGGCGAAGATATAGATCTAAGCTATCGTATCACCCAAGACGGATGGAAAAACTATTACTTCGCTGACACACAAATCATTCATTACAAGGGAGAGAGTACAAAAAAATTAAGTACGAATTATGTTCGTGTATTTTACAAGGCAATGGTCATTTTTGCCGAAAAGCACTACTCTGGTGGCAATCAAAAGCTTTTTAAATTTTTTATAAATACAGCCATATACGCACGAGCAACCATTGCTTTGGTGACCAATGGTATTAAGAAATTTTGGCAACCTGTACTTGAGGCACTCTTTATTTTCATTAGCCTCTATTGGCTAAAGGGATACTGGGAGGAGCACATAAAACGTGGCAATGAGATTTACCCCATAGAAATGGTGACGGTACATATACCCTACTACGCTGCTAGTTGGATATTGAGCTTATGGTATAGTGGTAGCTACAAAAAAAATTACGACTTTGGATTACTGGTTCGTGGCATACTCCTGGGTACGGCTGCCATATCTATCATATACGGCTTATTACCAGAGACGCTGCGCTTCAGCAGAGGTATCATTCTGTTTGGCACCTTGCTAGTAATAGCGATGTTGCTCATATGGCGCACTGCATTGCACTTTGCCCGATATAAAACACTTGATTTTAGCCAACGAAATCATACCAAAAGCATACTTGTAGGAGAGCAAAATAAATGGGAGCAAGTGATCGATATGCTAAAAAGCTATAACCGCAACTACCAACAGATTGGTTTTGTGAGCGACCAAAAAAGCGACTCTCCGCAATGGCTTGGCACGAGTAGTCAGCTCAAAGAAATCATCAAAATATACGGCATTAATGAGGTAATATTTAGCAATGATAGTATCTCTACTGAAGATACGATGAAATTGATGAATGATATAGGTCCGCGAGTAAACTACTACACCATACCCGCAGATAGCAACTTCGTAATCGGTAGTCACAGCAAAAATGCCAATGGACTTTACTTTGGTGAGCAGATAGAACTCAACTTGAGCAACCAAGAACTACGTACACAAAAGAGATTATTTGACATTGCCATGGCTCTTATGGTAATAGTCCTTGCTCCTCTTGCCGCTGTTTTTAGAAAAACACGCAATTGGCTACTTCATAGCGGAAGTGTACTTATAGGCAAAAAAACTTGGGTGGGTTATGCTGCTGATCCCCAAAATCTCCCAGCATTAAAACCGGGGATATACACAACAGATTTTGAGCTTAAGGAAGAAAACTTAAAATTTCAAGAAAACTTGGATCTCCTATATGCCAAAAATTATTCCATCGGAATGGACCTTAGGGCGATGCTACATCACCGAAACTGAGGATCATAAACCACTCCAAAAACTGGGATTCATACCCTGTAGTAAAACTTCCACAATAAAAATCAAAATAGCCTAAACCAAGAGGCAGGCATGATTGGGAGTAAAGGATCTGGCCTTCCAGTGAAATAGTATTTTAAGCCAGAAGTGCCTTGACCATACCGGCAATCATCTTGCCGTCTGCTCGGCCTTTCAATTTTCCATTGGCCATACCCATAACCTTGCCCATGTCCTTCATGGAGCTCGCTCCGGTTTGACTTATAATCGCTTCTATCTCAGCTTTCACTTCATCTTCACTCATTTGAGCAGGCAAGAATTTTTCTATAATAACCAACTCCTCTTCTTCTATGACAGCAAGATCATCTCTTCCTTGCTCTTTATAAATAGTAAGTGAATCTTTTCGCTGCTTGGCCATTTTCACCAAGGTATTCATCTCGTCTTCTTCGGTAACTGGCCCTCCACCTTCTTGGGTAGCAAGTAGCATCATGGCTGCTTTGATAGCTCTAAGGCCACGAAGTGCTGTCTGATTTTTGGCTTTCATAGCCGTTTTTATCTGATCGGTAATCTGTTCGTTTAAGGACATAGTACAAAGGTAGTGACGCAGTGCTCACGTGCAAACCAAAAAAAATGAGGAAGATTTGGCTTGGTAGCTGAAGCATTGAAAGGATGAACCAGTTAAAACGAATTCTCCTTTTTGTATCATGTTTATTTTCTACGTTTGTGATTCCATAAAAATTATATCCATGAAGAAAATTATTTGCTGTTTTATAGTGCTCCGTTCATTCGGGATCTTTGCACAAACAAGTGCTGTAGACTTTTACAATGCAGCTGAAGACAATGTTAAACTTGGTTTTGTATCTGAAGCAATAAGCGATTATACCCAAGCTATAGAACTGGATTCTAGCTATGCTGACGCATACCAATCCAGAGGATTTTTATTGGAAAGAATAAACGATGACTCTGGAGCTATGGCAGACTATACTACCTACATAGCACTGGAACCTACTAACTCTTTCCGAGTATTGTCAGCACTTGGGAAAATAAAGTATGGCTTAAAAGACTATTCTGAATCCTTAAAAATATTCACAGAGTGTGTTACACGAGACGGGGTTGATATTGGTCTTAAGTACTGGAAAGCGATGTCAGCTTATCACTTAAAAGACTACAAAAGTGCTATTGCTAGTTTTAATCAGGCTATACAGTTCAACCACAATGAAGGCAATTGGCTGGGCTATAAAGGAGAAACCGAGGCAATGTACTATAGAGGAAATGCAAAACTAAATTTAAACGACTTGTATGGAGCCATACAAGATTACAGCTTAATAATAGCACGCGACAGTCTACAAATAGCGATGGGATATGGTTCTAGCGTATCACAATTCACCCCATTAGCCTATTATAAAAGAGGGCTAACAAAAGAAAAAGCGGGACTTCCCTATTCGGGTGACTATAAAAAAGCGTGCTATTATGGAATAGAAGAAGCGTGCGAAGCCTATTTGGCATTTGCATTGAATCATCCTTCAGAAGCCAATAAAGAAATAAGAAAGAAGAATAAGAAAAAGCTTCGAAAAAAATCCTTTAGACTTTGTTTCAAAGACGTAGCAGAGGAATCCACATTCATCCCAATTAGCTCCTTTTTCGATTACAAGGGTTTGAGGATTAAATGGGATGATTACGTTCAGTTCTATGAAGAAGAGGAGCCTATAGCTTTTTCGTGCAAAATACAAGCATCGTCTGTGCCAATTAGAGGCAATACGATAAAACTAACCTTATTGTCATCATTTTGTAGGGGTTGCCCTCCTCACGTATCGTTTGAATACAAAGACGGTAGGCTTGAAGAGCAAGAAATATCAACGAAAGAAAGAAGATCAGTTGATGTATATACCCTAACGTGCAATGACCTAAACACCATTAAGTACATACACCTCGCCGAAGAGGAGTGCGGAATTGTATTTGACATTATTTTTGAATCGGTGGAGTAACATTCGTGAGCAATACACAAGGAGACTCTATTTGTTAGCTAACCAAAATCTCCATGCTGTAGTGTGGACTTTTGATGCAGAAGGTGTCAGAGATAACCATGCCATTCATTGGCTGACGGTGGTATGTCATGTCTAACAAAAAACTGGATAAATCGCAGACAATATCGGCTTATCCGCAAAGGCTACTCATAGCAACACCTTAGAGGTTGCTATGAGTAAAATCCTAACATACAGTGCCGCCTTTGTCAATTAAATGTCAACTATCGTCTACTTGATTCAGAAATAGGACAGAACAGTTGCAATAGCAGCAATTACGTTTTACCATTGGTATTACACTAGCATGAGCAGCTATTATTTTACAGATAACTTCTTTCTATGAAACAGTACGCACTTATTTTGTTCAAATAAGTATATCTAAAGATGACACTAATTTTATGCTGCCTTAAAAATTGAGACATGGAACTTTTACTACAACTTAACAAATATGGCGGCCGAAGAAATGGAGAAGGCCTTTCTTCCGATGATATCGCACAAATTATTAAGGAACTCCCATTTGAAGGAGAAAAAGAAATCAGCGAGAGTAAAATAGAACCTAAAGGAGATGCGTCTGTGATACAAGCTAGTATTTTAGGGATTACCAATGTCTTTTTACTCGGAAACAAAATCGACAAAGGAATTGAAGATTGGATTGGTGTAGCAAAACGAATAAAATACCTGGTAAAAACGAACGAATTAGTTGCAATTGATAGTGATGGAGCAGCATTACTAGCCCTTGAGTTTATCTTTAACTTCGAAGAACTACGCTCTATCCAAAAAACCTCCGGACAAGAAATTGCTCTCGTAGACGTTTCTGCCCCCCATGGAATTGGTGATGATCGAAAAGCAGAAGACTTAATTGTTAAACCATACAATTACTACATTTTTAGCTTCTTGATCAACAATGAGAAACAATTTATTACGGGTGTTAAACCACACGGAGAAGTTAATCTCATAAAATGTTTTGATGCCTGTTCAACACATGGAACTAGGACAAAAATAACCCCACAAAACGGTATACAACGAGTTAGGCGTTCGATGGTTTAAGAAAGTTAAAAGTATCGAAACCAATACACACAAAGTACAAAACAACTCCCCCTACCTTTACATCAAGCCTTTGAGCAGCTCTTTCATGCTTACCTCTTGAGAGATGATATGCCCTAGCTCACTTATTTTTACACGCTTCTGCTCCATCGTGTCTCTGTGCCGTATGGTCACGGAATCGTCCACTAAACTATCGTGGTCTATGGTGATACAGATGGGTGTTCCTATGGCGTCTTGTCTGCGGTAACGTTTACCAATGGCATCTTTTTCTTCGTAGAAACAATTGAAATCTAAGCTCAACTCTTTCATGATTTTACGCGCCATTTCGGGCAATCCGTCTTTTTTCATAAGCGGCAATACAGCACATTGATACGGTGCTAGTGCAGCTGGCAGTTTTAACACTGTTCTGGTTTTTCCTTCGCCCAAGTCTTCTTCTTGTAATGCGTTACTCATGAGTACGAGAAACATACGATCCAAACCAATACTGGTCTCTACTACATACGGAACATAGCTTTCATTCTTCTCATTATCAAAGTATTGCAACTTTTTACCGGTATGTTCTTCGTGTTGCTTTAGGTCAAAATCGGTACGTGAGTGTATTCCTTCTACTTCTTTGAAACCAAACGGAAAATCATACTCTATATCTACAGCAGCATTGGCATAATGAGCCATTTTTACGTGGTCATGGCACCTATATTTTTCGGGGTTAGTCCCCAAGTTGGTATGCCATTTTAGTCTGTGCTCTTTCCAGTAGTCGAACCATTTAGCCTCATCACCAGGAGCTACAAAAAATTGCATTTCCATTTGCTCAAACTCTTTCATTCGCATAATAAACTGACGCGCTACTATCTCGTTTCTGAACGCTTTACCTGTTTGGGCTATCCCAAAGGGGAGTTTCATTCTGCCAGTCTTTTGTACATTCAGGTAGTTCACAAAAATGCCTTGGGCCGTTTCGGGTCTCAGGTAAATTTGACTCTCCCCATCTGTAGCACTCATTTGAGTGCTATACATGAGATTAAACTGACGTACGTCTGTCCAGTTCTTGCTACCACTTACAGGGCAAGCTATACCCAGTTCCTCTATCAGTGTTTTTACCAGTGCAAGGTCTCCTTCTAAACCTTCTTTTAGTCGAGCATCTATCTCTTCTATTTTAGCATTATTACGTGCTATGTTGGGGTTGGTAGCTATAAACTGTGCCTCATCAAAATCATCACCGAAACGTTTTTTTGCTTTGGTTACTTCTTTCTGATTTTTGACTCTGTATTTTTCTTGGTAGTCCTCTATGAGTACATCTGCTCGGTATCTTTTCTTAGAGTCTTTGTTATCTATCATAGGATCGCTAAAGCCATCTACATGGCCACTAGCCTTCCATACCTTAGGCGACATGAAAATAGAAGCATCTATCCCTACGATGTTCTCGTGCAGTTGCACCATGCTTTTCCACCAGTAGTCGCGAATGTTTTTCTTGAGTTCTACCCCATTTTGACCGTAATCATACACTGCTGCTAGGCCATCGTATATTTCACTACTCTGGAAAACAAAGCCATACTCTTTGGCGTGAGAAATTACGTTTTTAAAATGTTCTTCGGACATGCTGTTCTAATTGAAGTGCAAATGTACGTTTTCGGTGATGATCGGAATTGTACTTCGTCTTTTTTTTTAATACAATAAGGGGTATTCTTGAGGGATTATACTTGAGGAGGTGAGCACACAACAGTCACTTCAAGATCTCCGTTTCTGCTAAAATTAGATAGGTAAAAGAAACTTCAGATCAGGCAACAAGAGACGCCAGTGCCAGTCTGTGGAAATGATCTTAGATACATGTAACACATAGAATTGCTATAAAACTAGAATACCCTCATGTGAGAGATGACTTTAAAGCTCAATTACTTTACCGTTCACGTAACTGAACCTATCATTCCCTATTTCTTCCCAAATAATGGCGTAAAAATAGAGTGCATTGGCATCGCATACCCAACATGGTATTATTTCTATCTGATCGCTAGAGGTCTCTCCCGCAGCTAACCGTATCTCTTTGCCCATACCACCATAATGCCCACCTCTATTCACCCTGTAATGTGTTGAAACATAAGGATCTGCACCCGCTTGGCTGGCTATGAGACCATCTTGCATACTATATATTTCTACAAAAAAAGTTGCACTATCATCAGTATTGTTTTCTACCATAACCTCCGCATCGTACCGTGTACTTGGTAATTGTATGGCTTGAAAACCAACAAAAGCCTTAGCTTCTTTTTTCATAGAATCACGCAACATATTCTGTGTTGTCAGAATACTCGCTTCTAGACCAGAGTAGAGCATTGGCAATGTGATGTCTTTATTATTAATCCACACTTGGGGGGAGTATCGAGCGTTTAGAATAGTCTCTTCTAGTCTTTGAGACGAAGCTGTAATAAAGGGGTCGTTGTATTTAAAATGAGTTATTAAAGGAATGATACTGTCGCCCATCTGATCACCCAATCTATTGACCAAAGGTATGCCCCATCGGCCACAGCCTCCGCAACCTGTACTACCAAAATGATGTAATAATGGTCGATAACGCCTATCTACCTGTAATTCTACAGAATCATTATTAACGTCAACCACCTTTTCTTTGCACCCTCCAAAAAAGAAAATGGCAATACTAAAAATAGCAAAAATGGAGTTACTACGTTTCGTCATTACACTACAAATATGGTTCAAGCGGATAAGATTTCTGCAATTTTCTGTGTCAACACTTGCTCATATTCTAACGAATGTGAGCAGAAAACCCTTTCTTTTGCATCCTTGAATCTGATACAATCTGATTTCTTAAAGAATGCAGGCAAGCTTTTCAGTGGCTCTGTAGTGGCTCAGCTCATTGGTTTTGCTGCACTCGCTGCTCTGGGTAGGCTGTACGAACCAGAAGATTTTGGTACTGTGGAAACATTTATGAAACTTGCAGGTGTATTTGCTGTAGTAGCAGGCTTGAGGTACGAAACAGCCATTGTTGTAGAAAACAATTCAGACTCTGCCAAAGACCTTGTCAGGCTTAGTTTATTTCTCAATACGTTCATCAGTATCCTACTATTTATTGCCATCCTAATTTTCAATAAATGGCTTACCCCGTTATTCAATTTTGAGAATTCTAATACCCTCTACGCTCTTCCGTTTACTATTTGGATAATGAGCAGTACAGAAACAATCATAATGTGGCAAAACCGCAGCAAGAATTACAACCGTATCTCAAGCAACAGGGTACTGTACTCGATGAGCGGGACGGGCTACAAGTTACTCCACCCCTTAGCAAATCTTATCAAAGGGAATGGATTACTAATTGGCCAGATACTCTCTCAAGCTATTGCTTTCGTTCATATCGCCTACACACTACCATTGAAAATAGCGGATTTCACCAAAGACAACCTGCGTGCCGTTGCCAAAACCTATAAGTCTTTTGCGCTGTTCAGCTCACCGGCGGCGTTGCTCAATCTGTTGGCTCTGAGTATGCCTGTCTTCATGCTAACAATTTTTGCAGGTAAGGAAAGTACAGGACATTTTGCTACCGCGTATAAACTATCCTACCTCCCTATGAGTATGCTGGCTATGGCCTTGGGACAAGTTTTTTTTGAACGCATTGCACGCTTAAAAGAAGAAAAAGAATCTGCTTCACAAATGGCCCATGAGCTGGTTAATATAATGTTTGGAGTAGCAGTAATACCCGTATGTATACTCGTAGTGTGGGGAGATAAAATTGCTCCATTTGTTTTAGGAGCACAGTGGGAAGAATCCGGTGTGTATATCCAAATTACTATTCTGTTTTACTTTGCCATGTTTATGACGAGCTCGTTTAGTAGTGCATTTGCAACCTATGACAAGCTAAAAGTGCAGTTGGGATACAATGCTATTTTTCTGGCAGCTACAACCGCTGCCATGTACTTCGGATTTACCATAGGAGGCTCGGCTAGGGTTGCTTTAGCATGGTTTACCATAGTAGGTACCCTATTACGTATTGGTATACTCAACTATTTCTTTCTGCTATTTGGTAAAAACTTAATCCCAAAGACCATATTTGCATTAGCTATCACTGTCATACTAGTCTATGTGGGTGTTGGTATACGAGAAGGATTTTAACGTAGCACACAAATTTTGCCGAGCATACTGAAAAAAATAGCAGAGTCCATAGATGACTCCATCTTGCGTCCTGTAGTAAAATGGCTATGGCCACACTATAAACGGCCACGTAAGGGCTACATGAAGGGCTATCAAGTACTGAAGCAATACTTCTGGGCACAAAAAATATTACGCATTAATGGCAGCGTTCCTTGGCCCGTAGATTTTCGCAGTAAAATAGTAGACTGGCCCAATATAGAAAAGGGCATCTGCTGCGACCCCGGAGATAATCCTGGCATCTATATAAATGCATCTGGCGGTCTAAAACTAGGAAACAATGTGAACATAGGACAGAACACGATACTGACCACTACCAATCACTACAAGTACGATCACCGTAAAAAGAGCCACACCAAAGGAATAACTATAGGAGACAATGTATGGATAGGTGCCAATGTGAGCATAGTAGCAGGCACACAAATAGGCGACAATGTTACTATAGGGGCAGGTTGTTTTATAAAAGGAGATATCCCAAGCAATACAACCGTTATCATCAGTGAAAAAAGCCTAGAAATTCTTCCCAAAACAAAAGATTACGAGTGGGATTGCACCCAAGATGAGCTTGGTTAATCGCGCAGGAAAAGCTGCAATAAAATTTACACTCGCTTATTCTTGATATATTTATACTAGGACGATAGTAAATATAAATAAAATATTACTTTTGCAGACCTTTTTTAAGAGAACAAAATGGCAAATCACAAAAGCACGCTAAAGAGAATAAGAAGCAACGAAGCTAAAACAGCTAGAAACAAGTACCAGCACAAAACAGCTAGAACTTGGATTAAAAGAGTACGTCTGTCTGAAGACAAAACAGAAGCTGAAAAAATATTGCGTGAGACTTTTTCTAAGGTTGACAAACTTGTAAAGAAAAATATCATACACAAAAACAAAGCAGCTAACTTGAAAAGCAAGCTAGCAAAGCACGTAGCATCTTTAGGATAATTCCTAAGCGATAAAAGTATATTTTTGAAGCCTTTCCGATTTTCGGAAGGGCTTTTTGATTTATACTAAATTTGACTGAATACCTATCTATAAAGAATTGGAGTGAGGATGATAAACCACGTGAAAAACTCGCTACAAACGGTCGAGAGACCTTGAGCAATGCTGAATTAATAGGCATACTACTGGGTCATGGCACACGCAGTAAAAGTGCCGTAGACCTCGCTAGAGATATCCTCGCACTTGCCCAAAACGATATAAATGCACTAGCTAAGTTGGGCATAAAAGACCTTTGTAAAATAAGCGGCATAGGACCAGCAAAAGCAATCACCTTAATGGCAGCTATTGAATTGGGTGGCAGACGTAAGAAAGCAGAAGCCAAGAATAATTTTATTCGACAAAGCAAGGATGCCTATGATTTCTTTGGCCCGATGTTACAAGACAAAGAGTACGAAGAATTTTGGATTTTGATGCTAAACAACAATAATAAGATACTGCGCCCCTATCGTGTAAGCGAAGGCGGCATATCCCAAACCGTGGCAGATCCTAAACGAATATATAAAGCGGCAATAGAGAATAATGCATCGCACATCATACTCTGTCACAATCACCCCAGCGGAAACTTACAACCCAGCCCAGCAGACAAGTTTCTTACTAGCAAATTAATAGCCGCAGGAAAAAACTTAGACATTAACGTAATCGATCACATTATAGTAACCGATAGTGGCTACTATTCTTTTGCTGATGAAGGATTGATACCAGGCTAAACACTGCTCTCCCATTAGAATAATTTCAAGCTACGTTTGAGCTTATGCGGAGCGAGACCATTGAGGTCTAGCACAAACGTAATACGCTCACTAAATTTGGTTATTCGATTCTTTTCTAATAACCCACCAGTAGCACCCTCCTGATACGAGGTGATATCACTGGTCTGTGCTAAGTTAAAGAAAATCTCAAAACGATCTTTGATTACCTCTAACTCTAATCCTGCATTAAAAATTAATTTACGCTCACTTGCATTCCATACTTCCTTGTCAATATCATTGTACGAAACAAACTCAACATATGGCTTTAACGGTATCTTTCCAGGCAACGGGATGGTCATGACCGCAGAGACTAACCACCGATCTGGAGCACCAATATGACCGACAAATTTTGATGCATTCGTACGGCTATTAATCTGATTTTGAAATAGCCCTACGTCTGCGTTTCTATGCATTAAATAATCGTCAAACTTATAGTCATAATACCCTGCTTTTTCGCTACTTCCCAAAGCAAGATTATATCTACTAACATCACTTGGTTTTATCATAGCAGCGCCATAGACTCTAATATTTAATGGTTTATTCTTGATTCCTATATCGAGTCTACGTACAAACACCCCACTCAGTTTTACAAAATCTGAAGAACCAATAGCTGTGCCAGACAAAGGATAAATGGTACTAGAATCTGATCCAGAAGGCACACGCTGTTTTTCTCCTACAACGTTATCATACGTTAACCTGCCGTATTCTGCATTAAGCTCAAGAGAATAGCCTTCGATTTGCCTATCGTTACCTGCACGATAGGTCAACGTTACAAATGAATTGCCTCTGGGCTTAGAGAATATAGGCCCTGGTAACGTATCTGAAGAGACAAAATCAAACTGCGGAGAGAAAAATACATGATCTAACGCTAAGCATATACTCTTGGATTGTGCGCTTCTCAATGTAGATTTCTGAATATGGTACGTTACCTGTGGCTGCACTTTGAGGTAGTTGTAATTACCAATGACATATGCATCGTTTTCTCGTACGACTCCCCGATCACTAAAACTATACTTCCTTACTGCAGCACCTAGCTCTAGAAACTCTGATCTGCCTTGTAGTGGTTTCGTATACTGGATAGCTGCTTCTCCATTAATGACCTTTTTATCAAAAGAATACATAGGCAATATATGATACTGTAGCGCTTTATCGCTCACACTGTAGTTATGAACCCCAACACCTACCATCATTCTGTCATAGAAATTCCAGCCAATCGTGGGTACAACATATACCTCTTTGTACATGGTTTTATCAAATCCCATACCTATGTTGAATTTTATCTTGCTTGCCGTACTGTTATTTCCCAAGTGTAGGTCTAGTGTATGGCCTTGTGCATCTAAAGTAGCTGAACCATGATCTGTTGTGCCTTTCAGTAACAACTTCTCATCAACGGGAACCGTAACCCACTGCTTACTTACCATACCGTTGCGGGTAATTTCTACAGGAATGGGTGCTGCTACGGCGCCTTTGTTCTTAATTACAAAACCTGATTTACGCTTGCTTATACTGTAGTCCATTTTAGCATCGGTATGGAGTAACTCATTAAAAAACCAACTTAAATCTTCGCCACTTATTAGCTCAAAACTCCTTTTCATATCTCCGGGTAGAGGGTGTTTAAATTTCCATTGCTCGTAGTAATTGGTCATGCATTTTTTGAATCGAGCATCCCCTAGGTATGCTTTCAGATAGCCAAACGCCTTAGCACCGATACCATATACACTCAAACCATAGTTTCCCGCGGTCAGTTCTTGGCTACTTGATGCTATTGCTTGATGCTTGTTTCTAAGCAAATTATCCTTGACAAGAGCCGTTATAATTCCCGTATTAAAATCTGGTTTGCCTGCACTATCTGCCCCTAACGCCTGTTGTTCATAGTAGCTGTTGATAGACTCATCCATCCATGGATATATACGTTCATTATTCGCTAATATCCCGTAAAACCAATTATGCCCTACCTCATGTACAATTACTGATTTGCTCATATAATCACACAAGGTAATCATAGGATATTCCATACCTCCACCCGCTTTGAGCTCGCCATGTACTACCGTGGCATGGCTATACGGATATGGCCCTACATTTTCTGAGTAGTACTCAATAGCTGTTTGAATATGATCTAAGTCCTTTCTGTCTGGCACTGCGCCTACTACTCTTAGGCTAATCTCATCCTCTCCTACCAATACCCTTTTAGTCTCATAGCCCCATCTTTTGCTTGCAAACCAGGCAAAATCATGTACATCACTTGCAGTAAAACTTACAGTCTTAAGCGACTTAGAGCTGGCTAAAAGGGTATCGCTATTTATGCGTTTTGTGTCAGACAACTCACCTGGGGTGCTGCACACACCCGTAGCTACCAATGTATAATTTTCTGGTAACGTAATATTCACTTCGAATTTTCCAAATTCAGAATAAAATTCACCCAAATTCAAATAGGGCATTGGATTCCATCCGTTTGCATCAAACACTGCTGGTTTGGGATACCATTGGGTAATGAAATAGTCCTGATTCTCGTGTCCTAAACGGGAAAAAACCTTGGGTATTTTCACTTGAAAAGGAGTCGAAATTATACGCATCTCACCACTTTTTATAGGTGTATTCAACGTAAGTTTTGCAACATCCATATGCTCTTTACCGTCTATGGAGGCGTATTCCCACTTGATTTCCTCACCATTGGCAAAAAATACAATATTACGGATACTCCCACGATCCTTTTCTTTGGCATAGTAAAAATCTAAGTCACCGTTTTCTTCCATTTGCTTACCAAAAGCAGTTTCGTTGTTGGCGTATGCATTTGGCCAAAGATGAATATACATTTCATTCAAATCCACAGGACTATTATTGTGGTAGGTGAGCGTGATTTCTCCTAGTAGGGTATGCATTTCATCATTAAGTGATACGTCTATGCTATAGTCTACCTGCTGTTGCCACGATGACTGATTGACTTTTTGAGCCAGAGCAAGAGCTATAACTCCTGTAAATAGTGTAGTTAAGGCTAATTTTTTCATTATTCCGAAGATAATATGTTAGCAAAATACGGACATTGAACGAACTTTGCAGTACATTGTATAGGGAAGTATTGCTTAAATTTGGATTAGAAGAATAGTGTATGATGGAAAATGACGATTTTTTGAATGAAGGGATGGAAGAAAGAGCGCGCTATTTTGAGCAAATGCTTGAGAGCGGAGATACTTTTTTTTACGATAATGACGAGCTCGGTCAGTTAATAGACTATTATCTTGATTTCGAGCAAATACAGAAAGCAACAGTAGCCATTGAGTTTGGTGAATCTTTGTACCCATTCGAAACCAACTTTAAAATAAAAAAAGCAGAAGTATACATTGCTCAACGTAACATAAATGGAGGCATCAAACTATTAGAAAAGTACCGCACCATAGAACCTAATAATGGTGAAATAGCCAAATTGCTCGGTGACTGCTACGCACTCAGCTTACAGTATAAAAGAGCGTTAGAGTGCTACCTATTTGCCCTTAATCAAGACTCAGGAAATGACGAGTTATTGATACGCTTAGCCCGCATAAATTTTGCACTTGGCAATAACAACAAGGCGATGTCTTATCTCAATGCATTTCCAAAAGATTTTAGCTACGATGAAGTAAGTATACATGAGCTCATTCGCCTTTTCTTAGACTACAACCAGTATAACGACGCCATACAATTCTTAAAGAAAGTCATCAATGAAAATCCATACAACTATGGTGCATGGTATTTCACTGGCTTAATCAATCAGAAACAAGACAAGAATGAAGAAGGAATAGATGCCTATGAATTTTGCATTGCGATTGAAGAGCACAATACAATGGGGCACTTGGGTAAAGGGAATTGTCTAATGGAGCTCGATCGTTTTGAAGAAGCTATAGAGTCATTCAAACTGTCACTGGATAATGACGAGAGCGATGCAGAGGTTTATTGTAATGTGGCTGAATGCTACGAGAATTTAAAAGATGATAACGCCGCAAAATACTATTACCTTAAATCTATAAAAATAAATCCCAACATTAGTGATGCATACTTTGGGCTCGGTACCGTATACAAACGATCTCTGCAATGGAAAGAAGCCGAACGGTACCTACTAAAGTCCATTGACATAGACCAATATGAAAGCCTATACCATATAGAGCTCGCAGAAGTATATCTCATACAAGAGAATAGTACACGCTGCTATAAACATTACCAACAAGCCTATGAAATAGACTCGGACACTACAGAAATCCTATTGGATTTTGCCCATGCCAAGTTTGAAATGGGTGACATAGAAGAGAGTGTACAATTGCTTCTGGAAAACCTAGAAAATCATGATGAAGACCACCGAATGTACTACCGCATAGCCTCTTACAGCTTCACACTTGGTCACTTTGAAAAAGGTTATAATTTCTTGCATGCCGCACTGGGCATTAACCCGAAAGCGCATATTTTATTGTTTGAATTTTCTCCTTTCACAGAAAACATAGAAAACATCACAAATATTATAGATTTGTACACGAATTAAAGCAAATGATAAATCCAGAATTTAAACTAAATAATATTCCAGAAAGAAGTGTGAAACCAAGACAAAACGGGATCACAATGGTCATGGATAAAGGTCTAAGCACGCGACAAGCAGAAGATTTCTTGGAGGTATCTGCAGACAAAACAGACATTATAAAACTCGGTTTTGGTACCAGTTCTGTAACACCTACACTCGTAGAGAAGCTAAAAATATACCGTGATGCAAATATCCCTGTGTACTTTGGAGGCACACTTTTCGAAGCATACGTAATACGTGGTCAGTTTGATGACTACAAACGTTTGCTAGACAAATACAAAATAACACATACCGAAGTTTCTGATGGAAGTATAGAAATAAACCAAGAAGAGAAATGTGAATATATCCGTTCTTTGGCAAAAGACTTTACAGTACTAAGTGAGGTGGGCAGTAAAGATGCTGAAAAAATCATACCGCCTTATAAGTGGATCGCCATGATGAAAGCTGAGATAGAAGCTGGCGCATGGAAAGTAATAGCAGAGGCCCGTGAAAGCGGAACAGTAGGTATCTTTAGAAACTCTGGAGAAGTACGCTCAGGACTAATTGAAGAAATACTGCAACATATACCGCTCGACACTATACTCTGGGAGGCTCCACAAAAGGTGCAGCAGGTTTGGTTTATGTCTTTGTATGGCCACAATGTAAACTTAGGAAACATTGCTCCAAATGAAGTAATTCCACTTGAAACACTTCGATTGGGTCTTCGTGGAGATACCTTCGACCAATGGTTGTAACCGTTATATAAAATCACAAAAAAACCGCGGAGAGTTTCTCGGCGGTTTTTTTATGTGTTTGATTTGCCAAATTGTGTTTGCCAAATTCACTATATTGTCTTTTCAATTTATGCTTGGTCTTCGAATTAGCGTAACTGTAATGGGTGTCCTACCATCGTCTGTAGACGGACCTTTGTAGATTAGAGATATTCGGTACGTATCTAGAGCAGGCACCTCAAACTGTAATTGCTCTCTCTTTTGCTCGAGCGAGCTTCCACCTATTGGTTTGTTCTGTAAATCTGTAACGGCAATGAATGTTTCTATGTTTGCCTCTTTAATCGTCAAATTGATCAAGTACTCATAGGCTGTGTCTGCGGGAAACTCAAACTGATAAATACTTCTATCCTGAAGTTCTAGCTCCTGAGATCGAATAAATTTCCATTCTGCTAATGGGTTTACATCAACTACTTGAGCACTTACTGATAATCCTGCACTAGCCAGTAGTAAAAACAAAAGGTACTGTTTCATGGTGTTTTGCAGCAAATTAATCCTCACTTTTTTGCTTATTCATCATTTCTTCTTTTAGACGGTTCAATTGCTCGATACGTTGTCTAAAATCTTGACAAATAGCAAAAATGTTATACTTCTCACTGGATATTACTTCGCTCTTACTCATTCTAATTAATCAAGAAGTCTAAGGTAGGCAAAAAACCCTAAGAATGGGTATTCTGACTGATAAAATGGCTCATTTGTGTATAAATAGACTTGAGCTGCTCATCGTCTAACATAGATAAATGTTTCTCCAAAACAGCCTTATCTCCTCGTTTAGCTGGGCCAGTTTGCCATTGATTCGGCTTCCCTTTTTTCAACCTATCTGCCGTCTCTTTTATGATCGGTAACAAGTTATTAAACTCCAACCCATTGGTCGTAAGATATTCGTCTGCAACAGCATACATGGCATTGGTAAAATTATTGGCAAACACAGCAGCTAGGTGGTATTTTTCTCGCTCAACACTATTCACCTCCCTTACTTTATTCGAAATAGAATCTGCCAAGTTGTGTAGCTTTTGTTTCACCATATCAGAGCTCCACTCAATAAACATGGGAACCTGTAACATATCCTTTACCTCTTCTTTTCGGAAACTTTGCAGCGGATAGAATACACCGTAGTCTACAGAATAGTTCGCCAATATGTCCATTCCAACCGGTCCGGCTGTATGGCATATTATCGCTTTCATTTCTCTAGGAAGTTCCTCTAGTACGCTGAAATATGCCTCATCACTCACACACAAGATCACAAAATCTGAGTCCTTATACATCTCACTAGGCTTATCTCCGTAGTACGCCCCAAACTTACTTGCTAGTATTTTTGCATGGGCTATATCCCTGCTGATCACTTGATTTATAGTATGGCCTGCACTATCCAGTGCATGAGCTAAATTAGTGGCAATATTACCACTTCCTATAAATGTGATTTTAGATTTCATTTAGCGTTTTCTGAGCTCAAGTCTATTCCAAGTAGCTAGTGCAAAACCAAGCACCATCATTACCGTACCTAGCCATAAAAAATTAATGTATGGGAATACAATACCCTTCATCACAATGAACTTGGGTTGCGGTTTTGTCTCAGATATCTCTAACACGGCCTTTGGCTCACCGCCAAGTGTTGGTCTTATCTCAAACCCAAAACGCAATCCTGCTTCGGCTACTTCTTCTCGAATACTAAAGTACGTATTTGCATTGATGCCAAATAGTGGCGCAGCATCTATAAGGGTGTTGCCTCGTTTGATTTTAAGAATCGCTTTGGCTAACGTAGTATTTTTAAGTCCGATTGACTGACCATCGCCTTGCTCTACTCCTGTGAAATACACCGTACCGTTTGTGGTTACTATACTATCTCCTTTTTCTACAGTGTACTCTTTTACATTTTCCCACGGTATGCTGTCTGTAAGCGGTTTAGGCAACGACGTTATGTGCGTATATACATCGTATGTAAGGTAATGGCGGGTATCTGGATTGGGAAGAATCCCACCCATATCTTCATTGATTTGAGTGTTGGGCATTAGGGTAAATTTCTCTTGCCCATCAAGACTCTCGTAATGCACCTTGAAGTAAATATCATCTACATCTGTGCTATCTCCCAGATATGTTACCATAAAATCACCCAGCCGTGTTGGTTCATCTTTAATCAGCAACATATTCTCTCTACGAGCTGTCTCATCAAAATTACCCATTTGACCACTAAAATCTGCAGTAATCACTTGTTTCTTGGCACTGCTCACAAGTACCCCAAGCAACATTAATCCAAAGCCCATGTGCGCAATAGATGAGCCCGCTAGTTTAATCTTACGTACATAAATAACCAAGTAAGATAAATTCGCGAAAAAAGCATAGATACCTGCCAGCATAAAAATAACATACACTGGATTGGTGATACCAAAAAGAAATATACCTCCCACGGTGAGCATCACAGAAATCCCTGCGGTTACCAATATTTCTGTAGCTAACTTGCCTTTGTCTGGAGTGTTCCTGTATCTAAAAAATTGTGTCACTGCCATAAGCACGGCGATGGCTATGGCTATTGGCATCTGGTATAGGTTATAGTAACCTATTACATCCTCTGGCGGCACCATGTTGGTGCCAAAAATTTTATTGAAAACTGGTTTTGATGTTCCTACTAAAATCTGAACAGCACTGAGCACAAGCATAAGGGAACCAATGAACATCCAAAACTCTCTGCTGCTTACGTTATCTTCACTCGCGTTATTTTCTAAATTTTTGTTCAAGTTTAACACAAACCAAATGAGGCCAAGTACAGACAAAACGAGCAGCGGGTAAAAAGTCAACTTGGTGTAAAACGGAAGCAATAGCACCAGGAAACTCACGGGTATGATCATATACCAACGCTTGCGAGCTCCTTCGGTAACCGCTACAATAGGAAGCCAGATAAATAGCACCACAAACTGCATAAGCTGACCCGCAAGTCCCAAGTCTGTAAATGCGTGCACAGACGTATCTCCAAGCACACCACTCCGCGTGAGAAAAGTAGCATACAACACCATAATAAACGTCGAAATTATCAATGTGTAGGCTGCTATGGTCGAGCTATTGGTTACTTTTTTGATAAGCATTAGGTGAATACCGCTAATCAGAAGTAACCACGGAACTAAAGAAGCATTTTCTACCGGATCCCACGCCCAGTAACCGCCAAAACTAAGCGACTCGTACGCCCAAAACCCGCCCATGATAATGCCTGCCCCCAGTACCATACCACCAGCGAGGGCCCAAGGCAGTGCCGGTTTTATCCAAGCTCTGTATTCTTTCTGAAAGAGAGAAGTAACTGCAAAGGCGAACGGCACTATAGTCAGTGCAAAACCTAAGAATAGCGTGGGTGGATGTATAACCATCCAATAGTTTTGTAGTAAGGGGTTTAATCCTGTTCCATCTACCACATTTTCAAGGTAATTTGGAAGCGAAAAAATAGGTGCTTGCAGCTTATCTCTGAGCAGCTCAAACGGGCTACTTCCCAGCGTATAAATATCTAGAATATTTACGCCTAATAGCATAGCCGTGAGCACTACTTGTGAAAGAGCCATTATGGCTACAACGCCACGTTCCCAGCGCTTAGCTGTGAAAATGAGTATTGTCCCAAGTAGAGCGTTCCATACCATCCACAGAAGAAAACTACCTTCTTGCCCTTCCCAAAAACACGATATCATATACCGAAGTGGTAGCGTTTTACTGCTGTGTTCGTAGGCATACGCATACTCAAAAAAGTGACGTTGAATGATAAAGAATAGAGTAACAAAAATACCCAATACCGCAATAGCGTGTATACCATAGAACAGTCGTCCTAGCATTACATCTACACTACGGTCCTCTTTTGCTTTAGTGTAAAAAATGGCACTAAGAATAGCACTCACAAATGAGAGCACTACAAAGAAGTGTCCCAAGTTACCGATGAATAGGTTTTCGCCTACATAGGTTATATTTTCCATACGTTATAATTGAGACGCTTGAGCGTTCTTATTGTTTTGCTCATCTTTGTATTTAGATGGGCACTTCGGTATTACTTTGGTAGCAACAAAGATATCGCCATCTATATGGCCGTACATGTTCACCGACTCAGCACGTTCAAAATCCTGCTGCTTTGGCTCACTAGACACCACCTTACGCGTACTGCCCTCTTTATCTTTGATATAAAAAGAGAAGTAATTGGCATCCTTCACCGGGTTATACACCATGGGCTTATTCTTTACGAGAAAACCTGTAATGTGGTACGTATCCCCCGGATTTTCTGCGGCTTCAGAAAAGGTAGAACTTTTCTCTGCACCGGCATAGGTACTCATTATTCCTGCTATTGCCACCGCTAGTAGCACTATCAACACAATTGCTTTAGGCTTCATCTTGTTCTTTTTCTAGTTTAGTTATCTTCTTGTCCAACCTTACCAGGTAAAACGCTAAAAGGCAAAAAATGATTACTAGAATGGCCACAACGACGTAAATTTTACCGCTTTGGTAAAAAAAATCGTCCATCGAAGTTTGTGCCATAGCCGAAAATCCTATTAAAGTAAGTAACACACTATATTTCCTCATCAATTCTCTTTATTTCTGTTAATCTATGCTTGAGTGTGGCTATCCAAACGCCAAGCAATATCCAACCTATGGTGGCTAGGTAAAATACCTTGCGTAGGTTATTGTCTAAATCTAACGTACTAAAACCCACCGTATCACCACTCGCAGGATGCAGACTCGTCTCTGCCATCCGTGGTATCACAATGATGAGTACAATGTATATGGGAAAAGCAAAGAGGTTGTAAACCGAAGAGAATTTTCCTCGTTTCACCTCATCATCTATACTATTTCTAAGAATGTAATAGGCCGTATAAATTAGCATACCTATAGCTGCTCCATTGAGCTTCGCATCTTCTATCCACCAAGTACCCCACGTAAATCTGGCCCAAAAAGAACCAGTAGCCAACCCCATAAGGCCAAAGAGCATAGCCACTTTCACAAAACTACTGCTCATGCTATCGTGCATTGGATTTCCTGTATTCAAATATCTTATCCCGTAAACATACGATACCAAGAGGAGGAGTATCATAGTAAACCACATGGGTACATGAAAGTGGAGATTGCGTATTGTCTTGGCAAGAATCCCTATATCATCGGGCGCAGGCATGAGGAATCCACCCAGTATGGCGTAGATGACACAGACTACAGACAGTATTTTCCACCACGATTTTCTCATTGTTCCTCTTGCAGCAAAGGTAATCAAAAGAAGAACATGTCATATGGCGTATCGGCATGTTCTTATGCCATCTACCTAACCAAACTTTCCATCTTTCTTCTTGTCCAAAAACTGCCTACGACGAAGCATTATATAGCGCATCATCGCAAATAGACCTACCCCAATAAATAAGTATCCGGAGGTTTTGTCTTGCACCTCTGTAGAACTGAGAATGTCATAGGCTTGAAAGATGCAGACGACCATTACTAACATCCAGATAATTTGTAATATGCGTGGTAATTTTTTCATTTTTTAAATAGATGTAAAGTGAATACTGTAAGCTTTGGATTTTCTACTCTGAGCTTATTTCTTCGTCCAAATATACAACCCCTGTTACTTTGGTAAACGTATAGTTTAAGAAACTCTCATCACTTTCAAATCCTTCGGCCATAATAATTTTTTCGTCTCGAATACGAACACGCACAGGCTTATCTGAAGTCACCCTACGTTTCTTTTTATCCCAGATGAGTTCGTCTGTTTTTATCTCTTCATCTTTTCGATTGAGAACACGCACACTATCACGAATCTCTATTCTATCTTCCTTCTCATAGTGCATAGCATATCTAGCAAACAATCTACTACTGGTATCGCCTATGCCATCAAAAAAGGTAGCTCTCACCCCTTCTGGCATTTCTAACCGCGGATTATCCTTCTCTGGAAAACGCTTCATAACAGGAGCTGATATTATAGCTCGGAGTGTTGCCGAGTCTGTATAGGTAATGGTAACCTCATGTGCTATTTCTATGGTTGCACTATCTTTACGGGCATTGTGCTCCGATAGTTCTCCCATAGTACGATCGGTTGTGCAGGCCATGAAAAAAGCGGCAGTAAATACTACTGCCGCTTTCGTTCTATATTTTTGGAAGCGCATTATTATTAGCTTCCTATTGTACGTACCGAAGTGCTTTCGCCAATCCAGCATCCTACTCTGTAGCTGTCTCCGTTATTTACTCCTTTAAAAAAGGCATCTTCTTTTCCGGGAAAGTAAGCCGAGTACTTATTAATTTTGGCTTGTGCAGCTTCTGCTACGCTTGGGTCTATACTCTTGGCTCGAGCATATTTATCTACTGCTACCAAGTACACTCCTCCCCTACCAAGCTCACCACTTCCGCAACTACCAGCACTTGCTGCATACGCATCTCCTATCAAGATATATGCCTCGCCACTGTTTGGATTTATTGCAATAGCCTTGCGAGCGTAATCTCTTACCGCACTGTACTGCTTGCTATTCTTAGCTGTTTTTGCTAGCTTTATCCAGATATCATACTTAGCATCATCATTGGGTGCAAGGTCTGCCGCTTTGGTGTAGTAGCTTATTGCTTTGTCATTATCTCCTTGTTTACCAAATCCTTTGGCAAGACCAAGAGCTGCATCACTGCTTGGCTCTAGTGCAAAGAGCGCTTCTGAGCATTCTAGGTAGAATGCTTTACTCTCGCAGCCACCTCTAGCTAGGAGTTTCACCGTGGATTTCAACCAGTTTACATCGGATTTCTTATCCGCAAAGTAGGGCTTCTTCAATTCTTCTAACTTATCACAATTCAGGTATGGTTTCATCATACCAATTATTGCATTTTGAGTTTTCACCCATTTTACACCGATAAGGCTATCCTTGACACTAATTCCGCTTGCAGTATATGCTGTAATATTTGCATCTATGATAGGTGACACCTTGTCCAACATAAGAAATAAGCTATCCATGCTCATTTCCTTTTTCTTGTAGACTTTCACCCCAGCATAAATGTAATCCATTGGTACATCGTACTTTGTTTTGTCACCAGCCATATCCATTGACTTGTCAAAAATACCAATAGCTTCTAATCTTCTAGATGGAGTAAGTTTTGCCATATCATCTGCTAATTTACCCAATACATTTGCTTCATCTCCCCAAAATACGATACGCTTACGGTGAGCAGAGAATACTTCCTCTGCATACCCGTCTATCTTTAATTGGTGAGCAGCTCTTGTAATGGCCATCTCTTTTTTGTATGCCTTGTAAGCCTCTATACTGCCGGGTTCAGTAGCCGCTTTAAGCTCTGCTTTCTTTGCCTTCTCGGCTGCGTATATTGGTTTACGGGCAGCTACTTCTTCTCTTAGTTTTTTCTTTACAATGTATGGTCCTGCATAGGTTATTCGTTTTTGAATACAAGCAGCATTCTCGAAGAGGTACTTCCAATAAGGATATGCTTCTGCATACTTTTTTTCTTGATAGTATTGATTGAAAAGAGAAAGTTGTTTTGCTGTCTCAACAGAATCTGCACCCCATTTATTTTGGCATTCAGGTGCCTCTGGATTACCGTTTTTCTGAGCCATCGCATTGCCGCTTACTAATGCTACAAGGGCAAGTACTACATACTTTTTCATTGTATTTGTTATTGATATTTTCGTTTTGTAAACCATTTATCGTTTAAGTTTAATCCTATTCCTATGTTAAAAAAATTTTCTTGTAATAACCCGTTGTTAGTAGTTCCTCTCTGCACATACTCTGCCGTGAGATTTACCATGCTCACTACAGCTACTTTTTCTCCTTCCAGCCTAAACGATCTTACGACCGGTAAACCTAGACCAATACTTATGCCAAGTTCTGAAATTTGCATGTCTTCGAAGTTGAAGTACAGGTTTTCATACCTCACTCCGGCACTATATCTTACCTTTTTGAAGAAGTCACCTTTTTCATTGTATTTCGGAGATGGCACTACACTTATTCCTGCAGAATAACGCACATTGTTAAAAAATGTTCTACCTGTTTTGCTATCTGTAACATCAGACCATTGGTTCTGCTCCATCTCTAGTGCTACAGACCACTTATCCCCTTGGGATAGGGTATAGCCTAGGGTGAATCCAACAGGCTTACTCATTGTATCTCGCTTATTGTCTTCAAACCGCAGTGTATCTACCGTAAATGACTGACCATTCTCAAACGCGGTACCATAGAATGTCTCTGAGTAGCGATAGCCGACCCCATTGAGTCGCGAATCACTTTGAAAAGCAGCTCCAAACGTATGCAACCAAGCGTTTTTGGCAACACCTTCACTTTGCCTATTTTGCTGTACACTATATTGCACACCCAACGTATAGTCGACTCCACGGTAGGCCAAAAATCGTTCATCGTTATAACTCAACACATTATTTGTATTGGGATAAACTGTGGCCTTTACTTTTTGTATGTTACCAAAGTTATAGTTCACATTTGCTCCAAGCTTGAAATTCTTAAACAACTCTACTCCGTAACCGGCATATACTCGAGATATTCCTCCTGTGCCTCCAAAAAGATTATAATAACTTGGTGTATCGATGTTTACATTATTCGTAATACTATACCCTACATCGCTATATTGATTTGTACCAAAACTCACTCCCATTTTCCGCTTGGTCCCTATTGGGAATGCCATTGCAAAATGGTTGAAATTCCCAGAGCTCGTATTTGCCTTTTCGTCAGTAGATCTCAGTTCTCCTACCGATGCTCTCGCTCCAACACCAAATACAGTGAAATCTATATTGGCATACGAAGCAGGATTTGCCGGCGTGAATACTCCTTTATTGACTTGGGAAACAGAAGTGCCTCCCATTGCCTGGTGTTGTAGAAAAGCTCTGCTTTTCAACTCCCCTAAACCAGAGATACTATAGGGTGAACTTGTACCCGCTTGTCCCTTTGTGTACAGGGAACCGACCATCACAAGCGTGAGTAGTAATAACTTATTTCTTTGCATTGTATTCTAAGATGTGATTTAGTCCCTCTACCACTAGATTTGGGCGTGCGAATATCTCATTTTTAACCTCTTTACCAAAATCCAAATGCAGACTACTGCAATGAACAATTTTGATGTCGGCATACCCTTCGTTCATTTGGCGTATGTAGCCTTCTATTTCATAACCGATAGACTGGCACACTCCCACTTGCAGGCTATGCTCTGTGGTTTTGCCTGGAAAGATCATTTCATAGTTTTGCTCAACCAGTGGTAATCCTGCCGTATACTCATTCATCGCTTTAAAACGCATCTGTACACCAGGGGATATCAATCCTCCTAGATAAACCCCTTTGTGCAGCAAATCTATGGTTAAACACGTACCCAAGTCTATGATAATCCAAGTGGCTTCATTGTCTATGGCGTAGGCACCTACGGCAGCAGCAATTCTGTCTCTACCCAAGGTGTGTGGCGTTGTGTAATCTATTTCTATTGGAATCTGTGCTGCGTGTGTAAGGTACTCATCGTCTGTGAGAAATGCTTCAATTTCAGAATTCTCACCGCTGGCACTTACCAAAATATGAGCTCCTTCCTCTTTATATTCTTTTAACTGCTCTACTCCAAATGGTTTGTGGTACGCGATCAACTCACCATCTTGATATGCTGCTGCTTTTGTACTTGTATTCCCTATATCGATACACAGATTCATTTTATCCATTTTGTCTTGTGATGTTCTATTTCTAACCACTGTTTACCGTCCATTATTGCGAGATTACCATTTTTAAGTAGACACTTTACGGTACAGGTAATAGTGCGCCCTTCATGCTCAAAGATTACGTTTTCCTCTTTTTTATACAGTCGTTGGTTTACTGCGTGCAGAAGCTCCTCCTTGCTCCTTATAATTTGAGCATAAAAACAATCATACAGGGTATGTAAAAATGCTGTTATATCTGTTTCTACACCTGTGACTGCAGCTAAACTCGTTGCAGCATAATTGCCAAATTTGAGTTGATTCACGTTTACTCCAATACCAACCACCGAAGTAGCTACTTGTCCATTTACTACGATATTCTCGGTTAGTATTCCACCTATTTTTCTGTCTCCTACATATACATCATTGGGCCACTTTATAGACGCCTTTGTAAGTCGATAGTGAGCTAGCGCCTGTACTATGGCCATTGCCGCAGCGCTATTTATCCAACTCAACTCATTGATTTTACCCGGGTTTTTTACGATAAAACTTGTCGTCACATTCACATATGGTTGACTATCCCAGACTTTGCCATGCTGGCCTTTCCCTCGCAACTGCATGCTTGCACTCACTGCATACTCTGCTGGCAGCAGGTGCATAGCAGCTTTCTTACGCAAGTATGCGTTGGTAGAATCTACTTCTGCTAAAAATTCTATATTGTAGGTCCCCAAGAAGATAGAGTATTGATGGATTAAACTAATTTTGCATCAAAGTTATCGCAATAAATGGCAAAAAACACCAAGATCTCCGACGTACTCGCAGAAGTAATCGTGAAAGGCATGCAAGAAAAAAAAGGTAAGAACGTAGTAAAAATTGACTTATCTAAAATAAATGAAGCCGCTGCAGACTATTTCATTTTGTGCCACGGCGATAGTGATAGGCAAGTAAAAGCAATAGCAGATAGTGTAGAAAACGAAACACGAAAAGCGCTAAAAGAAAACCCAAACAGTAGAGAAGGACAAAACGAAAACCGCTGGGTATTACTAGACTATGTAAATGTCGTTGTGCATGTTTTTCAGAAAGATGTTCGTGATTTTTACGAAATTGAAGATCTTTGGCATGACGGTAAATTTACCAACTACGACGATGTGGCTTGATGAAATAGGTATTTTCTCCGGAAGCATCCATCTTACTTAACACTTCAAAAAAAAACTATCTCTGCTTCTTCTAGGTCTGATGAAATCAACTCTTTGCACCTACAGTTTATGAAACGCTTGTAGACTCAAGCACGATAACACATACAAACGATATACGTCGTAGATCATCTATTGAATTGATGCTCAAAAAAAATTAGAAACTAATTTTAAAGGCATTACCAAAATACGGTGGATCTGCCACCAGCGAGTGCCTTATCTTTTGACGCGTGAGTTCACTGCTTACCATAGATTTCAGTTTCCCCTCACCTTTGCCTACGATAATGTAGGCTATCGTTACACTATTCTTCTTACTATCTGCAATAAACTCTTGTAGCACTTCTAGTTGCATTGGCAGTCGCTTATTATGAGGTGTACTACCCTCTTGCGGAAAGACAACATCAAAATGTAAGTCTATCTCTACATTTCGTTTAGCTTTTTGCCTAGAGGTCTTATCCTTCTTGGGCACAAAACCCGAGGAATCAGATGAGAAACCTCCCATCATCATCTTTTTCAATAAGTCTACGTTTATCGCATCTTCGTCTTGCACCAAGCAAAAATAGTGTATACCTCATTAACCCATTCTAATAAACGGATAAATTAGGCTTAGAACTTAGTGCTAAGCGTCAGCATCAAGCGGGAGCTCCTGAAACTACTCTTTACCGAAGGACTTGTTACACCATTTATTTGGTAGGGCAAATACTCATCTGTTTGTAATTCTCTAGAAAAGGCAAAATCAAATGCCCACGTTTTTTCGTGCATACCAAAGCCTGCACTGACGATTTTGCGAGACTTTCTTCCTCCTTCTACTAGCGGATTACCTACCGAAGCAAAACCACTGCGTAGTCTGAATGAGTTCATCACATACTCCGCTCCAACTTTCACATTGGTTGCTGGCTTGTACCTATCTACTATACCAAAGTTTATTTCTTCAAAATCATCGTTGTCCGTGGACAGATTCATTGTACTATAGTCTATACTCTCTAGTTCCGCAGTAATAAGGCCTTTCTTACCAAAGATGTAGGCGCCTTGTAAGCTAAATCTGGCAGGTGTCACTACTTCATAACTAAATTCTTTATCGATGGTTCTTAGGTCATCTGTTGTACCATCACTTCGGGTCACAAATAACCCATCTGAGTACTCATCTGAAAGGACCAATCTGGTGGGCGTCTGCAATGTTGCACCAAAGCGTAAATTATTATTGGGCCTAAGAATGACACCTAGTCTACCGCTAAAACCATACCCCGAAGTTTCCAAGTTTCTGGTAAAACTATAACTATCCCATCCGCCGATCATCTCAGCTTCATTCCCTTCTGTAAACTTGTTGGTTTCCGTAAATGTAACGTTATGAATATTCACACTACCTCCAAAGTAGACTTTGTGCTCATAGTTGGCAGCGTAGGCAATATTAAATTCTCCGGAGCCTCCGCGAGTGGCTATATTTCCTTTTTGCGAAGCTATCCCATTTACCTTATCGTAAGTAGATGTATAATTCCTGTTTCTCACAGAATCTATGAGAAAGGTGTACCAAAACATATTTTCAAAGAAGTAAAATCCTTGTGCAAGCTGCTCATCGTTGGCATCTAGTTCTGTGGCATTCAGTCCTCTAGAATAGGCGGAGACATAGTCCGTCAAAGAATTAACTGGACTAGTGGATTGATACGATAGCTTTCTATTGAAATCTGCAGTACGGTTATAGCTCAACATAAAACTACTATTGACCCATCCGTTCTTCGCTGGATTCTCTCGCTGTATTCTTCTATCTGAAAATACAACGCTTACATTTGGAATATCTCCATTGAATGTAAAAGAAGTTTTGTCTCCTGATCCGGCATACTTTGCTGTATTACGACTGGTATGTGTACCAAATGACACGCTCAACTGACTTGTTTTGAACTGGGCCAAACCTGCTGGATTTACCAAAACGGCTGACACGTCTGCTCCTAGTGCTCCAATAGCACCACCCAGACCTATAGACCTAGCAGTAGTGCCCAATGTAGGCGTATTGGAGTACCGCAATGCATCCATATCACTTTGTGCGTTTCCCTTTATTATGAGCAACCCAAAAAAGGCTGTAAAAACTATCTTCTTCATGGCATTTTGTTTTATGTTGGTTCTATGACGTGTTCAATCAGTACATTTTTGTTCATGTGATTCGACTTATCTACGTCGATTATTACTGCTACTTCTGCTTGGGGAAGAAGTACGCGAGGAGCTGCCACTGCGGCTTGGACTCATACTCCTAGTTGATGAATTGCTACGCGAAGGAGAGACACTTCTAATTGATGAAGAGCTTCTACTTGGGGTTGTTGTCCTGGTTCTGGTAGGCGTGCTACTACGTGGCGGTGTATAACTTCTACTCGGTATCGCCCTAGTTCTGGTAGGCGTGCTACTACGTGGCGGTGTATAACTTCTACTCGGTATCGCCCTAGTTCTGGTGGGTGTACTGCTGCGCGAAGGAGTGACACTTCTATTTGGTGTTGCAACTCTTGTTCTTGCAGGTGTACTGCTACTTGGCGTGACGGCTTTGCTTGATGTTGTTACACGTCTGACATTACCTGTAGTACTTCCTCGCTGCACAACTCCACCTCTAGTACTAACGTTGGCAGTTCCACTATTTCCTGCGACATTACCTGTGGGCCCTAAATTAGAACTTGGTCTTCTATTTTGGGGTTTAGCCACTCGTACATTAGTATTATTACTATTGTAAACTTGACCAAATGTTGCTGCACCACTAGTAGTAGTCGGACTGCTTATTTGGCCAGACGGTCTTCGTGTATTTGCTACCCCTACCCCCCTATTCGTGCTTGTGGCATTCGCACCTAGTCGTTGTCTTGGGCTATTTGCAGCTCTATTGTATCTGGTGCTTCCGGCATACTGCTCATTGGTACTATTGCTTCCATTATTCACTGCTGTACGAAAGCCTCTACTAACTACCCAGCGGCTATTATAGCCGTATCTATTGTAGCCTGCTCCCAATCGGTTTCCGCCGTAGTATCCGGCCCTATTCCAACCATTATTGTAATACGGTGTAGCACAATATCGACCACGTCGGCCGTTATTCCAGCCATATCCATAGCGGTTTCCGTACCAACCGCTTGCATATGAGTTTCCCCAAGTATTCCATCCAGGATTTCCCCAGCCGTAAGCCACATTCCATCCATGCCAGGAGTTATATCCTACATACAGTCGAGGTCTATACCATGAACTATACCCCCAGCCATCACCATACCAGCCGTTGCTCCGACCATATGTTCTATAACGCTCTCCCCAGCCATAACGATTTGCATCACGAAATCCTTGGGCATAACCATTTTCGTGGGTATACTCAAAGTCTTCATCCCTAAACTGACGCAGTCTACTTTCGTAGTCTCTATCATCTATTCCTGCATAATCCTCAGTAGGTATCGCATCTTTATCGTACTCTGGAGCAACCTGCTTTGGCACTTGTTCCGTTGGAATTTGAGATGTATAATTTTGAGGAGTTTGTTGTGGAGTATTTTGTACGATCACCACGTCATCATCAGGTGTGTAATATACATCATCTGGGTAGGTAGTTGTTAACCTGCTAGAGGTACAACTCGCTAATAATAGCGAAGCGATAGCGAGATAGGTATGTAATTTCATCATGTTAAAATTTAAATTAAACTTAACGGTTTAAATTTGCCGTCATACTATACTAATCAAACAGCATACCAATAAAAAAAGCATGGCATTCGAAAAAGTAACTCGCAAGCAAGATTATAGCAAGTGGTACAACAATCTAGTTGAAAACGCAGACCTAGCACAACACAGCAGTGTGCGTGGATGTATGGTCATAAAACCATACGGATATGCTATATGGGAGAAAATGCAAGCCGAGTTGGACAGAAGGTTTAAAGAAACCGGCCACGAGAATGCTTACTTTCCACTATTTGTGCCCAAAAGCTTGTTTGAAGCAGAAGAAAAAAATGCGGAGGGTTTTGCCAAGGAATGTGCGGTAGTAACACATTACCGATTAGAGAGCGACCCAGATAAGCCTGGAAAACTACGGGTAGATCCTAAAGCTAAACTAGAAGAAGAACTCATCGTAAGACCAACGAGTGAGGCAATCATATGGAATACATACAAAGGATGGATACAGAGCTACAGAGACCTACCTATTCTTGTGAACCAATGGGCGAACGTTGTACGATGGGAAATGCGTACTCGCCTATTCTTAAGAACTGCAGAATTTCTGTGGCAAGAGGGACATACCGCTCACGCTACCAAAGTAGAGGCAGAAAAAGAGACCGATCAGATGGTACGTGTGTATGAAGAGTTTTCTAGAAACATCTTGGCTATACCTACTATTATGGGACATAAAACTGAGAGCGAGCGATTTGCTGGTGCAGACGATACACTATGTATAGAAGGACTAATGCAAGATGGCAAGGCTCTACAGATGGGTACGTCTCACTTCTTAGGTCAAAACTTTGCCAAAGCATTTGATGTAAAATTTGCTTCTAAAGAAGGAAAGCTAGAGCACGTGTGGGCTACTAGCTGGGGTGTAAGTACACGTCTAATGGGAGCACTAATTATGACACACTCAGATGATGAAGGACTTGTACTTCCTCCTAACCTAGCACCGATACAAGTAGTCATAGTGCCAATATATAAGGGACTAGAACAACTCGACGCTATTAGCAAAAAGATTGACCCTATCATCAAAAAACTAAGAGCAAAAGGAATCAGCATAAAGTTTGATGCTCGAGATACACATAAGCCAGGTTTCAAATTTGCAGAATGGGAACTCAAAGGCGTACCCGTGCGCATAGCTATCGGAAATAGGGATATAGAAAGTGGAGCTGTAGAAGTAGCTCGTAGAGATACCAAAGAGAAGCAAAAAATGAGCTTTGAGGGGTTAGAAGACAACATCGAAGGCCTGCTTGCTACTATGCAAGATGCTATCTTTAACAAAGCACTCAACTATCGTGACGAGCACATAACAGAAGTAAATTCGTGGGAAGAATTCCAAGAAGTACTAGAATCTAAAGGCGGATTTATATCTGCTCATTGGGATGGTACTACAGAGTCTGAAGACAAAATACAGCAAGCGACTAAAGCGACTATCCGTTGTATCCCATTTGATAATCCACAAGAACTTGGTGTATGTGTATTCTCTGGCAAGCCAAGTAAGGAAAGGGTCTTGTTTGCAAAGGCGTATTAATTATGCATCCAGTTCACTAGCCATAGCCAGCTCATCAAGACTAGAAAAATATCGTCCTTAGTCCTCCCACACATACTTAAATAGCAGTACTGAAAGTGCTAGCTGCATAACGAGCAGAAGTAGAAGTACTCCCCAGTCTTCTATGTAGTTAAAATCATCTAGTGGCGAGATGGCTTTACTTGCAGATTTTAGGCTTACCAATAGACTTGGAATAAGAAGAGGCAAACTCAATATCATAGCTACCAAGCTACTATTCTTCGCTCCGAGAGCCAAGGCACTATTGAAGGTAAAGACCGCAGAATTGCACAAGGTAAAGAGTAATGCTGTGACCAGGTATTGCCAAAAGTGAGGAATACCTTGTGGCAACCAAAAAGACATAAACGCGGTAAGCATGACTAAGAAAAAAGCATTGACTAAAAACTGGTAGGCTATCTTAGAGATGATGATCGCTCGACTATCTACCAAGAATTTGTAGTAGAGTAAACTTCCTTTGTTTTCCATCAAAAAACTACGTCCTATATTTTGCACCACACCAAATATAAGTACCACATAAAATAGGCTATGCCACACTTTATTACTTGCTTCTTTCTGTATGGTGTAGATAATAAAGACCGACACAACAAGCAGTAAGACTAATGACCACAAAGCATATTTATTCTTTAGCTCCATTTTGAGCTCTTTTAGAAAAAGTTGTTTTATCTGCTTAGTTAGGTCAGTTTGCATAAATTTGCGTCAGCAAAAATACATTTAATGTTTCACCAATTACAGAAGTTATCCGAAGGGGAGCAAACTCCATTGAGAGCTACGTCGATTACTGAATCTGTGATTGATGATACAAATTACACTCCCTTACTTACGCTAGAAAAGCCGTGAAAAAAGTATTAATAGCAAACCGTGGCGAAATTGCCGTACGAGTGATCAAAACCTGCCGAAAAATGGGTATATCTACAGTAGCTATTTACTCGGATGCAGATAGAGACTCTAAGCACGTACAATTAGCAGATGAAGCCTTTTGTGTAGGTCCAGCACCTAGTGCAGAGAGTTATTTGCAAGCAGAAAAAATAATACAAATTTGCAAAGAAAACCATGTAGACGGTGTACATCCCGGCTATGGTTTCTTATCCGAAAATGCAAGCTTTGTAAAAGCAGTGACCAAAGCTGGAATCACCTTCATAGGACCTAGTCCTGAGGCGATAGATCTAATGGGCAGTAAAATAGCCAGTAAGCAAGCGGTAGAAAAATACGGAGTACCTCTTGTGCCAGGCATAAACCATGCTGTAGAAGACTTAGAGGAAGCAGAAGATGTAGCCAATCAAATAGGTTATCCAGTACTCGTAAAAGCAAGTGCCGGCGGTGGTGGAAAAGGAATGCGAATAGTGCACGACCCTAAAAATCTCGAAAGCCAAATGAGAACGGCACAGAGCGAAGCCCAGAGTGCTTTTGGGGATCGTTCAGTTTTTATCGAAAAGTTTGTCACCAAACCACGCCACATAGAGATTCAGCTTATAGCAGACAATCATGGAAGCGTTGTATATCTACTAGAGCGTGAGTGCTCGATACAACGTAGACACCAGAAACTAGTAGAGGAAGCTCCAAGTGCTGTACTCACAGATGCTCTTCGAAAAGAGATGGGAGAGGCTGCGGTAAATGTGGCTAAGGCTTGCAACTACTCTGGAGCAGGCACGGTAGAATTTTTACTAGACGCGGACCACAAGTTCTATTTCCTAGAAATGAATACCCGCTTACAAGTAGAACATCCTGTAACTGAGCTTATTACTGGATTAGATCTAGTAGCAGAGCAAATAAAAGTAGCTCGTAATGAGAAATTGGACTATGTACAAGACGACATCCAAGCCCACGGACACGCCATAGAATTACGTCTAACAGCAGAAGAACCTGAGAATGATTTCATACCTGCCGTTGGAAGCATAGCGGTATACGACCCTCCGCAGCATGACTGGGTACGACTGGATGATTTCGTATACGAAGGATATGAAATACCCATCTATTACGATAATATGTTTGCCAAACTTATAGTCTGGGGTAAGGATAGGACTGAGGCCATACAACGCATGATAACAGCTTGCAATGAGTTTACAATAGAAGGTGTCCCAACTACGTTAGATTTTGGAAGATTTGTGATGCAACACCCAAAATTCGTAGATGGAGATTTTGACACTAACTTCATCGCTCAATACTATACCCCAGAGGCAAGAGCAGAGCAAGATGCAGATATCAACAAAATTGCTGCACTATTCACCTACCTAGAGTTTAATAAACATAAGGAGGTGGTGATTGCCAAGCATACAAGTGATGCTTGGAAGAAGAGAGCCGAGTAAGCCAGAAGCAAAATGATATTATGACCGAAGCACATAGATTTGCTTGCAACGGACTCAACGTTGACGATGCCCATCAAGGTGCTCGCCATGAAAGATTAAGACTAATCACTTCTCATACTGAGTTTTATTTAGTAAAGCTACCTTTGCCCCACTCATGGAGTCTTTCGAAGAATTAAACATAAACCGCCAACTTCTTAATGCTATAGCCGATCTAGGTTTTGAGAAACCTACACCTATACAGGAAGAGGCATTCCCCGTAGGTATGTCCGGCAAGAATATAGTAGGTATAGCACAAACAGGTACAGGTAAAACATTGGCTTATATGCTGCCTATACTCCAACAGTTGAAGTATTCCAAAGACTACAAACCACGGGTAATCATTTTGGTGCCTACTAGAGAACTTGTAGTACAGGTAGTAGAGCAGATAGCGTTTTTTACCAAATACATGAGCACACGTGTGCTTGGAGTCTATGGCGGTGTAAATATAAAAACACAAATGGGTGCACTCACCCAAGGACAAGATATAATTGTAGGCACACCCGGCCGACTATATGACTTGGCAGCCAATAGATCCCTTCTTTTGCAAGATGTAAAAAAGCTTGTAATAGATGAGGTAGATGTTATGCTGGATCTAGGGTTTCGCTTTCAGTTGAATAATATATTTGAATTGCTTCCTGAAAAGCGCCAGAACATCATGTTTTCGGCTACAATGACTGAAGATGTCGAAATTCTCATTAATGAAAATTTTATAAACCCTGAGTTTATTGCCATAGCCTTGAGTGGAACACCGCTGGACAACATACATCAGAGTTGTTACACGGTAGAGAATTTTTATACCAAGGTAAACCTACTAACCCATTTATTACAAGATAAAGAAACGTACCAAAAAGTACTCGTATTCATAGATAGTAAGAAGAATGCTGACAGACTCTTTACTGCCATGGAAGAATCCTTCTGGAGCGAGTTACTTGTAATACACTCTAATAAGAGCCAAAACAATAGGCTAGCAGCCATAGAACGGTTTAATGACAACAATGCTCGTGTGCTTATAGCTACAGACGTGATAGCACGGGGTTTAGATTTAGACGACATTACCCATGTTATCAATTTTGACACACCAAAATTCCCAGAGAACTACATGCACCGTATTGGACGTACAGGTAGGGCAGAAAAAATGGGGCATTCGGTACTGTTCTCTACCGAAAACGAGCAAGATGCTAAAAAGGGAATAGAAAAGTTGATGGAGTATGATATTCCTAGCGTGGGCTTTCCAATGAATGTAAAAGTGAGTAAAGAGCTTACTCTAGACGAGCAACCGCGCATAATAGAGAAAAACCCACACAAGAAAAGATCCTATGTAGTAGGGCCCTCTTTTCATGAAAAAAAGGACAAAAACAAAAAGACCCACAATCTGGGTGGTGGCCAAAAAATAAAGATAAAAAAAGCCAAAAAATACAAGAAGCCAATTAGCAGAGGTCAGAAACCAAAGGGCAAAGGCTAAGACCACTTAATTGCCCCTAGAATTGCATTGCTACATGAGCGCCTTGAGCCCCAAGATACAGAGCATACAACCTATAAATCCTGCCTTACATCTCGGCACATTCCATTTATTTTTAAAATAAAACCACCAAAGTAATAATATCGGGATAACTTTGCACTTTAATTAAAATTATACCATGAACAAAGGAACAGTAAAATTCTTCAACGATGAGAAAGGCTTCGGTTTTATCACACCTGAAGATGGAGGAAAAGATGTGTTTGTACACAAAACAGGAACTCGCACAAGAATCAACGAAGGAGATCAAGTATCTTACGAAGTAGAGGATGGTCAAAAAGGACCAAGTGCGGTAAATGTAGAATTAGTATAAGCATTTACTTATAAAACTTTTACAACTTAAAGTCTCTTGCTACGGCAAGGGACTTTTTTTTGCCTTCTTTCAAGAACCTCCTCAAACAAGTGTGATGCCCTTATTATTAAAAATCACGGTATACAAGAGCGCAAAAAACATAAATTTGAACTATTGAAAAGAAACAAAGGCAACGAACAAGATCAACCTAACAACCCGCTTCATGGCCTAAAGCTAAAAGAAGTGCTTGAATTTTTGGTATCATATTATGGCTGGGAAGAACTCGGTGAACGGATCAATATAAACTGCTTTAAGAGCAATCCAACTATGGGCAGTAGCCTAAAATTTCTCAGAAGAACACCATGGGCGAGAGAAAAAGTAGAAAATCTTTACCTACACTCTATTCCCAAATTTAAATAGTCATAACTTCCATTTATAGCCCAATGGGCATTCCCTGAGTTTACAAAAAATATAGAAGATGAAAGCTGTATCAATTACGCAAATAAAAAAAGAACTACAGCACCTCACACAACAGGAGTTAATAGACATACTTCTGCGAGTTGGTAAGTACAAAGTAGAGAACAAAGAGTTACTTACTTACCTCCTATTTGAAGCAGGGCACGAAGACGGATACATTGAAGTAGTTAAGGAATATATAGACAATCAGTTTGATCTCTTAAGCCAACAACACTATTATTACATCAAAAAGAGTGTCCGAAAAACCCTAAGAATCATTAAGAAGTATATTAAGTTTTCTAAAAAGCCTGAAACGGAAACTGCTCTACTTATCCATTTTTGCCGTAAGCTCAAGAACATGGAACCTAGCTACACGAATAATGTAGTGCTTACAAATATGTTTGAACGGCAACTGGGCCTTGCAGAAAAGACCATCGGCAAGATGCACGAAGACCTTCAATATGATTACAAATTAGAATTAGAAGAAATTTTTGCGTAAGTCACAGGCAATGCAGCTGCGGCTATAAACGTATTTAGTCGAAGAGTCACACCCCCTTTGATCTTTGCGTCATTCACATCTAGTGTCGTGAGTACGTAAATTTTAGGAGAACCTACCGTAGTTTCTCTTGCACTATAACCATCTGTACTTTTTTGTACTATGGCATAAATCCAATAAATAATAATCCCATTTTATTTATATCCAAATCAGCGTTTTACCTTAATCTTCCTTTGATAGTTGAGCAATTTTTATTCTGAAAGCGGCAAATAGCAGCGTCATGAACGGACTGATATAGTTGAATATAGCATACACGGCATACTCCCCCACTCCAACTCCAAGTGTAGCACTCTGGTATGCTCCACACGTATTCCAGGGGATAAGCACAGAAGTCACTGTGCCACTATCCTCTAATGTTCTACTTAGGTTTTCTGGAGCTAAACCTTTGTCGGCATATGCATTCTGAAACATTTTACCAGGTACTACTATAGCCAAGTACTGATCGCTCGCCGTTAGGTTAAGGGCTAGACAACTGGCTACTGTGCTGGCATAGAGACCAAAAACCGATTTCGCTACACTTAATAGTGCTTCACTTATACGTGCCAATGCTCCTATTGCATCCATTATCCCGCCAAAAATCATAGCACAAGTAATAAGCAGGATTGTTCCAAACATGCCCACTACACCTTTCGCCTCAAAAAGACCTTGTAATTGTTCATTTGAAGAATCTAAACTAACACCAGACCAAGTAGCATTACTCAAAAATGAAATCTTATTGGGAGAAGCATCAAAAAGCTGGGGTTGAAATACATATGCCGCTACTAAACCAAGCAGAGCTCCTACAGAAAGAGCTAAAATTGGACTAGCCTTCTTAAGTATAAGTATCACCACTACAAGAGGAACCAAAAATAACCAAGGCGATATCACAAACCTGTCTGTCACGGCACCTAACATCGCTTCTGTTCCGTACACAAGCTGAGACTCACACGTGAGACTAATGATGAAAAAAATAAGGATAGTGATCAGAATGCTCGGAACCGTGGTATACAACATATACTTAATATGCGTAACTAATTTTGTCCCAGACATTGCTGCGGCTAAATTAGTCGTATCACTTAAAGGACTCATCTTATCGCCAAAATACGCGCCGCTTATGACTGCACCAGCCACTGCACCAGCAGGCAATCCCATAGCCCTGCCTATGGCTATGAGTGCTACGCCAATAGTAGCTGAGGTAGTCCAAGAACTCCCAGTGGCAATAGAAACAATTGAGGCAATAATGACTGTAGTAGGCAAGAAAATATCTGGATTTATTAGTTTAATGCCGTAGTAGATCATGGCAGGGATAACGCCACTCAGCAACCAAGAGGCACTAAGAGCACCTACCAAGAGTAATATTACAATTGGGACTAATACCGATTTAATATTGGCCCCAATCGCTATGATCATAGACTTCAATGCCACTTTATTGATCAAGCCCATTACAAACGCAACCGTCCCGGCAATAAGTAAGATGATCTGATTGTTATAATCACCTGCATTGTCACCAATTACAAGCATATTGTATGCTAACATGGCAATCAATACAAATACGGGCACTAATGCTTCCCATAGATTCAAACTCCTATTATCCACTATTCTATGTTCTTTCATTGGTGTTCAAAGTAATGCAAAAAAAACTGGAGACACCTCTTCCGAAAGAGCTAAATAATCTATTCAAAAAAATAATGACCAAACTCATTTGCAACTTTGGCAGTTTTTTGGGTCTGGCTTACTTCTTGTAACTAAAGGGTAAACACTAATATGCTCAATAAAATCACAAAATTTTTGACTCTTGGAGGCATCGTTTGGCTCTCTGCTCAGTACCTAGAAGGTATTGAAGTAGTGGATTACACGCATGCTGTACTAGCAGCACTGGTTCTTGCAGTTGTAAATTCTTTGATACGCCCAATACTAGCCATTCTTACGTTCCCTATCACGTTAGTCACATTTGGATTCTTTAGCTTCGCACTTACCGCCTTTATGGTAGAGATAATGGATTATTTTGTAAATGGCATTAAAGTGTATTCCTTTTGGTGGGCATTATTGCTCGGGATTATAGTCTCCTCTACCAATAGCTTAGTAGATAGGGTGCAGACCAAGCCAAAAAAAGTAGCGCGAAACAAGCGCGAGGAGTTCACCGCCTATGAGGAGGTAGACTAGCATACCCCCACTGATCTGACCCCTACAATCCCTTCTATAATACCGTTAAAGTCTCCAATGTATATTTTAGTGTTGCATGTTTCAATAACAGATTTGGATAGAAAAGCGAAAATTTACCGATACGTCTCAGAAATTACTAACTCGTCTTATCTCATCATCTAACCCCAGTAAAAGATGAGTCAGCTTATCCAATCAATCCAAATAGGGGGAAGGCTCTATACCGAGTATATCTTCCACAAACGATCTGGTCTCTTTCTCCACACTCTCTATATCTTGCGAGAAGTACTGATTTGCCAAAGCGTGCACGCCTACATCTTTAAACGCTACTTTTTTCTTGTTTGTAGAGCCTAACTGGTCGTACATTTCTAAGAGACAATCTACTGAAACTACACTGTCTTGTTCTTGCTCATTCTTATAATAGTATCCTACAAAAGTGGGCACCTTTACCTGCTCAAAAGTAGTTTGAGTCATAGTACCCTCTAGCAGCCGTTGCAACTCTACTAGTGCTTCTAGTCTGTACTTCAAGTGCCAATATTGCTCTGCTTTCGTTGGAGCTTCCCATTCGTGGTAGTTACAACCTTTTACGAGACGAGCTATGTGGATGCCCCACGGACCAGCAAGTAAGGCACTCTTTGGATCAAATATTTTGATATTGGGGGAATAGCAGATCAAGCTGTGAATATTATTTTCGCCAGAGGCTAAAAATAACGCTGCTGTACTACCCGTACTCGTACTCATAATAATCACGCTATCTCCCATTAAATGTGCGAGTCTAAGCGCCTGCTTGGCAGACTCCAGATATTTTTCCGCAGAAAAATTAAGCATTGGTTCCTCCTCTATTAAACCGTGATCTGCAAGCAAAGGAGCATACATATTCATCTTATAACGCTCTGCAATAGTGCGGTGTACTGGAGCACCTTCTTCTGGTGATGCCGAGAAACCGTGAAGATACAAAAGCACATACTTTGTTTTCTTGCCGGCACTGTCCGCCCAGTACAATTGAGATTCATTGCCTTTTCGGATAGACAAGGATAGTTGAGAATTGGCAACCGCTTCTTGCACGTAGTTACGCTTGAAATCTGTAGGGTCAATAAGTGGACTTACTGTTGTATTTGCTTTGAAAGCTATCGACCTAGGACCTGCCAAATAGGCCACGCACACAGCTAGCGAAATAGCAAAAATTATCAATAATACCTTCATCTTTTCGACCACAAAAATAATATTATGCCCCTGGTAATTTGACAAAATTATTGCACAGATGGTTATCGCTTACTTTTTATGAGTACTTTCGACTTTTGTAATAGATAAAGAAAAAAGAAATGATTTTGATCTTTAAACACGTATATAAAACCATTGCAAGAAGTGCTTTTGCCGCACTACTTATGCTAATACACCTAGCAGGTACTGCACAAAACTTTGCCCTAAACGGTAAGGTATCCAACAAAAATAGTGAGGCCTTGATCGGAGCGTACATCACAGTACCTGCAGTAAAAGGAATAGGTGCTATCACTGATGAAAATGGAGCATTCAGCCTGAAAGTTACGAAATTTCCAGCGGTACTAAAGATATCCTACTTGGGTTATGTAGATAAAGAAATAACTGTAACTGGAGCTAATTCCAACCTCAAAATAGTCCTAAGCGAAAGCTCAGAAAATGTACTTACGGGTGCTCTTGTGAAGGCAAGTAGAGTTACCGAAAAATCAAAAGAGGCACCTCTCACAGTGGAATCTATAGGTATAAAAGCTATAAAAGATGCTCCCGCAGCTTCTTTTTATGAGAGCCTCGGAAACCTAAAAGGAGTAGATGTTACCGCAGCTAGTTTGAGTTTTAGAGTAGTAAATACACGGGGTTTTAATAGTACTAGCCCAGTGCGCTCTCTTCAGCTTATAGATGGGGTAGACAACCAAAGCCCTGGATTGAATTTTGCTCTAGGAAATTTCCTAGGAGCGAGTGACTTGGACATTCGCCGTGTAAATGTAATTGCCGGAGCAAGCAGTGCCTTCTACGGACCCAATGCATTTAATGGAGTAATAGCCATGGAAACAAAGGAGTCTTATGATTTCCCTGGATTACTCACAGAACTAAAAGTAGGTGAGCGAAACCTAAACCAATTGGCTATACGCTATGCAGACTACTTTACGAATGATAAAGGACGCAAAACCTTTGGGTACAAAGTAAATGCCTTCTATATGCAAGCCTACGACTGGGAAGCTGAGAACTATAATCCTACACAAGACAGTGATAATGACAAGAGCAATCCAGGGGGCTATGATAAGGTAAACGTATATGGCGACGAGGTCTTAACAAATGGAAACGATGATTACACCAATCCAACCCAAATATATAATAAGGGCGCAGGCTTAGGAGCCTTCTATAGAACGGGCTATCAAGAAAAAGACTTGGTAGATTACACTACCAATAATCTCAAACTCAATACAACACTAAGCTATCGATTTAGCGATAGTGTCCAACTGGATTATTCTTTCAATTTCAGTACAGGGAATACGGTATACCAAGGGGACAATAGATACCGATTACAAGGCATTCGATTCTGGCAGAACCACATAGAGCTTAAGAAAAAAGGCACGTACTTCATTCGTGCATATAGCACCAATGAAGATGCTAGAGAAACATATGATATTGTCACAACAGCATTTAGACTAAATGAAGCTGATAAACCAGAAAGCGAATGGTACAATAGGTATGAGAGCACGTGGCGAAGAAGTAAATACAAAGAGGTAGAGGCTATGCCTGGGTATGTGGCATTTGACCCTAATATACATGAATCTCATGATTCATGGTATGAAACGGTTTATCTACCTTTCATTGATGCAAATAAAGACGCCCTCTCTCAATTACATTCCGAAACAAGAGAAACCATTGATAAGTTCAGATATACTCCTGGCACTTCAGATTTTGATAGCACATTTAATGACATAAAATCGCGCCTATTTACCGAAAATGGAACGCGATTTTACGACAAATCTGCCCTCTACCACTTGCAAGGAGAATACAAGTTCAAACCACAGTTTGGTACTATTACCGTAGGAACAAGCAGTAGATTATATGCTCCAGAATCGAACGGAACAATACTCAATGACACAGGAGATGTAATCATCCGCAACCTAGAGGCAGGCATATACGCTGGTATAGACAAACGATGGATGGCAGATCGCGTAATACTAAATATCACTTCACGATTAGATAAAAACCAAAACTTTGATTTTTTGGCCTCGCCAGCAGCTTCGTTTATTTATAAGCATAGACCGAATCATGTCTTTAGAACTTCTTTCAGTTCAGCAATACGTAATCCCACATTAGCAGATCAATACTTACTCTACGACGTAGGACGAGCTACGCTGATAGGAAATCTAAATGGTTTTGATTCTTTGATAGAAATTCAGTCATTCAGAAATGCGTTTGAGTCTGACATAAATTTACCCCTGTTAAAGTACTACAATGTGGACCCTATCCGCCCAGAGCAAGCCAAAACATTTGAACTCGGATATAAAGGGAATATAGCTGACCAATCGGTATTTATTGACTTTGGATATTATTACACTTCCTATAAAGATTTCATAGGGTACAACATAGGCATTGAGTCTGATTTCGATAATGTGCAGGGCTTACCAATAGGACCAGAGGTTTTTAGAGTGGCTGCCAACGCTACAGAGACAGTGACTACTCAGGGAATCGCTATTGGGATAAACTACTTTTTTAAGCAGTATAATCTGGGAGGAAACTACTCTTGGAACACACTGAATAAAAAGGGAACTGATGACCCAATAATACCTGCATTCAATACTCCTGAGCATAAATTCAATGTCAGCTTCAGCGGGACCAAACTAAAACTGCCCGGTTTAGAAGGCGAACATTTTGGCTTTGGATTGAATTACAAATGGATTCAAGCCTTCGTATTTGAAGGCTCTCCTCAATTTACAGGAACGGTACCAACCTACGATATGCTGGATGCACAAATAAACTATGAAGTACCCAAGTGGTCTATGACCTTTAAGCTAGGGGGCAGCAATATCCTCGGCCTGATGCCCCTACTTGATAAAGCAGGAGAAAATACGCAACGCAGTGTATTCAATAACCTAAACTATCAAGTATATGGAGGTCCATTTGTTGGCAGAATGGTTTATTTCTCGGTACAGCATAACCTTGTATTTAAAAAGAACTAATTAAGAATAAAAAATAAATAAATATATTGCAATACTTAAATTATTAAAAATGAAAAAACAATACTCAATCTTAACACTATTATTGGCCTTTACAGCCATTAGTACAACTGCACAAACAAGATACGTAGACGCTATCTATACAAACGCAGACATCGAAGTTACATCTGACATAGAATTTGCCACGAATATTGACTTCCTTAGGTCCAAAACTTCTGATCAAGCTCAGGTAGGTGCAGATATTACTGCAATAAAAACAGCGCTTGCTACAGGCCAGGCAATTCCTGCTAAGTACTTCAACGCTGACACCAGTGTAGATTTAAAAGTGACCACTCTAAAAATGGATATGTACAAACCAAAAGCCTCTGCAGATGCCACTACAGATAGACCTGTAATTGTGTATTTGCACACAGGTAACTTCTTGCCTCCAGGCATAAATGGTTCGCCAAATGGCTCGAAAGCAGATAGCTCTGCGATAGTGCTATGTACAGAGTGGGCTAAAAGAGGATACGTTGCCGTAGCCTTGAACTATAGACTTGGATGGAATCCTATTGCTGATAATGTGGAAGTAAGAAGAGGTCAATTATTAAATGCAGTATACAGAGCTATACATGATGCGAAACAAGCTGTAATAACGCTAAAAGACGACGCATCTACTTACGGTATAGACGCTACTAAGGTAACACTTTACGGTGAAGGTACGGGCGCATATGTAGCCTTGGCATATGAAACATTAGACAAAAATGAAGAAATGGAACTTACTAAGTTCAGAGCTGGCGGTGTGGGTCCATCGTATATAGATAGAACAGTGGTAGGAGAAATAGATGGTAGTGGAGGCCTATTAAACCTTTATACTGCGTCAACCACTTCTACAGAAATAGCTGCTGTTGTAACTACAGGTGGTGCATTAGCAGATACTTCTTGGTTAGAAGCAGGCGACGCTCCTATGATTTCGTTTCATTGTGTAAGAGATCCTTTTGCTCCTTTCAACGAAGGAACGGTAATCGTACCTACTACTAACGAAGATGTAGTAGACGTACAAGGTGCCAATTTGTACGTACAAAAAGCAAATGCGCTAGGAAATAACAATGCCATAAAAGACATAAAAGCAAACGACCCTTACACTACAGCAGCTGAGGCTAATTATGGTGCTACCGTTGCTTATATTTTTGATGACGAAGCAGAAATCACAATCAATACAGAAATGAAAGGATTATTCCCTGTGTTACTTCCTATTGCAGAAAAAGTACTTGATAACCAGTCTAGCCCTTGGCAGTTTTGGGACCCAACATCTGCTCTAGCCATGCTAGAAGTAGGACCTGCAGGATCAGGATTCACTGCTCATATGAACAGCCTTCAGTCTAATACAGATATGTCTCCAGAAAAAGGAAGAACATACATTGACACTATCATGGGTTACATGTGTCCTAGAATAGCTCTTATCAACGGAGATATTGAGCTTTCATTATTGAACACAAACGAAGTATTGCCAAGCAACGCTGCTCAAGTATATCCTAATCCAGCTACTAATGCAATCAACATAGCAATAGATGCTAAGTACGATGTACAAAACATAAACGTATTAGATATTACTGGTCGTGTCGTAAGAAATGCTGTTCCTGCAAACAGAACAAGCATTAACTTAGAAGGACTGCAAACCGGTTATTACTTTGTAAATATAGCTACCACATCTGGTACAGTATCTACTAAGTTTATCAAACAATAATTGATTTAATACATACCAAAAGGCCCGATATGCTAATTGCAAATCGGGCCTTTTTTGTGCTTATGTTTTTATATTATGTATTACAGAAAATCAACCTTACCTGAATCTAGGTTATAATATGCTGGAACGATTTTTACTGATCCAGATGAAACGGCATCACGTATTATAGAAGATCGTGAAACTAATTCTCCTGACGTTTTTTGTGCATTAATCTTTACAACGTCATTTACACTTGCCTCATCTGGTGCACTTGCTATAGCGGGAGCTATATGTGCTAGCAGATGATTTAGGTTGTGCCCATTATCGCCACCTCCCATGGCTGCAGTAACTGCACCACAACTTTGGTGACCCAGAACCACAATAAGTGTACTGCCACAATGCGCTACTGCATACTCAATGCTTGCTATGGTAGATGTATTGGCTACGTTACCCGCTACTCTAAGGACAAACAGCTCTCCAAGTCCAGCATCAAAAGCGAGCTCAGGAACCACTCTACTATCTGCACAACTAAGCACGATGGTGTGTGGTTGTTGTCCTGTGGTAAGCTCATCTCTACGAGCACTATCTTGCAATTTACTTTCTAGCTTGTCTCCTGTGAAACGGGTATTTCCCTCTCCAAGCCTATTTAATATTTCGTGATGATTCATAATTCGAAAACAAAAATAATAGAAAGTGGTTTGATGAGCTTTATGCTTTTTGCCATTTTTTTTAAGAACTAATAGCTCAGATGTCCAGCACCCCAATATGAGGGGTTCTTACGGGTGAGACACCCATATTATTCTAGCTGAACAGCATTCAACAGATTTCCCGCCAGAGCAACTCGCTAGATGTAAATCAAGCCCAATCCAAAGAACCAGACAGTATTACTTTCAATTTATATTTAGCTGTATTTTCCTCTCAATGTTGATAACAGCCGCTCCTTATCGATACTGTCACCTTTCAGCAATATAGTGGTGATAAAACCATCGAAGTAGCTCTCAATTAAATCAACTTCCACCTCAACATCTGCATACTTCATCTCGCTAAGTGCATCTTGCAATACTTCACGTATGGGCAGGACTATTGCGGCATCGTAGCTATCCTGCTGCCACTTGAGTGAGTACAGCAGTCGCCAAAACGAATAATCGTCTTTGTGCATATGAAATGGCAATTCCATTACGGCCATGACACGTTCTCTAGGGTCAGTTATTTTATTGAGTTGATGCACTTGGTCACGTATTTTCTCCTTGCCCATTTGCATGATAGCAGTTAATAACCCAGCCTTATTTCCAAAGTGCCTAAAAATAAGGCCCTCAGAAACACCTGCATCTTTGGAGATTGCACTTGTTGGTACAGTATTATACCCCTTTTGGGCAAATAAGTTTAGTGCTGAATCAAGAATAGATTTTTGCTTTTCAGTCATTATAAGTGAGTATTTACTTACAAATATAGACATTAAACCTGTACACCACAAAATAATAGCCAATACAGTTACGTATACTGAAGGCAATAACGTCATCGGTTGCAAAACCGGCATTTTGTTGCTTATCAAAAAAAGATAGAACATATGGAATACACAATTTAGCACAGTAATATTCCTTTAAATAAAAATACATTTTCTGTTATATTATCTATGTTTGTTTTATGTATCGCACGTTCATCACTTTGCCCGTTTTCTTTATTTTATTTCTATTTACTGGCACCGTTTCTGCTCAGCAAACCATCTCATACCAAGAAATGATGGACGATAATTCATACAACTTTTACGAAGTAGTAGAACTAGCAGAGCAGTACTTTGAAGCAAATGGAAGGGGAAAAGGAAGCGGTTTCAAGCCATACGAGCGTTGGAAAAGCGAAAACGAGAGTAAATATGCTCCAAGTGGAGACAGGTATAATGTGAACCACTACATAGCCCACGAAGCGTATACAGTAATATATGACAATGCAAGCCAAAAGATGAAAAGCTCGTTTGACAATGGATGGAAAGAACTAGGCCCGTGGGAAGCCAATAACGTGACACACCATTATAGCCCAGGTATTGGAAGAGTAGAAACTTTTTGGGTGGACCCAGCAAATGACCAAATCATATACATAGGAAGTAGAAGTGGTGGATTTTGGAAAACAACAGATGGCGGAGCTAACTGGAAAAATACAACGGACTACCTTTTTGCATCTGGCGTAAGAACCATCAGTGTAAACCCAATTAACAAAAGTGAAATACTGATAAACGTTCAACACGGTGGATCAGGCTATACACATGGGGTATATCGCAGTATTGACCAAGGCGAGTCCTGGAGTAAATCAGCCTTCAATAGAGACAACTTGGGCTGGGGTGGTCTAGGAGACAATGAGCGTATCTTTAAGATAGCTTATCATCCGACAGTAGCCAACAAGGTATATGTAGGTGCTACCCAAGGACTATACGTATCCACGGACAACTTGGCTACGTGGACTAGAGTTATGACAGGTGCCACAACCGATATTGCATTTCACCCAACCAATAATCAAATTATCTATGCATTTAGAAATGTAGGTACAGATAAAAATATCCTAAAAAAATCTACCGATGGAGGCACCACATTTTTCAATGCAGGCTCTTTTGATGACAATGGTAATAGACAAATCTTCTTGTCTGTGAGTGCAAGTGCACCTCAACATGTATATGCTGGATCAACCAATGGAGTATATAAATCGCGGGATGAAGGAGCTACTTTTACGAAGCAAAGTAACCCAGACGAGACCGGTCTTGCCTTCGCCGTATCGGATGTAGATACCAATGCTATGGTTTACGGTTATGTAGATCTGCACAACTCTACAGACAATGGACAAACTTTTGAAGAACGCACCAAATGGAGCGTACAAAACGATGCATACATACATGCAGATTTGCGTATTGCTGATTGCATAAATGGAGTGTTTTACGTCGGAACAGATGGATATTTAGCTAAAAGCACTGATAATGGTGTGAAATGGACCCTATTAAATGACGGAACAGCGATAAGGGAATTTTACGCTGTAGGCAGTAGCCAAGGAGACTATGACGTACATATGGCGGGATCACAAGACAACGGCACCAGTATTCACAACAAAGAAGGATGGATAGAATGGAATGGCGGTGACGGCATGGAAGCACTTGTGCATCCACTCAATAGTGACTGGATGATTGGCAGCTGGCAATACGGCTCACGAAATTACACACGTGACGGTGGGTTTGACGGGAGACGTGGTACAGGAAACCCAGAAAGAGGATCGGGTAAGGCCGCGTGGGAAGCTCCGCTTGTGCTTAACCCAATGAATCAAATGCAGGTAATACATATGGCCAGTACTTTGATAAGAGGAAATCAATTTGGCACGCTTTGGGATACCCTTAGTGAACCAAATATGGGTTTACTAAAAGAAGCGGCAATCGCAGACACAGACAGTAACGTAATTGCTATTAGTCCAGGTGCTGATCTACAATTAACCACAGATGGTGGCGCCACTTGGAATAGTATTGCAGCTGGTCTACCGAACTACACCATAACCGATATCGCCTTTGACCCAAGAGACAAAAACACCATTCTGGTTACCTACAATAGGTTCCAGGATGACAATAACAAAATATTTATTAGCTATGACCAAGGCTCTACATGGGAAAACATAACCTACAATCTTAGTAATATGCCACTTAGAACCGTAGTGATGGACCACAGTGATTCAGCTTACATCTATGTGGGAGGCGAGATAGGCGTCTATTATAAAAGTAAAAATGGCAGCGAATGGACCCTCTATGCCGACAACCTTCCAAACGTAACTGTTAAGGACTTAGAAATACAATATGGCAGTAACACACTACGTGCTGCTACATGGGGTCGCGGATTATGGGAGAATACATTGATAGGACGGAATAACTATCCCAGTATAAACTACGTGGGCATTACAAGCACACCCACGTACGAAACGCCAAAGGCAGAGACAGATCAGCATGTAACTGCGAACATCCCTTATGATGGCACGCTGAAAACGGTAACCGTAGAGTGGAGCGAAGGGAACATATTGCTTACCAATAGCATCAGTATGAGCCTAGTAAGCGGCGACCAATGGAAAAGCGACGAACCTATTGGTGCTCAAGAATTGAACGACAACATCTTCTTCAAGGTAGTAGCTGAAGGTTCCAATAATGATATTTCTAAAACCTATACTTTTCACTACAACATAAAAGAAGCAAAGTATTGTGACGGTGCAGGCAGTGATGGAACAGGATCTGATTACATTAATAATGTAAAACTAAACGGCATGGAGAAAGTATCTGGTCAAGAGTACTATGCAGATTTCACTGATACCGAAATCATACTAAATAGAACAAAAACCTACGAATTAGAAGTAGGTTTAAACTATCATTTTGCTGGACAAGACTCGGTGGCAGCTTGGATAGATTTCAACCACGATTTGGATTTTACTACAGACGAAGCAATAGCTATGAGTATCCTAACTGTCAACCACACAAGCACCGGAACATTCACTGTACCAGAAGATGCCAAACTGGATAAATCTCTGAGAATGCGCGTACGAAACAACTATGGAAGCAATACAATATCGCCTTGCGATGATGCAGCAGGAGAAGTAGAAGATTATACTATAGTAATAAAAGAAAATCCGAATGTGGGTATCCCAGAAATGACGTCTATTCGTGCAGCTCTATCGCCCGTGCCTAATGAGGGAAATTTTACTGTAACTCTAGAAAATATAGCCAAAGAAGTGACTGTAGAAATAACAGACATCAACGGAAGATTGGTGTTCACACAACGCTATGAAAATAGCCAAGAACTGGCAATACAGACAGCTCTTACTGCTGGCAACTACATGGTGAAGCTCACTACGGATAAAGGCATGAGTATTCAAAAGATGATGGTTCGCTAAACTAATTCACTCTTTGGAGCACCACATCGTAGTATCCTTGATTTTGCAAACAGAGATACTTCATCTTGTAGTTCTCTTCTTCTAAAAGTTCAAACACAGCTCTAGGAACGCCATAGTGGACCATGTTGTGCGTATCAAAGAAGGTAAAGTCATTGCACTGAATATATCCTCCTACTTTCACCTTTCTTTTGGCCACTTCTATATCTTATTTCACACTAGAGTATGCATGGTCTGCGTCTACATATACGTAATCAAAGTAGCTATCTTCGAACAGAGCAAGTTGCTCCCAAGAATTCCCTTCCTTACAAATGAGCTCGGCTTCATGCAAGTAGTCTACTAATTGAGCTTTGTAATACGCTAAATGAGTCAGCCCTGATTCAGCTAGTGGTTTGCCCCACCTATCTTTTGCCGTACCATTAAAAAGGTCTATTGCAATAAATTTTTGAGGCTCCAAAGCACGTAAAATCTCCCGACTAAAAGGCCCATAACCTACTCCTACCTCAGCGACACAACCTGCTTTAGGAAGCTTTTGAAGCACAAACTTTCTATCACTGAACTACTACTTCATCAAGCCACTCCTGCTTAATTATATTTACATCTGATTCCGTTATTTTTTTTGCAAAAGCACTTTTCTGAATAACAATATAACCTAGCCTATGGGCAAAGGTTAACAAGATGTTTTTGACGGTTCTCAGCATACTTTATGCAAACCATGTTTTCACAAATGACTTATCCGAAATCTGATCTTCTTTACCTTGAGCAATCAAATCATAGATACGTCTGGTATTCTCTGCCCCTTTGTCTAGAGCCTCTTTGTACGGTATATTACTAAAACTGACCATCTCATATTGAGATTGAAAAACATCAGGATGCAAATCGCACAAGTCATGTTCTACTTTCTTGTAATGCAAGAAGTTCTTATCTCCAACCAAATCTCTCATTTCTATGAAATTTTGAAGCGCTAAGTCTGCTATAGCATCTGCATTTGGCTTTCTACGTTTTTCGTAGTGCTTCATGGCTACATCCCAGTCGCCAAATTCTTCTAAGCACGCGTCTAGCTCCACACAGTCCTCAAAAGCACAGTTCATTCCTTGTCCGTAGAACGGAACAATGGCATGACAGGCATCTCCTAGTAGCGTCGCTTTTCCTACGTTCCACGGAAAGCATCTCACTGTAACTAAGCTACCAACTGGATTGGCTTTAAAATCTTCAAGTAGTGTAGGCATCATAGGCACACTATCGCCAAAATACGTGTTCATAAAGTTAAGAATTTCCTCATCCGTATTGATATTATCAAAGCCTGTTTCTCCTTCGTATGGCATGAATAACGTACACGTGAAGGACTTATCTGGATTGGGCAAAGCAATCATCATGAAGCTACCGCGAGGCCATATATGCAAGGCATTTGGCTCCATCGCAAACTCTCCATCTGCCGTAGGTTCTATTGTTAGTTCTTTATACCCAGACTTGGTATAGCTCTGCGAGTAGTCGAATCTACTCGTGCGTTGCATTTTACTGCGTACTGCGGAGAATGCTCCGTCACCCCCCAATATATAATCAGACTTTACTTCTATTTTTTCGCCAGTCTCTGAGTTCGTAAACCAGCAAATACTCTTATCTAAATCTACCTTAGTACACTGCATATTGAAATGTTGGTGCACATGCTCGTTCTCATCTGCCAGCTGTAGCAACTGCACATTAAGGTGTGCTCTACTTACCGAGTTAATAGCTTGACCATCTGTGCCGTACGGCTGATAGGCTAGGTCACCTGCTGTACTGTGCATCATACGACCCGGCATTGGTATGGCGTTGCCTAGTACCGCTTGGTCTAGCCCTACTTTTTCTAAAGCATTGAGCCCACGAGTAGAAAGAGCTAAGTTGATAGATCTACCTGCAGGTATTTTTACATTACGCATATCGGGTCTACGTTCGTAGATATTTACTTCGTAACCTCTCTTAGCTAAATATACGGAGACTAACGAACCCGCTAATCCTCCTCCTACTAGTGTTATACTTTTCATTATAGTGTGGTCAAAGTTACACATAGAGCATTTTTATTTGATATTTGTTTTAATCTAAATAATGTCAAAAGACGAAAGACACATTCTAGTCATCTACAATCCTGCAGCACAGGGAGGAGCTAGTGCACAGGTTTGGGAAGAATATGAACGATTTTTAACCAGCAATTTGCTTAAGTACTCGTGCTATACTACCCTTGGCAAAAATGATGCTGGACCACTGCTCGAGCTAATCCAAACCAATGACTTTAATCTGATAAGCATACTTGGCGGAGACGGTACAATAAACTTAGCTATCAATGAATTGCCACACCTCAATATACCGATACATCTAATTCCAGCAGGCTCTGGTAACGACTTGGCCAAGATGACCTATCCGGAGGGTATTCCCAGTCTAAAACACTTATTTAACCGTGTACTACAGACTAAACCCACAACTCAATCCGTAGATATATGGCGGTGCAATGAGCAGCTTTTTGTCAATGGATTTGGCTGTGGATTTGATGGATCTATTGCGTATAACACAAAATTTAAAAAAGGAATTTGGGGCACTAAGATGAAATACTGGGTGGAGATAGTGAAGCACATAGTACTGTATCCATCTCCTTACATAACAGTAAATGGTGCCGAATACCGTACATTCATGCTCTCAGCTGCCAATGGTCGTGTGTATGGGGGAGATTTTAAAGTCGCCCCAAAAGCCAACTTCAGCGATGGCAAACTCGACATCGTACGCATTAAAAAAGTGTGGGTACCCTTACGGTTTTTCTACCTACCACTGGTGTTATTGGGTAAACACTTGGATAAAAAAATAGTGTCGTATGAACAGCTAGAGCAATTGACTGTTTCTGCCCGTAGACCTATCCCCGCACAACTAGACGGTGAACCAATGAATAAACGGGAATATAAAATTTCTAAGCAAGGAACAATGGATATTTTAGCTTAGCTTCTGACCTTACTCCATCTTCTCCAGACAACTACACTTATCACTATAATACACACGGCAATAAACTGCGAGTGACTAACCGCTCCGCCAAACAAAAATCCACGGGCCTCGTCTCCTCTGTAGATTTCTACAATGCTTCTCCCTACACCGTACATCATTAGATAGATAAGAAAGAGTTGCCCACTAAATTTTTGCTTCTTTTGAACGAAAAATAGAACAGTCAAAATAGCCAGATTTACGGCAATATCAAAAAGTTGTGTTGGGTACAAGGCTGTATTCTTAAATGCAGCAAGTGAATCTGGATGCGTGAAGGTAACCCCCATCCAAGAATTGCATACTTTACCGTGACAACACCCAGCAAGAAAGCAACCGACTCTCCCAAAACTGTGCACTACGGGACCTACAAAAGCCAGTATATCTAAAAATGGACGCACAGGAATTTTCTCTTTGCGAAGCCACCAAACAATAGTTGGAATAGCAAATATGAGCGACCCATAAAATACAAATCCACCCCCCATAGCACCCTTTATTACCGTATAGTTCCCCCAGTATTTCTCTATATCCTCTAAAAAGAAAAATAGCTTACCTCCTACAAATGCAGCAACGATTACCCAGATAAACATTCCGGAAAGTCTATCTGCATCCAAACCAAATTTTTCGGACTTACGCAGCGTGATATAAAATGAAGCCAAAATGCCCAAAGCTATCATCACTCCATAGCTATGCAGCGCTATTGATGCGGGCAAAAAGCCTTGTAAAAACTCTGGTATATTCAGGGTAACTAGTCTTGGGAACATAGTGCTACAAGTTTAAGGATAAATTTATGATTAGTTAGAGTCATTTTATGAGACACAGTTTTACCATTGGGCTAATCCTTCTTATTTCTAATTTTGGTATTTGCGGGTACTGATGAATCTATGGGTGACAGATACTCTACGTTGTACTCCCTACCTTTCCATACACTTTTGACTGGCAACCAATAGAATATGGCAGTTGCAGCAGTATTCACTAAAACGTAGCCTTCGTATACCAAAAGGTACAATAATCCAAAAGGTTTTCGTTTTACTCCCAAGGATAGGAAATAAATAAAAAGTGATTGCAGCACAAATTTAATGAACCATATCGTCATCGCTAGTCGTGGATTGATCGCCAACATAACCACAAAACAAGGCACAAAAAGACCGTACAACACTATCATAGTCTTCCATTTGAGCGGCAGTTCTTGAGCCCCTATTAGCCACCTTTTACGTTGATGGAGCATCTCTTTTATATTTGGAATATACCATGCTAACCCAAGCGAGTCTTCACCCATGATTGTTCTCCATTGCCACCCGCGAGATGTTACTTCTTTAAAAAGCTTATAGTCTTCTGTGATACTAAAATCAATCTCCTCATACCCTCCCGTTTGCCAATATGCTTCTGCTCGAACTGCCATATTATTACCTACACTAGTGCATCCTACCTTTACGTGGGCAAATGCCTTAATATATCCCATAAAGTGCAACCAATCTATTCCTTGCAAGCTAGCAAATAATCCACCCCGTTCGCACTTTGTTGTGCCACTTACGATTCCTACTTCATCCGTAAACTCTTGTAGAAGAGCAAGTACCCAACTCTTGGGCAGTTTCACATCTACATCCGTGATAAAATAATAGGCACCACTCGCATGATGAGCCAATTGGCCCAAAACATTGGCCTTACCTCTACCCTTCCCAAGCGTTTTATCAATGTAATACAGTTTAAACTGCGGTTTATCTTTTATGAAATCTTCAATAAGGTTCGCTGTATTATCTGTACTCGCATCATTACCCACTAGTATCTCTAATTTATCCAGCGGATAGTTGAGCTTTTCCAGCGCAGAAAGGTTGCGTAGTATAAGTTCCTCTTCATTGCGAGCAGCAAGTAGAATACTAATTTTAGGGTACACTTTTCGTGGAGATATTACGCTTGGTTCGTGAACCAACATTATCCCTAGTGAAAATACCTGAACACTAAAAAAAACAAGCACAATAAAGAGTAGTACATAAATCATAACACCTTCATTTGGTAACCATTATCCTTCAGAAATTTTAGGTATTCGGGTAGCATAGCTTTGAGGTTAGTTTCTGCTTTTTTACTATCATGAAACACAACAATGCTCCCTGGCCGTGTTTGTCTTTTTATTCTTGCTAAAGCCCTCCTGATGTTTAGCCCTGGCAGGTAGTCTTTGGAGAGCACATCCCACATTATTATTTCATTTTTCTGCAGTATTAGAGGAATAGCTTTAAAATTTATTTGCCCAAATGGTGGTCTAAACAAGCCTGAATTCCCTATCACTTCGTCACAAGCAGCAATCTCTTTCAGATATTGTTCAGCATTCAATCTCCATCCCTTCACATGATGAAAGGTATGATTTGCCACCAGATTTTTTCTCTTGCGAAGTTCAGGTACAATCTCCGGGTATTTAACTACATTATCACCGACCACAAAAAAAGTTCCATTTGCCCCCACCTTGTCCAATTCATTCATCACCCAAGGAGTAATCTCAGGATGCGGCCCATCATCAAATGTCAGATAAACGGTTTGTTCGTTTACTCCTTTCCGCCAAGTTAGCTTAGGAAGGAATGTTTTGCCTATGGAATACCAAAAATTCAACGCCGCAAATGTAAGATATGCGACATTCTTTCGAGCCAATAGATTTTTCATCGATTAAAACGAGGAATACTCTCTATTAATCGAGTGCAAAAGACTCTACCACATTACACCACTACCTTCGACTGCGTTTAAAACAACTTATACCTATGCACAAAGCCATTCTTACTATCTTTCTATTTTCTGCGTTTCGTATCTCCGCACAAACTGCCGAAAAGTGGGACTTACGAAAGTGTATTGACTATGCACTTGACAACAATGTTTCTGTACAGCAAAACGAACTACAAGGTGAGATATTGAATAATAATCTGAAGCAAGCACAACTGAGCCGCGTACCAAGCTTAAATGGTTCAGGTAGTCACGCATACAATATTGGTAGGGCGATCGACCCTTTTACCAATACATTTGATAATGCCACAATACAAAACAATAGCTTCTCTTTGAGCAGTGGGGTGTTACTCTATGGAGGTAGTCAGATAAATAACACCATCAAGCAAAACAAATTAGGCACCCGAGTAAACGATGAAAGCAGTGAGGTAATAAGGAACCAAATAGCCCTCAGTGTGGCCAGCACATACCTACAAATAGTGCAAGCAGAGGAAAACCTAAACGTAGCAGAAACTCAGAAACAAATAACAAAAAGCCAACTCGATAGGGCAACCAAGTTAGTGGCTAGCGGCAGCTCAAATAGGAGTGCAGAATTAAGCCTACGAGCCCAACTAGCCAATGATCAAGTGAGCATAATAAGCTCTCAAAATGCTATCCAAATAGGGTACAATACATTGATGAATCTGATGCAATACCCTTTAGATGAAGCATTGGAAATTGAGCAAGTAGCTATTGCCAATTTACCCGAAATAGTTACAGAAAGTGTAGCCGACATATACCAACAAGCTCTTCTTAATTTACCAGAAATCAGGCAAGCAGAACTTCAGATAGAGCAAGGCAAAGTAGGAGAAAAGTTAGCAGGGGCCGGCTTACAACCCACGTTGTCTGCTTTTGGCAATATTAATACGGTATACTCACAAAGTGGTAAACAAGTGACTACCACAGACGATATTGAGCTATTCCCAATAGGCTTCACAGAAAATAATTTAGAGCCTGTAATCTCAGCTAGAAACAAAACAATCATTACAAACAAAGCGTTTAGCAATCAGCTATCGGATAACCTAGGACAGCAGGTAGGGCTTTCAGTGTCCGTGCCAATTTTTAATGGATACAGAAGCCGTACTGCAGTGCAAAACGCGAGGGTAAATAGCAAAATAAACAAGCTAAACCTAGACAATACCAAAAACCAATTACGGAACGACGTAACTACTGCATACACCAATTTAAAAACGGCAAAGAGTCGTCACAACGCCGCTACAATAAGCGAAAAAGCACAACGGCTTAACTTTGAATTTGCACAAAAAAGATTTGAGGCTGGAGCAAGTAACAACATAGATTTACTAACAGCAAAAAACCAATGGTCTCAGGCACAAACTCAGCTGCTCAACGCTAAATATGAATTTGTATTTCGTACGTTGATCATCAATTTTTACAAGGGAAAAGAATTAAAACTATAATGAGTAAGAAAAACATACTAATAACCGTAGGGATACTAGCACTTGTAGCCATACTAATTGCCGTGGGTAAAAACCGAAGCCGCGGAGAACTAGCCGTTAATATAGGTAAGCTGGAAAGACGTACCATCATAAGCACTGTAAGTGCCAATGGTAAAATACGACCGGAAGCCGAGGTAAAAATAAGCGCAGATGTATCTGGAGAAATAACCGAACTATACATTGCAGAAGGAGATACAATAGAAGAAGGTCAACTGCTGCTAAAGATAAATCCAGATCTGTATGTAACCCAACGCGACAGAGCTAAAGCAGGGGTGAGTAGCTCACAGAGCAATTACAAAACGAGCCAAGCACAACTTACTCAAGCTAAAGCACGTATGATAGAGCAAGCGGCCGCGTTCAAAAGAAGCCAACAACTATTCAAAAGTGAAGTACTTAGCCAAGCAGAATTTGATGCAGCAACAAGTGCCCATGCAATAGCCCAAAGTGAAGTCACGGCAGCAGAACAACGCCTCGCAGCATCAAAATACGGAATTGATAATTCGCAAGCGAGTCTGAATGAGGCAAACAAAGCGTTAGGCCGTACAAGCATTTATGCCCCTAGTGACGGAGTAGTAAGTGCCCTTAACAATGAAAAAGGCGAGCGTGTAGTGGGTACGGCTCAGATGGCAGGTACAGAGATTATGGTTATTTCTAATTTTAACAATATGGAGGTAATAGTAGATGTAAACGAGAATGATATCTTACAAGTAAAAAAGGGAGATACCGCTGTGGTAGAAGTAGATGCCTATGCAGATCGCAAATTTAAAGCCTTGGTTACAGAGATATCTACTAGCGCAAATAATGCCAGTGGTGCACAAATGAGCTCAGACCAAGTTACCAACTTTGAGGTAAAAGTTAGGTTACTCAAAAGCAGCTACGGTGATTTGCTAGCGGCTAGTGACGCCCCTTTTTTGCCAGGTATGAGTGCCAATGTAGAAATTCAGACTGAAGTGCGTGAAAATATTAACTGCCTTCCTATAGAAGCTGTGGGGACCCGCGTACAAGAGCTTGATAGTACTACTAGCGCCAAATCTGGAGATGAGGAAGAGTTAGATGAAATAGTGTTTAGTGAATCTGAGGGTAAAGCAGTAAAACATATCGTAAAAACAGGGATACAAGACAGTCGATACATTGAAATTATCACTGGCCTAGAAAATGTATCAACTATCATAGTTGGGCCTTATGACGCTGTCAGTAAGAAACTGGATAGCGAGAAAAAGGTAACCATTATTGATACAAAAAAATCAGACAAACTAGAGTAAAGGCTACTGTATATGCAGCAACTCTATAACCAAAATTTAGAACATCACTAGTATACAAATGAACCCTTTGGAAGCAATAACACTCGCAGTAGCCAGCGGTCTTTTTGTGCTTATTTGGATGGTTCAGCTACTCATCTATCCTGGGTTTATTTATTATACCAAACAAAACCTCACTCAGTGGCATACGGTCTATACTCCACGAATTACAGTTATTGTCGCTCCATTAATGCTAAGCCAGTTGGCCATAGCTATCTATAGGTTTTACACAGAAATTTCGTGGTTTTCTATTGCCCATGGTAGTTTAGTCGCGGCTGCATGGATCACCACATTTTACATCTTCATTCCTATTCACGATAAACTGCAAAAAGGTACGTTCGAAAAGAACTTACTTCACAGACTCGTCTCCTTCAATTGGATCAGAACAATATTATGGAGTGCGATACTAGTGCTTGAAATTTGGTCTGTGGTAAACCGGATTTAATTGATCGCCTTTTTGATCGTTCGCATTCTTCTCCATGATGAATTTTTTATGACCAAAACATGTTGTTGATTGGTGATTTTTCTATCACAAGACAAAATTTATTTGGCTCTACCCCCACTCCGCAGGGTTCTGTCTCCACTCTGCAAGTTTGGTTAAGTCTTCCGCTTTTACATATCCAGAAGCCACTGCTTCTTTTATCATAGTGCTATAATTTCCCAAGGTGATGCACTTGCAGTTTGCGTTTTTAAAATTTTCTTCTGCCACATCAAACCCATAGGTGAAAATAGCTGCCATTCCTAGAATATCAAATCCTTCTGTACGCATATAGTCCACTACTTTCAAACTGCTACCTCCAGTACTTATCAGATCTTCAAGCACTACTATCTTAGCACCCTTCTCTACTCTCCCTTCGAGTTGACGTTTTAGCCCATGCGCCTTAGGCTCTGGTCTACAGTATGCGTAACTCAAGCCCAATTCATCTGCAATAAGTGCTCCCATTGCTATACCAGCAGTAGCCACTCCCACTATAGTATCTACTCCTGTAAACTCTTCTCTTAATTTGGCAGAAAGCATCTTTTTTATCTCTGCTCTATGATCGGCAAAAGAAAGCACTGTGCGGTTATCACAATAGATTGGGCTATTCCATCCGCTGCTCCATTTAAAAGGATTATCCGGCGATAATTTTATTGCACTTGTTTCTAAAAGTATTTTGGCGATTTTTGAATCTGTATTGAGCATATAACGTTGGCAAATGTATCGAATTTTTCACGGTAAGCACCGCATCTATCTCTCCAATATCGAAAGTGACATTGGGAAACATAAGCCTGACTTTATTTTTAAGAAACCCAAAAAGGAGCAAATAAAAGAAGCTCTAAAGGTGAGTAAAAAAGCGACAAAACCGCTAAAGATACTCCTACTAGGTAATCCAGACAAAATTCTAAAAAGAGTTATCCGAGAATTTAAATACAAAATTGCTGCAGGAGGAATAGTAGAAAATGGTGCTGGTAAAATACTACTAATGAAACGCTTGGGCAAGTGGGATCTACCAAAAGGAAAGTTGGACAAAGGCGAGACTATAGAGGAGTGTGCATTGCGTGAAATTGAGGAAGAAACAGGAGCAGCAGACCTTATGGTGAAATCATCGTTTGCAGAAACCTACCATACTTACTACCGCAATGACAAGTGGATCATAAAACATACCCACTGGTACATTGTAAAATGCCAAGACGACTCAAGGTTAAGCCCTCAAGAAGAAGAAGATATAGATCAAGTAGCTTGGGTAGATCATACGACCATAGATCTTCTCAAAATAGACACCTACCCCGCCATACGAAAATTATTGAAGCTCTATAAAAAGATGCTATCATAAGTCAGCAGAACAACTACGACTTATTTATCTCAGCATATACCTCTTTTGGGATGTACCGCTCGTATGTACCTTTATACGTTATCAAATCTCGGACTATAGTAGAGCTAACAGACGCATTCTTTTGATCGCTCATTACAAATACACTTTGCACTGCATCCGTTAGATCTTCGTTCACATACGCAATCTGCTGCTCGTAGGTAAAGTCTTGTGTAGTACGCAACCCTCTCAAGATGAACTCTGCACCAATACTTTCAGCAAAAGTAGCTGTAAGGCCTTCATAATGCACTACACTAACACGTGGCTCATTGGCAAACACGAGTTCTAGAAAGAGTGTACGCTTTTCTAAGGAAAAAAGGTGCTTCTTGCCACTGTTAACACCTATCGCCACTACTACCTCATCAAATAATATTAACCCACGATTTACAATATCGAGGTGTCCATTGGTGAATGGATCAAACGTTCCAGGAAAAAGTGCTTTCTTGCTCATTTATCTACGAAGTTAAAAAAAGAAAATGTACTCTGACCGTAGACCCTGGTTTCGGTAATAGCGGGATGATCCAATTTTGTCATAGATTGATGCTCTAGAATCAGAATACCGCCTGCAACAAATGGCTTACGCTCCGATAGTAGTTCTATCAAAAGCCCTATCTCTTTTCCCATATTATACGGAGGATCTGCAAATATGATGTCGTATTTTTCGTCCGTCGTATGCAAGAAAGGCAACACCTTGGTAGGTAAGACTTTAAGCGATACTTTCAGTTTCTGCGATATCTCTTTAATATATGATATAGACTTTCGGTTAAAATCTACCGTAGTTACGTCTTCTACGCCCCTAGAGCAAAACTCCAATGCAATACTTCCCATACCTCCATAGAGGTCTAATACTTTGATTTCGTCGTAATGGTACCGTTGGTCGAGTATATTGAAGAGTGCTTCTTTTGCTCTATCTGTAGTAGGTCGTGCATGCGGCATTGCTTTTTGCGGAAACCGAAACCCTTTATGTAACCCGCTTATAATACGCATTTGCCGAAGAAATGTGCCAGTTCGATGGTATCAGTGGTTCCTTCTACCTGCTCCCTATTGCACAGGTGCAACGGTGAAAGATATTTATTGAAAAGGAGATGATAACTGGTATGTTGCTGCTTGGTGCCTATAACAGAAAAGTGAATATCTGCAGGAGGTAATTCCAGCTGATCTACAACAAGCATGACGTAGTAAAAAAGCTCATCTTCATTCTCTGCAGCATATCTGTTGGCTAAGAAAAACTGTCCGTTTTTCCATGCCTGTATGGTTACTTGGTTTTCAACATGATAGAAATACAATCCATTTGCATAACCTCTTTGGCTGGCAAAGCGATAAAGAATATCAATGTCTGTAGTAACATGCGGATTGACTAATTGATGGGTATATTCTGCCGGAGTGTCTTCGTACACGATCGTAAACAGCTCTGAATCTTGCGTAGCAATGCTGTGGTCAGTACCGAAATTGATAGAAAAATGGGAGGAATAATCGTGTTCACCTAACGGTGCTAAGGAAAACTTATTGAGCATACGCAACACGTGGGTCTCACTAAAAATAGCATCCACTAGAGGGGCAGGAAATGAACGATCTACTGAAATTGTCTGGTACTTGTGCTCAAGGTCTTTGTTGTAAACCGTAAATAATATACACGAAGGGAAGTGGGACACGACCAAGCGGTCACTCAGAGCGTTATGATAGCTTAACAATTCGCTCAAAGCTACAGGCTAATCCCAGTTACCATTATAGTTCGCCTCAAAGATTGAACCCACCTTCAGTGGATTATTGCTCTTCTGACGTTCTTTACTGAAGGGCTTTGTATCTTTTATCTCAAATACAGGGACAGTAACATTATTCTTATCTATCTCTCCTGAAGCTATCTTAAATTCTACTGAATCTGCGTGGAACGGCAGATAACGCAGATTTGCTATATCGATACCAGAAAAAAGCAAATCTTTTACACTTACCATCTTTTCAGAAATTTCAACAACGGTGGTCGAGTCATCTTCAGAGCCACTTTGTATTAATATTTTTTTTTGACCATTTTCCATGAAATCTAACAAATCATCAAAATTATCAGCAAACATTTTGTTTTCGTTTTTATAAGCCAATTGGCCTTCTTTTAGTGAACTCAGCTTTTCAATAACTGCATTTTCCCTCATTTCCACCTCTGCGGTGTACTTTATGTCTGAGTCTACCGTATTGTAATTAAGATATGCTAGTACAGCAATAAGGACGAAAAGGACAATTCTGATTACGTTTTTCATTTTTATGATTGGAATATCTTGGTTGGCAATATTACGTAAAATCAATGAAACATATTTTGGTCTCTTCTATTTTAATTTGTGAAAGAGTAACTTGACTGAAGCAGGGATTTATACCTACATAAAAAAAAGCCTCCCCCATTTCTGGAGAAGGCTCTTGTATCTGTTTGTATACTAAAAGGCTAGTTATCTAATGCTGCTGCACCACCTACTATCTCTAGTATCTCTGTGGTAATAGCTGCTTGTCGAGCCTGATTGTATTGTAGTTTTAGGTCATATATCAACTCACCTGCATTCTCCGTAGCTTTATCCATGGCTACCATTCTACTACCATGTTCAGAGGCTTGAGAATCTAGCATGGTTCTATACAGTTGTGTTTTTACAGCACGCGGTATTAATGTCGCTAAAAGTTCTGTTTTACTTGGCTCAAAAGAGAAGTCTGCATTGTATACTGAATCTTCTTTATTCACCTCCTCAAACGTTGCTAACTGCACTGGCAATAGTTGTTCTGCCGTTACTATTTGTGTAGCTGCATTCTTAAACTTATTGTATACCACACGTACCTCATCGTACTTGCCTGCCATGAAATCTGCGATTGCATGCTCCCCAATCTCAAATGCAGCATCTGCACTTAAGTTAAGAAATACTTGCATATCGTCTGTATTCATATTGAGGTCTGAACGCTTGTAATATTCATGGGCTTTTTTACCCAAGAATTTCACTTCCAGATTCACATCCTCTGCATATGTATTTTCAGTAAGATTCCGCACCTCTTTGATCACGTTGGCATTAAAACCACCGCAAAGTCCTCTATCACTAGAGTGTACCAAAAGGAGAACATTCTTTACCTCTCTCGAATCAAAGTAGCCTTGTAGGCTTTCTTCACTCTTAGCTGTATCTGCCAAGTTGCGAAGTATACCGTTCAACTTATCGGCATAAGGCCTCATTTGAGTAATAGCATTTTGAGCCTTACGTAGCTTGGTAGCCGAAACCATTTTCATGGCTTTGGTTATCTGCTGCGTAGATTGCGTACTTGCTATTCGCGTTCTTACTTCTTTAAGGTTGGCCATCGCTTATTAAGCTTTATAGTTTTTAGATATCTCGGCAGCAACAGTCTCTATCGTATTTGTAAGCTCTGGAGTATACTTACCATCACTTAGTGCATCCAATACATCTTTATGATCGGTATCCATTTTCATTAGGAATTCCTCTTCAAACTTACGTACTTGGTCTACAGGTACACTTTTTAAAAGGCCTTTTGTTCCTAAGTAAATGATAGCTACTTGCTTTCCTACAGATAGTGGCGAAAATTGTGCTTGCTTGAGTATCTCTACGTTTCTAGCACCTTTATCCAAAACTCCTTTTGTAGCAGCATCTAGATCTGAACCAAACTTAGCGAAAGCCTCTAGCTCTCTATACTGTGCTTGGTCTAGTTTCAATGTACCCGAAGTTTTTTTCATTGATTTTTTCTGAGCAGCACCACCAACACGAGATACCGAGATACCTACATTAATAGCTGGACGCACACCAGAGTTGAACAAATCTGACTCTAAGAATATCTGTCCGTCTGTAATCGAAATTACATTAGTGGGTATATACGCCGAAACGTCACCTGCTTGTGTCTCAATGATCGGAAGTGCGGTCAAAGAACCTCCTCCTTTTACCATATGTTTGATAGACTCTGGAAGATCATTCATTTGCTTCGCTATCTCATCAGAACCATTCACCTTGGCAGCTCTCTCTAGAAGACGAGAGTGCAGGTAAAATACGTCTCCTGGATAAGCCTCACGCCCCGGAGGACGTTTTAGTAGAAGCGATACCTCACGGTATGCCACTGCTTGCTTACTTAAATCATCAAAAACGATAAGTGCCGGTCTTCCCGTATCACGGAAGAATTCACCTATTGCAGCACCCGCCATTGGGGCGTAAAACTGCATAGGAGCAGGATCTGCAGCAGAAGCAGAAACCACAACCGTATAGGCCATAGCTCCTTTTTGCTCAAGAGCAGAAACCACTTGCTTCACAGTAGATGATTTTTGACCACACGCTACGTAAATACAAAATACAGGTTCTCCTTTATCGTAAAATTCTTTTTGGTTGATGATGGTATCAATAGCAACGGCAGTTTTACCCGTTTGTCTATCCCCAATGATAAGCTCTCTCTGTCCTCTACCTACTGGAATCATCGCGTCTACCGCTTTTAACCCTGTTTGCATTGGTTCAGAAACTGGCTCTCTGTAAATCACACCTGGAGCTTTACGCTCTAAAGGCATTTGGAATGTATCCCCCGCTATTGGTCCTTTACCGTCTATCGGTTGGCCCAGCGTATTTACAACTCTACCTAGCATACCCTCACCTACATCTATAGAGGCAATTCTATTGGTACGTTTCACAGTATCGCCTTCGCTAATACCTACTGAGCTACCAAGAAGTACCGCTCCTACGTTATCTTCTTCTAGATTCAATACGATACCTTGTACACCGTTGTCAAATTCGATAAGCTCACCCGATTTTACTTGAGTAAGTCCGTAAATACGAGCAATACCGTCACCCACTTGGAGTACTGTACCTACTTCTTCTAATTGAGCATCGGTTTTTACACCTGCTAGTTGCTCTTTTATTATGCTAGAAACTTCGTCTGGTCTTATTGCAGCCATTCTATTGTCTAATTATAAATTAATGTTTTTCTGATTTCTCTAAGTTCTTTTGACACGCTCTTGTCCATAAGCTTGTCTTCATGCTTGATAATGACACCACCAATAATAGATGCGTCAACCTCATTGCTAAGTTCTATGTCTTGTTTGTCAAGTAAACCTCCAACGTAGGCTTTCATCTGATTCATAGTATCCTCAGACAACGCTGTAGCCGAGACTACTGTTGCACTGGCAATACCATTCATCTCGTTGTACGCCCTAATAAAATGGCTTGCAACGTTTGATAGTTCACTCTCTCTTCTTTTCTCCGTTAAGTAAGCCACAAAATCTTGTGTGATTTTGTCTGTGTTAGCGAATACCTTAGCCAACACGGCAATTTTATCCTCTACCTTAACTATTGGATTTCTTAATAGGTTCCGCAATTCTTTTGATTCTGCACAGATAGCTGCTACAGCCTCCATATCACCCTTCACAGCGTCCAGCTTACCGCTAGCACTTGCCATGTCTATGAGCGATTTTGAATATCTTGATGCGATTCTACTTGTTGACATAATAAGTTAGTTACTCTGAGCTTTACTCAAGTGCTCAGCTACAAGAGCTTCTTGAGCTCCTTTGTCGCTAAGTTCTTTTCTGATAACTCTTTCCGCTATTTCTAGTGAAATTTCACCTACCTGTTTTTTGATATCAGATAATGCCTGATTCTTCTCTTTCTCTATTTCACCACGAGCAGCGGCAATCAAGCGATTACCTTCTTCAGATGCGGTCAATTTTGCTTCGGCCAAGATGGTGTCTTTCATCTCTTTAGCTTCTTTCAAAATAGACTCTCTCTCTGCTCTCGCTTCAACTAGTAAATTTTCGTTCTCTGCTTTCAAAGTACTCAATTGAGTTTTAGCTTCTTCTGCAGATTTCAAAGATCTATCGATAAAATCTTCCCTATCCTTTAATGCCTTCAGAATACCAGACCATGCAAACTTTCGCAATACGAAAAGCACGATAAGGAATGCCAAGGACATCCAAAATACGAGACCAATGTTTGGTGTTAGTAATTCCATAATTGTTTAGAAAATATATGAAGTGGGCAAGCAGAGCCTGCCCACAATTATATTTTTCTGTTACCCAGCAAGAGCAATCAATAAACAAACGATGATACCAAAGAATGCTGCACCCTCTACAAGAGCTGCTGCTACAATCATGTTTGCACGAATGTCTCCAGACACCTCAGGCTGACGAGCCATAGACTCTAATGCTGACCCACCGATACGACCGATACCAAGACCAGCACCGATAACTGCGATACCTGCTCCGATTCCTGCTCCCATTTGTGCGATTCCGTCTAATAAAATTGTTAAAAGTTCCATTACTTTAAATTGTTACTTGTTTTGATTTATGTTTAATTAAAAATTCTTATTCTGTTTTTTATTAATGCTCGTGAGCATGTTCTTCTACAGCGCTTCCAAAATACAAGGCCGAAAGAAGCGTAAATACATATGCTTGTAAAAATGCTACCAAAAGCTCTATACAAAACATAAATATTGAAAATATTACCGATACTACTGATACCCCAAATCCGCCGGCAGCACCGTATAGGTTGTCGAAGATGAATATCAAACTTACAAATGCCAATATAATAATGTGACCTGCCGTGATGTTTGCAAACAATCTGAGCATAAGCACGATTGGCTTACTTAAAAACCCTATAAACTCGATGATGAACATCAATGGAATAGGTACCTTTAACCACCATGGAACTCCAGGTGTCCAAAGTATGTGCATCCAGTAATCTTTGTTCCCATTTGCTGCGGTTACTATAAAGGTCAGCAATGCCAATACCAATGCTACTGCAATGTTGCCCGTGACGTTAAAGCCTCCGATAAATGGAATAAGGCCCAATAAATTAGCGATCCAAATGAAAAAGAAAACAGTTAATAAGAAGGGGAGAAATTTCTCGTATTTCTTACCTATTGACGGTTTAGCAATTTCATCTCTTACGAATACAATAAGCGGTTCAAGCGCTGATTGTATTCCTTTTGGTGATTGTCCTTCTCTTTTTTTGTAGCCTCTTGCTACTGCTCCAAATATCAGCACTAACAATACAGAAGTGATAAAAACTCCAACAACTGCTTTTGTGATAGAAAAATCCAATGGTTTTGGTGCTTCTATATGGCCTTCAGCATCAAACGTAATTTCATTTCCCATACCCACTTTGTATATTTTCTCGTGGTGCATTACATACCCATTGTAATTCGCGCCGTGCGCTAAATTACTGGAGCTAAATGGGCCTACAATTACTCCATTATCCCACAATATGATTGGCAATGGAATGTGAAAATTACCAATGTGAATCTCGTGATTATCGAGAACGTGGTGTATGATAACATCACCCGGTATAAACTCTTCCGCTTTTCCGTTCTCATCATGTCCGCCAGAGGCGACCGCAGAAAAGGACGTCAAAATAGCCAAAGTTATGGCCAAAAAAACGACTTTAGTTCGGTACATAAAGTTCTGATAATTAGCTTGTTGTGTCATCAAGGATGCTGCTTTTTTCGGGTCGCAATTTAGACACTAATTGAGATATTTCAAATATTGTATAAAATAAATATAAAATTAAATAGTAGACCACGAATTCTTTTGATTTCAAATCGCTCACTATCAAGTAAATAGATATAAAAAATAGACACAATAACATTCTAATTCCGATGGAGCCCATAACACCCGTAAAAAATTGCGAATTTGAGTCGCTCGTAACTGCTTTTTGAGTGCGTAACCCAATGACTAAACCTACGACCAAATAAAATCCCAAAGCCCCCCAGAACCAACCTTGTTCTTTTTGTTCGGTCAAATACAAAAACACAAAATTAGACAGTGCCAAGAACACAGTTAATTTCATGAGTTTGATCAAAAAAATCTTGTTCATACTATTTCAATCGTTTGATAAGAATATAAATGACTGCAAATACCGCTATAAAAATAGCAACCAACAAAAAAACGTTTTCTAAATTGAGATACTCATCCAATTCAAGACCCCCAAACACCAATACAAGACATACAGCTACGAGCTGAAAGCCCAGTCCAGCATACTTAGCTGCCGTATTATGCTGAGGTTGTTGTGCCATTATTCTCGTTTGGCTCATCGGCTACAGATACTGCATTGCCCATTACACACCCACCATTAAACTCACCCCCATTTTCTACTACTATCTTGGTGGTCTTAATGTCTCCATTTACGATACCTGAACTTTTTACGAGCAACAGGCTTTTGATGGTAATATTACCGTGAACGTGACCATTAATATCTGCATTTTTTGCATCAATATCCCCCGTTATGGCTCCCGTTATGCCCAATACGCACTTACCACTTGTGAGCACATTGCCCACTACAGTTCCATCTATTCGTAAATCTCCATTGGATGAGATATCTCCCACAATATGTGTTCCTTCACCAATCACATTGATAACTCCGGTTGATGGAGCAGGATCTTTTTTGTCTTTCTTACCTAGCATAATTACTTTTCTAAAGGGATTAAAAATTGATGAAATTCAGCGGGTTTACAGTCAAACCTTTTTTCCAAAGCTCAAAATGCAAGTGCGGCCCCGAAGTAAGTTCTCCTGTATTACCTACTAAGGCTACGGCATCTCCTGCATTCACAAAAGTACCTTCTTTTTTCAAAAGCACTGCGTTGTGTTTGTAAACCGAAATAAAATCGTTGGGGTGTTGTATTAACATAGTATGCCCTCCTGTTGGGGTCCAAGCCGCAAAAACTACGGTACCTTTTTGAGCAGACTTTATGACGTCTCTACTATTGGCCACTATATCTACACCGAAATGCTTTCTATCTGGGTTAAAAGTGTCACTTATTACACCTTTAAGTGGTATAAAAAAACTATAATTAACCTTGTATTTGTCTGCAGGTCGCACTGAGTTGCCAGAATTTTCGATTTGTATTTCTTCACCCTCTATATTCAACTCTTCATCTGTTGTTGCTAAAGCAGCATTTACAATGTCTTGATCCATTGCAATATCTTCTCCCGCTAAGACTTTACCGAGTACATTCGATTGTAAATTTAATTGGAGCAGCCTGGTTTCCAAAGAATCAATTTTTTGAATCATAGCATATTGCTCCTGGCTACTATACTTAGCACTCTTGGTAGGAAAAAAATAATTGAGGGGGGTGTATGCCAAAAGAAGATAAATAAGCGCACTAAAGAGAAATAGACCAAAGCAAAAACCCATCAGCATGCTCCGTGGGGTAAGTACAATCGAGATTTTTTCTTCTAAATTTTCGTCATCTCGCAAAATGACTCTGAACTTGTTTTTGAACTTCGTTGATATTTTTTTTCTGAAAGATGCCATTTTATCAATGATTACGGCCTATTTAAAATATTTTTGCTAACTCTAGAGTTACAACAGTGCAAAGTTAACCGTAATATCAAATTTGAAAATAACTAAATACATAATAGCGGTAAGTCTACTAACGATTACATCCACTGCCGTAGCCCAAAATAATCAAGATCCCTGGCTAAAGAAAAACTGGAACAACATGGTTGCCCGGTTTAATATCTATTTCAATGCAACTCAAAAAATGGATATCGCTCTAGATGGTTTGGCAAAAAAACAAAAAGATGATTTTAATGCCATCATCGATATATATCCATACGGCACAGCAGCAGATGCCAAAGGAATGCGAGAGCCAATGGAAGGAGCTATGAAAAAGGCGTCTAAGGTGATCCAAAATAAACCGCGGAGCAAATGGGCTGATGATGCTTACTTCTTGATAGGACAAACCCAATTCTTTAGTGGAGATTATTATGCAGCCATAGAAACTTTTCAGTTTGTAAACAACAGCTATACCGATACAGATATAAAAGCAATGAGCCAGCTTTGGCTTATGAAAAGCTATATACAGCAGGGGAAACTAGATGATGCTGAAGCCATCCTTGGACTACTGGGAGAGAATAAAAGTACGAATCGAGATTTCTTAACACAATTAAACTTGAGTGGCGGAGACCTGCTCATAAAGCAAGGGAAAAGCAAGGAAGCCACCACACTACTCCGTACAGCACTGCCTAAGTTAAAAGACCGTACGCTTAAATACCGCACACATTTTGTTCTTGGGCAGGTCTACCTCAAGCAAATGGAATACGAAAAGGCCAATGCACAGTTCATAAAAGTATTGAAGATGAACGCCCCATACGAATACGTTTTTCAGGCCAACTTAGGTATGGCAAAATCGAGTGCTCAAAACGGGGGACAAGGCATACAAAAAACCAAAAAGTATCTAAAAAGAATGCTCGACGACGACAAAAACATTGAGTACTTTGACCAAATATACTATGAAATTGCCAAATTAGAATTTTCTACAGGCAATGACAATTTGGGGTTAGATTATATGCGAAAATCTGCCCAAAACGCATCCAACAACAACACACAACGAACCAAGACCTACCTTTTTTTGGCTGATTATTTTTTTGCCAATAGAAACTACTCCGATGCACAAGCATATTATGACAGCACCGTAGCAGTGATCCCTGTGGACTTTGAAAATGCTGCCAAAATAAAAGTAAAACACAGCATACTATCAAAACTAATAGAGAGTATAGAAACCATAGCCATACAAGACAGTCTGTTAACCCTAAGCAACTTAGATATGGACGTATTAGACAAACGTATAAATAAAAGAATAGAAGACGAGGAAGAACGTAAACGAGAGCTTGCAGAAGCGGCCAAAATAAAACAAGAACAAGACCGATTAAATGCAAAGAACAGCAGTGGTGGCGGTGGCCTAAACACAAACCCAATAGGAGGAGTTTGGTACTTTTATAATACCTCTGCAGTAGGTAGAGGTGTAAATGATTTTCAGCGTACATGGGGTAACCGTCCCTATGGTGACTTCTGGCGATTTGGTAATAAAAATTCGATGGAAAAAGAACTCACCTCAAAGCAAGACGACACGAAAGAGCAAGACATAAGTGATCCGGACATTTACAACGGCAACGAAGATGAGGAGCAAGCAGAGGCATTAAAAGACATAGACGCCTCAAAACGAAAATATTATGCTGCCATACCTTTTAGCGCTACAGCCAAATTGGTGGCCAAACGCAAAATACAAGCAGCATATCTCGCTATTGGTAAAATTTATTTCGATGATTTAAGAGAGTATATCCGATCAGACAAAGAACTCAGCACGCTCCTCTCTCGATACCCTGGAACTATGCACAAACCAGAAGCCCTGTTCTACCTGAGCAAAGCAAACGCAGAGATGGGAGACAGTACCAAGGCCGCCAACTATGCCAAACAAATAGCAGACGAATACCCTGAAACACTTTTCAATAGTGTACTGAACAATAAAGAGGTGCAAGAAGATGTAGGAGATAAAGAAGTGGTTGTACTCTATCAAAAAATGTACGAGGCCTACAACAGGGATAGCTTTGATGAACTCACAAACATTAAAAAGGAAATAGACCGAACCTATGCAGGCAACAGTATACAAGCTAAAATAGACTACCTCTACGCACTTGCTCTAGGAAAAAAGGGCGGCAAAGCAGAATACATAAAGGAGCTAGAGATAGTAAAGGAAGCCTATCCGGGTACAGATGTGGGCGAGATGGCAGCCTACACGCTCCGAATACTTTCTGCAGAAGACGAGGCCGTTACCTCCTCTAATCTCTATAAGTATAGCAAGGAAAGTACTTTTTTTTATGTAATAACAGGTGAAACTACAAAGGAAACCAACGTAGAAATACAACTAAACAACTATAACCAAAAGTTTTTTGGCAGCACGCCGTTGCAAGTGAAAAGCCTAGTTTTTTCAAATAAACAGCTCTTCTACATCAAACAGTTCAAAAACCAAAACACGGCAAAAAAGTACCATAACGATATTACATCCAGCTCTGATTTCCTAGAATCCGCCGGTTTAAAAAACAGTACATTGTACTATATATCTGAAGCCAATTTCAGATCATTGGTAAAAAGTAAGGAAGAGGAAGAATACCTATCTTTCTTCAAAAATAAATACAACTAAGCTATGAGTAAGAATACAGAAACCATAGGCACAACATCCGTTTGGGTCAAACGCATTTGGCAGTTATTTACACTAGCATTTTTGTTAGTCATTTTATTTTTTGCGAGTGTTCGCTACGGACTATTTGGAGAGTTGCCAGATACCGCAGAGCTAGAAAACCCAAAAACAAAACTAGCCAGCGAGATATACACTGGCGATGGCAATATTTTGGGCAAGATGTTCTATCAAGAGGACAGAACCAATAGCGAGTATGCCAACTTACCAGAGCACCTCAAAGTAGCTCTTGTTGCCACAGAAGATGAGCGTTTCTACAGTCATAGTGGTATAGATGGCAGAGCACTGCTCCGTGCCATCACCAGACTCGGTCGCAATGGCGGTGGCAGTACCATTACTCAACAGTTGGCCAAAAACCTTTTTCACCGTGATGAAGTAAATCGTACCAACCGACTTATCCAAAAAATTAAAGAATGGTTTCTAGCCGTACAAATAGAGAAACGATATGCCAAAGAAGAGATTATTGTCATGTACTTCAATACGGTGCCTTATGGTAGGAGTTTTGGTATAAAGTCCGCATCCAAACGTTTTTTTAATAAAAAAACACAAGATCTAGCAATAGAAGAATCTGCTGTATTGGTGGGAATGCTGCGGGCAAACACCTACTATAATCCAATCCGAAATCCAAACAACGCCACACGTGTAAGAAATGTGGTATTCGGGCAGCTGGAAAATTACAATTACATTACAGCCGCAGAAAAAGATAGTCTTAAAAAACTGCCGCTTGTTACAGACGAACATTATACAGACCACAACTCAGGTATGGCCACCTACTTCAGATCCTATCTGGCAAAATGGATGAAGCAATGGACCAAAAAATACGCAAAAGAAACAGGTGTAAAATACAATATTTATGATGATGGACTAAAAGTTTACACGACCCTTGACACCAAACTGCAAGCATATGCCGAAAAAGCAATTTCTACCCACATGGCAGTATTGCAAGATCAATTTTTCAACGAGACTAAACGCCGCAATAGAGATCCATGGTATAAAGAAGATGAGAATGGAGATATGGTATCAGATCCAGACTATCCCTGGCGTATGATGAAACGTACACAACGTTATAGAACCCTAAAAAAGCGGTTCAATAACAATCAGGATTCTATCGCGTTTTACCTCAATAAGCCAATACAAATGAAACTGTTTTCTTGGCAAGGAGACATAGACACACTGCTCAGTCCGTTAGATTCATTGAAATACACGAAGCAAATATTGCATACGGGTTTTATGAGTTTTGAGCCACAGACTGGCCACATCAAAGCGTGGGTAGGGGGAATAAATCACCGTCACTTTCAATATGATCACGTCAATAAAAAATCTTCTCGTCAAGTAGGTTCTACATTTAAACCGCTTGTATATGCTCGTGGTTTAGATGACGATAAACTACAGCCATGCGAAAAAGAAAGTACAGGACCAGTCATTGTAGACTACGGCGATGGCAAGCAGTGGATGCCGAAAAATTCTGGAAATGTTTCAGAGGAAGTTACTTTTTATGAAGGACTACAAAAATCAATAAATACGATAACCGCTCGTGTAATGAAACGCCTTGGGCCCAACAGTGCCGCCGTAGTGCGACAAACAGCAGGCAACATGGGAATAGATGAAAGCAAGTTTGAACCGTATCCATCCATTTGTTTGGGTACTATGGATATATCAGTATTTGAAATGGTAGGCGCCTATGGTACATTCGTAAATGAAGGAACCTTTGTAGAACCCATTTTCATTACTCGTATAGAAGACAAGCACGGGAACATATTAGAAGAGTTTACGCCAAAAAGAAACGAGGCCATTCGCAAACAGTCTGCGTATATCATCTGTAAAATGCTAGAACGAGTAACCATGAGTGGAGGTACAGCAGCCAGATTGCGAGGCAGCAGATTTACTATACCTGCGGGGGCTACCATAGGGGGCAAAACCGGTACAACTCAAAACAACTCCGACGGTTGGTTTATGGGCATAACTCCCAATCTAGTAAGTGGCTGCTGGGTGGGTGCAGAAGAACGGAATGTGCATTTCCGCGCTACGCAATATGGACAAGGAGCAAACACCGCCTTGCCTATATTTGGCAAGTACATGGAGCAGGTATATGCCAACCCAGAAATGGAGTATGGTCGCGGAGTTTTCAAAAAACCCGATATAGAAATGACCGTAGCCTTAGACTGTGACAATATTCAAACGAGCGATTCTACGTATGTCCCAATAGACGATGTAGACGACGAGGAGTTATTCTAGCTCCCTCCATATTCCGTTTTTTTAACCTAAACATCTACGCGTGCTTGCCACCCAAGTGCGGGCAGTCTACCAAATCCGCCAGGGATGTGTACACCACGGTATCCTTGGTATATCCATAGATTTTTTCTAGCGTGCTCGTCTGTGATTTGTCATCTGTATTACTTACTACATCATCCAGACTATACTGGCACGGATGCTCGTAGCCACTCGCATGCGTTAGCTCGAGCAATTCTTTTCGAAAATATTTCACGTAGTTATAGAAGCGTTCTGACTTTAATGTAGGATCTACACCGGCTTGTAGCCATTTGCTCTGCGTAGCGATGCCCGCAGGACAAGTATTGGTATGGCATAGCTGTGCTTGTATACATCCGATACTCATCATGGCCTCACGAGCCACATTTATCGCATCTGCACCCATGGCAAATGCCCGAGCAGCATTGGCAGGCAAACCAAGCTTGCCACTCGCTACAAACACGATCTTATCTGTGAGCTTACGTTTTTGAAAAATCTTATAAATTATCGCAAATCCATTGAAAAATGGCAACGCTACATGATCTGCAAAACTAGGAGGAGCAGCTCCTGTACCTCCTTCTCCCCCATCTACAGTGACAAAGTCTGGTCCAGTACCGCGTTCTACCATTTTATCGGCCAACTCCTCCCAAAGCTCTGTTTTGCCTATCGCAGATTTTATCCCAACCGGCAGCCCTGTGCGTGATGCTATCTCCTCTATGAGGTCCAGCAACTCATCCAATGTAGAAAAACACTTGTGGCTGGCCGGCGAGAGTACATCCTTACCCTCTTTTACTCCTCGTATAGCAGCTATCTCAGCCGTTATTTTCTTGCCGGGTAACACGCCCCCTTTACCGGGTTTAGCACCTTGCGATAGTTTTATTTCTATGGCACGCACAAACGCATTGTTTTCTACTAGCTGCTCTAGTTTACCGAGATCTAGGCTACCTTCTTGGCTACGCACTCCAAAGTAACCAGTACCAAAATGAAATACAACATCTGCTCCGTGGCTGTGGTAGGGCGATAGACCTCCTTCTCCTGTATTGTGGTATGCTCCTGCTTTCTTGGCTCCTTTGTTCAGACTCTCTACCGCTTTGGCACTTAGCGAGCCAAAACTCATAGCCGACACATTGAGTACAGACTTGGGTCTATAGGGCCGTTTTCTGCCATTGGCTAAGCCCATCACCTTGGCACACGGCAAAAAGGTAGGGTCATGGAAACTAATGTGGTCTTCGGTGACCCGAAAAGGGAATAAATCAGGTTTGAGGAAGTGATAGTTTGTGCTATAAAAATCTTGGTCTGAACCAAAGCCTTGGTAATTGTTCTCTTGCTTGGCAGACGCATAAATCCAGGATCGTTCTCTTCTGTTGAACGGCAATTCTTCTCTATTGTTTGCTATAAAATACTGGCGAATTTCGGGACCTATTTTCTCAAACATATAGCGGATATGGCCTACAATAGGATAATTGTGTGAAATGGTATGGCTGCGTTGCAGTATATCTCGCATAGCAACGAGTATCAGTACACCGAGCATCCAAACCCACCAGGCTAATCCTCCTAAAAAAATCAGTATCTCTTGCATTTAGCGAAGATACTGGAAATAGACAGGAGTTGGCAATGGTTTGTATTATCGCTTCCTGACACTGAGCACCTCGTCATTGCTAAAAGCCTTAAATAACCGTAACTGCAATACATGAGCTACACCTCACACACTGAGGCACAGTTTTGCTACGCACCTCCTGCAGCCAGGCACTAACGTACGGTATATACAAAGTGCCCTTGGCCACGAGAGCCCAAAGACCACAGATATATATACCCACGTGCTGCGGATCAATAACAAAACCTTAAAAACCCGCTTGAAATTATTAAAAAAGAAAAGTACATTTGGTATTTCGCAAACTAAAAAATATTGTTATGACAAAAAAAAGAATTCCCTTACTCATGTTGTTTATCGCTTGTCTAAGTATAAGCCATGCTCAAGAATTCATTAGCCAAACCATACAGAATGACGGCTTAACAAGAGGATATAGCATTTATGTTCCAGCAAGTTATGATGGAACTACAAATTTTCCTTTGCTATTTAATTTACATGGAGGAGGTGGTACAAATTCCGCTTGGCGAATATCTTCTGACATGCGACCTATTGCCGACACTGCTGACTTTATTCTAGTTTATCCCCAAGCACGTCCTGACCCAAGTGACGGAAACTCTTTTAACTGGATTCCTAAAGTCCCAGGTACTTTTGATGATGTGCCCTTTTTTAGTTCATTGATAGATACGATTGCTAGTAATTATCAAATAGACCAGAACAGAATATATGCTTGTGGGTATTCCTTAGGAGGAGATATGACCTTTGAACTTGGATGTAAGCTCAATAACAGAATTGCAGCTATAGCTCCGGTAGCCAGAACCATGCAATCCAATCCAAATAGTTTTTGCTCTCCGGTGCATCCCACTGGAGTTCTTACAATACTTGGTACGAATGACTTGGTTTCTCCATACAATGGAATCGTATTTGGGGGTATAGAATATTATATTTCCGCAGCAGCAACGCATAATTATTGGGTAACCCAAAACAATTGTGAAGCAACTGCTACTACAAGCACTGCAAGCCCAAGTGTAGAGCGGTATACTTGGTCCACTAAATCAGGCTGTGCATATGTACAGGAATTAAAGGTGATTGGAGGAGGACATGATTGGCCGGGAAGCTTCGGAAATATGACGATTGATGCTAACGACGAGATTTGGCGGTTTGTTTCAAAATACAACATCAATGGATTAATTGGGTGTGCAACGACTTCATCCAATGACTACAGCAGCACCGAAGGAAAGTATAGGGTTTATCCTAATCCTATGAATTCAAAACTAATAATAGAAATGGAGGTAGCAGAGGGAAAAGAATTTAGAATTTACTCGACTATTGGAGAACTGGTGTCAAGCGGAACACTGAAATCGCACAAGAACATAATAGATCTAGCAGTATTACCTCCGAATATTTATGTTTTGACTGTGAATAACCATTCCATAAAGCTGATAAAAACCAAATAAAAGGGCAGTACAATGGAGGTAGTGCATTGATATATTCAGGGCTATATTATTAGTAGTTGAAATGCTAGCAGGCACCAAAAGGTAAGATCAAATCATAGGAGCACCTGTAAGCGTGGCCAGCTATCTTTAAGCGAGACAAATATACCTACACGCACATCGCCTAATTTATTCGTCTGAGATGTGAGGGAAAATGAACTATTGGCCTACAAAAAGGTTGATGAATGAATGAACCGTAACGAAGAACTATTGAAGCTACGTCCGAAGATAAAAACCATTATAAATGGCTTGAAAACGTCGTCCACAGAGCAGTTTCAGAATAACACACTGCGTCCTATACTTAAGTTTCAGCATGACATACTTCTTCGACTTTATCATACCTGTTTAGCCAAAAATAAGTCCCTATTCGACGGACTAACTGCCGAGGAGCAAGAAGCTAAAATCAATCAACTTTTTCAGAAAGATTTGCGTTTTAAGAATCAGTCTCTAGGAGCTATAGTGGGTATGCTAACAGCGGAGGAATACGCCATATATGCCGAAGATACCTCTTCTTTCGATCGTAGGATAGTTACGATGCTGAAGCAACGGATAATGAGTACGTACTAATGGTGGCAATTCAGCCTCATAATTAGACGCAGCCTACATGGCAGGCAAATCTCCTGCTCCTTTGGTAGGCAAGTGAGTATCACCCATTAGGTATAGATCTACCTCTCTAGCTGCCTCTCTCCCTTCTGATATGGCCCACACTATGAGCGATTGTCCCCGTCTCATATCTCCAGCCGTAAAAATATGCGGTATATTCGTTTGGTACTGGGTAGCGTTATACCTTCCTTCTTGGTCCAGCTCTATTCCTAGTTTCTCGCTTAGCGATTTCTCAGGGCCACTGAAGCCAAGTGCCATTATAGCCAAATCACACGGCCATACACGCTCTGTACCTTCTTTTTCTGCAAAAGAAATGTTGCTACCTTTCTCTAGCTTCATTGCTACTTCTACGGTTTTCAGACCTATAAGTTTCCCACTCGTATCTTGTACAAATTCTTTGGTCTGTAGCATCCAGTTTCGGTCACATCCTTCCTCGTGAGATGAAGAGGTGCTTAGCTGAAGTGGCCAGTACGGCCAAGGGGTATTTTGGCTTCTACTAATTGGCGGTTTTGGCATTATTTCCAAATTAGTTACAGACGCAGCTCCTTGTCTGTTCGATGTTCCTACACAATCAGAACCCGTATCTCCTCCACCGATTACGATGACATGTTTACCTTCTGCGGATATCTGGTTTATCACATCTGCACCATATAGTTTCTGGGTTTGCTGCGTGAGAAAAGGCATCGCCTGAACCACATTCTCGTTATCGCTCCCATGGCATTCTAGGAATCTGGATTGAGTAGCACCTCCACAAAGAACTACTGCATCAAAAGCCTCGAGCTCTTTAATATCCATGTTCACGCCTACATTCACTTGGGTTCTAAACACAATACCCTCTGCTTCCAAAACGGCAACGCGCCTATCAATGATTGCTTTTTCCAGCTTAAAATTTGGGATACCGTATCGCAACAAGCCGCCTATAGCATCGTCACGTTCTAAGACAGTAACGTGATGTCCTGCCCTATTGAGCTGCTGAGCTGCAGCCATACCGGCAGGGCCAGAACCTACGATAGCTATTTTTTTTTCTGTTCTATGTGCTGGTACCTGTGGCTTAATCCAACCTTCACTAAATCCCCTTTCTACTATATTTTTTTCTATATTTTCGATAGATACCGGCTCCTCTACTAATCCCAATACACACGCTTTCTCGCATGGGGCCGGACATAGTCTACCGGTAAATTCAGGAAAATTATTGGTAGAATGCAAGATTTTCAATGCACTCTCCCACTCATTTTGATGGACCATCTCATTAAAATCGGGTATCAAATTTCCCAGTGGGCAACCGCTATGACAAAATGAGATTCCACAGTCCATACATCGCGCGCCTTGTTGAGATAGCTCCTGATTTTTTAGCGGTACGGTAAATTCTCTGTAATGACTAATCCGCTCAGCTACAGCCAAATTTGTTTCGTCTACACGTGCGTACTCTTTAAATCCTCCTAATTTTCCCATAATTATACTGCCTGAATAATTTGCTCTTTTTGCTGCTGCTCTAGTGCCCTCTTGTAGTCTGTAGGTATCACTTTTACGAAATGAGGCAACCATTCTTGAATTGCATTTATCATTCGATAAGCCAGTGGACTTTTAGTGTATTTTAAATGGTTGGAGACAAGCTCATAGAGTACTATCTCATCGTCTTCATTGAGTTGCTCTAGCTCCACCATACTCCTATTGCACTGTTCATCACTGAACCGGCTGTCGGGGTCATAAACATATGCTATTCCTCCGCTCATTCCTGCGGCAAAATTTCTGCCTGTTTCTCCTAGTACTACCACAGTGCCACCCGTCATATATTCACATCCGTGATCTCCTACGCCTTCCACTACTGCTAACGCTCCAGAGTTTCGGACCGCAAACCGCTCTCCCGCCTTGCCGTTGATATATACCTCTCCGCATATAGCACCATAAAGTGCCACATTCCCAATGATCACATTGTCTTCTGGCTTGAAAGTGGCTTTCTTTGCTACTTTCACTATTAGCTTACCTCCAGAAAGTCCTTTGCCCAGGTAATCGTTGCAATTGCCGTCTATCTTAAAGGAAACACCCTTGGCTAGAAAAGCGCCAAAACTCTGCCCCGCAGACCCTTCAAAATCTACTAAAATAGTATCTTTAGGTAAACCTTGAGCACCGTATATTTTAGAAATTTCGTTACTAAGAATAGCTCCTACAGTTCTATCCGTATTGCATATTTTTAATGTTATACGCGTCTTTTCTTTCCGATAGATAGACGGCATAGTTTCTTTTATAATCTTAAAATCCAGGACATTTTCAAGGGCATGATCTTGCGATAGTGTATTGAAATTAGGCACCCGTTTGGCCTTGGTAGGTTTGTACAAAATTTTTGAAAGATCTAGACCAAGAGTTTTATAGTGCTCAATCGCTTGGTTTACACCAATCTTTTGTGACTGGCCTACCATTTCTTTGAGCGTTTTAAAACCCAGTTGTGCCATAATACCACGCAGTTCTTCTGCAACGAAGTACATGAAATTAATCACGTGCTCAGGTGTTCCTTTAAAGTTTTTTCTGAGTTCGGGGTCTTGGGTAGCTATACCAACAGGACACGTATTAAGATGACATGCTCGCATCATTATACACCCCGAGGCTACAAGAGGTGCCGTTGCAAAACCAAACTCCTCTGCTCCGAGTAATGCCGCTATAGCTACATCTCTACCTGTTTTCATCTGACCATCACACTCGAGTACTACTCTACCGCGAAGGTCATTTAGAATGAGCGTTTGCTGCGCTTCTGCTAGTCCTAACTCCCACGGCACTCCCGTATGTTGTAATGAGGTGAGCGCAGCCGCACCCGTTCCTCCATCATATCCAGAGATGAGAATCACATCAGCCTTGGCTTTTGCTACACCAGCAGCAATCGTTCCTACACCTACCTCAGATACGAGTTTCACATTTATTCTAGCCTCTCTGTTGGCGTTTTTTAAGTCAAATATTAGTTGAGATAAATCTTCTATTGAATAAATATCGTGGTGTGGTGGTGGCGAGATAAGACCTACATACGGGGTAGAATTCCTTGTTTTGGCTATCCAAGGCACTACTTTCTTGCCTGGCAATTGGCCGCCTTCACCGGGCTTAGCTCCTTGAGCCATCTTAATTTGAATCTCTTTGGCATTTGATAAGTAGTCTATAGAAACACCAAATCTGCCTGATGCAACTTGCTTAATTGCACTATTTTTAGAATCTCCATTAAACTCTTTTTGAAATCTGCGAGCATCTTCTCCTCCCTCACCCGAGTTACTCTTGCCCCCTATTCTATTCATAGCTATAGCTAAGTTTTCGTGAGCTTCTTGACTAATAGATCCGTATGACATGGCACCTGTTTTAAAGCGTTTTACGATCTCTGTCCATGGCTCTACTTCGTCTATGGGTATAGGATCTAGATTCACAAACTCAAATAGACCTCTAATAGTCATAAGACCTGCACTTTGTTCATTTATCTCTTTCGAATAATCATCATAGCTCTGCTGATTATTTAGTCTTACAGCTTGCTGCAATTTGGCTACGGTAGCGGGATTAAACATATGCTTAGCACCCTTTCTTCGCCACTTATAAACGCCCCCTACATCTAGCGACAGTGCGTCTGCAATCTCACCGCTCCCAAAAGCGTTCAGGTGTCTGTTCTTAACCTCAATTTCTATTTCCCTAAGACCAATGCCGTCTATGCGAGAGGGTGTGTACGGGAAGTATTTCTTACTGACTGTTTCATTGATCCCAATTATTTCAAAAATCTGTGCAGACTGGTACGAGTGTAGCGTAGATATCCCTATTTTATTCATAATCTTAAGGACTCCCTTAGCTACTGCTTTGTTGTAATTATTAATTGCGACTTGTGCATGACCACTATTTTCCGATTGCTTTTGACTCAAAATTTCATTCACCATATACGGATTTATTGCACTAGCTCCGTAGCCAAACAACAATGCAAAATGATGGCACTCACGTGGCTCTGCAGACTCTATAATAATATCAAAACGGGATCTTATACCTTGTTTTACCGCAGTATGGTGAATAAATGAACAGGCTAATAACATAGGAATGGGTGCAAGCCCATCTGTCACTCCCCTATCCGATAACACTATAATATTGCACCCCCTTGCTACTGCCTCAGATGTGGCCGTCACACAGGCTTCTAGACTTGTTTCTAGCCCATTTACACCTTCATTTATTGGGTAGAGTACAGCGATAGTCTCTGCTTTAAAATTAGGTTCTGAAATGAATTTTATCTTGTCTAAATCTTCATTTGATATAATCGGATTCTGAATTTTTAGCTTTTTACAATGTTCTTCACTTACCTCAAACAAGTTGAAATCACTCCCTAAATGGATACTCACATCAGTCACAATATCTTCTCGGATACCATCAAGCGGGGGATTCGTTACTTGTGCAAAAAGTTGCTTGAAATAGTTGTAGAGAAGCTGCCTTTGATCGGAAAGGACCGCTAACGGGATATCATTCCCCATAGACCCTACCGGCTCTATACCACTAATACTCATAGGGGTAATAATGGTGTCCAAGTCTTCTCGCGTATATCCAAATAAACGAAGACGTTTATCAAACGATGTCTCTTCTACGGGGGGTGTATTTGTGGTATACGGTATGCTTGATAAAGGAACTATATTCTTCGTTACCCATTCTTGATACGGATGCTTGGATACGATATTTTTTTTTATTTCATCGTCTTCAATAATTCTTCCTGCGTTCATATCAACGAGAAACATCTTTCCCGGTTCTAGCCTTCCGTGTTGTAAAACATCTTCCGGTTTAATATCCAGTACCCCAATCTCAGAGGACATAACCACAAACCCACTTTTGGTAAGTGTATAACGAGATGGTCTAAGGCCATTTCTGTCCAATACTGCTCCGATCACGTTGCCATCGGTAAAAGGGATAGAGGCTGGTCCATCCCATGGTTCCATGATACAAGAGTTGTATTCATAAAAAGCCTTCTTCTCATCCGATATGTTTTCATCTTTTTCCCACGCTTCAGGTACTACCATCATCATAACTTCCGGCAAACTCCTGCCAGTCATGAGTAGTAACTCAACTACCATATCCATAGATGCAGAGTCAGATTTGCCCGCCAATATTATGGGAAATAGAGCCTTTATATCTGCACCAAAAACATCACTCTGCAGCAGGCTTTCTCGAGCCCTCATTCTGCTCACATTTCCTCTGAGGGTATTTATCTCTCCGTTATGACACATGTAGCGAAACGGCTGAGCAAGCTCCCAAGACGGGAAGGTATTGGTAGAAAAACGCTGATGTACTAGTGCAAGTCGAGTCACCAATGTACTATCTGATAAGTCGAGATAATACTCACTAATGTGCTCTGGCATAAGCAGGCCTTTGTATATAATAGTCGTGGTAGATAAACTGGAGAAATAGAATTGCCTGCCTTCGGATATTTTAGCTTCCCGTATGGCATTTTCACAAATTTTGCGAGCTGCATACAGTTTTGCTTTGAATAAATGGTCGCTTATTGAATCCTTTTTACCGATAAACACTTGTTTCACGCTAGGCTCATGCTTTGCAGCTATTTTGCCCAATACTGCAGAGTCTACAGGCACGTCTCGCCACCCAAGTAGTGTTAGGTCTTGATCCGCTAGGCATTGCTCAAATTGCTCTTTAGTGTATTGAGCCTGATTTGTTCTTTTAGGCAGAAACACCATACCAACCGCATATTCGCCAATGCTTGGCAGGCTGAAAGAACATTTTTTCACAAAAAAATCATGGGGGATATCAAATAAGATACCAGCTCCATCTCCAGTACGTCCATCTGAACTGACGGCACCACGATGTTCTAGTTTTACAAGGATATCCAGTGCCTTATGAATAATATCATTGGATCTTACTCCTTTGAGATTGCAGATAAATCCAGCACCACAATTGTCGTGCTCAAACTCTGGTAAATAAAGGCCTTGTTCTTTAATCATAATAATCTTCTAAGTAGTTGACATCCTTTTCTCACCATTACCAAGCGACCAACACCTCTCTCATGTTTAGAGGTGTTGATCAATTAGTGCTTAACTAAAAAAAAAATGAATCTTTAGAGCATCTGCTCTCCATGTTGGCTTATATCTAACCCTCTATCTTCTTGATCATGTCGCACCCTCATAGGAATCACAAGATCTACAAATTTGTAGAGTAACCAACTCCCAAAAAAGGTAAAAATTGATACTAAAACTAATCCTAAAACATGATACATAAAAGTAGTTGTACTGCCATAAACTAGGCCAACTTCTGCTGCAAAAACTGCAGTAAGTATCATACCAACCATTCCTCCTACACCATGACTTGGGAATACATCTAGTGTATCATCCAAGTTAGACTTCGTACGTAGTCTTATGGCCCAATTGCTCACAAGTGAAGCAATAAATCCAATAAAAATAGACTGGCCTATATTTACAAACCCAGCTGCAGGAGTAATGGCCACTAACCCAACTACTGCACCTATGCATGCGCCTATTGCCGACATTTTTCTGCCGACCATACGCTCATAAAATACCCAGGTGATCATTGCGGTAGCGGAAGCAACATTGGTATTGGCGAATGCGATAACGGCATCTGAATTGGCTCCTAAAGCTGAGCCAGCATTGAATCCAAACCAACCAAACCACAGCAAGCCAGTGCCTAGTATTACATAGGGCACATTGGCAGGAACTTCTGTATTCTTTTTTCTCTTTCCTAAAAAAACAGCTCCAGCCAATGCAGCAAAACCTGCTGACATATGAACTACTGTTCCTCCTGCAAAATCTAAAATACCCCACTGCCTGAATAACCCATCTGGATGCCAGGTCATGTGGGCCAAAGGACTATAGATAAAGAGACTAAACAATACCATAAATAAGATATAAGACCTGAACCTAACACGCTCTGCTAAACTTCCTGTTATCAGTGCTGGAGTTATTATAGCAAATTTCAATTGGAACATCGCAAATAACAAAAAGGGTATAGTTGCAGCAAATTCTGGATTCGGCTCCGCACCAACACCACTAAAGTTGAAGTATGTAAGAGGATTACCAATGAATCCGCCGATACTATCCCCGAACGCCAGACTAAATCCAACTACAATCCATAGTACGCTTATTACGCCGAGTGCGATAAAACTCTGTAGCATCGTAGATATAATACTTTTTTTATTCACCATACCGCCATAAAAAAAGGAAAGTCCTGGCGTCATAAGTAGAACAAGAGCACTAGCTACTAGCATCCAAGCAGTATCTCCAGAATCTATACTCGATGAAAGTTCTGTGTAATTTTCTGCCAGTAATACACTCAGTAAAACCAGAAGTGTAAGTGCTATAAAATTTATCTTTTTGCCCATCGTTTGTTTCGTCTATCGCGGTACTCTTTTATCGACTTGTTACCGCGAGTAATTCTCTTCAAAAAGCGATTTTTTTATCCAAAAAGTATTTATAAAAAAATAAAATATCTCGATTTATAATGCGAAATAATTTACATAAACAAAAGATAATTAGATATTTGAATTCTAATTCGAATGAAGTATAAGAAAGAAAATGATCTATTTACCATTTTAAATGCACTGAATAAATCGCAGAAGCTTTTGTTATCACGTAAATGGGCAAATGAACCGTACCAGTCATTTATATACGTAAAAACATATCAGGCTTTACTCAAGCAAAAAAAATACGATAGCCAAGGACTAGTAGATACTATCCCCGAATTAAAAATGCACCAATTGGCCAATGTTCAAAAGGAACTATTTAGTAAAATATTGGAGCATTTGAGAGCTCAGCAAAAACGAACTCCTTTTGAAGAATACAGAACGTTATTAAAAAATTATAGTATTCTAAAAGGATTAAATCTTCCTGAGCAAGCCAACAAATGGAAGAAAAAAGCAATTGTGTACAAAGCCACAAACTCTATTATCAATGATGCGGTGCTAGTAGACGAAGAGACCTATTACTACGAGACCATGTCAAAACCGGAGATGGTATCCGAATTCAAGCTCTACAGTGATATGAGTCCATTGACCAAACAGCTAATGGATGGTTATCTGCAGTTTAGGCAGTTTTATCTACAGCATAGATTTAGCAAAAATGAAACGGAACATCATACGCTAGAAGTACAGCTAAAAAAAATCACCCATGGCATAGATTATACTGAATTATCCCTATTTAATAAAATAGTCTACAACCGCATGTTGTACCATTATAATTACACTCAGCGTAATTTTGTGTTGAGTTATAAATACTCATCCTCTCTCGTCACGATATACGAAGAATATGGGCTCGCCAATCACTACAAAGAAGTGTACCTCAAACTACTTAATTATCAGTTGATGTGTTTATTTCGGCTCAATGCGACCAGCAGGTATGCACAGCTTATCGATAAATTTAAGCACTTACAATTCTCGTCTAGCTTGCCTGATATTAACCTTCTCCAAGAAACGCATTTCAAATACTCCTTGACCCACACGCTCAACCTCTATATGATACAAGGAGATTTCCGGGGAGGCTTACGGCTATTCAAAACACTAAACAATTCATTCGAAATGCTAGACAAGAAAAACAATGCAGGGTACGTAAACAGTATTAACTACAAAATAGCCTGCTTGTATTTTGGCAATGAGCTATACGAAAACTGCATCGTTTACTTGGATAGAATCATATACAATATGGACATTACAGGTAGACCTGATTTACAGATATTTTCACGTATTCTCAAGCTTACATCCCTGTTTGAATTGCAAGATACAGAATACATTTTTGAGAATATACGAAGCGTATATAGTTACCTCGCTCGCAATAAGCAGCTGGACAAGTTTCAAATAGAAATAATGCAGTTTTTAAGAGTGTGTGCCAAACTACCTACCATAGAAATAAGACAAGAACTCGTAAACCTACGAAAAGCAATGCTGGTAGTGGCTCAAAATAAATTTGAGCAACGCCCATTCTTTTATTTTGACATCATCGGTTGGCTCGATAGTAAGCTGGATAAAAAATCGCTCTCGGAAACAATAGAGAGAAGAGGGCTGGGTCACCGAGTACTCTATTAAAATCACATTTGTACGGGTATAAAGCCATAGCTTTGCGCCCATGTCTGCAACACACAAGACCATTGCCGAGATACTTGCAAAACTGAATATTACTGAACGTAATGATATGCAGATGCAGGCTCAGGCAGCCTACGAAAAATCAAAGGATATTGTCATCCTCTCTCCTACAGGTAGTGGTAAGACATTGGCATTTTTACTTCCCCTAGTAGGCACACTGGACCCCACTATCAAAGAAATTCAAGCACTTATCATAGCTCCTACTCGTGAGCTAGCTATGCAAATAGAGCAAGTAGCTCGCTCAATGGGCTCAGGTTATAAGACAAACGTAGTATACGGTGGCCGTAGCGGCTCTCAAGACCGTAGAGATATTGAAACACGCCCTGCTATACTCGTGGGAACCCCAGGTCGTATTGCAGACCACTTGGAGCGAGGAGCGTTTGCCACCAAACATATTAAAACACTCATCCTAGATGAATTTGACAAATCACTCGAAATAGGTTTTGAGGCAGAAATGATTTCCCTAATAGACAACCTATCGTCTGTAGAAAAGAAAATTTTAACATCGGCTACCCAAGCCGTTGATATCCCTGTATATGCGCAACTCAACGATCCTATCCGTATCGATTTTTTGGCTACACAGACTAGTAAACTGAGAGAAGTACTAACCGTTGCGCCAAGAGAAGAAAAACTTCCACATATGCTCAAATTGCTCCAGCACATAGGCAATGTGCCAGGTATTATCTTTTGTAATTTCAAGGACACTATAGCAGGGGTTTCTAGCTTTTTAACCGAAGAAGGCGTTTCACATGGCGTATTTTATGGAGGGCTAGAGCAACGTGATAGAGAGAGTGCATTAATCAAATTTAGAAACGGAACGCATCAAATACTTCTCGCCACCGACCTAGCAGCAAGAGGCATCGACGTTCCAGAACTCGGATTTATTCTGCACTATGAATTGCCCTCTAGAGAAGAAGAATACATACACCGTAATGGTAGAACTGCCCGTATGAATGCCGAAGGAACCGCCTATATTCTAGCTCAGAAAGGACAAGACGTACCGGAGTATATGCCAGAGATAACAGAACTAAAGCCTACAGGAGGTAAGCGTTTGCAAGCTTCTGAGTGGGCTACACTATTCATCTCTGGAGGCAAGAAAGATAAAGTATCTAAAGGTGACGTAGCAGGTTTACTAATGAAACAAGGCGGACTCGCTCCTTTTGAAGTAGGTAAAATAGAATCAAAACTGGAATGCACCTTCGTAGCGGTAAAAAAAGAAAAGATTAAAGAGGCCATAACCAAGACCAACAACACCAGGCTAAAGAAAAAAAAGGTACGCGTAACGCCTTACTAGGTGCTACATTCTCCTGTTACCAACCCATACGAATCTTCTATTAATAAAAGAGGCATCTGCAAAGGTGGCATTGCCGGCAGGATTGCCTCCCGTGACGTGAAAATCTGAAAAAGCAGCATGTTGGTTTACAAACCCAGCACCTGTCAAATTGAAACTCACGGGGACAAAGGCTTCATTCATCTGCTCTTCTATAATCGCTTGTGTTCCTGCATCTGTACTAAAGGCCAAGCATGTTATTGCTCCTTTTGACGTGGCTAATGAACTAGCAACGGCAATAGATTCCAATGTGTTTTCTGTCTTCACTAAAAACACCAGCGGACCAAAAAACTCCTCTCGATAAACTGTTGCACTTGCATCTGTAGCCATAACAGTGGGACTCTGTATTCTAGCGTTTGGAGCATCAGGATTTTCTACTTTTTGCGGAGCAAGAAGCACTTCTCCTTCTTGTGATGATATGCGGCTAAGAGTTGTATCATTTTGCACAGCACCCAGTGTACCTGCACCCATTTTAGGGTGACTTATCACACCCTTTACTGCTTCAACTATTTGTGCAGCCACATCATCAAAGGATAACACACTATCCTCCGTTTTTACCTCACTGGCAATAAATATGTTTTGCGGAGCAGTGCACATTTGCCCGCTGTATAAACTGACAGAAAAGGCTATGTTGTGAGCTACTGCTTTCACATCCCTTACAGAATCTATAATTACGGAGTTAATCCCCGATTTTTCTGTAAATATGGTCTTATCCAAACTCTCTACATAATCACCAAAGGCATTGCCACCTGTATAGTCTATAAGTTTGATAGCTGGATGCTCTGCCAGTGCTTGAGTGATCGGATTAGCGACTGTGTCCGGTGCGAGTTGTACGATATTGGCATCGTAGCCTTGCTCGGCAATAACCTTGCGAAGCTCTGCGACAAATAGGGCAATAGCCAAAACAGACTTTGGATGCGGTTTGATGATTGCTGTGTTGCCACAGATAAGATTGGCATACACACCAGGTACGGTATTCCAAGTGGGAAATGTAGAGCACCCGATTACCAAGCCAATACCTTTCGCAATCGGTTTCCAGCTTTTTTGTACGTCTAGCGAATAGTTGCCCAATGGCTTGCTAAACGCTAAATCGTTGGGATAGCGAGTGAGTTCCTGCACGCCCATTGCTATTGCTTCTAAAGCCCTATCTGCGGCATGCGGACCACTTGCCTGAAAAGCCATCATAAAACTCTGTCCTGTGGTATGCATCGTAGCGTACGCTAATTCGAAAAAGCGTAATCGCACTCGTTCTAAACTCTCGATGAGAATACCTGCTCGTGTTTCTATACTAGCACTCTTCCAGTCTTTGGCGGCAGCCGCACTATGCGAAACATAGGTATCTACAGCCAGTGCAGGATACCGTACACCTGTGCCATATTGCCAGAGGGGTGAGACTTCTTCGCCTACCCAAGTAGCTGCATCTTGATTTAGTTGCGTAAAATTTTCATTGAGTAATCTACCAAAAGCTTCTTTCCCTTTGGTATCTAACGCAGGATCATACGCTTTGGGATGCTCAGGGTAAGGGGAGAAAAACTGACGAGTACTGAGAGCTTCTATGGCTTGACCAAGCAGCTCTTTGTGTTGTAAATAAAGTGCTGTGTGCGTCATGCTATGCTCTAGTTTATTTGTTTTTTATGTATTCTATTGAAATAAATAATCCCCACTACACCCAGTAGCATCATGACCAAAGAAATAATCTCTGCTTGAGTGAATGCTACTCCCTTAAATTGATCTGGATTAACCCGAATACTTTCTATGGAGAAGCGTTCTATTCCTGCAAATATGAAATAGATAGCAAACAACACACCTGGTGCAAATTTCTTACGTATAGACCACAGAATAACAAAAATAGTAAGTGCCATGGCGATCTCATATACGGGTGTTGGCCATACTGGATCTTCTAGTATGAGGCCGTGTACATTATTAGGATAGTCATACGCCCACGCCCAATCAGGTAGCCAGCTCAACCAATCTGGCTTTGGAGCAAGATTTTTTATACCCCAATCTCCATCTCCACTAAAGTGGCAGCCCATTCTACCTATGCCGTAGGCTAACATCATAGATGGTCCACCTATATCGAGCATCGTTTTCCATTTTACGCCGTGTTTATGTGAATACCAAAGCACGCCAATAGCCCCGCAAAGTAGCCCTCCGAAATAGGTGAGACCGCTGAAAGGATCCCTAAATAACACCATGGGGTCATCTACCAAATCACTAAAATGCTCCAAGTGGTGAAATAACTTAGCTCCGGCAAAACCGCTAATGGCAGCTACCATCGTTAAATTCCCCATCATCATATACGGATGAAAAGTCATTGTCTTGCCCGCTACATAGGGGGGGTCTTTTTTGAGTTGGAAATATTTTAAAACGATAAAAACTACCGCTAGCAGAATACCCCAAAGCAAGGAACCCTCCGTAGAGAGTATAAATGCCTGCGGATTGCCAGATAGCTGACTGAAATTAAGGGCTAAATACACAATCTTGAAACCAACTATAAAACCTACTAAAGCACTGGAGAGATACTCCCAAGCCAGGTTTGGTTTGTCTATTGCTTTTTGGAAAGCACTTACTTTCCCTTCTTTCTCGTACCTTTTAAACTCTAGGGTCATGACCCAACTTGCCACTAAAAAAGCGAGGGCCACAAAAAAGCCAAACATCATTACGATCTTGAATGCGGGAATGCTGATACCAAAAATATCGAGAACGGCGTCGTATAAAGTAGGATACATATTATTGTGTTGGTGCGAATTAACGTATGAAAATTTTAAATCAAGAAGAAGATCGTGTTAAATGTAGGGATAGTCTCGTTGAGTGCTACTTATACAGTGAAAATAGAAACCCGTTCTTATCCTCTATTTGGTTAGCAGGCAAACTCTCTATCATTTTTAGAATATCCCTATTTTGTGCAACAGACGCTTTAGGTAAGTACAACCTATCGATATCATTTTTGATCAAAGCAGCATGCCAATCATACCCATCTATGGCTATCCCTTGTTGTATGAGTGCTAAATTTGCATACAACTCATTACTCTTGTAGTGACTCCATGTCTCATCATTTAACCGTGATAGGTAACCGCTCGGCATCTTAAATTCATACCACTGCTGCAGTAGTAAATGATTCTCATCAAACTCGCCAAACTGGTGGTAGCCGTCGCGTATCCCGAACGGAAGCATAAGCACATTCTCACCTTTCGTCTCCAAAAGAACACCTCGCTTTGAAGCAGGTAAAGATATTGACTCCATATCTTGCTGTACATGTTCTAAGTAAAATAATATTACGGATGCCAACAAGAAGACTGTAAAGCTCAGTTTTATGCTCTTTGCTTTCCATTTTAAATGGACCACCCTAGCCATAAATAAAGTCCCAAATATAAATACCAACAAGATGAACCTATCGGGGGAACGCACATTATTGACAAATGGGATAAAGTGCACTACCGCAGTAACATTATACCAAAAATCTGTACCCGCTATGCGAATAACAGGAAGAGTAACAAATGTAAATAGTGTTGTAGCAAACAAGAAAAATCGAGTCCATTTGTCCTTATCTTTCTGCTGCACATAAAAGAGCAAGCTCAGAATAAACAAGGCAATAAAACTATACCCTAAAAAAATCTTATTATCATTAAGTGCATGGGGAAGATCCCCAAAAATATTGTTCTGAAAAAAGCGAGAATTCAACCCTTGATTTACTAAACCTCTTACATCTGCAGCTGCCCAAATAGCTCCTTTCTCATCAATACCAAGAATCCTTAGCAAACGAATACTTATATGACCTAAGACCAAAGCTCCAAGTAAAACGGACATCTTCTTCCAGCTCCAAAAGGAAAACCAGGCATCTAAAACCCCGAACCACAAGAGATAAACGGCTCCAAAAGCCAAGGAATAAAACACCACGTAGTAGTCCATAAAGAAACCCACTAAAAGTAAAAGTACAGTAGGCAAGGCATGTTTTTTATTCATCCTAAAGCCTTTTTGATAAGGCATCCACTTTAAAAATGACAACAGAATAAAAGGTAAGACGCCAATGAGTACCAAATTATAATGCACACCTACTTTGGCGAGCACATATGTATTAAATACCACTAAATAAGCAGCAGATATGGCTAGCAAATACTGAATATCAAAATATCTCGCCAAACGATAAAAACCAACAAAGGATACTACCAGCTGAATGGCAATACCTAGATTAATAGACATGGCTATATTACCAATGATCAGATGGAGTAACCCAAACCAAATAGTATAGGCGTGCATCCACAGGCTAGTGCCGTTGGGTGAGCAGATATAGTCTGTATAAAAAGGGTACGCCCCTTGTTTTATTTGATGAGCAAAGTGCCATGTATTCCAAGCGTATACCTTAGCATCGTCTGGATCATTAAAGAAGAATATAGCCGAACTAAATTCATCGAAGTACGAAAAAAAATGCAAGCAGTAGGACACGATGCCCAATGCAACCACAAAAAGCGGCTCGAGGTATGGATTGTATTTTTTGGGTATCATACAGAGCGGTAAAGACAGATCCTATTGCAAATGCTCTTTTAAACTTGCTTTGGCTAAGCCACTTTCATTGATAGCATCAAAATGCAAACGCTCTACCTGATTTACACGAGCAGCATCAAAGGGTGCTTCAAAGCGAATATAGTTATCTGAAAAACCTTGCATATTATCCCCTTGTTTTTCTTCCTCCCACAAAACCTCCATCTCCTTGCCAAGTTGACTCTCATAGAAAAAACGTTTTTTCTTCGCACTAAGTATTCTTAGGCGTTTCGCTCTATCTATTTTTTCTGCCTTGGTCACTTTACCTACCATCTTTTTGGCGGTAGTATTATTCCTTTCAGAATACGGAAAAACATGCAAGTAGCTAATATCTAGCTCAGTTAAAAACTCGTACGTTGTCAAAAAATGTTCTTCTGTTTCTCCGGGAAATCCTACGATCACATCTACTCCTATGCAGCAATCTGGCATCTGCTTCTTGATACGAGCTATGCGGTCTACATACAACTCACTCACATATTTCCGACGCATTTTGCTAAGAATCTCATCATCTCCACTTTGCAGGGGTATATGAAAATGAGGAACAAACTTATCACTTGCTGCTACAAAATCTATGACCTCGTTACTTAGCAAGTTAGGCTCTATACTACTAATACGATAGCGGTCTATCCCTTCTACCTTATCCAGCTCCACGACTAGATCATAAAAAGTCTCTGCATAATCCTGGTCTGCCCCAAAATCACCAATATTCACTCCGGTGATTACTACTTCTTTTATATCTGTAGCAGCAACCTCCTTGGCTTTCGCAACTGTTTCTGCAACCGTAGCATTTCTACTCTTGCCTCGGGCTAAAGGTATCGTACAAAACGAACAAAAATAGTCGCAGCCGTCTTGCACCTTGAGGAAACTACGGGTTCTGTCTCCGTAGCTGAATGCAGGAATAAAGTCCTGTGTTTCCTTAATGTTCTTATTAAAAACAATTGCTTCATCCTCCTTTTTCAAAGAATGAAGATGCTCAATCATATTGAATTTCTCTGCAGCTCCTAGCACCATATCCACGCCTGGTATCTCAGATATTTCTTTGGGTTTTAGCTGCGCATAGCATCCAATAACCACTACATAGGCTTCTGGATTTTGCTTGAGCACACTCTTCACTGTAGTACGGCATTTTTTATCTGCATTGTCCGTTACCGAGCAAGTGTTAATGATATAGATATCAGCTTCGTCTGAGAAATCTACACGTGAGAAACCATTGTCCTCCAATTGGCGAACGATAGTACTACTCTCTGAAAAATTGAGCTTACAGCCCAAAGTGTGTATAGCTACGCGCGACATAGCTGCAAATTTAAGTTTAAGTCTACGATAAAAGTGCGTTTAGACATAATTTCAAAATCGTGGTAGGTATCCACCGAAGGCACTAGGCTTATAATCACCCCCCATAATTAATTGGAAACATCCTATCTTCGCTTACTCAAAATGACCACAAACGACATACTACGCAGAACCCGATACGCATTCGATTTTAAAAATCAAGAAATGCTAGACATGTTCACATCTGGCGGCATCAAACTTAAGCTCTTTGATGTAAAAGCAATCCTGTTTAGAGATGACGATGATGAGTTTAGAGAAGCCACACAAAGAGAACTTGCGGGTTTTTTAAACGGATTCATTAACTTGAAAAGAGGCAAACGTGAAGGGCCTCAGCCTGAGCCAGAAGAAATTTTAACCAACAACATTGTACTAAGAAAATTTAAGATTGCAATGAACTGGAAGGACGACGACATTTTAGAAACACTAATGCTTGGCGATATGCGATTTGGCAAACATGAGCTAAGTGCACTGTTTAGAAGACCTACACATGCTCACTACCGACTCTGTAAGGATCAACTCATCCGAAAATTACTAATTGGTATGCACGTTAGACACAGAACAAAATAGAAAATAATCGAGGCAGCCCGAACATTAGACCTTGCCTACCTGTATATAGTCAAATGAATAATACCGTAAAACGCACCATTAAGAAGATATACCCTGCGAACAAAGTAAATATGGGGGGTCATTTACTTGACCAACCACTTCCAAATAAGGAGCTCCAAAGTTTAGACCCTTTTTTGCTCATACACCATTGGCACCAAATGCTTCCCGGCGGACAACGACCACAAGAAGCAGGTGTAGGACCACATCCACATAGAGGATTCAGTCCCGTTACTTTTATTTTCAAAGGCGCAGTAGAACACAGAGATTCACTCGGCAAACATGCTACTGTGCATGCAGGAGGCACGCAATGGATGTTTGCGGGAAGAGGAATAACACACAGCGAACGTTTCCCAAGTGAGCTTACTGAAAACGGTGGCGAGTTAGAATTTATACAATTTTGGGTAAACTCTCCTGCAGCCAATAAGATGGACCAACCCTACTATCAGCCCATACAACTTGCAGATACGCCACTCGTAGAAGAAAATAAATCTAAACTATGGGTCGTAAGTGGCAGCTACAAGGGAACAAAAGGGGCAGCACCTACTAACAGCCCACAGCTACTACTAAGAGGTGAATTGCAAAAAGATGGTATACTAGAAATACCCATAAGCTCTACCTTCAATACGTTGATATACGTGCTTGAAGGAGCATTGAAATCTGGCGAACACACCATCCTAACCAAGGATATGGCCATATTTCAAAACGACGGGGACCTTGTAGAAGTTAAGGCCATGGCAAACACGCGATACATTGTATTGGCAGGAGAACCCATTAATGAGCCAGTAGCCCAATATGGACCATTTGTAATGAACACCGAAACGCAACTTATGGAGGCTGTCAGAGACGCTCAAATGGGTAAAATGGGTGTTCTAATAGAATCATTTGACGCAACGGATTAACCGTATTTAGTGTCTGCGGCGCGGCCCTCCGTTCTCTTACCAAAAGTTTTCTTTCTTTGCAGAGCACGTATGCAGTCACACCTACCAGCATCACTATCCAAAATTATTAGAACCTATTTCCTAGGACTAGGAATCTTTACACTATTTCGACTCATTCTTCTTGTCAGTGAATGGCACCGACTCGGAGATACTTATGATATAGCAACTATTTTTCAAGCATTCTTGATGGGCATTCGATTTGATACGGTTATCCTATGTTATATACTAGCCTTGCCTTTTCTGCTATTGAGTGTTGGTCTCTTTTTACCCAAAGCCAACCTCAAACTAGAAGGCACTGTCCGTTTTCTTATCATTCTGCTGTGTAGTATTGCCTTCGGAATTTCTGCAGCAGATATCCCCTATTTCAACCATTTTTTTTCCCGACTATCCATCACAGCTTTGGAATGGATGGACAGTCCTATGTTTGTGTTGGGGATGATTGTACAAGAGCCTAAGTATTGGCTTATACTTCTGCCCGCAATACTCCTTACATGGAGTTTTACACGTATAGTTCTACGTATTTTTGATACTACAAATCGCCCTACGCGGCGTATTGCCAATATAGCATTTACACTCGTAGGGGTTCTCTTGCTGGTAGCCGGTATGCGTGGACGATTGGCACACAAATCTCCCATACGCTTTGGGACAGCCTATTTTAGCCAAAGTGCCTTTTTAAATCAGCTCGGTCTGAATCCAAACTTTACTTTTTTAAAAAGTTATCTGTTGAGTAAGAAAAAAGAAAACCAAGGAATCCATTTTATGAGCGACTCGTTGGCTTTATCTATGACTCAGCATTTTTTGGCCATTGAGAATAAAGATACTATGTCTATATCTAGGATACAGGGCATATCTCCGACGCAACATAACCTGAAAAACGTAGTAGTCATACTTATGGAGAGTATGAGTGCTAACAAAATGACTCGGCATGGTAACCCCCACAACCTGACCCCTTTTTTAGATAGCCTGTCGCATAAATCTGCCTATTACCCAAATGCATATTCCGCTGGTATACATACATTTAATGGCATTTTTAGTAGCCTTTTTTCTCTGCCAGCTATCTATAGAAAGCACCCCATGAAAGGAGCGGTTATAGCTGAATATGATGGCCTTTTTGAAAACACAAAGAAACAGGGACATCACACCATCTATTTCTGTACGCACGACGGTCAGTTTGATAATGTAGAAGGATTTCTTACCGCCAATAAATGTGATGAAATAATAGCTGCAGACGACTACCCCAGCGAAGAAATAAAAAGTACACTTGGCGTACCAGATGACTATATGTTTCGCACAGCAGTACCTAAACTCACCCAAATAGCATCTACCAACACACCCTTTACTGCTGTTGTTATGACGGCTAGCGATCACGGACCCTATTATATTCCTCCCTATTTCAATGCTAAAAGCAAGGATAAAAAACAACAAATCGTGGAGTACGCTGATTGGAGCTTACGTACCTTTTTTGAGCAATCAAAAGAGCAACCGTGGTACGATAGTACTCTTTTTGTATTGGTAGCAGACCACGGTGCGGTCATGCATACAGTATATGATATGCCGCTTAGTTTCAATCACGTACCGCTACTATTTTTTGCTCCCAATGGTGAGATACCCGCTCAAGTAAACCCAGAAGTCACTGGCCAATTGGATGTATTCCCAACAATTATGGACTATTTAAACCTCCCCTTTGAAAACAAAACCTTAGGTACCAACCTTCGCGATACTGTGAATAGACCGTATATGTATTTCAATGGAGATGATAAATATGGCGTTTTAGATCACGACTGGTTTCTCATACAAAAAGAAGATGGTAGCTCAGGACTCTATCGGTATCAGGTAGAAGATTTAACAAACTATGCGGCGGCGAAGAAAGCCAAGGTAGATAGTATGCGGGCGTATGCTGAATCTCAATTGCAGACCTACCAGTATATCCTGAAGAACAACAAACGCTAAGCAACGCAACACCAGAAAGGCATTTGAAGGAGTAGACCCAAAGGGTAGATATGCGCCATATACAGATATCCAAATGTTGTGCTTCAAACAAGAGAAACGAATTGGATGAGTTTAAATGCAGAAATAGAACTAATTAGCTGATAAAGGAATAAAGTACATCATGTGTTTGATCCATACAACCCTTTGGGATATTCTGGAACCTTGAAGAAGCTCACGCAACACTCTAACCCTTCTTCAAGGTGAAACCAAACGTACTGCCTATACCAATGGTGCTTCGCACATTGATCGTTTGTTTGTGCGCTTCTATGATGTGTTTTACAATCGCTAGTCCCAAGCCACTGCCCCCTTGGTCACGGCTTCTTCCTTTGTCTGTACGGTAAAATCGCTCAAATAAGCGGGGCAAGTGCTCCTCTGCTATACCCTCTCCATTATCTGATATTTCGGTGAGGATACTCTTGTCCATATCGTAAAATCCAATGAGAACTTTCCCCTCATTCTTACCATATTTTATGGCATTCACAACAAGGTTAATCAGCACTTGTCTCACCTTAGCTTTGTCACCTTCTACCAGCAATACTTTGGTATTTTTCTTTTTAAAACGGACAGCTATTTTCTTTTCCTTCGCTTGATTCTCTAGCATTTCTATGACCTCGTCTGCCAGTTTCACCACATCAAACAGCTCGATGTCAAGCGGCGGCTTATCTCCTTCTAGCCTACTTATGCTGGTGAGCTCATCTACCAACTCTATGAGTCTCTCTGTACTATTGCTCGCTTTTGTTAAGAAGAGGTGATTTACCTTCTTGTCTTCCAAAGCTCCATCAAGCAGCGTATGTATATAGCCTTGTATACTTTGAATGGGCGTTTTCAGCTCGTGGCTTACATTGCCCAGAAACTCATGTCGGTAGTTTTCTTGCTCTTTGAGTTGATCTACTTCCTTGCGATTCTTCAACATCCAGTCTAGCACTTCATTGCTTACCGTTTCTATTGGGTCGTTGTTGTACTTATCTAAAGCACGCAGCTCATTTTCATCGTGTGTCTTAAAACGATAAATGCTCTTGTATATGAGTTTTATCTTGTTGTAAATGAATGCTTGCAAGAGATAATTGAACACCAAAAAACACACGCACAACACAACCACAAAATTGACCAAAGCAACAAAAATATCTGCACTTCCTATGGCGATAATAGCCGTAGATATGGTCGCCGCTAGCAAACCCGCAATAAATGCAATGGAACGAGGATTGGCGTTCTTTTTCACTCTACAAATTTATAACCTACTCCCTTGATTGTCTTGATGCGATAGTCCCCTATTTTTTCGCGAATCTTACGTATGTGCACGTCAATCGTTCTATCGACTACATCTACATCATACCCCCATACTTTGTTCAGAATCTTATCTCGTGTATACACTTGGCCTGGCTTACTTGCTAGCAAGTAAAGGAGCTCAAACTCTTTCTTAGGAAGTACTAATTTCTCTCCCCGTAAGCTTACATCAAACGTGTTGCGGTTTATTGTGATATCGCCAACAGAGAGCGTATCGGATAGTATGTTCTCTTTTTTTCGTTTGAGCAACGCTTTTACTCTGCTGGTCAATACGCGGGGTTTTATCGGTTTCTTGATATAGTCGTCTGCCCCAACATCAAATCCCGCAAGCTCAGAGTATTCCTCGCCACGTGCTGTCAAAAAAGCAATATAAATATCTTTCAAATGGGGGTCTTTGCGTATCTGACGGCACGCCTCTATGCCATCCATTACCGGCATCATTATATCTAGGAGTATGAGATCTGGTTGCTTGTCTTTAGCCTTTATTACTGCATCTTGTCCATTATTTGCCGTGTAGCACTTGTACCCTTCTTTTTCGAGGTTGTATTTCACCAGTTCTAATATGTCTGGTTCGTCATCTACTATGAGTATCTTTTTTGCCATAATTGTACGTACAATGGTCCCACCATAAAACCACTACAACATTACCCCAAAGTTAAGAGAATATTATTTTCGAATGACAGCATTATCTTTCGTTACTTAGTCTAATAATTGTTGCAGTAGCGCTTCTAGTTCGTGACTGCGAAAACCTGATTTATAGATACGGCCTTCTTTATCCAACAAAAATGTAGCAGGAATACTGCGTACTCCATACAATTGTGCTGCACTGGATTTCCATCCGCCTAGGTCGCTTACGTGTTTCCACGTTAGGCCATCTTTGGCTATTGCTGATTTCCATTTGGGTGCGCTATTATCCAGAGACACTCCGTATATCTCAAACCCTCGTTCTTTATACTTTTCATAAATCGCTTTTACTGCAGGATTTTCTCTCCGACAAGGCCCACACCAACTTGCCCAAAAATCTATAAGGACCACTTTACCTCTGAGCGATGATAAAGCAAGCAGATCTCCTTCTGGTGTTTTTAGGTTAATGTCTGGAGCCAATGCCCCTAAAGTGGTTGGCCCAAGCTGCTTTACTAACGTTTGTAGGTTTTTGGTATAACTCGATGCAGGCATGGTCTTACCCATTTTTTCACTGGCGAGTAACATAAGTTTAGGATCCGGCTTACTAAAGAGATACTTAACAGCAAAATAAGTAGCGGGTGTAGCTTTTTCACTTCGAATGAAATCTTCAATATTTTTGGAACGTTTTTTCACTAGCGCTTCATAGCGTTGATTTGTCCGCGTACGAAGTTCCGGCGTTACAGTAGTAGGATCTAAACCCGCTATCTCCGCATTGAATTTTGCCATAGTTGCCTCAAACTGTGTATACGTTTTGTAAAGCTTGAGCATTTCTACATTGTACAAACCACCCTCCATAGTAACCTCATATGGTGCTGCTTTGGTAATACTCATTTTTACGTTTGCACCACTTTCGAGTATTAGTGGTATTCCTGGAGGCTGAGGACTACCAAAAGTGATATAGTATAATGAGCTTTCTTCTGCTGCATCGCCAGCAAAATTCAAGGCTCCTTTTTTTACATAAGCACTATCTTTTATATCCAGCTTAGTGTCCGTAATTCTACTCAATATCACCAGAGATTCATCCGGCAAATTAGTAGTTATTTTTAAAGTAAAACCAGTATCCGATACTGCATTGTCCCTAGCATTAACGCAAGCTGATGCACTCAGTATTATAGTTAAAGACAGTAGTAAACTCTTCATATTCATTTCTCTCATTGTTATTTCTGTAGTGTACAGTACAAGGACTATACCGTTTTTTATTTACTCTTCAATGCGCTAGCAAGTAACTGACTTGTTTTCTTTGGGTCAGCCTTTCCTCCACTCTTCTTTTTTACCTGCCCTATGAACAGACCAATTAAGTTTGTCTTTCCTGCCTTAAAGGCCGCTACTTTATCAGGGAACTCCTCCAAGACCTCATCTATCCATGATTGCAATACCGTGTCATCATCCATTAGTGCCAGATTATGCTCTTGTATTAGCTCAATTACTTCACGACTTGGACTTTCTAGCAATAACGGGAAAACCGTCTGCTCTGCAACACTAAAGTTAATAGTACCCTTATCTATAGACGCTATAATGTCTGCAATAGTTGCAGGACTTAACGGGAAGCGTTCTATATGTGTAGCATGGCTATTTACCCAACTTTTCACTGCGCCCATCACCCAGTTGGCTGCGGCTTTGTAGTTGGTTGTTTCTTCACACACCGCAATGAAGTAGTCTGCCACCTCCTTGCTCTCTGTCAATATACCCGCATCGTAGTCATTTAACATAAGCTCATTTGTAAACCTCTGAAAAAGCTCTTTGGGCAAAGCAGGCATTCGCTTGCGCATCTCTGCTATCCACTCTTGGGTAACTACAAGCGGTGGCAAATCCGGTTCTGGGAAGAAACGGTAATCGTTTGCATCTTCCTTACTACGCATACTAAAAGTAGTACCCTTCATCGCATCAAAACTTCTTGTTTCAGAGAATATCTCCTCAGCATTATCCGCCATTTGACACTGACGTTCAAATTCGTGCTCTATGGCTTTTTTCACGTTGGACATAGAGTTCATATTCTTCACCTCTACTTTTACACCAAACGCTTCTCTCCCTAGCGGTCTTATAGATACATTGGCATCGCATCTGAGGCTACCTTCCTCCATGTTTCCATTGCACACCCCGAGATATCGCACCAATTTTCTTACTTCAGACAGGAAAGCATATGCTTCATCTCCACTTCTAAAATCTGGCTCCGTTACGATCTCTACTAGCGGAGTTCCAGCGCGGTTATAGTCCATTAGAGTGTTCACAATATCCAGGTCATGAAGACCCTTACCCGTATCTTCCTCCATATGGATTCTGGTCAGGTTTATATCTTTAGATGTCCCGTCGGGCAGCGTGATTTCTATCTTACCGTTATTGCAAATAGGGGTATCCATCTGCGTAATTTGATATCCCTTTGGCAAATCTGCATAGAAGTAATTTTTTCGATCGTAAGTATTGTACTCTCGGATATCACAACCGCAAGCTAAACCTAGCATAATTGCCATATTCACTGCTTCTCTATTGTGTACAGGTAACGTACCTGGATGACCTAGGCTAATAGGACTCACCAAGGTGTTGGGTGCTTCACCAAAGGCAACTTCATCTGCACAAAATGCCTTAGACTCGGTATTGAGCTGAGCGTGTATTTCTAGTCCAATGACTACTTCGTATTTGTCGTTTTTTAACATTTCTATGCGCTCACAAATGTAGTGGCTAATTCTTTCACTTTTGATAGCCCACTGGAGTCTGCTCCCCCAGCCTGAGCAAAGAATGGTTGACCTCCGCCACCACCTTTCACCTCTCTGGCCCACTCCCGTATTAGCTGGCCTGCATTCCAGCCTTTCTCATTTATTAGATTATCACTAATCATAATGCTTATGCTCGGCTTACCATCTATATCTGCTAATAGAACGCAAAATAGACTTTCAATTTCTTCTTTAAATTGGAAACACAAATCTTTGGCTTGTGCTGCATTGCTAACCGTTATAATATCTACAATAGACGTAACTCCATTTACTTCAACTGCTTCTACTTTAAGCTTCTCTTTGAGAGACCCCAGCTTCTGGCTTTCAAAGGCAGAGAGTCTCTCTTTTACTGCTGTATTTTCTCGTTGTATGGATTGCAACGCCTTTAAAAGATCTTGCGGATTACCCAGCTCAGTTCCCAGTTGTTCCAAAAGATTCATCCTATCTTTGATGAATACATCTACCTTGTTGCCCGTAATGGCCTCTATCCTACGAACACCTGCAGCTACCGCACCTTCATGTACTATTTTGATACTGCCAATATGTGCTGTGTTTTTGACATGTGTACCGCCACAAAGCTCTACGGAGTAATCTTTGTCAAACGCAATAACACGAACAGTATCTCCGTATTTCTCGCCAAATAGAGCCATAGCCCCTTTGCCTACTGCCTCGTCAAATGGCACGTTGCGTGCTTCCTCTAGTGCAACAGCTTCCCGTATTTTGGCATTTACGATGTTTTCTATTTGCTCTATTTCTGCTTTCTCTACTTTCTGAAAATGAGAAAAATCAAAACGTAAATGCTTCTCATTCACCAAGGAACCTTTCTGAGCTACATGCTCTCCAAGCACCTCTCTGAGAGCCGCTTGTAGCAAGTGTGTAGCACTGTGATTGAGCGTTGTCGCTCTTCTTTTTTCAGCATTTACTTTAGCCACAAAAGTTTGGTGCAAATTACTAGGTAACTTGTCTGCGACATGCACAATGAGTTGGTTTTCTTTCTGTGTATCGATGATGCCAATTTTATCTTCATCCTTACTACCAATAATCACCCCTTTATCTCCTACTTGTCCACCGCTTTCTGCATAAAATGGCGTGAGATTAAACACAAAATGGAATTGTCTCTTTCCTTTAGTCTCTACTTCTCTGTAGCGGGTAATTTTTACGGTTGTTTCTGTGTAATCATATCCCACAAATTCTTCTTTTTCGTCTTCAGTTACGACTATCCAATCACCCGACTCTTTTTTGGCATCTGCCCTACTACGATCTTTCTGCTGCTGCAAAGCCGCTTTGAAACCCACTAGGTCCACTTCTATTGCTTTTTCTTTGGCTAGCAGTTGCGTCAAGTCTACAGGAAACCCAAAGGTATCATACAATTCAAACGCGTCTGTGCCACTTACATTCTTCGTACCGTTACTAGAGAACTCATCAAAAAGCTTTAAGCCTTTATTTAGAGTATTTAGAAAAGACTTCTCTTCCTGCTCTACTACCTTTTTTACAAAAGAACCCTGTACATCTATCCCCGCAAATATATCGTTAAACGTAGCCACAAAACCGGGCACTAAATCAGTAAGAAATGGCCTCTCTAAACCCAAAAAACTGTACCCATATCTCACTGCTCTTCGCAATATTCTACGGATGACATATCCAGCACCACCATTATCTGGCAACTGTCCATCTACGATAGCAAAACATACAGCTCTAAGATGATCAGCTATTACTCTAAAAGCAATGTCCGTTTGTTCATCCTGTCCATATCTCCTACCACTTATTTTTTCCAATTCGTGAATACTATCCATAAACAAGTCTGAATCATAATTTGACTGCATACTATGAACCGCACGAACAAGTCGTTCAAAACCCATTCCCGTATCCACATGCTGATTCGGTAAAGGATGAAGACTACCATCAGCACTGCGGTTATACTGCATAAACACAAGGTTCCATATTTCTATGACCTGCTCATGGTCTGCATTGACTAAACTAGCTCCATCCACTTGTGCTCTTTCCTCGTCACTGCGCAGATCTATGTGTATCTCTGAGCAAGGACCACATGGTCCTACCTCGCCCATTTCCCAAAAATTATCCTTCTTATTCCCAAAAATAATCTTGTTCACTGGTACATGTTTCAGCCATAAGGTTTGAGCCTCTGTATCCAAGCTTAAACCATCGTTCTTGTCACCTTCAAAAACAGAAACATAGAGTCTATCTTTGTCCAGCTTGTATACCTCTGTAAGCAGCTCCCAAGCCCAGTTTATAGCGTCTTCCTTGAAATAATCACCAAAAGACCAGTTGCCGAGCATCTCAAACATAGTGTGATGATACGTATCAACTCCTACCTCTTCTAGGTCATTATGCTTTCCGCTTACTCGTAGGCACTTTTGGGTATCTACCACTCGAGTAGCTTTAGGCTCTTTATTTCCCAAAAAAATGTCTTTGAATTGATTCATCCCTGCATTGGTAAACATCAGCGTAGGGTCATCTTTCACCACAATTGGCGCAGATGTTACAATTTTATGCCCCCTTTTTTCGAAAAAATCGAGGAATTGTTGTCTTATTTCGGCTACAGTCATGGAATTCGTCTTGTCGTGTTTTTTAATCTCCTGCGAAATAAATTATATTTGCAGTAATTTCCACGGCAAAAATACAATGAGTAAAGCGAAATTTAGGTTTAATCCCGAAACTCTTGAATATGAAAGAGTTTCTTCAAACTATTGGGGAATAGCCGTTAAAGTAATTGGTTTTTTATCTCTGGCTACAGTGATTGCAGCTGTAAGTGCTATAGTTGCTTTAGATGGAAACAATACAGAGGAACTACAGCGTGAGCTTTCTGAACAACAAGTTCAGGTAAAATTGCTCAAGGATAAGTCGCTTGCAATGCAAAAAAGTCTTGATGATCTTGCCAAAATGGATGACCATGTGTATCGTGAAATTTTTGGTGCAGACCCTATAAGCGATGACATACGCAAGGCAGGAACGGGTGGAGTGGACAAATACGCCGCACTAGAACAACTAAGACGCGGCGAAAATCTAGTAGAACTTCATACAAAATTAGACAATATGAGTGCACAATATAGGGTGCAAGAAGACTCATACAACAAACTCATTAAAATGGCAAAGAATAAAAGCGCAATGCTTGCTTCTATTCCTGCTATACAACCTATACCCAATAAAACGTTGAGAAGAATAGCTTCTGGTTTTGGATACAGAGTGGACCCCATATATAAAACGCGTAAAATGCATAAAGGTATGGATTTTACCGCACCACGAGGCACCAAAATATATGCCACCGGTAATGCTGTTGTTAAAGTAGTAAGACATGCGCGATGGGGGTATGGAACTCACATTGTTCTGGACCACGGATACGGATACACCACCTTGTATGCTCACCTGAGCCGTGCCAAGGTAAAAAGAGGACAGAAAGTAAAGAGGGGGCAACTTATAGGTTTGGTTGGAAGTACTGGAAAATCTACGGGTCCACACCTGCATTACGAAGTACATAAAAATGGGACTGCTGTAAATCCAGTTGGCTATTTCTATAATGATCTTACAAGCGAACAGTACGAAGAAATTTTGAAAATATCTTCTAATCCAAATCAGTCGTTTGACTAATGCCCTTACTGCAAGGTAAGCTTTACTATAGCATTTCTGAAGTATCCAAGCATCTTGATGTCGCAACCTCCCTACTTCGTTACTGGGAAACAGAGTTCAACACTATAAACCCAAAACGAAATGCAAAGGGTAAGCGGTTCTACACTACTGCAGATATTGAAGAAATACAACGCGTCTACCTTCTTGTAAAAGAGAAAGGTTATACCTTGCAAGGTGCCAAAGACAAGATAAAGTCAGATAAAAAAAATATTGACTCTAACGTAGAGGTGATAGAAAAATTACAATCCATTAAACACTTTTTGACCAAGCTAAAAGAAGAGTTATAATTACCTACCCCTATTGTTTAAATGTGAGAACACTATTTTTTATACTGACTACCATAATCATCGATGTTGCACTTGCTTTTGTACCTCCTCCAAACAACGCAGCTGCCCTATCTCTGGGCGGAGCGTCGAGTACTTACTTCAATGCTTTCGCAATAGAAAACAATACAGCAGTACTGGCATTTACCAACAACGAGATATCCCTTAATGCAGGTAATCGCTTTGGACTATCAGAATACTCACAAGCAATGCTAGCCGGCAACATTAAAAGCAAACTTGCTACCATCGGTTTTGCGTATCGCATCTCGCCCTTCTCTGACTTTACAGAACAAAAGGCACAACTTGCCGTAGCAAAAAAATTGCGCAACAACGTATCTGCTGGAGTTTCAGTAAACTATCATAGGTTTACTTCTACCAATGCCTATTACCAAAACACCGCATTACTAACTATGAATGCTGGCCTATATTACCAGATAAACAAAAAATTGAATGCCGGATTTTCTCTATTTAATCCCAACCGGACACTAATACAAAAAAGAAGTGGTGAACGATTGGCTGCACAATACAGGCTTGGCATAGACTATACGCTTGCACAAAATATTACGCTCTTTAGCGATTTCCTTCAAGCCAGCGAACAGCAGCCAGACTTGAATGTAGGATTAGAACTAAACAAGGAAAAATACAAAATGCGTGGAGGATTTGGCCTCAATCAATTGGTAGCACTTGGATTTGGCTGGCAGTCAAAGGCATTGCAACTCGATGTTGCCGCTTCATACCATAATCGATTGGGATTTTCGCCGTCTCTGAATGTAGCCTATGCGTTTTAAGCTATTCCTTGTTATATCCCTCTGCCACTGGGTAAGTTTTGGACAAACCGATAATACTGTAATAAATGAATACTTAGAACGCTACATCGAAAACACGATTGACGAAGTAGATATACAACAATTTGCCAGTGAACTCCTTTTTTACTACGAAAATCCACTGGATCTTAATAAGGCAAATGCCACAGCGTTATTTGCCGTTCCATTTTTAACAGGGTTTCAGTCGCTTGAAATTATTGAACATCGTAAAAAATTTGGTAGTTTCATTAGCCTATACGAGTTGCAAGTTTTACCTAGTTTTGATTTGACTGCAATACATGGCCTACTCCCTTTCATTAACATAAAAAGCAATGAAGTAAGCTTAAGTAATGCCAAAAAAATTTGGGAAGAAGGGAAACATCAGTTTATCAGTTTAGCAGAAACGAATAGACCAAAAAACAGAGGATTCACTTCGCGAGATACCATTACTGTATCGGGAACAAATCATTATCTCGGCTCTCCTATCTATACAAACTTACGCTACAGGTTTGATTACAAACGGTACATATCCTATGGAGTCAATATGGAAAAGGATGCCGGCGAACAGTTCCTAAATGGCTCTAATCCCTGGGGTTATGACTATGTATCTTTCTACTTTTCGGCACGAGACATTGGAAAACTAAAAGCTCTTAACCTCGGCGATTTTCAAGCCAACTTTGGACAAGGGCTCACTCTCAGTACGGGCTTAGCTTTTGGCAAATCAAGTATTATTACCAATTCAAAAAGAAATTTTAATGGCTTTGGCGCATATAGATCTCTTCGAGAAAATGCATACCTGCGTGGCGGTGCAGTAGCCCTAAAACTCGATAAAATTGACGTTGGCATATTTGCATCATACAAAAACGTAGACGGGAATGCTGTGTCGGGGTTAAACCGCTCAGAAGAGGCAAACAACGAACCAGAGTTTGTAACCAACATACAAGAAGATGGCGGATTTCACCGAACAGCAAATGAAATAGAGGACAAAGATGCTATAGGCGATTTTCAAACTGGAATATATGCAGAATACACGGGTAATCACGGCCGAATAGGGACCATTAACTACCTAAGAAAACTCAGTACCACACTACAACCAAGCCAGCAACCATACAATAAGTTCAATTTCAGGGGAAATCGATACGTCAAAAATGGACTCTATTACGACTATGTATATCGCAATATGAACCTATATGGAGAAGTAAGCCACAGTTCTCATGAGAGCAGTATCGCCCACCTGCATGGGGCACTTCTTAGCCTCAATAGGGCGTTAGACCTTAGTTTTGTTTACCGTAAATATGACCGAGAATTCATCACCCTACAGACCAATGGTTTTGGAGAAAATAGTAATACCTCAAATGAACAGGGATTTTATACTGGTTTCGAGGCTAAAATCAATCCCCACGTGACGATACTAGGTTACTATGACCTATTTCATTTTCCTTGGTTGCGTTTTCAGAGCGCAGCCCCCACAGTAGGTAATGATTTCTGGATAGAGGCACAATACAAACCTAACAAGCAATTTACCGCATACTATAGGTATAGAATAGAGACCAAACAATCTACTCTTGCGGGAGGGAACATAAAACAACTCGCAAACGAGACCTTGGGTAGACATAGAGTACATATAAACTACGTTGTAACGAAAGGCGTGAGTCTGCGAAGTCGCATAGAATGGAATAGATACCAAGAGGGTAATTCGCAAAGTGCTGGGAGCCTGGTATATCAGGATATTATCTTTAAGCCGTTTGGGCGATCATTGCAACTAAGTGGGCGGATAGCTTACGGTAGAATCGAGCAATTTCAAAATCGCATATACAGCTTTGAGCAAACTCCTTTGTATGACTACCCTCTATTTACGCACGGATTTACCGGATTGCGCTTTTACGCCTTGGCTAGATATAAAGTAGCTCAAAATGTAGATCTATGGTTTCGGTACGCACATACACAACACGATGTCCCTCTGACTATGCTCACACAAGACTATGCAATAGGTTCTGGCCTAGAAAAAATAACTGGAAATAAAAGACAAACATTTACGCTACAAATACGCTATATAATCAAATGACCAAACTAAGTGTGAACATCAATAAAATTGCCACCATTCGAAATGCTCGAGGGGGGAATACTCCCAATGTATTGCAGGCTGCAATAGACATAGAAAATTTTGGAGCAGAGGGTATCACTGTGCATCCACGTCCAGATGAGCGACACATCACACGCGAAGATGCCTACAAACTAGGAGATACGGTGCGCACAGAGTATAACATAGAAGGCTTTCCTAGCGAGGATTTCATGCAAATGGTGCTGGATATACTCCCAACGCAAGTTACACTAGTACCTGACGGACCAGATGTGATCACAAGTGATGCGGGTTGGGATTGCATACATCAAAAAGACTATCTGTCCCCTATCATCAAGCGGTTTAAAGATAAAGGGATACGTGTATCCGTATTTCTAGATCCTGTAGTAGCGCAAGTAGATGCAGCTCTAGCTTGTGGAGCAGATAGAATAGAACTCTACACAGAATCCTATGCCAGCAAGTATGCGACGAATAAAGCAGAAGCTATATCTCCATATAAGGTTGCTGCACAGCGAGCAACAGAACTTGGACTTGGCATCAATGCAGGTCACGATCTAAGCTTAGAAAACCTAGAATACTTCACTACTGAAATACCGGACACGTTAGAAGTATCAATCGGTCATGCTCTTATATCAGACGCCCTATACTACGGGCTAAGCAATGCGGTAGGTATGTATAAGAGTAAGTTGAGGAAATAGCGAAAGCCTCTGAATCTATTGAACGTATTCAGTAAAAAAGAAGGGTAACAGTACCTGATTTATTACACTACTTTTTCTTGCAACATTCTATATATGGTAGATTTGCCAATGTTAAGACGTTCTGCTACGTCAATCACATCGTTATTGTATTTGTCAAGAAAGAATTTTACTATTCTATTTTTATACTCTTCTAAACTCATCTCATTTTGCAATAGAGAATCAGTTGACCCAGCACGATTGAAAGTGATGTGCTCCAATCCAATCTCACGGCTATCAGTCATTACACAACCTAACTCAATTACAGCTTTCAGCTCACGTATATTCCCAGGCCAAGAATAGTTCATTAGCATATCTTCAGCCGATTTCGTAAGTTTATGCCTCATTACATTATTCTCTTCAGCATACTCATTGATGAAATACCTTGCCAATAACAGAGTATCACTCCCACGTTCTCTTAGAGGAGGAAGGTTGATTGGTAAACCTAATAAACGATAATACAAATCTTCTCGAAAGTTTCCATTACGCACTTCCTCCGCCATATCCTTATGTGTAGCACTTAGTACCCTACATTTTATTTTAACAGTACCATTGCCACCCACTCGGGTAAGTTCACGTTCTTGCAATACACGAAGCAATTTACTTTGCATATTAATACTCATCTCCCCGATCTCATCTAGAAATATGGTTCCTTCACCAGCCTCTTCAAACTTACCTATTCTGCGAACATTAGCACCTGTAAAAGACCCTTTCTCATGCCCAAATAATTCAGACTCCACAAGTTCAGATGGTATAGCCGTAATATTCACTGCCACAAATGGTTTCTTGGCACGTAATGAATTATGGTGAATAGATTTGGCTACCACTTCCTTACCTGTACCCGTCTCACCAGTTATAGATACGGTAATATTTGACTTAACCGCTCGCTCAATCATAGCGAACACCTTGTTCATAGAAGAGCTACGACCAATAATATTAGCACTAAAGTCGAACTCCCTTTTTAACTGTCGTTTCAGTTCAGGAATCTCTTTTTTGACACCTTTATTATCCCGGATATTCTTAATAATATTCCAAACACGACCCTGAGTCTCATCATCTTGTAAGTACATAGTCATACGCTCCCTCTTTGAGAAGAGCTATTGCTGCCTGGATGTCGTGTTTATCCGAAATCATAACCACAGGAACAGAAGAATTGTATTCTCTAATTTTTTTAAGAACATTGATCCCGGACATATCTGGCAACGAAGAGTCCAACATAACAGCATCAGGATTCATATCCATGTGTTTAAGAAATTCCCTAGCATTTGAATACTTAGTTACCGTTACATCCGGATTTAGAGTGAGATGATACTGCAATTTGTCGCTGTAAAAATTATCATCATCTACTACGAATACATTAAAGTTATCTGTCATAGTCTGTTTCATAAGTCAATTGTCAATATCCAAAAATAATTATTTTCCCACGATATTCTAGAAATGGGAAAAAAAATGATACTCAGGTGATAATAGCAATTTGGAATGCCTCCACATAACAATGAAACTTATCTTTGCACTCAAATAAACATAAGCCTACAAGAAAACATGGCAAATACAGGAAAAATATCACAAATAATCGGACCAGTGGTGGACGTAGCGTTCGACCAAGAAGGTGCAACATTACCAAAAATTTACAACTCACTACACGTTACTAAAGATAATGGTACTAAAGTAGTATTAGAGGTACAATCTCACTTAGGACAAAATACTATACGAGCCATTTCTATGGAATCTACAGAAGGTTTAGTAAGAGGTGCAATGGTAACGGATACAGGAAATGCAATTCTAGTGCCAACAGGCGAAGCATTAAAAGGCCGTCTACTGAATGTTGTAGGAGATGCCATAGACGGTATAGACGAATTGGATAAAGCTAACGGTAGATCAATACACCAAGATCCTCCTTTATATGAAAATCTCTCTACATCCGCAGAACCATTGTTCACAGGAATCAAGGTAATTGACTTAATAGAGCCATACGCTAAAGGTGGTAAGATTGGTTTGTTTGGTGGAGCTGGAGTAGGCAAAACTGTTCTCATACAAGAGCTCATCAATAATATCGCAAAAGCATACGCTGGACTATCTGTATTTGCAGGAGTAGGCGAAAGAACACGTGAGGGGAATGACCTACTTAGAGAAATGATAGAATCTGGTGTAATTAGATACGGTAAAGCATTTGAGGAGTCTATGGAAGAAGGCGGATGGGATCTCTCTAAAGTAGATAAAACCGAACTAGCGCAATCTCAAGCTACGTTGGTATTCGGTCAAATGAATGAACCTCCAGGAGCAAGAGCACGTGTAGCTCTAACTGGTTTATCTATCGCAGAATATTTCCGCGATGGTGACGAGAAATCTGGCGGTAGGGATATTCTTTTCTTTGTAGACAATATATTTAGATTTACGCAAGCAGGCTCTGAGGTATCAGCACTACTTGGGCGTATGCCTTCTGCAGTAGGTTACCAACCTACGTTAGCTTCAGAAATGGGTGTCATGCAAGAACGTATAACCTCTACCAATAGAGGATCTATTACATCCGTACAGGCAGTATATGTGCCTGCAGATGATATAACGGATCCAGCGCCAGCAACCACTTTTGCTCACTTAGATGCAACTACAGTACTTTCTCGTAATCTAGCATCTCTTGGTATCTACCCAGCAGTAGACCCACTAGATTCGACATCACGTATTCTTACTCCAGATGTAGTCGGTGCTGAGCACTATGAAACTGCACAACGGGTTAAGGAATTACTACAGCGATATAAAGAACTTCAAGATATTATTGCTATCCTCGGGATGGATGAACTAAGTGAAGAGGATAAACTAGCGGTTTCTCGAGCAAGACGTGTACAACGCTTCCTTTCTCAGCCTTTCCACGTAGCAGAGCAGTTTACTGGTCTGAAAGGCTGTCTAGTCGATATTCAAGACACAATCAAAGGTTTCAATATGATAATGAATGGCGAGGTAGATGAATATCCAGAAGCAGCATTCAACCTAGTTGGTGGTATAGAAGAAGCGATAGAAAAAGGGAAGACAATGATAGCTGAAGCTAACGCAGAATGATAGTAGAAGTAATAACACCAGACAAGGTACTATTCAGCGGCGAAGCAATCTCGGTGAGGTTGCCAGGCAGCGGTGGTTCCTTTGAAGCATTGGCAAATCACGCCCCACTCATATCCAGCTTGGATAAGGGTACGGTCGTGGTTCGTACTGATTCTGGCGAAGAGACTTTTGATGTCTCCGGCGGAATAGTTGAAGTCTTAAACAATAAAGTAGTAGTGTTAGCTTAAGCGGTATTCCTAACCAAAAAAGCCCTTATCTAACGATGAGGGCTTTTTTGGTTTTACGGAAATTAAGACATTATTTCCCATAAATAAATCACGACATAAACCACAACAAGCATACTTACTTTTGAGGTCGTATTGATTTAAAACGCAACTGAATTACTCCAATAAGCGCCTCTCGTATAATGCCACCGCTCATTTTGCTTACTCCTTCGGTTCTATCTGTGAAAATAATTGGAATCTCTCTGATAGCAAAACCAAGCTTGTAAGCTGTATACTTCATCTCTATTTGAAAAGCATATCCCTTAAACTTAATTCGTTCGAGGTCTATGGTCTCCAGCAATTTTCGAGAATAACCCACAAAACCAGCAGTAGCGTCTGCCAACATCATTCGAGTAAAGAAACGTACATATGCCGAGGCAAAGTAACTGAGCAGCACCCTACTCATAGGCCAATTTACCACATTCACCACATTGCCGATATATCTTGATCCTACCACCAGGTCGCAATCCCCCTTTTGCAATTCAGCATACAGTCTAACTAAATCAATCGGATTATGCGAAAAATCACAGTCCATCTCAAAAACATATGCATAATCGCGGGACAGACACCATCTGAATCCAGCGATATACGCTCCTCCCAGTCCGTTTTTTTTGCCGTTTTCAAGTAGATGTATACGTGGATAAATAGCTTGAGTTTCCTTAACCAGCTCAGCAGTACCATCTGGTGAGTTATCATCTACTACCAATACATCAAAAGTTTCTTCTAGTGACATCACGGTCTCCAGCATTCGCTTTATGTTCTCACACTCATTATAAGTGGGTATAATAACTATTGGGTTCAATTTATTTTTAATAACTTTATACGTTAGAGACCATATCCGCAGTAGAAAAGTTTCCTAAGCATTTCCTTTTTTGTGATCGGCAAGAAACTTGGCAAGGCCTATATCCGTAAGCGGATGTTTTGCCAATCCTAAAATAGAGCTAAGCGGACATGTACACACATCTGCACCAGCTTCTGCTGCCCGTACAATGTGTAGCGGATTTCGTATAGAAGCAGCAAGTATTTGTGTTTGAAAACCTTGAATAGTATAGATGTCTGCTATCTGAGCTATAAGCTCAATACCGTCCCAATTCATATCGTCTACTCGACCGATAAATGGAGAGAGATACGTTGCCCCTGCTTTTGCAGCAAGTATAGCTTGGCCTGCAGAAAACACTAACGTACAATTGGTACGAATATCATGGTCTGTAAACCAACGTATCGCCTTAATACCATCTATAGTCATCGGCACCTTTACCACAATATTTTCGTGTATATCGGCAAGGATTTTACCTTCTTTTATCATACCATCAAAATCTGTTGCAATAACCTCTGCACTAATATCCCCCTCTACGAGCTCACAAATCGCCTCATAATGTGCTAGAACATTAGCCTCACCTGTAATGCCCTCCTTAGCCATCAGCGATGGATTAGTGGTCACTCCATCTAGTATTCCTAGGTCCTGTGCTTCTTTTATTTGCTCTAAATTAGCTGTGTCTACAAAAAATTTCATATGATAATTATTCCGCTGTTTAATGCAAATATCAAATTTTATAAGAATTGAAATGTAAAAATGTAGGGAATGTAGATAAAAAAAAGGCTGACATCATACCGCTACGACCTTCTACCCTTGCTGCATTCCTGCCCTGGGGGAGTTCAAAGGGAGCTGGCTATGTCAGCCGGGTGCAAATTTAACTACACTGCTCTTATAAGCAACCTTTTATACTGCTTTTATCAAAACACAGTCACCTCTATCGAAAGTTAGAATAAACTAAGCAGAAAAATCGTTACGTTTGAGCTACTTATTTATGAATCCAAAGGATCTAGAATTCAATAAAAACGAAGACGCGAATAAAATGCTTTGGAGTGACTACCAGAAGCTAGCCAAAAAAATACACCTTGGGGGTGGCGAAAAATCCCTTGCAAAACAACGTGCCAAAGGTAAGCTTACCGCCAGAGAACGAATAGATTATCTGAAAGACAACCAAGCAGACTTCTTAGAAATTGGGACCTTTGCAGGATATGAGATGTACCCAGAATATGGTGGCTGTCCTGCAGGTGGTGTAATAGGAGGCATCACATCAGTAGCCGGTCGCAAGTGCCTTGTGGTGGCCAATGATGCAAGTGTAAAAGCAGGTGCTTGGTTTCCTATTTCTGGAAAAAAGAATCTTCGTTTTCAGGAGATAGCCTTAGAAAACAATCTGCCGATCATTTATCTGGTAGATAGTGCAGGCGTATTCTTACCCCTACAAGACGAGATATTCCCAGACAAAGAACACTTTGGACGCATATTCAGGAATAATGCAATACTCAGCAGCAGAGGTATTCCTCAAATAGCCGCAGTAATGGGAAGCTGCGTTGCAGGAGGGGCATATTTACCTATAATGAGCGATGAAGCCCTAATCGTAGATAAAACAGGCAGCATATTCCTGGCAGGCAGCTACCTCGTAAAAGCTGCCATAGGAGAAGACATAGATAATGAAACATTAGGAGGATCCGTCTCTCAAACAGACCTATCAGGAGTAATAGATGACCGCTTTCCTAACGATAAGTCGTGCCTGGATCGCATAAAGTTTCTGATGGATAAAATTGGCTCTACGGAAACAGCAGGTTTTAACAGAGCAGCATCAATAGAACCGAAACATAGGCTTGATGAACTCTTTGGTGTGCTCCCTAGGGAAAGGAATAAACCCTACAAGTCATTAGAATTAATACACCGGCTAGTAGATGATTCTGCGTTCGAACAATACAAAGAGAACTTCGGTAAAACGATCATTTGCGGATATGGCCGCATAGATGGTTGGGCCGTAGGAATAGTAGCTAATAATAGAGAACTTGTCAAAAGCAAAAAAGGCGAAATGCAGTTTGGGGGCGTTATCTATAGCGACAGTGCAGACAAGTCTGCTCGATTTATCATGAATTGTAATCAGAAAAAAATACCGCTTGTCTTCTTACAAGATGTAACGGGATTTATGGTAGGTAGCAGAAGCGAACAGGGCGGAATTATTAAAGATGGAGCCAAAATGGTAAATGCAATGAGCAACAGTACCGTTCCCAAATTTACCGTAATAGTTGGAAATAGTTACGGAGCTGGAAACTATGCCATGTGCGGAAAAGCCTACGACCCAAGACTTATAGTAGCCTGGCCCACGGCCAAAATAGCCGTAATGGGAGGCGAACAAGCCGCTAAAGTGCTACTACAGATTGAAAAAGCCACACTAGCCAAAAAAGGAGAAGTCATTACCCCAGACAAAGAAAAGGAACTCCTAGATAAAATCATAGATAAGTACAACAGACAAACCACACCAGAGTATGCCGCTTCACGTCTATGGGTAGATGAGATAATAAACCCTGCTGACACACGCCTTTGGTTGAGTACAGGAATAGAAATAGCCAATAATACCCCTGTAAAAAAATATAATGTTGGCGTAATTCAAACATAAATAACAACACACAAGATTATACTATAATGAATAAATATATCGCACTAGCAGCACTAGCCGTCTGCTCACTAGCAACGACAGCTCAACAACCAACAGATACGTTTTGGCACTTGCAACCTTACAGTAAGAAAGGCAACTCGGGGATAGGTCTAGAGGAGGCCAAAGAAATGATGAAAGAGAAAACCCCACAGACGGTAATAGTAGCTATTGCGGATGCTGGAGTAGACATCTATCATCCAGATCTTAAAAATATGCTTTGGGTCAACGAGAACGAGATTCCTGATAACAATATAGATGATGATGGCAACGGATATATAGATGATAAATATGGCTGGAATTTTCTGGGCGAAACCACCTTTGACAATATGGAGTTGACGCGCGAATACGCCAGGCTAAACGCCAAGTATGAACTTAAATCTGCCGAAAATATAGCTGATGTTGATGAGTACAACACATACCTTATCTTGAAAGAAAAATACCTTAAGGAACAAGCGGGAGCTAAGCAGACCTTCGAGATACTCCAAAAGATGATGAATGGTATGCAAGCCTTAGAAAAAAGCTACGGAGAAGATATGACTCTAGAGGAGGTTACGAATCATAAGCCCCAAAACAAATTTGAACAAATAGGTAAACTTGTCCTTTTAGCAACGGCCAAAAAATCTAGTGAACCATTCAATTTTCAAGCGATTAAAAATGAAATGCAAGGGGGATATGATCAGTATGATTTCATGTACAACTATGGCTATAACGCAATTTTTAACCCTAGACCAGCGAAAGTTGGAGACGACTACGAAGATGCAACGGAACAAGGATACGGCAACAATAAAGTATATTATGGAGAGCGTTTTTCTAGCCACGGCACACATGTAGCAGGTATAGTAGCCGCAGATGCAAGTAATGACTTTGGAGCAAAAGGTATATGCCAAAGTTGCAAGATAATGAGTATCCGTAACGTTCCCGAAGGGGATGAACGTGATAAAGATGTGGCCAATGGAATACGCTATGCCGTAGACAATGGTGCCAAAATAGTAAACATGAGTTTTGGCAAGGGCTACTCATACAGACCAGACGTTGTAAAAGAAGCTATACGTTATGCCGAAGATAAAGGTGTTTTACTGATACACGCTGCGGGTAACTCCAGCCAAAACAATGATAACACAAATAATTTTCCGAATGATAGCAAAAACGAATTTAATAACTGGCTAGAAGTAGGTGCCAGCAGTTGGGAAAAGAAACCAAGTGCACTGGCCGAATTCAGTAACTATGGCAAAGAGGAGGTGGATCTTTTCTCACCTGGAGTAGCAATATATAGTACCACCCCAGAAAACAACTACGAAGCCTTTGACGGCACGAGTATGGCAAGCCCTGTAGCAGCTGGAGTGGCTGCATTTGTATGGAGTTACTACCCAAGTCTTACTGCTGCACAGCTAAAACAAATACTAATAGATAGTGCTATCCCAATAAAAGGAAGAAACCGCGTACCCGGAAGTAGGAAAAGAAAAAAGGTAAACGAACTTTCGCTAACTGGTGCTGAGGTAAATCTACCTGCTGCTCTAAGAATGGCCCAGAACATCGTAAATCCATAAAATGAGCAAGTCATTTTGGGTATATATTTACCTTAGTGCCTCTGTGCTCCTATTGAGCTGTGGCGAGCCACGAGTTCCAGTAGACACCATCATTACTGCGAACAAGATATACATTTGTAATGAAGCATTTGATGTAGCGGAAGCTATTGCCATAAAAGATAGTAAAATCGTAGCTTTTGGTAGTCAAAGGGACATTAATTACACATACAGCAGTGAGAATATACAAGATTATGTTGGAGTGATTTATCCCGGATTTATAGATGCACACTCGCACTTTTACGGCTACGGGAATACTCTGAATAAAGTTGACCTGAGAGAAACCACTAGCCTTGAGAATGTGATAGACAAGACAGTAGAATTTGCTCAGAACAGTAATGAATATTGGATAACAGGACGCGGCTGGGACCAAACCAATTGGGAGCAAAAAGGCACTATTTCCAACCTAAGACTTAGCATTTTCTTCCCAGACCGACCTGTATTTATAAAACGAATAGATGGCCACGCTGGTTTGGCCAATGCAAAGGCATTGGAATTGGCAGGTATAACACCAGCTACCCAAATAGACGGGGGCACCATAGCAGTAAAAAACGGGCAACTTACAGGACTAATCACAGACAATGCAATGGCTTTGGTAGACAATATAATACCACCTCCATCCAGAGCAAGCGAGATACAAGCACTGCTAAAGGCCCAAGAAAATTGCTTTAAGGCCGGCTTAACCACCGTGACAGACGCGGGGTTAAATCTTAGCACGATTTTACTTATAGATAGCTTACAACAATCGGGCGACTTAACCATACGCATATACGCTATGGCAAATCCCAATGAAGAAAACTTCACCTACTTCGAAAAGAATGGAGAAATTTCTACAAATCGATTGCAGGTATCCTCAATCAAAATATATGCAGACGGAGCACTTGGCAGTAGAGGCGCTAGACTAAAACAACCGTATTGTGACCATGGTAACAATACGGGGATATGGGTAACCAGTCCAAATCAGATTGATTCCTTGTGCCAACGAATTGACGCACTGGATTTTCAAGCCAATACACATTGCATAGGAGACAGTGCCAATAGACTAGTGCTGGATATCTATGGTAACTACCTAAAGGATAAAAATGACAAACGTTGGAGAATAGAACATGCGCAAGTAGTAACACCGGTAGACCGGGAGCTATTTACCCGATATAGTATACTTCCTAGCGTACAACCAACACATGCTACCAGTGATATGAATTGGGCAAATAATCGCTTGTGTATGGACAGAATGCAAGGAGCATACGCCTACAAAAGCTTATTGGCACTAAATGGATACTTGCCATTGGGCACAGATTTTCCTGTAGAAGAAATTTATCCATTACACACCTTTCATGCTGCGGTATACCGCCAAGACAAGCATATGAAACCGTTGGGCGGCTTTTTGCCTGAAGAATCGCTTAGTACCAAGCAAGCATTGCTTGGTATGACGCGCTGGGCTGCGAAAGCCAATAGAATGGAAGACAGGATAGGCAGTCTGGCTATAGGAAAATTAGCAGATTATGTTGTCCTGGATCGTGACATTGTGTACGAAAAATATATGCTAAAAACAGGCATACTGAAAACGGTAATTGCGGATCAATAAGTGTACTGGCCGCTCATTAAATACGTCCTTAATGAGCAATAAAGATGAGCTGTAATCTACTTAGCTTCTTTTGTCCATTGCTACAAAATCCCGGGATACCGGACCTGTATATATCTGGCGTGGTCTACCGATAGGATGCTTATCTTCCATCATTTCTTTCCATTGTGCTATCCATCCAGGTAAACGACCAAGTGCAAAGAGAACAGTAAACATTTCTACGGGAAATCCCATTGCTCGGTATATGATACCCGAGTAGAAATCTACGTTAGGAAATAATTTACGCTCAATAAAATAAGGATCAGATAATGCGGCCTGCTCTAGCTTCTTAGCAATCTCCAGTGTAGGGTCATTTACCCCAAGTTTTTCTAGAACTTCATCTGCAGATTTTTTAATAATCTTAGCTCGCGGATCGAAGTTTTTGTATACTCTATGACCAAAGCCCATAAGTCTAAAAGGATCATTCTTATCTTTTGCTTTGTCTATATATTTCTGAGCATCTCCGCCATCTGCTTGTATAGCTTCGAGCATTTCGATCACCTTTTGGTTTGCACCACCGTGTAGTGGGCCCCATAATGCTGCAACTCCTGCTGATACACTAGCATATAAATTGGCATGACTAGAGCCTACCAATCGTACTGTAGATGCAGAGCAGTTTTGCTCATGATCTGCATGTAGTATCATAAGCTTATTCATAGCTCTTACGAGTATAGGGTCTAATTCGTAATCTTCTGTTACGTGCTTGAAGGTCATATTCAAGTAGTTCTCAACGTAGGTTAGGCTATTTTGAGGATAGATAAGTGGATGACCAATTCTATTTTTTGAGATCATGGCGCAGATTGTTGGCATCTTAGCCAATAATCGAGTGATGGTTCTCATTCTTGCTTCTTGTCCTGCATTAGGATCTAGGCTCTCTGGATAAAAAGAAGACAAAGACGATATCATAGCTATCAACTGACCCATTGGATGGCTACCTGTAGGCCACGCATCAAAAATATTTTGGATATCTCCGTTTACAAGGGTGTGTCTTCTTATTTCATTATCCCACTCAGCATACTCCTGCTTAGTTGGCAGCTCTCCATGTATGAGTAGGTAGGCTATCTCTAGAAATTCTGCCTTATCAGCTAACTCTTCTATAGAGTACCCTCTGTGCCTTAATATACCCTTTTCACCGTCTAAGTATGTAATACCCGACGTGGTAGCTCCTGTATTTTTATATCCAAAATCTAACGTAACAGCACCGGTAGATCCTCGAAGTTTACTTATATCTATACCAACCTCATTTTCTGTGCCCACTACTAAAGGCAATTCCGTTTCTTGGCCTTGGATATTAATTTTTGCTGTTTCTGACATGTAATTTTATGGTTAAGGGATTTAGTAATCTAGTACGTGCAAATTTATCGCTTTGCCCCTGATTATAAAAGTGAAATAAAGTATTATTTCTGTTGTTTTCGGATTAGTCTATTTTTGTTAAAAATCCTTACGTACATGGCAGAAGATATAGTAGACATAATAGGCAGATTAAATAATAAGGCAGCACTAAAACAGCACGTTTACCGCAATACACTGACCACCTTCAATCAACTTAAAAAATGTGCTAGGGAAATTGCAGAGCATCTTACTCCAAAGGTTATAGAAAAGGATGAGAAGCTTGAGGTAGAATTAATAGAAGTGAATGACTTCGAGTTTCACTTGAAGTTTAGCGGAGACACCATCTCATTTATTATGCATACGAACGTGTTTTGTTTCCCCCCAGAGCATGAAGTAGGCAAGGACCCCTATGTAATAGAGGCGCCTACACGCGGGTACTGTGGAATGATACAAGCATATAATTTTCTTTCTGACTCCTTGAAATACCAAAGGCTGGCAGACATAGGCTATTTACTAGCAAGACTATTTATTAATTCTGAAGGTCATTTCTACGTAGATGGTCAGAGGCAATTAGATTTCCTTTATACCGATTTTGCGAAGCAAGAAATAGAAACAGAAGCTATACTTAAAATCATAGAGCAAACCATGCTCTATGCGCTAGATTTTGACCTTTACGTGCCGCCTTTGGATGCAATGAGCGAAATCACGCTTCAGCAAAAAATGGTCTTTAATAACTCCGGCGGATTAGCTACTGGTAAAAGATTGGGGTATTAGCCATTCCCCTCCATCCATTCTACCCCTTTAGCAGTGGCTCTAAAAGAGCTTTCTCGCATCTTATCACTATCATACACCCAAGAGAGACTTATGTCCACATTGACGGCTACCATTAGTTTGTGATGAATAAGGTTTTTAACGGCATCCGCTACAATGCTTTCTTTCTTTTCGGTAACACACTCATCTAATAAGGTTTCAAAAGCCTCAGGGAAGAGGCACATTTTCAATACTTCAGCTTCTAGTTCTGGCAATTCTATTTGCTTACTTTTCGTTCTTTCCATTTGTATTTTAAAACTTGCGATAATAGCGGCACTACAGCCATATAGATAATGTGAAACGGTTGCCCTAGCAGAATGTTTGTAAATCCTCTTTTTATAGAAAAGAAGTCTGTGAACTTACTGTAAAAGTGGTCTTCCGCTAATACTTTGAGTATAAGCAAAAATGCTGCAGCTGTAGCTCCTACAGAGGTAACGGACAGTACTGATACTAGTATAAGTATGTTGTATATCCAAACACCTAAGAGTATGCCTGTATTAGCTACTATATCATACTCGCCATTTTTACTTGCCCAGCGCAGACGTTGATTCCAAAACGCACTAAAACTTGAAGGTCCTTCGGTCTGTACTATAGCCCATTTATTTTTTACAAATACAATTCCTTCCGGATTCTTATGATGCGCACTTTGCAGCAAAAACACATCGTCACCACTTGTGACTCCCTCTTTTAATGCTGCATCGGCAATAAGCGATTTGCGGTAAGCAAGATTTGCGGCATTGCAGATCATGGGTTTTCCCCATTGTATATGAGCAGCACCAATAGCAATAAGTCCCGCAAAATCTAAAGCAACTATTCGTTGCCAAAAATTAGTAGGGTTATTGAACCTTACAGGTCCACAAGCCAGCAGCACTTGATCATTTGTGAAGGATGCCAACATGACCGTAAGCCAGTTTTGGGGCAACACGCAATCTGCGTCCGTTTGTATAATAAAATCTCCTTGACAATGTTCCCACCCCTTTTTTATAGCAGCTTTCTTGCCTTCGCCATTTTCTAGAGCGACTAACCGAGTAGTTAGAATTCCTGTATAGTTTGCTATTAATAATTCTCCTGCATCTGTAGAGTGATCATTGACAAAAACAATCTCCACGTCTAAACTGCCTATCTCCTGCTCCTCAATACTCGCAACCAAGCGTGGCAAATTTTCTTTTTCATTTCTGAAAGGAATTAACACACTAACCTTTTGCTTATTGCTAGAGGCAACCCCAATTTCTGGTGTAGCATCCCATAACGTTGCATAGTAACGTAGTAAGCCAAGGTAAGCTGCGCCTGCAGCTAGTACAAGCAGTATATACCCTATCATCTCTTTTGGATGGTACTAGTAAGAAGATAAATGGTGCCCAGTATGCCCGGAAGTATAAGATTGATAAACCATATGCACGTCACTGCTTTCAGAATAGCATCGTCTGTAAGAAAAGCTCCAAACAACATCTGAGACACTACCACACGCACGCCAACATCGGATACTGCAGGCACTGGAACAAGACTTTGCATAAGATAGGCAATGGGTATAAGTGCTAGAACAGAAATTGGCATCACAAAACCGGAAAATAGTTGCAGAAGCAAGTAAAACTGTGAAGCAAATACCGCATATCGTAAAAAAGCTACACCAACTACTTTGGAGTAGAGTTTCTTATCGTATTTCTGTATGAGACTTAAGGTATTTGCCAGTTTACCCGGCAGTCTTTGCATTACCCATGGCAAAATTCTTTTTACCCGTGCTATGAAGCCAAGCATGAGTATGCATAGTATCCCAACATACAGCAATTTGTAACCGTGTGTAAACCCACCCCCAAAATCTGTGCAGAGTAACGCTGCAGCTATGCAAATAAGGCCTAAGCTATACGTCATAAATACCTGGGCTATATTACCTGCTACAGTAGCTATTACAACCTTAATAGGATGAATGCTTTTGAGCAGTAGACCTCTGCCAATGTATTCTCCTGTACGTGCGGGAGTAAAATTGCTTATTGCCATCCCACCAAGTATAGTAAGTAATGCGCGTATATTGGATAAGTCCACTACTGCAGCAATCAGCATTTTAAATTTTTGTGCTTCGGCATTCCAATTGACTAAGGCCAGCAGCACAATAACAGCAAACACGTATGGATGCCCAACCAATCCGGTTATAATACCGCCAAACAGATCTTCTTCTACAGATCGCAGTTGACGAATAAAAAAATACACAGACAAAGCGCTAAATATCCACTTTAGTAGGGGATAGAAGCGTAGATATCCTTTGGACCTATTGGTTTTACTCACGTGTGCAAATGTTATATTGGGTATAGTGTACCTTTGTACTTACCGTGGCGAAAGATAACATTTACGATAAGATAATACTGGGGATAGACCCAGGAACGAATATAGCTGGGTACGGCATTATCGGAATATCAAATAATTCTATGACCCTTGTTAGCATGGGTATCTTTGATATGCGTAAAGAGAAAAATCATGCTATGAAGTTGCAAAGCATATTTGACCAATGTACAAAGCTGATAGATACGTACCTGCCAGATGAGGTAGCATTAGAGGCTCCATTCATGGGAAAAAACCCGCAAAGCATGCTAAAACTAGGTAGAGCACAAGGGGTAAGTATGGCAGCTGCACTTAATAGAAAACTACCCGTGTTTGAATATGCCCCTAAACGGATAAAACAAAGTGTAACGGGTCGAGGCACGGCAAGTAAAGAGCAGGTAGCGGGTATGGTACAAAATCTGTTGGGTCTGAAAACCAATCACTCTAAACTAGACGCTACTGATGCAGTGGCTGTAGCCATATGTCACCATTTTATGTATAAGCCGGGAATGGAGTCTTCTGAAGAACACCATAGTGGATGGGGTAGCTTTTTAGCCAAGAACCCAAATAAATTACGTTAACATCTAGGTATTGAAGGAATGTGCTATCTGGGCAGATAACGCTGCCATTCGGTCTTCACTAACCTTTATTTTAGGACTAGTAAAATTTATATCTGCTGCACTATCAATCGGGACCAAATGAATATGTGTATGCGGAACCTCTAGACCAATGACTGCCACTCCAACTCTAGTACACGGCACAACTGCTTCTACTGCCTTTGCAACTTTCTTTGCAAATACATGCAACCTTGCCAAGGTGGCATCATCTAGATCATATATATAATCCACTGGTTCTTTCGTGATGACTAAGGTATGTCCTTCTTTCAGTGGGAATACATCTAGAAAGGCAAGAAAATCCTCTGTTTCAGCGATCGTGTAGCTTGGTATATCTCCAGCTACAATTTGTTCAAAAATGGTCACGGCAGACTTACTTCTAATACCTCAAACTGGATTACTCCAGCGGGGACACTTATTTCTGCTATCTCACCAATTTTTTTTCCCATTAGACCTTCACCTATGGGAGATTTTACTGATATTTTACCTTCTCTCAAGTTAGCCTCACTCTCACCTACTATGTAGTAAATAACTTCTTTGTTAAACTTCTTATTCAGTAAGCGGACTTTTGTTTGAATATTCACCTTGCTCAGATCCAGATCCTTCGGGTCAATAACTCTAGAACTAGCTCTCATATTCTTGAGTTTTGAGATCTTCATCTCTAATAGTCCCTGAGCCTCTTTGGCTGCATCGTACTCTGCATTTTCTGACAGATCTCCTTTATCTCTAGCGTCTGCTATTTGGCCTGTTATACGTTTACGCTCTACTGTCTCTAAGTGAGCTATCTTGTCGTTAAGGTCATCATACCCCTGTTGTGATACGTAATTTATAGACATATTATTTCTGTGTTAGTATAAAAAAACAATGTTGCATCTCTACGAGAAATGCAACATTGCAAAGTTAGTGCTTTATGTTAAATACGATTACTCGCCAATATTTAGTCTAACCCCAAACGTGTGTGACCCCCCAAATGGATTGGAGTGACGGTATGAGTAATCTAGTCCAAATGTAGTTTCAGAATCCTTACGCACAGGAACTTCAAACGTAAAGCCCCCCATTATACCTGTAAATGCATTGGTGCGTGTTTCATAGTTTAGTATACCATTCTCATAGGCGTATGCTGTACGCAGCTGAAACATCTCTTTATAACTATACTCTGCACCTAATGTAAACTGGTTGGCAGAGAAAGCATTGTTTGTAAATGTAAATGCTGGTGTCAAACGATGGAAATATGTCTCCTCATTATCGTCCAACCTTAAGTCATATGATGCACTTATGTTTACTAACGTGGGCAGATTAAATTTAGCTGCTCTTTTATTAATTGTATACTCTACCTCATTATCTGGATTTTCATATTTATCTGAAAGACCGTCACCAGCGTATCTAGCATCAGGGCCAATATTCTTCAGAGACACCCCAAATTTGATATCGTTCTTTTTAATTTTCTCGTCTTTTCTAAATGTGGTGATGTATTGTATACCTGCATCTATTGCAATACCTTGAGCTTTTGCGTTTGTAATAGATTCAGAAAACACCTTGAAACCAATTCCTCCTGATATCTCTTGCGTAAAGCGTTTTGAATATCCTGCTGTGATATTTGTGAAGCGTGGCTTGTATGTTCCTATACCTCCATCGGGTTGTTCAGTAGTAGTGATTGGAATATCTCCAATATCGTAACTCATGACACTTACACCAAGGGCTCCACCTCCTACGTTTTGCGAAAAACCAAAGGTATTGATATTAATATCGGTACCCATTAGCCAAGACGTACGAGAAAAAATTATTTCTGTGTTGTCGGTATATGCAAGACCACCTATGTTATTGTAAAGTGACTCTAATCCCTTGGCGCTACTTACAGCAGCCCATCCCCAACCAGAACTTCTACCCCAGCCGTTTATATTTAGTTGTGTAGCTCCTGCTTGACCAATCCTATCAGGATTGCCAGCAAAAACAAACGACGCAGCCGATAGTATAATTGATAATATAATTGCTTTTTTCATTCCTTTCTTTCTTTTAATTATTGATTCGTAGTAGTTCTAGAACGAGTCAAGGTCAAGTTCTCTCATTACTCCCATCCATTTTAATACTTTTTCTCCAAGGTCGTCCGCATCTATGTGTATAAGATACAATCCACTGGCAACTGGCACACCAGCATTATTTTGCAGATTCCAATCAACAAATGTAGTTTCATCATCCTTATCTATTCTTCTTACAAGTGAACCGTCTAGTGTATAGATAGATATCTGAACCTTTTCAGGTAAGTTGGTAAACTTTACACGATTATCAATCGGACTACCCTCGTAACCAGAATAGGCATAATAAGGATTTGGAACAATGTTAGCTAAGTCCAAAGCCTCTTTACCATTTTCTAACGTTACATCATTGAAAATATCGTCTGTACTGAATTTAAACTTCGGTAATCCTGAATTTTCTGCAACGCCGTTTCTACCATATGGTTTACCAATTCGAAGTCTAATTTTCATCTCATTTGGTGGTACCGGTATACCATCTGCGTTTTCCTCTAGCGACTTACCAAGAGCCATGTAGGCAGGGATTACCCAATCACAATTTTGATATACTTTGGATAACTCACGCAATCTGTTGGTAGGAGTTACATTACTAAATATAGCATGGTACGCCTCACCCTCATCGTAGGCAGGTAACTTAGGATGTATACCTGCTGCTATACCTTGGTGAGAGCCCATTACATATATGAAGTGTCTACCTCCAAAACTTGGATAACCTGAGTTAGGGAAACTAGTATTGTCTGTCGGATTCCATTTCATATCACGGCCGTTTTCACTTCTTTGGTATGAATCTTCTCCTACTATAATATTTAGTCTTTCACCCGTATTTACGTTGATGGCATAACCAGGGAATATTGTCTTGCCTGCTTTGAGCGTAACACCACCGTAAGTGAGTGTTCCTTTTCTCATATCAAACTTCTCTGCTTTACCTTCATTCAATCCTGGATCTTCACCAGTTTCAATCATAACACACTGCGACCATTTTGATTCATCTGGGGTAAGTACTATATCTACACTACTTATATTTTCTAGACCAACACCTTGCATCGCTTGATAACCAAATGTAAATGGCTGTACGAGTTCAGCATCTCTTTCAGAAGCATTTGATCTAAGGGTGTTGGATGTCAGTCTATTTGGAGCAATACGTCCATCCCAGATTTTTTCGTAAACACCATTTCTATCGAGTGCTCTACCACCGGAAGAGAAATCATGCCAAGACGGATCATTAAAAGATGGCTGACCTTGAACACCAGATCTAATCCAATCAAAAACGCCAAACTGTCTTGACTCAGAAGCATCATTATCTGAGACAGCAGTAAGCCATTCGTTACTCGGATCTGAAAAATCTACCGTCCAATTAATTAAGCCATTTTCATCAAACTCTTGAGAATTAACTCCAGGATCTGCTACTTGCTCAATAGTAACAGCTAGTCCCCAATCAAATATTTTTTGACCCGTGGTAGACTCTAAAATTACTTGTTCGTTTCTATAGTCTAGCGTTGTGTCTGCATATATCGTATCACTAGGCAACTTTACAAGTATCCAGGAAGTTCCACTAGCTGCTAAACTATCATCATTTCCACCTTCTGATCCTACCGTTTTGGGTACCAATGATAATTCAAATTCCCCAAGAGGCACTTTCAATGGATCTATAACGCTGATGTTTACCGGCCCCATCCCATTTTCATATTTTGGATTTGGAGCTATGTTATTTGCCATTATTTCGTCAATAGTGCTTTGCGTAAATTCAAGCTCATTATCTCCATTTCCTTTCCCAGCTAATCGTACTAGCTCTGGTCCGTCTCCATAAACAGACGGCACACTAGAACCACTGAATCTGGGCTCTAACTTGTGAGGTATTGCTGAAAACTTCTTCACTTTACGCCCTTCAAGATACAAATCTCTTGCTGCATCTGCGGATGCATAAGAAAGCACTATATAATTGTACGTTTTGAAATTTACAAGCGTTTTATCCGAACCTGTAGCAAATTCATCTTCTGTAATTCGAACGGTATGTCGAAGGCCTCCGTTGTTGGAACGAACACGTAGTTTGAGAACATCCTCATCCACATCTACATCGTACTCTTCCTCAAACAAGTCTAGGAAGTCATCATCTAAATCACACTGAAATACTTCTCTTGCCTTACCAAGATCATCTAAATCTGACAAACTAACAGAAGCATTTTTCAATTGATACACTCGATATCCCTGAAACTCGTAGTTTTCTACCATGCCTCTATCATTAAATACAGAGTCTTTGTACAACTCTACTCTATCATTGTCAGTACTACCAAAAGAAAATACCAACTGGCGATCTTGTTCATGCACTTCTACCTCTGGAGCATCTGGCCCATCAATGAGATCGAAACAAGAATTGAATAAATCTTGCGCTTTTCTACTTGCTTGCTTTAATAATCTGAGTGAACCATCGGCACCCCCAAAGTCAGTACGTGCCCATACTACACCCACAGTAAGTCGCTGCACAGCACCTGGCTCCAATGTAAATGGACCAGAAGACTGAATAAATCGTCTATCTGCCGGAGAGTTTCCTGCTTCCTTCTCATTCCAGTTTTGATTTGGATGATCAGGATCTGTATCAAATGGGAACATGTATTCTGCAGGAGTACCATCTGTGCCTGTGATTCCATCACCACCAAACTGAATATCTGTACCTGTTCTCCACTTACCTCTTAAGTAGTTATAAAAATCTGTTGCTAGAAGTGGGTTACCGTTAATTGAGTTTGCCGTGTTGTTGTAGTAAACAAACCTCGACATTCCCAATTCCTCTGTTACCCCATTAACAGTTACAATAGGCCCTTCAAAAAAATCAACTCCAATAGACGGAGGATTGAGACCATAACCTAGTACTCCCTCGTCGTTATCATCACCATTGTAGCAAAATCCTAACGATAGGCCTACGTCACAACCTACATAATCATCTGAGAAATTTCCTAAATCTGCATCTACCCATTGTCCAAAGTATGTATTATCTAAGTTGGTAGCTCCTCTATTAATAAGACGTGTAGTATAGAACGTCATATCGTTTATCTCATCATTAGTAGAGAAAGCAAATGCAGTGGTCTGCATTTCTATTCCAATAGCCTCTCCTTGTGTTTCGGAGTGAATGTTTCCTCGGTCATTATATATCCACCATAGCATTTGATCCGGCTGATCTTCTGCAGCATTTTCTTGTACTATTCCTTTGCATTTATTTTGAAGTACAGGATAGTCTCCTCCTTGTGGATCATAAATTCCATTGCCATTTAAATCTCGATATGGGGCATACTCCCCGGGCCAGTTTTGTATCTCTGGATCTACTGTTCCATTGAAGTCGTTGGCATGATCAATTATGGTAGCTCCATCTACTTTATAGATTTCATCCCAAATATCACATTGGTCTTTGCTTGTATTTGCAGTAGCCGCATCTAGTGGCCCTGGCCAAAAATCTGACCCACGCTGACGATACGTCATTGCTGCAAGTTTTAGATTACCAGAAGCATCTTCTCCCCCGATCCATATTGCTCCAGAAAACAAACTGTGTTTTCTTACTTCATTTGTTTCCGAGGGCAGCTTAGGTATCTCGTACTTGGCATTATTCAAATCCCACCACATATCGCCACCATTTAGTATCTTGGTACGTACATTGTTTATGTCTAGATCTGCGCTTTGACTTGCTGGGTCACAATCTGAACCGAACTTCATTTTGGTATTCAATTGACCATCACGAGTAGTTCTTCTTTCTTCAGTGTCTACGTTCTCTTTCGCAAATACTCCTACGGTACTAAAGAGTACGGCAATCAGCATTAAATTTCTCATTTCTCTTTTCATATCTTCTGTTCTTTGTGCTGCGTTGTTCTTCTCACTATTATTATTAGAAATATACTCTCAGTCCCAATCTTGTTAAGCGCGGTATGCTATAAAAATATGGGTTTTCAACTTTTGCATTGTACAAGGCAACATACGACTGAGTGTTCACTTCATTATTTGCTTCTTGGCTACCTTGTGGTGAGCTCAACCATCCATCGTCATTTGACAATCTTGAGAAACCGTACACTTGTTGAATATTTTGTGTGTTGAATAAATTTTGAACCCATAAGAACACCTGTACTTCCGTACTTTGTCTTCTGAAATTATCTTTCGTATTTTTCTTTTTGATGCTAAAGTTTTTGTTAATGTTCGCATCCACTTTAAACTGCCAAGGTAATCTAGAGCCAAATGGGTTACCATCTAATTGTTGTCTTTGTGCAGTACCTATAGATGCGCTTGCAACTGGATTAATGTACGCACTGTATGGCTCACCAGACTTGGTAGAGATAATAAAATTAGCTCCTGCATTTTCAAATACCTTTTTGTCAAACCAAATAGGTCCGGTATAGTCTGTACCAGACTTAAATCGATAATCCAATATAGCAGATATCTGATGACGAATATCGCGTTGGGTAGGATACAATGATCGTAAATTTGGCAAACCTGCTTGTATGAGCGATGATGCTGAATTTATGTTTGAACCTGTACCATCCGCAAAAAGAAGTGAGTAGTTCAATGCAAGTGAAGTCCTTCCTTCTCCTCGAAGCTCGTACTCAGCTCTAAAGTTTTTAATCGTTTCAAAATCTAAATTTTGATATGAGTTGTACGATATAGGCCATGCTTGGTTAATTCTTACTAGTGCGTAATCCCCGCTAGTCTCACTATAACTTGCGATAATACTAAGTGCTGAGTTTCTGCTAAGTGTTTGCTTAAATCCTAATTCATACAATGTTTTTACACGCGGTTGAAGATTTGCATTTGGCAATACACTACCTTGATTTGCCTCTAAGTAAGCATATCTATTAATAGGAGCGAAAATTGCACCATTTTGGGGTCTCTGAGCTAGTTTATCGTAGTTAGCAAAGAATTGCGCATCGGAATTGATTGGGAATGAAAACCATATTCTCGGAAGTACATTTATTACTGGCTTGTAATCTTCAAATGCATCTGAGTCCAATTCTCCATCAGTATTTACCAAAAACGGCTGAATTCTTCCGCTTCTTGTAGACTGCGTAATAAGATCTGGATTGCCTAGTTCAGACCCATCTGAGCCATACCAAGTATTCCCGTCTCTATATCCTACTATTTCCGATGGATCTTCTACATCATCAACATACACGACATAATCATCTCCAATGTTGGTAGGTACACTATAGTTGGTTAGGAGTCCATTTCCTCTATCAGAACCAGAAAGACTTGAAATTTCACCAGCAGAATATGTAGGGAATAGTGAGTATTGATCTTTAAGCCCTAATTGGTTTGCGTCATAGCGTTCTACACGAACTCCTAATCGAAGTACTAGGTCTTTAAACTGGAATTTGTCTTGTAGCCATAATGCACTATACACTGGAGCAAATGAACTAATCCCTTTTGAAAGGTCATCGTTTACAAAGTCTCCAAAAGAAAATGCTTTTCTTGTTCTATTTCCTAGGTAATCGTAACCAAAATAGCCGATTATGGAGTTACCATTATTCCATAGGTCATCTGCACTAAATAGGTTGAGACTAAATGTACTCGGGTCTAAGCTATTTACATCTATAAAAGATGTTTCTGTGATTAAATCACCATTTGCATCTCTGTAACCATCGTTTATGAGTTTTGCACGTAGCCTTTCATCAAATACTTTTTGTTGGTCTTTGTCTACACGAATATTGTAACCTACCGTGTCTGTGAATGTACCATTCTGATCATAGGAGTGAATCCCTCCTATTATGTAGCCATTTTCATCTACTTGGTCAAGCGCAGATATATGTCCGTTTGTAAGTTGTGGCATCAGTGTCCACAAGCTCGATGCGCCTAAGTTCCAATTACTAAATAGTGTTTGCTCGAAATACATTCCAAACTGCAGATCATGCGTGTTCTCCAAGTTAAGAATAGCCTCTCCCTGTGCGTATGCTGCTATGCGCTCATTTTGAGACTTAGAGTATCCACTAGCTCCCGAACCAGGATTACTCCATAAAGAATAAGTAAGGTTTGGTGAAAATCCATTTAAGAGTCCCAGGCTTTGTTGTACTTGTGCGGCATTAAATACCCGAGTGTTCGAATTTTCGAAGAAATTAAAAACACTTTGTGTGTATGACGCTCTTTGCGGGTTCTTATCACTTGCATCAAATGTGAGATTACGACTCCCTGAGCCCGTGAGATTAAAGTACGACTGGCGTGTTACCGTATCTCCATTTTGATCGATATGCAAAGTTGGATCATTTACAAACTCGTAAAAAGGCTGTCTATCTGATGTAAATTTACCGATGTATCCGTAGTCAAAAAAGTTGTCTCCATGCAGTGGATTTACTGTTTCACTCCAATTACTTTGGTAATCTAATCTGATATTGTAAAAGGCATCAGAGAATAATGATTTCTTTTTCTCTTTATCTGCTTCAGAAGTACTCCCTAATCGTTGGGTGAATTTCACATACGTTCTTAAGGTTTGGCTGGTTGAGTTGGAGTACTCTTTGAAGTTTATTAAACTTTGGGTGTAATTAAAGTTGTTTCCTTGTCCTTGGTTGAATGAGCCAAATACGGTAATGCTTGAATTCTTATTTGGTAAAAATTCTAATTTCCCTTGAACATTACCCACCATTCTTGCTACGTTCTTACGTGCCTGGTTCTGCTCTAAATCATCCTCTGTGAGAAGTAAGGATCTGTAAACAAAACCGGGACCGTTGGGATTTTCAATTATTGGATTTTTTTCTAGATCATCCAGAACATCTTCTTTCACACTATAAAAACCTCCATACCCTGGACTGGCATCTTGGGTCAAGTTAAAATTAGTTGCGAGCTGATACCCGAGGGCTACATATTCTTTATCTCCACCACCTTTGTTTTTAATCCAAAGTGGCCCAACTGCAGAAAACTCTGCTTGGTTATAATGGTAGGGATCGAATGGGCTAGAGGATATAACCTCAAAACTTCTATTTACAAAACGAGAAGGGCCTTTTGTTGTTATGCTGATCGCTCCGCCTGTAAAGTCACCATATTGTGCTGGTATACCCGATTGAATGATATCTATTTGTCCTTGAGCCGACTGCGGAACACTGCTGCTACCAACTACACGCAAACCATCTACGAAATATGCTGTAGCATCTGTTCTACTTCCTAAAAAGGATATCCCACCACCACTTGTCTGGTTGGCACCGGAGGTTGTCCCTGCTATGGCATTCAAGCTACGTGTTGGTAGTTTTGCTATATCGCCACTACTTAACGTCTTCGAATTTTTATCTTTTTCAATCAACGGTTTACCTGCTCTTACAACTACCGGTCCCAGTTGTTCGCCATCTGCCCCTGTTTTTTGGGCCATTTCGATATTTATATATTTGGTACTGTTGGCACTTACTTCTACACCTGTTACTTTTTTATCTGAATAATCTAGGTACGTTACTGTTACGCTATACGTTCCTGGATCTAGTGCGTTCACTACATATTTTCCATCCTCATCTGTATATGCACCGCCCTTTCTTATACCATCTTTTTGGATGATAATGGTAGCGTATGCTATCGGAGCTTTTGTTTTTGAATCAGAAACTTTACCCTGTAATTTTCCAAAATTGGACTGGGCAAATGCTGCTGATATAAAAATACAAGCTAATAAAACTGTAAGTGTTCTTTTCATATACTTTGTTTTTTACACGTTGATTCGTACTTCAATATTTGCTATAAAATTGCAATAATTCAAATTAAATTTATCCAAGGATGAGTTTGGGTTTATAAAAGGTTAAATATTCATCCATTCTAAGACCTTTTTCCCCAGTACTTCGGCCAACTTTCTATAGGAGTCTTTCGTAAGGCCTCCAATGTGCGGAGTCAGTATAACATGCTTATTATCAGACAAATAATTGATTTCTTTTTGTTGTTTGGCTGTGAGATTATCTAATTTTTCGTTGGGCAAAACATCTAATCCTGCACCTACTATTTTTTTTGTTTCTAAACCACGTATTAAATTAGAAATATTTACAACCTCTCCTCTGGATAAATTTAGTAGGTAAAATGGTTTTTTCATTTGTTCTAAAAACGGTGTGTTTATCATCTCTCTAGAATATTCATTTAGGGGAACATGAAGACTCACTATATCTGCCTCTGATTGTAATACTTCCAGCGTGACCTCTTGCACGCTATCGCTTCCATACCCTGACACAAACTTGTCATAGGCCACTATTCTACAACCGAAAGGAACTAAAACCTCTGCAAGCCTTGATCCTACGTGACCATAGCCAATGATTCCAACCGTTAGGTTTTGTAACTCTACCCCTTGATTACCTTGCCGATCCCAGATCCCTGTTGACACTTCTGCAGATGCCTTAGGTACATTAGAAAGTAAACTTAGGAGCATACCCACAGTTTGCTCAGCTACGGCATTCCTATTGCCCTCAGGAGCGTTTTCACATACAATGCCTTTGCTATTTGCATAGGCTATGTCTATATTATCCATGCCAGACCCAAGCCTACCTATATACTGCAGTTTTGGAGCTTGATCAATCCACTCTTTGCTTAATCTAAGCTTACTTCTTAAAATCAGTACCGTTGCATTTTTTAGTGCTAAGCCTAGCTGAGTATTAGCAATGTCTGGCCTATAATTAACCGCTTCGTTTTGAAGCAGATCTAAGAGCATTGGGTGTACGTGGTCTATGATGAGTATCTCGTGCTGTGAAGGCATGTTCGTTCCTAGTCTGCAAAGATGCGTTTTCCCATTGAATGACCTACATTCAACTCAAAAACTAGTTCTATCTGTGGTGGTTAACATTCACGGCAATCTAAAAATTGGGTGTATCCATTGTTTTCAAGCGCAGTAATCGACCAAATGAATTTACACCTAGCCATTCTTGATGCATTACTAAACTTACACACGTACCAAAGAACCAACATCATCTGCAAGTGAGAAATACGCAAATAAATGGACCTACTCTTGCGTGCTAATACTAGTGAACAACTGGTAGTAATGTTCGCTGAAAACGAACCTCTTTTTCTAAGAAGAACGCTGCACTGCGTTCAAATTCTCTAGTAACGTCACTTAAGTGATACTCGTCACTAGAATGCTCATCATATTCTGTGTTTTCCAAGTCTAATGTAGACAATCTTGCCTCAACACACTCTGCTACGATTTTGGGAGTATGCAGCACTTTTAACTTGTTATTAAAAAATGCTTCTATTTGCTGATAAATGATAGGATAATGGGTACATGCGGGTATGAGCAGTTCGCAATCTTCAAAACCCTTGAAGTACCTCTCAAACACGGGGAAAAGCACTTTTTCCTCTCTAAAACCATCTTCAATTAGTGGGACTAGAAGGGGTGTTGCTCGAGCCTCTATGGTCAACTGTTTGTTGCGTTTGGCTAGTGTAGCTTTGAACATGCCAGAACCGATGGTCTTACGAGTACCTATTATACCAATATTGGTATACTTTGTTTGCTCTGCTATAAGATCTACAACCGGGCTTATCACCTCAACTATCCGATCGCTGGGATAGGGAAGGTTTTTTGTGTTGCTTATTACGGTTGCTGCACTATTGCAGGCCACCACTATTAATTTGCACTCACGTTTTGATAGGTAATGCATTATGGCACGCACGTAACTTTGTAGTGCTTCTTCACTCTTATCCCCGTAAGGCAAATGAGCAGTATCACCATAATAGATGAACTGCTCATTTGGAAGTTTTTGCTGCAGGGCTCTTAGTATGGTTAAACCTCCTAATCCTGAGTCAAATACGCCTATAGGTTGAGACGTGCTGATAATCGTATAATTTAAAGACTTAACTCCGCCTTAACTAAAGGCAATAGATCAAACTTAGGATCACTGTAGATAACTCCACTACCTTCTGATGTCTCCATAACGTAGGCATAGCCATTCGCTTTTGCTACTTTAGATATTGCTGTTCTTACTTTTTCTAATAGTGGCTGTAGTAGCTCTTCTTGCTTACGTTGTAGCTCTACATTAGCACGTTGTTGTAGTTCCTGAAACTGTTTTTGAAGATTCTCTACTTCTTGCATTTTTATCTCCTTCACCGTTTTGTTTACACTTGGATCCTCAGATATCTCCATAAAAGCAGCGTACTTTGATCTCATTTCACGGTCTTTATCATCTACTATATTTTTCCATTGCTCTTGCTCCACTCCAAGTTTCTTTTGAATACTGTCTGCCTCAGGCATGGATTCAATCAGTAGGCTGCTATTGATGTGGCCTACTTTAGTTTGAGCCTGCACTGCAAATGTTGTACAGACCATCGTTAAAATTACGAGTACTTTTTTCATTGTATTTGTTTATTGTTTTTTGTTTTTGTTTAAAATCATCTAGGTGGGAGGGCATCGTCAGGCAAATCATTTGGCAAATTATTATCACTACCCTCTGTTACTACAACCCCTAGCTCTTCTAGCACCTCATCACTCCTATCATATTTAGGATTAGACACTAACATTAGTACATCTCCACTTTTATCGAAGATAAAGTCAAGTCCATTGCTTTTGGCCACTTTATTTATGGCGCTATATACTTTATCCTGTATTGGCTTTATGAGTTCCGCTCTTTTGTTGAATAGACCTCCTTGGTAGCCAAACTTTTCATTCTGATATTTCTTTGCAGTACGTTCTTTTTCTATTATCTCGTTTTCCCGCTTGGTCTGCATATCTTTAGTTAGCAATACCTTCTCTGCTTGATACTGCTTGTACAGTTTATCTATTTCGATAAATTTTGCATCTACATCTTGTTGCCATTCTTTGCTTATGTCATCCAGTTGTTTTTGGGCAGATTTGTAAGACGGCATCTGGGCGAGGATGTACTCTGAATCTACATAAGCAAATTTCTGTGCATTTGCTATGTTACTAGTGAGCATAAAAAGGCCAAGTGCCATTGTTATTTTCGCTATTGATTTCATATTATAGTTTTTATTTTGATAAGTAACTACACCAAAAGTGTGCTACAAAGCCCAAATCGCTGCAAACATATAAAAAATTGGGGTTCACCCCCATTTTAGCTGTTATTTAATCGCAGGCTAAATCGTATACTCTGGACTACACTAATGTGTCAAATTAATGACTTCTGTACGTATTTTATTGCTTGTGTTTAATGCTCGATCTATCAGTTGTATCTCTAAATATACTCTTGTGGGATTTTGTGCAGCTGGGTTTGCCGTTACCTTAACAACCATTTCACCAGTTATACTCTTGTGCTTGCCTGTCGGAGTGATAACGGGTACTCGCGAATGGTTATTACCATATAGCCGCCCAGTGGTCGCATTGATAAGTTCTTTAAACTCACCATTGGTTCCTTCTACCAGGAAGGTAATCGGCAGGTTATGGGCATATGGGCTTCCTGCATTGAAGGGTGCTGTTGTATCTGCATCTGTAAGGCCAATATCTCCGTCTCCGTCTCTAAAGGAAATAGTCAGTTGAATGATACTATCTTTTAAAAATACATTTTGGATGACATTTACATCCATCAATTCTATCTCGGGCACGTCACTGTATTCCATAATTTCCGGCTCACATCCACATGCAGCTAGTATAATGAATACACTTAGTATCTTTGCGGTCTGTATGATTAGCTTGCCTGACATAAATGATGTATGGAATGTATCCGAAGATAATTTTAACGCAATTACCCTTCAGATATTTCAATATCAAGCCAAAAATAATAAGGTGTATGCCCAATACCTACAATTAATTGACAAACCACCCGAAACGATTGAACATTTTACCCAAATCCCCTTTTTACCCATTGCCTTTTTCAAGACACACACTGTAGTTTCAGAAGACTTTGCCCCACAAAAGGTATTTGAAAGCAGTAGCACAACAGGGCTTAACACTTCGAAACATCTGGTAAAAGATCTCGATCTGTACCACACCAACTGCACTAAAATAATAGAACAAACAATTGGGAACATCGCAGACTACGAAATCTCTGGGTTACTGCCAAACTACTTGGAACGGGAGAACTCTTCTCTAGTGAATATGGTCACTCATCTGATGGACCACAACCAACAAGAAAAGGCCTTCTACTTGTACAACCATGAAGATCTATTTGAAAAGCTCAAAAATACTGGAACAAAGCAATTGCTTTTTGGTGTAAGCTTTGCCCTCTTGGATTTTGCCCAGCAATATAGTGTTGTGAGCAGTAACCTCACTATCATAGAAACGGGCGGGATGAAAGGTCGCAAAAAAGAAATCACGAAGGTGGAGGTATACAAACAACTGAGGATTGCCTTCCCAAACGCTACTATCCTCTCTGAGTATGGAATGACAGAGCTCCTTGGTCAAGCCTACAGTAATGAAAATGCTAAGTATACCTGCCCAAAATGGATGAAAGTCCTCCCTAGAGCAGATAATGACCCTCTAAGCCATGAGGCGAATGGACAAACAGCGGCTCTTAATATTATCGATTTGGCAAACCTCTATACGTGTAGTTTTATAGCAACAGATGATCTTGGCAAGGTACATGAGGATGGTACTTTTGAGGTAAGCGGCAGAATTGACTACACCGATATACGAGGCTGCAGCCTTATGGCTTTGTAACCCTACATCTCACTTTTTGTGTACCCTGCGGTACGGAATATTTGTGCTTTTGGTTGCGCACTTTATCTTGCTGGCTAGAGGGGTGTATCGTCCCTGTTTTGCAGCGATGCAGTAAGTACGATAGCAAGGCTATTCTTAAGGAGCTAAAAGCCACAAATGTCATTATGTCAAGGATTAAGTTCTCCGAAGATTATTTGGGATCCACTAATTTCCAGACTTTATACATCTTAGGTATCGGATTTACCATGAATCTATTGAGTATCCGTTTGATATCATTGTTGTTTTTGTAGGGAGTTATGCAGTCTTTTAAATCTTCTGAGCTTTTAGCTGAGTCACATTCTACAAAGCCGAATCCTCTATAGTCCCCTTCTTCTATTTGTATTACTCCATTCTCGCCTTTGTTACGCCCTGGGCCTATTATATAGACTGAAAGCTTAGCCGATTTGTTTTCTGTAGCCGCTGTAACTCGGGTATTGTACTCCTCTACAGTTTCTGATTTTGAACAAATAGCACATTCATCTCCTAGGTAGCAATTTCCTTTTGTACGCTCCAAACTAGCATACTTAGGACACAACTTATTTTGCTCTACCAGCCTATACAAGTGATCCTTAGCCATGGTCATGGAGCTGAAACTTTGGATACTATTTTTAGCAAATTTTTTGAGGAATACATCTACACGCAGCACTCCGTCCTGTCCTTCATAGTAACACACGTGATAGTCGTGGCTCTTATTTTTTTGAGCTTTATTGTACTTAGGATAATGCTTTTTTATCTCATCGCTTTCGAGTAATAAGGCAATAAGCTCATTCCCTGTTTCTACAAAACTCACATGGTGTATACTCCTAAGAAGCTCACTTTTTTTTCTACTTTTTTCAGAAAAATGAGTAACAATACGTTTCTTTATGTCCTTTGCCTTGCCTACGTAGAGAATCTCCATTTTCTCTCCCAACAGGTAATATACCCCGGCTGTATTAGGCAAATCTTCAAACTCTTTTTTATCCAAATTTGGCGGAAGCATGGCTTCCTTATTTAGTTGGTTGAGCGAATAGAAGACAAAATCTTCCTTATCCTTGGTAAGCAAATGATGAAACAATTCTACTGTAGCCATAGTATCTCCCATAGCCCTATGTCTACTATGGTTTTTAATACCCAATGCAGGACATATTTTACCCAGAGAGTAGGATGCATGACCAGGGAGAATGCCCCTTGATAGTCTCACGGTACACAGTTTCTTCTTGTTGAACGTAATCCCTAAATCTTCAAAGTGATTTTTGATAATGCCATAATCGAAACTCACATTATGAGCTATGAAAATAGTATCCCCCAAAAAGGCGAAAAACGCTTGAGCGATATCCTCAAACTTTGGAGCATCTTGTACCATAGGATTTGATATCCCGGTAAGTAAGGTGATTGACTTTGGTATGAACACCTCCGGATTTACCAGTGTCTCATAGCTATCTAGAATGTGTTTACCATCTGTTTTTACAGCCGCTATCTCTGTAATGCGGTTGCCGTGTGATCCCCCTGTGGTTTCTATGTCTACAACAGTATATATCAATTAAAGTATACTCTCAATGATACTTTCTGAGGATATTCCCTCAGCTTCTGCTTTATAATTTCGCACTATTCTGTGTCTCAGGACCATTTTAGCTACGGCTTGCACATCTTCTATGTCTGGCGAGAACTTCCCTGTCATAAGAGCATTTGCCTTGGCACCCACTATTAGGTATTGAGACGCTCTAGGACCAGCACCATAGTCTACATATTTATTTATTTGATCTGTGGCTAGCTCTCTTCCTGCTCGTGTTCTACCTACTAATTTTACTGCATACTCAAAGACATTATCTGCTACTGGCACTTTTCTTACCAAGTTTTGGAAACCGATAATCTCTTCTTGGCTTACTACATTATTCACATGTATACTCTTGTGTGACGTTGTAGCCTTTACAATGTTTATCTCTTCTGCTGTACTTGGATAATCTAGTACCATATTAAACATAAACCTATCCAATTGAGCTTCGGGCAGGGGGTACGTTCCTTCTTGCTCGATAGGGTTCTGTGTTGCTAATACAAAAAATGGTTTGGGAAGTGAATATTCAGTTCCGTTCACTGTTACCGTCTTTTCTTGCATAGCCTCGAGAAGAGCAGCTTGTGTTTTGGGCGGGGTTCTGTTTATCTCATCTGCAAGTACTATGTTGGCAAATACTGGGCCTTTATTAAACTTAAAATTGCGACTGTCGTCCAGTATCTCCGAGCCTACAATATCACTTGGCATAAGATCTGGGGTAAACTGAATACGATTAAAACTCATATCCAATGCCTCACTTATCGTTTTGATTAATAATGTTTTGGCTAGACCCGGTACTCCTATTAAGAGGGCGTGCCCGTTGCTAATTATACTGGTTATTACGCCATTTACGACTTCATCTTGGCCAATAATAACCTTACCTATCTCCGCTTTCAGTTCTTGCACTTTTAGTACAAGGCCATCTGCGGCTTTCTTGTCGTCTTTAAAATCTGTCATTCGCTTTCGTTACTTAGGCCTTTCCATCCTTCTAGTTCTTTGCAATTCATGTACTTTTCATCTATCCAGACGTATACACCCATTTTGAATTCATCTACCCAATTTTTTACTTCTTTCTCTTGTTTCTGCTCCACAGCCATTGACTGTATTTTCTGATAGTCATCTTTCAGATTTGCCTTATGAGCAGGTACCACTTTGCGTAAGTAGAAAAACCTATACCCTTCTGTACCATCCTCATCTTGAAACTTAGCTAGGTCTGAATACTCCCCAGGCACCATAGACTCCGCTTTTGCAGAGATAATTGGAGGTAATGCTGCGATAGGAACTTGTTGCGAACCCGTACCGCCATCTACATAGTATCCACAGTTATCTTTTGTTTGAGCATCTGTACTGTACTTACTAGCTACATGACACATTGTAAGGCTATCAGTTTTCACTGCTACAATCAGCTTTCCCATCTCTTTTTTGAGTGCAATAAAATCACTCGGTACAATGAGCGGTTTTATAAGTATATGGCGGGCATTTACTTTCTCCCCTTTCCTATCAATCACTTGGATGATGTGATACCCATACGGCGTTTCTATCACTTCAGAAATGGAATCATTTTTAAGTTTAAAAGCGGCACGTTCAAAAGCACTTACCATCTGACCTCTTGCAAAATACCCGAGCTCTCCGCCATTTACTGACGTACCAGGATCATCACTGTTACTTTTAGCAGCAAAATCAAAGGTATAGACCCCTTCAATTATTTCCTTACGTAATTTGGTGATTTTTTCTAGTGCGTACTCCTTGGCATACATGCTTGCTTGCGGTTTCATAGAAATCATTGCAAACTCAACCTCTTTGTTGAAGTTTGGCAGGCTATCTCTCGGTATTTCATTGAAAAACAGGCGTACATCCGTTGGCGATGCTTTGATACCGTTTACCAAGCTTTGTTGCACTTGCTGTGTTATCATTTGCTCTTCAACTTTTGGTTTCATCTGAGCCTTGTAATCATCTACTGATTTGCCAAGATACTGCTCTAATCTAGCCTCTCCTCCAATCTGTGACGCGTAGTATTGAATTCTCCTATCTACTTCTGAATCTACTCTGGCAGCATCTGCATATGTACTATCCAGTTTACCTTTATGCAGAAATAGTTTTTGTATGATCAGTTGATTTAATATTTCGCATTTTAAATCTCCGTCATAAAATTCCATCTCCTTTTTAGCTTGCGCATACTCGGTTTCCATTTGAGATTTTAGAATGATATTTTCGCCTATAACAGCTACAACCTCATCTAAAACACGCACATTTTGGGCCTGTACCATGAAGCCGCAAAGTAAAAGTGTTGTCGTTATCGTTTTCTTCAAAATATTTTTATCTCTTTATTGCTATACGCCTCATCTAGCATTTTTGTTTCAATGTTTTTAACCTCTTTTTGTTGACGTTTCATATTGAGGATCTGTTTTATATTCTCCATCTCCATACTAAACGGGGATGTTGTACTTCTTATTCTAAAATCAAAAATGCGGATAAAGTATTCAAACTCACCCTCAGCTAATCGAATAAGTTTATTGTTGTTTAGATAATGCTCTTGATTGTAGGTATTAATGGGGATCTCTTTTAGTATGTCCTCAAAAAATACCCAGTTATCTTTATCGTCATAATAGTTTCCCTTTTCTGTACTTAGTTTTTTGAGGGTAGCATATACGCTTTCGTCTTTTGCTTTGAATCTGGACCACAGCACATCTATTTCTGCAACGTCGCTCGGTAACTTGTAAAATACAATTTTAATAATGTTTTGAGACAGTTCAAATTCATCGCTATGCTCATCGTAATATGCAAGTAGCTCACCATCCGCATATGATGTATCTGCAGCTTGCCATGCAAGCTTATTTAGCACTTGGTAAGTGAGCAGATCAATTCTGTATTGTTCTAATTGGCTACTCTTATCTTTTTCTTCTGAGGTGAGTATTTTATCTGCTTTGTTTAACAAGATTTGCCTCGAGAGCCAAACCTCTATGTACTCTTTGGCCAAAAAAACGCTGTCTTCGATGGTTACATCATCGGGTATTATTTTAGCAAGATCTGTATCGTATAGTTTGTTGCCGTACGCATTAGCTAGCACACGCCCCTCCTGCTGTGGGGTACATGCGGCTACCACCACTACGTATAGATATATGTAAATTATCTTACTACTCAACGGCTAATCCTCTATTCACCAAACAAGCGTCCGATACTCCTCTCGTAAATTTCTACTGGGTATGATTTTTTTAGACTTTCTATCCAAGTAGCCTCTAAATAATCTTGGTAATCACTTGTTACTTGTCCCAAGTTCTCTTTTAATGACTTAGCAGACACTGGCAGTATTTCGTGTATTTTCACAAACTTGATTCGATCATTCTCTGAAGGCAAATCGGCAACACCTACTTCCCACACTACATTTGCCAACTGCGTATCGCTTCCTTTCTCAATCGTCTTGTCAACAACTGATACAGCCAATGCATCTTTTGCATTGCATTTTTCGAGTATGCTTGACGCGGTTTTTCCTTTCTTTACTAATTTCTTTACTTGTTTTGCCGTCTTTGCATTATTGCAACTGTAAACCGCTGCAACTGCTCGTTCTTTCCACATGTAACGCGCTTTATTTTTAGCATAAAAAGCTTCTAGACCTACGGTGTCTTTCACAGCCTTACTCCATACTTCTTTATCCATTAGCTCAAAGAGCAATATGCCGTCACTATACTCTTGCATCGTGTGCTTGAAATCTTCATATTTATCTTCTAATTGCCCTTCCTCAAAATCAAGATTAATTTGTTTCACAAAATTTTCATAAATATCAACTATGGCATTGTTAAGTGTCTTGTTAGTTCTTGCCTGATTGGTAGCTACATATGCATAAAAATAATCATCAGTGTATTCTTTATCCCCTATCGTACATAAGACAATTCCTTTGCCGTCCTTCTTCTTGTATTGTCCTTGCAATAAACTTGCGTCAATCTCATTTTTAACAGCATTTAAACCAGCTACTTCTTGGTAGTTATTCTCTTTAATGATACGGGCCACAACTACGTCTTTGTTCAACTCACTGCGGCTGTCTCGCTCTACTTTTCTACGCAAAAAGTCTTTGGAATCGTCGTAAGACAGCTTCTCTTTCATCTCCATTCTCTTCAAAATGTGCCAGCTAAACTTGGTTTTCACAGGCGCGCTGTAGTCATCGTCATTCTGCAACTCATACGCTGCATTTTTAAATTCTGCTGGAATACTCGATGTAGTTCTATTGAACCAACCTAATTCTCCCCCTTTTGAATTCGTGTTGAAATCTTCTGAAAATTCCTCTACGATGGTGTTCCAATCTGCTCCAGCCTGTAATTTGGCATACACGGCATCAATTCGTTCCTTGGTGCTATCTATCTGTGTTGGATTATAATATTTTATGGCAATATGAGCTACTTTTATGTCACCTTGAGTCTCCCGCTTGTCTTTTACATAGACAAGGTGATAACCAAAACGCGTTCTGATAGGAAGACTAACTTCTCCCACTTTTGTTGTAAAAGCTGCCTTTTCAAACGGATAAATCATTTGAAAAACGGTAAAGTATCCGAGGTTTCCTTTATTGGCTTTCGCGGAAGGATCTTCAGAGTATTGACTTGCTATAGACTCAAAGGACTCTCCGCCCTTTGCTACTCTATTGCGCAGTCCCATTATTTTCTCATAAGCACTCAAAGTGTCTGATGGCTTAGCATCTGCTGCACAGTTGATAAGCAAGTGAGCTGCACTTACTTCCATCTGGCTTCTATCGTATGCTTCTTTCACCAGTCTTTCTGTTACCGTCTTATCTGTTAGGTAAGGCTGTGCAAGTTGCTTGCGGTATCCGGCCAACTCTTTTTTAAATGACGGCACCGTATCCATTTTTAACGAATATGCTGCTTTCACCTTCAGCTTAAATTTTATGTACAAGTCTAAGTACTCGTCCATTTCTTTTTGGGTAGGTTTACTTTTATCATTCCTATTTTTATTAAAAACACGCAAAAATTCGTTGTTCATCACGATCTCATCGCCAATAGTAAACAGTGGGAACAAGGCACCTTCTTCGTATGCTTTAATAACGGTCAATTTATCGTGCTGCGCATTCACCAAGTAACCTATAAGTATAAATGCTACCGTTGCTAATGTTTTTGTAATCTTCATCATCGTTTATCAATCTAAAATAGAACGCGAATTTAATGATTTATAGTCTTTGGGCATAGCCTTGGTAGAAATAATACGCGTACACTATAATCATTTGTAGAAAGATGAATATTTTTGACTTAAAATTGCTAAATATTGACAAATTTTAAGGTATCCTATGCTGAGCGTTTTAATGACCGCGATTACGTAGAAGCGGTAATTCGCCAATGGGAAAACGGCCGTCAGTTATTTACGTTATCTAGTTCTGGGAGCACCGGAAAACCAAAAAAAATACAACTAGGTAGAGATATGCTGATATGGTCTGCCGAAAAGACTTTCGCAGCATTGGACTTACACGCTGTTGGGCAAGATCAACTATCCGTTTTTTGTTGCCTACCTGTGCAAAAAACAGGTGGATTTATGCAGCTTATTCGGGCACTTCATTTCAAGTGGCACATCCATTTTGTTCCTCCCACTTCTAATCCCAATACCCAACTTGCTAACTCCCCGTTTATTTATGGTTTGTTATCATTCACCCCAACACAATTGCAGACAATTATAGCTTGCGACCAAGTTATGCTCGCACCTCAGGCCACTGTACTGATTGGAGGATCAGCGATTTCTTCCGCTTTTGAAGAAGAACTGCGGTGTTTCGCATTGCCCTCAAAAATTGCTTTTTGGGAGACCTATGGGATGACAGAAACGGCAAGCCACATTGCTTTGCGCAAAGTAGGGATTGACGCTTATTTCAAGCTACAACCCGGCGTAGAAGTTAGCCTAACAACGGACCAAAAACTGCACATAAGAATCCCTGACCTTGATTTCAGCATAACGACTAATGATATAGCTGTGCTCCATTCAGATGGCTTTGCCGTACTTGGCAGAAGCGATGACGTAATTAACAGTGGAGGGATAAAAATTCATCCATCACTGATAGAGCCGAAAATCACAGCAATATTGCGCACCAAAGGAATAAAAAGAAGATTATACCTGGGCAAAAAGGAGGATGCTAAACTTGGAGAAAGGGCCATACTCGTGCTAGAAGGAACAGCATTAAAAGACATTCCCTTCTTGCTCGAAGTACTAAAAAGAGAATTGCCCGTATATCACAATCCAAAAGACATACTCTTTGTAGAAGAGATAGCATATACCGAGACTGGGAAGGTTAAAAGAGCGCGGCTTTAAATAGCGCCAAGCGCAATGTATTAGAGGCTTTTAGGCTAGCGATTTTAGCTTAAATCTTACACCTTCTTTGCCCCCGGTATTTTATTCATTTCACCTACCTTTGCACCTGTGGGACAAGTAGGTAAACTTCAAAAATTTGCGGATGTAACAGCTTTCCAGAATTGCTACGAACGAGTAGTTGAACTCAAGGGAAAGTGGAAAACAGATGTATTCAAAAATAACAACCCAATTACGGTAGAATTAGCCTGCGGAAAGGGGGAATACACCATTGGTCTCGCCGAACGATTCCCAAACCGTAATTTTATTGGTATAGATGTGAAGGGTAACCGTATTTGGAAAGGGGCTAAATATGCTTTGGACAACAACATCACCAATGTCGCTTTTCATCGACTTATGATAGGCAACATTGAAGAATATTTTGCGAAAGGTGAGATTGACGAATTTTGGATAACGTTTCCTGATCCACAACATGGTAAAAAGCGTAAACGGCTTACCAATGCTATGTTTCTCGACCGATACCGCAACATCTCTAAGGATGGTGCTGTAATGAACCTGAAAAGTGATTCCACGCGTTTTTATGCGTTTACCAAGGAGATAATAGCTGAGCAAAAACTAACCGTAATTCAAGATTCGGATGACCTATACGCATGGGACGAAATTCCAGAGCACCTTGCCAATATCCAAACATTCTACGAGCAAATGTGGCTCGATCAAGGAAAGAAAATTAAGTTTTTAAGATACGTGTTATAACGTTTACAGATTGCGTTCCACGTAGTCTATGAGGGAGTGTATCACTTTGATGTGTATTTCTTGCGCTCTGTCTGCATAATCACTTTTTGGTGCGCGTATCTCTACATCGCATAGATCTGCCATTTTACCGCCGTCTTTACCCGTGAGTCCAATCACTTTCATACCTTTTTCTTTAGCAGCAAACATCGCATTAATAACATTTTGACTATTGCCGCTCGTGCTTATCCCTAATAATACGTCTCCCTTACGGCCAACACCCTCTAGGTAACGCGAAAAAACATAGTCATATCCATAGTCATTCCCCACACACGCCATGTGGCTTGCATCTGCAATAGCTATTGCTCCTATAGCTGGACGATTGTCTCGATACCTTCCGGTAAGTTCTTCTGCAAAGTGCATGGCATCGCACAAACTTCCGCCGTTTCCACAGCTTAATACCTTGCCGTCCTTCTGAAAACTATCTACTAGTAACTTGCCCGCAGCTTCTATATTTTCGAAGTTACGCTCATCAGCCAAAAAAGCCGCTAGCACACTTTGTGCTTCTGTAAAATGTTGTTTTATGCTCATTTATTTCGCCGCAAGTATAGCGTCCATTCTTGATTTGTACTCTGTTATTCCTGCTTTTAAGAACGCAACGTAAGCTTCTTTATCCTTATTGTAAGTACGTGTCGGTTGAAGCAAAGCACCTTTATTGTCTAACAACGCATATTGAGGTTGAGCATTAGCATTGAAATAACATTCTTGAATCCAGCTATTTTTCTTTGCTAAATTGATAATCTTTCTAGTGCTATTTTTCTTGTAAAACTGCTCATTCTCTGCCAATTCTATTGTCTTATCATCTACATAGAGTGATATCACGATGTAGTTCTTATCTAGCATTGTACGCACTCTCTCATCGGACCAGACTACTGCTTCCATTTCTCTACAGTTTACACATCCATGACCAGTAAAGTCAAGAAATACTGGACGACCTGTCTGCCTTGCAACTTCCATACCTTGTTCATAATCATAGTATCCTCTCAATCCATGGGGTAGGTGCAGTTTTTCTTCATATTTTGGTTTCACTCCGGCAAAATAATCCGATGAGTGACTGTCCTTGCCGCCATCCATCAAATTAAAATCATGTGTACTCATTGGTGGCATGTAACCTGCTAGAGCTTTTAGTGGAGCTCCAAAAAGACCCGGAACAAGGTAGGATACAAATGCAAATGTAAAAATAGCAAGCAACAACCTTGGTACGCTAAGATAGGGGATCTCACTATCATGTGAGAACTTCAATTTACCCAACAGGTATAGCCCCATTAAGAAGAAGATCACAACCCAGAGGCCAATATAAATTTCTCTATCTAATAATCCCCAATGGTATGTTTGATCTGCTACACTTAAAAATTTCAATCCAAAGGCAAGCTCAAGAAATCCGAGCACGACTTTCACAGAATTCAACCATCCACCTGATTTTGGTAGACCATTTAGCCAACTCGGGAAAATGGCAAATAATGCAAACGGTATTGCGAAGGCTAGAGAAAACCCTAGCATCCCAACCATAGGTTTCACAAATGCACCTCCCGCAGACTCAACCAAGATGCTCCCAACTATAGGGCCTGTACATGAGAAAGAAACCAGAACAATCGTGAAGGCCATGAAAAATATACCCGTTAATCCACCTTTATCTGCTTGAGCATCTGCTTTGTTCACTAACCAACTTGGCAATACTATTTCAAAAGCTCCAAAGAATGAAGCTGCGAAGATTACAAAGACTAGGAAAAAGAAAATGTTGGGCAACCAGTGGGTAGACAACCAATTTGCGGCTGCAGGTCCTGCAATAACAGCAACTAAAGTTCCAATTAATACGTAAATTCCAATTATACTTAATCCATAAATCACCCCATTTCTAATTGCCTTAGACTTACTCCCATCCTTCATGAAGAATGAAACGGTCATAGGTATCATTGGGAATACGCAGGGCGTAAGAAGCGCCGCCAGTCCGGAAAGAAAAGCAACAAAAAATAACCCCCAAAATGATTGGGTTTCTTCCCCTTCTTGTCCACCAAATATTTTAAGCTCGCAACTAGACGTATCATTTGCAGACAGTGCTTTGTAGGATGAATAGTTGACAGCAGCTGCAGGCACTAAACCTGCATAGTTGGTAAATCCAGTAGTATTCCCTGTGCTGGGAGTAACGATATGTGTAGGGCTACTATCCTGTGCCCCCTCGTTGAGAGTTACAGCTTCTTCTTCAATTTTATCCGCCTTATCTTCGTTATTAGTCTCTTTTACTTTTACTGGATCCTGTTTTGGGGGTGCTTCCGCTACAGGCACTAATGCTGTAGATTCACCCATTGTGAATCCTGTTACTTCAATCTCGTACTCAAACAAAACACAACTGCCATCATCGGTACACATTTGATATTCCAAGAGGCCAACAATTTTTGGATTATTTGAGCGTATTTTTATCTTTTGCCTAAACTCTGCTTTCCCTTCAAAATCAGCAACTTCACACTCAAATATTTCATCTTCATAGTGATGAGATCCAATAGGATTTGCCCCTCCTACGAGCTCGTAACTCGAATTTTTTTCGTAGGTAAATACTGATTTCTTGGGGGGACAGTCACCATAATCATTGGAGTATATATGATATCCTTTGGGAACAATAGTTTTAAATGTTACTTCAATAACATCTCCTACGTTAACCTCACTTTTGTTTACCGTATGACCCCAATTAGCAGGCGGTATCTTTTGTCCAAATACAACACATGCCAAAAGCATCGTTAAACCTAAAATCAGGAATTTTCTCATAAATTTTTATTAATTACTTCAAATAAAACGCTTTGTAATACAAAACATTACATTCAATGTAGATAAGTGTATAAAAGTTGCCGAATGCAGCTCACATATAGGCCTACTTTTGACCTCATATTTAAAACAGTTTGATGAAATCAATTTTCACGATATTATTGGTCCTAAATATTGCTACGGCCTTTGCCCAGAAGCAAACACCTCAAGCATACATTGCGAAATACAAAGACTTAGCAGTAATAGAGATGCACCGCAGTGGTGTACCAGCAAGTATAACACTATCCCAAGGCGTGCTCGAAAGCAATAGCGGGAATAGTAGATTAGCCAAATTTGCCAACAACCACTTTGGTATAAAATGTAAGGGCAGCTGGACAGGAAACGTAATATACGCCGATGATGATGCTGCAGATGAGTGCTTTCGTGCATATGAAAGTGTACTTGAATCCTACAAAGACCACTCAGACTTTTTACGAAAAAACTGGAGGTATCATTCCCTATTTGAACTAGACCCAAAAGATTTCAAAGGATGGTGCCACGGATTACGTAAGGCAGGATATGCTACTAATCCACAGTATGGCAATATATTAATACGACTTATAGACCGCTATGAACTGCATCAATACGATCTAGAGAAGCTTCCTGGAACAGATGTGCCAACTCCTACGGTAGGTGAGACGGTAAATGGAGTGTTAGTAAAAACAGCAGAAGCAGGTGAGACTGTGGGGACAATTGCTGCAGCCAATGCCGTAAAAGATCGTCATATCCGAAAGTGGAATGACCTGCCAGCGGATGCTGAAATAAAAGCAGGAGAAACGGTATACCTAAAACCCAAACGTAGAAGAGGAGCCAAAGAAAAACATACCGTAACAAAGGGAGAAGATATGCGGGTAATATCTCAACAATACGGTATCAAATTGAAGCAACTCTACAAAAAAAATAGAATGGAAATTGGTTCTGAACCAAAAGCAGGAGAAGTTCTTTACATGCAAAAGAAACGCTCCAAAAGTGACAGTGTTGCTGTTGCCGAGTCGCGTCCGCAATGGAAAGAAGATAAGCAAGAGGCATTTATCAATCCACATAGTTTAAAAAAAGATGTAGTAAACAAAATAGATTTTAGTAGCCCTGGAGCATTGAACAAAAAAGAAGTAGTTGTACCTGATTTTTATTTTGTAAAAAAAGGGGATAACATATACCGCATAGCTGAGCAATACCGTGTAATGGAAGAGGATATCCTCAATTGGAATAAAGATCTGAATCCAAGTGTAATGAGCATTGGACAAAAGATATACCTTAACAAAGAAGCTGCGGAGGCAGCCAACACTGTTGTAAAAACATCTGACCAGCCTGTACCACAAAAACCTGTTTCAGACCAAGAAGCAGAGAAAATAAAAGAAGAAATCACCGTAAATGGACCAGTAACACATATCGTAATAAAAGGGGACACACTCTACAACATCTGTAAACGATATAACATCAGTGTAGCTGAGATAAAAGAGTGGAACCAGCTAGTAGAAGCAACTATAAATTTGGGACAAAAACTACACGTATCTAAATAATGAGCCACTATCAAATACTTGGGATACTTCTTGCATACTTTGGTGTGCTGATAGTAATCTCGTGGCTCTCAGGTAAAAATACTGACGCGACTTCATTCTATACGGGTAACAAAAAATCCCCTTGGTTTCTAGTCGCATTTGGCATGATAGGAGCATCCCTCTCTGGGGTGACATTTTTAAGCGTTCCTGGCTGGGTAGCCAATACTCACTTTGGATACATGCAAACAGTACTCGGATATATGGTTGGCTACCTTATTATAGCTCAAGTACTTATACCACTTTATTACACGAAAAACCTAACTTCCATATATACCTACCTGGAGACCAGATTTGGTATGGTCTCCTACAAAACAGGAGCAGCATATTTTTTGATTAGCCGAATTATAGGAGCTTCTTTTCGGTTGTTTCTTGTAGCAGGAGTTCTGCATAGTGTTGTATTTGCGCCGTTCAACATACCGTATTGGGGAGCAGTAGCTATCACCATACTCCTCATATTTACCTACACAGCAAAGAGTGGCATCAAAACAGTAGTATATACAGATGCATTACAGACCTTCTTTTTGGTCACTGCGGTCATACTTACGATCGTGTTTATCGTACAACAACTGGATTGGTCTATTGCCGAGACAGTCAGCAATCTCATGGCTGACCCCAATACACAGATTTTCCATTTCGAAGGGAATGGAGCCAATGTATTCTGGAAGCAGTTTTTAGGTGGAGCTTTTATAGCTCTGGCCATGACCGGGTTAGACCAAGATATGATGCAGAAAAATTTGAGTATCAAAAATATCCGTGGAGCACAGAAGAATATTTATATACAGATGGTTATGTTTATTGTAGTAAATATCATATTCCTAAGCCTCGGAGCATTGCTTTATCAATATGTAGACATTATGGGAATCACTGGGGTACAAAAAAGCGACCAATTGTTTACAACTATCGCCATGCAGCATGCTACACCTGTGGTAGGCATATTCTTTATTGTAGGGTTGGTAGCCGCTGCCTACAGTAGCGCAGACAGTGCACTTACCGCACTTACTACTAGTTTTTGTGTAGACTTTTTAGGATTTGAACGCACCAAGCCGACAAACATTACAATGCGAAGAATAGTACACATAGGGTTTGCCGTTATTCTCTTCTTTACTATCTTACTCTTCAATAATTTAAATGACGGTGCTGTAATAAAAGAACTATTTAGGGCTGCAGGTTTTACATACGGACCACTCTTAGGACTTTTTTCATTTGGTATTTTAACCAGAAGACGCGTTCAAGACAAATATGTTTTAGCTATCACCTTATTTTCAATAGGGCTTACTGCAATTTACTTTTATGGTATGCCCAAGATCATAGAAGGTTTCGAACCAGGATTTGAGCTAATTATAATAAATGGGGGTATTTCCTTTGTTTTACTTTGGGCGAACAGTATTTTTACTCCACAACACACAAACTAACCATAAAATTATGACAGAAAAATCAAATAATAGAATCAAACAAGCCTTCGAAAACAAAGATTGGCCAGAGATAAAAAGTTCTAATAGCTGGAACATTTTCAAAGTAATGTCTGAATTTGTAGAAGGTTATGACACCTTAGCACAAATTGGACCTTGTGTTTCGGTATTTGGATCTGCTAGGACTAAGCCGGGTACACCGTACTATGAGATGGCTGTAGAAGTTGGCAAAAAACTAGCTGCTGCTGGTCTAGGCGTAATTACTGGAGGGGGTCCAGGTATAATGGAAGCAGGCAACAAAGGTGCCAGCCAAGAAAAGGGCGCCTCAGTGGGACTAAATATTGACCTCCCTTTTGAACAGAGCTCTAATCCGTATATAGATCCGGATAAGAACATAGACTTCAAATTTTTCTTTGTAAGAAAAGTGATGTTTATGAAGTATGCTCAAGGATTTATCGTTCTTCCTGGCGGTTTTGGAACACTAGATGAGCTCTTTGAAGCACTTACCCTCGTACAAACACAGAAAACAGCAAAGTTCCCCATCATACTCGTTGGTGAAAAGTTCTGGGGCGGTATGATAGACTGGATTAAAAACACAATGCTTACCGAGGGGAATATCAGTGCAAATGATTTACACCTTTTCAAAGTAGTAGATACAGCAGACGAAGCTGTTAATGAAATATTTGATTTCTACAGTAAGTATAGTATGAGTTTAAATTTCTAATTTCGCAATTCGATGAAAAAAATAATTTTTACTCTTACCGTGACAATGCTGCTTGCCGCTTGTAGCGAAGACTCCCCTTTACCGGGTACTCAAACGGGTGCAGGAAACACTACTTCTATGACCGGCAACTGGAGCTTTACAAAACTGATTCAGACGAATGGGCGAATTCTCCTAGCTGGACAGGAGATCTCGACGTTCACTTCAGAGAGTAGCGATGAAAACGGGAATATCCAATTTACAGAAGAAGGCGTATTCGGTTCCAATTTTGGCTATAAGAATTCAATATCTACGCTTACTGCCGGCATCCCAAGTTCTAATGAGGAACAAATACCTCCTATCGCCCAGGGAGGCACATATGTACATAACACAACTGCTGGTACATTTACTTTCACTGCTAGTAGCGGAGAGATTACGACTGCAACAATAGACGAACTTACACCTTCTAAACTGGTCTACACCACCAGACTAAACCGCTCTGAGACTACCCTAGGTGTCACAACGACAACTACCGCAGATGTAACAACTACATTTACCAAGTAAAAAAAATAATTACAAAGGCATCGAAAGCACACACCAAATGGTTGTGTGCTTTTTTTATAAACTGACCCCTGTACATCATACGATATCATTTTTCACTGTGTGTACTAATAGTACCAAAACATTTGGACGTATCAGAACAATTAATCCTTCTTACGGTTGGTAATAAACGGGATTACTTATAAAAAAGTCAATGTCTAACACTGCACACTACCCATTTTACTTTTTGAAAATTAAATCCCAAGTCCTCTAAAGTTTTAAAATATGAATGCAACTTTGCACCTTCGAAGCATCAAATGACCAACCTACAAGATACCATCACAGCTCCAGCCACACCCGCTGGTGTTTCAGCCTTAGCCGTAGTGCGTGTTTCTGGTAAAGATTCCATAACTATCGTAAATAAGTGCTTTAGTAAAAACATAGCAAAGGCAGATGGCTACACTATACACTATGGCCACATTGTAGACGGGGATCAACGCGTAGATGAGGTTCTTGCGAGTGTCTTCCGTAATCCACATTCCTACACAGGAGAGGATTCAGTAGAGATATCAGGACATGGCTCGCCATACATCACTCGGCGTATCATAGAAACCCTACTGAGGAATGGGGCTCGAATGGCTGAGCCGGGCGAGTTTACTATGCGCGCCTTCCTCAACCAAAAACTGGACCTGGCGCAAGCAGAAGCTGTGGCAGACATGATTAGTAGCAACAGTGAAGCCAGTCTTCAAATGGCTCTGCATCAGATGCGTGGTGGTTTCAGTAATGACATTGCGTTCCTCCGACAGGAATTGATCGACTTTGCAGCGCTCATCGAGTTAGAGAATGATTTTGGGGAAGAGGATGTTGAGTTTGCCGATAGAGAAGGGTTAAAAGTGCTTATCCATAAACTCCTCACGCAAATAGAAAAATTACGTAGCTCTTTTGCTTCGGGTAATGTCTTAAAGAATGGTATTCGCACTGTACTGGCAGGCAAGCCAAATGCAGGAAAAAGCACACTGCTCAATGCTCTATTAAATGAAGAACGTGCAATAGTCTCTGACATAGCAGGAACAACAAGAGATACCATAGAAGAAATCTTCACCCTCAATGGTATACAGTTTAGGCTAATAGACACTGCAGGTCTGCGGGAGAGTACAGATACAATAGAGCAGATAGGCGTAGGTAAAACCAAAGAGAGTATGCGCAAGGCAGAATTACTCGTTTATCTATTTGATCTAAGGTGCACCTCGCCTGCGGAGTTGGCTGCAGAGCTAAAGTTACTGCCTACTATGGAGCAAACAATACTCGTCGCCAATAAAGCAGAAGAAACTACTCAAATGCAAGAGGATTGGCCAGAGAATACCATCTTCATTTCGGCTAAGACCAAAAAAATAGAACCACTCATGCAGGAACTAGAACGGGTAGCTAGCCACTACGAACTCGGAAATGAAACTGTAGTGAATAACGCGCGACATGCAGATGCACTGGGCAAAAGTTCTGAAGCATTGCAAAAAGTGCTCAGCGGTTTAGACACTGGCCTTACCAGCGATATGGTTGCTCTAGACATACGAAATGCGCTGTACCAACTGGGCCTAATCACCGGTGAAGTAACCAATGACGAGGTCCTTGATTCAATATTTACGCGATTTTGTATTGGAAAGTAACCCTAGGAAAAAGTCTCTAATCGTAACAAAAGATCCAGTCATACTTTGATGGTCTAACAAGGGGTAAAACATCTTCAGCCAACAGAGATTGACTTCAATTTAAGAATTGTAATAGCCATTTTAAATTATATCCCTTTAAAATTTTATTTTTGCCTCAAAAAAAATGAAAATCAACAAAATCTTACTGCTTATCGCAGTGTTCATCAGCAACGCTGTTGTTGCACAATCTTCAAAAGAGAAAATAACATTCTCTTACCAGCAGCTACCTCTTTTTCCAATGTCCGCAGATAAGACCTATGACGTAAATGTCATCTTGCCATACGAAGATGATATAACTGCGCAAAAAGAAGCCATCGCAGCTGAAAACAAAGAATTAAAAGAAGAAGCTAAGCAAGAGAAAAAAGACTACGACAACAAAAAAGTAGGAGCAAAATTAGTGGGGAAAGTTCTTTTAGGAGAATCTAAGCCAACTGGTCGTGCTAAGCTTGTAGAAGCTCCATTCTATCAAACGATATGGAGCCGCGATGAGATAAAATCTAAAGTAACCATTCCTGGGCTGGAACAAAATGAAGGAGCCACAGCTCTGATAACAGTTTTCATCAATAGATTTGATTACACCTACAACGCTCAGCATATTCCTGAAAAAGGATATTACTACAGAGTGAATGGTACAGGAACAGTGACTATGGAAGCCAAAGACGAAAATGGTGCAGTAGTAAGCAATAAGACTTTTTCTGCTTCTAAAACAGGTAAAGGCAATGACTTCCAATCTAAATATTTCAGATCTGAATACGCTCGTGACAAGGATTGGAACTTAAACAAAGAAGCTAAATTGAGAGCTATTGAGTCGAACAAGCTTAGAACGAGTATGAGCCAAATGGCTGCTTACTTGAAATCTAATATGGGTTATAACTCTGTACCGTATAAAGGAATAGTCTTTACATTCAAATCTAAGAAACACGATTACACTGCTCTTAACTCAGCATATCCTACTTCTGTTGAAGTTTATAATATGCTAAACACCTACCCACTAGACCAGGACACTAAGGGTAGAATAGTTGAAATGACTGAAATCTGGAAAGCAGAAACAGAGAACATTGACGGCGGAAGTAAAAAAGCTAGAATCAATGCAGAAGTAGGCGAAGGCTTGTACCTCAACCTAGCATTTGCCTCTATCTGGTTAGAAGACTTCAGCAAGGCAAATGTATACTTAGCTAAGTACAAAGTACTAGACCCAAAAGGGAAAAACAAAGTATACAAAAGTGTTCAAAAACTGCTAAACGATCAGAAAGCTAGATTTGCTGCAAACCAATAATTCCTAAAACAATACGACAAAGCAGGAAGTCAACTTTCTCCAATTCAAAAAGCACAATTGATTTAAATCAATTGTGCTTTTTTTTATTACACATTATCTTTTCAAAAACTCCCGAAAATCTGAGCCTGCTGGATTTTCAAATAATTGCAGATCAAAATAAGGAACCACAGATAGTATATGATCAAAAATGTCGGCCATCACAGTTTCATATACCTTCCATTCTTTGCTTTTACTAAAAGCGTATACCTCAAGCGGCAGGCCTATCTCCGAAGACGGCAATTGCCTAACCATTATCATCATATCTTTGTTGAGGTAAGGATTAGCCTGAAGGTACTTTTCTATATATACCTTGAACACCCCGACATTGGTCATATTACGCCCATTTAACAGGATAGAGGTATCTATACTGTGCTGTGCGTTGTATGCTTCTATTTCTTCTTTCCGCTCCGCGATATAGTCAGATATCAATGTCATTTTTTGAAATCTATCGAGCATAGACTCATCACAGAAGCCAATCGTATTCATTTTGATGTGTATCCCTCGTTTTATACGTCTTCCTTGAGACTGCTGCATACCACGCCAATTGGTAAAAGAATCTGAGATAAATGCATAGGTGGGAATAGTGGTAATCGTAAGATCAAAATTTTGGACCTTGATAGTTGTCAGATTTATCTCTAAGACATCTCCGTCTGCACCATAATTAGGTACGGTAACCCAGTCTCCAACTTGCACCATATTGTTGGCAGACAGTTGTATACTAGCTACAAACCCAAGGATACTATCTTTGAATACTAAAAGAATAACTGCTGCTATTGCACCTAGGCCGCTGAGTAGATAAACTGGGCTTCTACTAATCAGCGTTGAGATAATCAAAATAGTCCCAATTGAATAGGTCAATATCTTCGCAAGCTGTGTAAGGCTGCCTATCGGCTTATCCTTATAGCTATCTTTTTGGGATAAAATTTCATTAATAGACGTGAAAAAGGAACTAATAATCCATACCGAAACTAGAACTACTATAATATCTGTAGCTCCTAAAATATATGGGAGCACACCACTAGAACCTTGAAATAGTAACGGCAGAACATAGTACAAAACCATAGCTGGAATAAGTGTAGCCAGTGATTGAAGAATCCGTTTATTGAAAACAATGTCATCCCATAGAGTTGTGGTTTTAGCCGTAAGTGAGGGAATAACTGCAATAAGTATCTTTTTGGATAGCCACCATACCACCGCTACGCCTACCATTGTAATGCCAATTAATATCACCGTAGAGACAGTGTCGTTTGTGCCAAGATTAGCGCCGAGCCAATACCTTAAATCAATATTCATATGTGGTTTCTTATTCTGAATTAACAAAGGTAGACCTTTCGGCTAGGTTAAAAATCATTTCTACCAACAGAGAACTATTTACGCCAACGGAGCTTCCTTAAAGACCTCCATCACCGCAACATCAAAATACAGCCTCTCCCAAAAAAGCAAATGACCACTGCACATCATCGCCGTATTGGTCTGAGCAAAATTAACTGCCATTACAGTATCGGTCACAAAAAAGGGAATTAACCGATACAAGTAAAGAGAACTCGGATATGCTAAAACACCCCTCTGCCTAACAGAGTGGCACCCCATACAATCATAGATGAGATAGTGATGCCCAAGGCATTGGCCGCAAAGGCCTTTTTTGTATCCATCTTAAAAATGTAGGCAGCAATTGTTCCTGCGTATACACCCGTACCGGGTAACGGTACCATCACAAATAAAGTAAGACCCACATACCCATATTTCTCTAGTTGCTCCTTTGAACCTTTTTTAGCTCTCTGAGCTACCCAAATTGCACTTTTTTTATACCACATTGCCCACCTCATAAGCCAACCATTCAGCGATTTTAAAAAAAATGACATCATGGGGAATACCAAAATATTGGCACATATGGCCACAACTAAAACGACAACGGGGTTTAGATCTTTGAGTAAACCGTAGGGTATACCAAACTTGGCTTCTCCAAAGGGAGAGAGGCTCCAAAGCATGGTGAAGAAATATTGCTTTAACAAGGGTGCAAATTTAAGAATAAACAGTCAATTTGCGTTCTCAGATTTATCAAAAAACGACATTTTTACGTCAAAAGAATGGCCCGTTTTTAGCCCTTAAAAAGAATTCCTCACCTTTGGCAATAGTTTGATACCAAATCCTGAAATATTGAAGCAAATAATTACCGTAAAAATGCCGTTTGGCAAATTCTCAGGATGGAGGCTGTGTGACCTCCCTATAGAATACCTGGAATGGTTTAAGCGCAAAGGGGGATTCCCAAAAGGAATATTGGGTGTACAACTGGACACCGTTTATGAAATCAAACTAAATGGGTTAGAAGAGATCATCAGCGAACTAAAGAAACAATATGGTAAGAAGTTTTAAAACGCACTTATTCCGTAAGAAAGGAAACGTATGGAACATCGCTATTTATATACCCGAGGAAGAAGCGTTTGAATTTTTAGCCTATGAGAATAAACGCGTGCTCTGCACTATTAAAGGAGAGCACACCTTTCACTGTGCCTTAATGCCGCAAGGAAGCGGTAACTTTTTTATAAATACCAATACAGAGCTACGCAAAAAAGCGAAACTAATGCTTGGCGATAAGGTAGATGTCATCTTGGCAAAAGATACTTCTACCTATGGGATGCCCTTACCTAAAGAATTAGAGACCGCTTGGGAAATCGATGAAGATGGTCACGCCGTATTCCATACGCTCACCATAGGCAAGCAAAGAAGCATTGTATATCAGATTGGCCAACCCAAATCATCAGACATGCGCATAAAAAAAGCCTTGACTATGCTCGAATATCTAAAATCGGTCCACGGAAAACTGGACTTCAAAGAACTTAACCATGCATATAAACTAGCTGATACGAAATGAGTAGTAAACAACACTGGGAAAACATTTACACAACTACGTTGCCTAATGAGGTAAGTTGGACTGAAACCGAGCCTAAGACATCTCTACACTTAATAGCCAAATTTAACTTGCCAAAAGATGCCAAAATAATTGACATAGGCGGAGGAGATAGTCATTTGGTAGACTTTTTACTACACGCGGGATACACCAATATAACTGTGCTCGATATCGCTAAATCAGCCATCGATAGAGCCAAAATTAGACTTGGCAAGAATGCGCATAGTGTCACTTGGATTGTAAGTAATATTCTTGACTTTGAACCCTCAATATCTTATGACCTATGGCACGATAGAGCAGCGTTTCACTTCCTCACTGAGCAAATAGACATTGATACATATCTGGACCTCGTTTATGCAAACACAAACAATATTATACTTGGAACATTCTCTACCGATGGACCACTTAAATGTAGTGGACTTCAAATAACACAGTACGATGAGCCCAAAATTCAAGATACTTTCGGTGACCCGTTTCACCTCTTGGACTATTTTACAACGGACCATTCTACTCCATTTAATACCCATCAAAGTTTTTCATTTGCCCGTTTAAGTAGAAAAAATGATTTGTAAGGAATGAAACCGCTCGATACTATAAGCTGCATACAGTACAATACCCCATTTTATTTGATGGCATTTTAGCCTTCACAAAAAGAGTAAAAAAGGCATATGTACACGTCCATATTTCCTATCATAGTCTCCTTATAAACAATACTTTATGTACCATATATGTACCCACACTTACTACATACAAGCCTAAAATAGAGTCTCCCATTTCCATAAATATCCCAAAATAATTTTATGAATAGACAGATGTTTTGGAATCAAGAGTCTAGAATATACCTAAATTTGTTCTATGGCAAATATTTCGATTGACACTCATTGTCACACCCTCCTACAAAATCAATTTCAAAATATATTTGATGAAGAGTTCATCACAGAAATCTGTCGCTCTGGACATCTAAAAAAGTTTACTGCCGAAAATACTTTAATGAATATAGGTGATGAGATGAAATATTTCCCGCTCATACTAGAGGGATCTCTCAAAATTCTCACTGAAGATAATGATGGGAGAGAATTGCTACTCTACTATCTGGAGGCAGGCGACACCTGTGTAATTACACTTGCACTCGATCAAAGCAAAAAAAGCAGAATACGGGCAATAGCTGAGGAGTTTACTCAAGTGCTATTTATACCGGTAAATAAGATGGATGAGTGGATGGTGAAGCACAAACATTGGCGTTATTTTGTCATGAAAACATATAGCCATCGCCTAAATGAAATGCTGGGAGCTATAGACACGTTAGCCTTTCACAATATGGATGATCGTCTACTGAAATACCTGAGAGATAAGGCCATGAAAACAGGTAACAATGAGATACACAACACCCACGCACAGATAGCCAATGACCTACACTCTAGTAGAGTAGTAATTAGCCGGATAATGGCGAAGCTAGAAATAGATGGCCAAATAAAGTATGGACGCAATAAGATTGAGCTACTGAAATTTTAAACCCTCTTAATTTATAATTTCCTCACGAAATCCCCGAAATAAAACCCTCAAGACCATTTTCAACAAACATGAATATAGAGCAGATATACACCGGATGCCTGGCACAAGGAGCTTATTACATAGAAAGTAATGGCGAAGTAGCTATCATAGATCCACTCAGAGAAACCGAGCACTATATAGCCAGAGCGAAGCACGATGGAGCAGAGATTAAGTATATTTTCGAAACACACTTTCACGCAGATTTTGTGAGTGGACACATCACGCTTGCAGCCAGAACTGGGGCTACTATAGTATACGGACCTACCGCTAAAACGAGATACAAATCCCATATAGCTAAAGATGGTGAGCAATTTCAAGTAGGAGCTATTACTATAACCGCCCTGCACACACCCGGTCATACGATGGAGAGCACTACTTACTTATTAAAAGACAAAGACGGGAAGGACCACTGCATCTTTTCTGGAGACACTCTTTTTTTAGGAGATGTAGGCAGGCCAGACCTCGCTCAGAAGGCAGCTACTATGACTCAAGAAGATCTTGCAGGAATATTATTTGATAGCCTCAGAAATAAAATAATGCCCCTAGCAGATGATGTAATTGTATATCCGGCGCACGGTGCTGGTAGTGCTTGCGGCAAGAATATGATGAAGGAAACCGTAGATATCCTCGGAAATCAAAAGCGAGTAAACTATGCATTGCGTGCTAACATGACCCGCGAAGAATTCATACACGAACTAACAGAGGGACTAGGTGCTCCACCGGCCTATTTCCCTCTAAATGTTGCAATGAATAAGGATGGTTACGAACATATAGACCAAGTGATAACCAAAGGAAGCAAAGCACTTGCTCCAGCAGTGTTTGAAACTGCTGCAAACGAAACAGGGGCCATAATCATAGACACACGTCACCAAACAGATTTTGTAAAAGGATTTATACCCCAGAGTATTTTTATCGGAATAGACGGCGGATTCGCTCCATGGGTAGGTGCACTTATCAAAGACACCAAACAGCCAATATTACTCGTAGCGGAGGAAAGTAGAGTAGAGGAAGTAATCACACGACTAGGCCGTGTAGGTTTTGACAATACCGTAGGCTACTTAGCCGGAGGTTTTGATGCTTGGAAAGAAGACAACAGAGAAATTGATACCATTCTATCCATACCCGCAGCTCAGTTTGAGCAAGAAGCAACCGAAAATCAACATTCAATTTTTGACGTACGCAAAAAAGGCGAGTGGGAAACGCAGCACCTAGCCGCAGCAAGCCACGTATGCCTTAGTGGAATAACCGAACAGTTAGCAGCATTTCCTAAAAAGAAGAATTTCTATGTGCACTGTGCAGGCGGATACCGCTCTGTGATAGCATCCAGTATATTGAAAATGAGAGGCTACCACAATGTGATAGACGTCGCTGGCGGTTTTGATGCAATAAAGAAGACTAATTTGCCAATGCAAAACGTTATTGAAGCTTAACATGAAGATAAATAGACTTGTACAATTTGGCCGCATACTATTAAGTTTCCTTTTCGTATTTGGGGCAGTAAGTAAGCTCGTCTCTATGCCTTTTTTTGATGGAATGGTAGCAGAGTTACTGCTAGGAAAAAACTACTTTGACAACCCTAGCGGAATGACATGGGTACAATGGCTCACCCGTGTACTTGTAGCCATAGAGTTGGTTCTTGGCCTCGCCTTATTGCAAGGCAAATGGTTTATAAAGATAGTACTTCCTGCCACTATGGGGATGCTCATACTGTTTACCATACACTTATTTTATGAAGGGTTTAGCCAGGTCAATGGATTCACAGAGGGCAACTGTGGTTGTTTCGGAGATGTATTGCCTATGACTAACCTAGAGTCTATCATTAAAAATGCACTAGGAATGCTCGCAGGCATTTTTGTATGGATTAAGTATAAGAAAGAAGATCTTTTTGCGGGTTGGGTAGCTCCTTCCATTCTTGGTCTTATTACCTTGTTTACGTTAAGCTTTGGAATAAAAAGCTATGAAGCCGTAACACCAGCAGTAGTAAGCGACTTGACATTTGTGACACCACCTGTAAAATTACCTGCGGCAGATACAACTAACATTATACCAGAAAGTGAATTGCCTGAGTTAGAAAAGAAAGCTGTTAAGAAACAAACTCCGCCGCCTACTCCAGTAGCAGAACCTAAAAAAACAGCTACAACAGATGAAGTCTCTGACGATTTACCTCAAGAAGTAACATCTGTAATACAACAAACTCCTGGAGACAAAACACTGCAATTGCTCTATACCTATGCTCCGGCTATAGCCTCACAAAATTTGGCTTATAGCTCCAAGTTAGTTTGCTTGTTTAGTATGACCTGTAGCCATTGCCAAGAAGTATATCGTGATTTGTCTGCAATGAAGGCAAGTGGCAAATTACCCAATCTGTATCTTATAAATTATGGTACAGCATACGAGCAAAACTACTTCTTCACGCAAGCAGGAGATGCAAACGATCCACATACACGTATAGAAGAATTCTCCAATTTTAAGCGGATGCTTGAGGGTAAAACCTATCCCAGAATACTCTATATAAAAGACGGCAAAATTCTACAAGAATGGGACGTAGATACTTATGAAAAAGTTGGTTTCATGAAATACTTTGGGATCGAAAAACTAGAAGAGAAAAAAGAAGTTGGCGGACTGCAATTGGAATTACAAGACGGAGCTAGTCCGTGGTAAGTTTGTGGACCAACACAAATCACCAACAACTAAAGCATGAAACATCTTTTCGTTTTTTTTCAACTCCTCTTCCTACTATTCTTTTTTTACTTTGGTAAAGTGCTACAATTTGATTGGTTTACAACCCTACAATTGGCAAGCATAGTATTAGGATTGTGGGCTATACGCAGTATAGGAGAAAACAACTGGAGCGTATATCCTATACCCAACAAGGACAGTACGATAACCAGCACTGGCCCTTTTGGCTATATACGGCACCCTATGTACACGGCACTATTGCTCTTTATGGCAGGAATAGCACTACGCTCCTACGGATGGATTATTTGGATGGTATATGGATTATTGCTTATACTTCTCGTCCTAAAAATAGTATATGAAGAGAAACAACTACTAGCCAAACACGCAGAGTACGCAGACTTTAAGAAAACGACCAAAAAGCGATTGATTCCATATATCTGGTAGAACGGGGCACAGCCTTTGTACTTCTAGTACGCCTGATTATTCCCCTTCCAAGCCCTTTGTCAGTAATTCATCAAAAAAGCAATCTTAATGAAGCAGCTAATTACTACTCAAGTTCTTGCTGCCACGCCCAGGCGTGCTTCATCATATCCGCTATACCATACTGTGCAGACCATCCCAGCAGATCATTTACTTTGGTAGTGTCTGCATAGATTTGCTCTATATCTCCACCTCTTCGTGGCCCAATGCTGTAATTTAGTGTTACGTCGTTTACCTCTTCAAAGGTATTTATCACTTCCAGTACAGAATTCCCTTTGCCCGTACCTACATTGAACACATCTACTTTAAGATCCATTTCCTCACAATATGACAAAGCCTTAACATGAGCTTTTGCTAGGTCAACTACATGTATATAGTCCCGAATGCACGTACCGTCTTCTGTACCGTAATCATCCCCAAATACAGTAAGTTCGTTACGTATGCCAGCGGCTGTTTGTGTTACAAAAGGGATTAGATTATTGGGTATTCCGAGCGGCAATTCGCCAATTTTGGCACTGGGATGTGCTCCAACAGGATTAAAATACCGAAGCAGTATCGATTTAAAATTTTTGTGCTTTGCGAAATCATTAATAATAGCTTCTCCCAATATTTTGGTCGTACCATATGGGCTTTCAGCCTGCTGTATGATTGTTTTTTCAGTCACTGGCAGATCAGTAGCAGCACCGTACACCGTACAACTAGACGAGAATACTAAATTAGATACTTTGAATTTTTCCATGGTACTCAGTATAGAAATAAGCCCCGATATATTATTCTGATAATATAGAATGGGATTCTCTACAGACTCCCCTACTGCTTTGTGCGCTGCAAAGTGAATGACACCATCAAAAGCGTGTTTGGCAAAAAGACTTTCCAGGACTTCTGAGTCATTTACATCTCCTATGCATAGTTCAAAGGACTGTCCCGATATTTCTTCTATTCGATTTTTGACAGACTGTTTTGAGTTATTGAGGTTATCAATCACTACAACCTCATAGTTTGCTGCTTGCAGCTCTACTACGGTATGACTACCTATATAGCCCAATCCTCCAGTTACTAGTATCTTTTTCATTAATCCGTCACAAAAGTACACACAACGATAGATTTGATAGGTAATTAAGGTTAGAAAATTAGATTAGCCAACGTGCCACTCCATACAATCTAGCAGGGCAATAAATCAACTAAGAGACAGAGAAGACTATTTATGTAGCACCATTTTGTAATGCTTTATTCCTGCTTCTTCAAACATTTCTCCTTGTTTCTCAAAACCATACTTGGAATAAAAATCTACCACTTGAATCTGTGCGTGCAGATAAACCGTGGCCTCCTTTTGAACCGATGATAAACAATACAGCAACAAATTTTCTCCAATGTCCATACCGCGGTAGTCTCTTAGCACAGCAAAGCGCTCTAACTTTATTCCTTTTTCTGCCTTTCTAAACCTACAAGTACCCACTACCACATCGCCAATAAGCGCTGCTAAATGATTACTAGACAAATCGTATTGGTCATATTCCTCTTCCTGATTAACCTCTTGTTCTTTTACAAAAACTTCTCTTCTTACCTCAAAAATAGCCTTGCGAAGTGCGTCTGTATTTGCCGGTTGTATACTTATGCTTTTACCCATTAAAAATACAAAGGTAGGTATTAAAAAAAATGTACTTTTGCCATCAATACAAAAACAAAAAACCGAAAGAATTAGAATTTAGAGCTGGTATCTAAATTATAATTGAAGCAGACAACACAAAAGCAGAATGAGTTGGTTTAAGCGAGTAAAAGAAGGTATACTTACCAAAACACAAGATAAAAAACCTACCCCAGACGGACTGTGGTACAAGTGCAAGGAGTGCAAAGAGCCTACAAGTACAAAGGAGTTTGAGCTAAATATGTGGGTCTGTCCCAAGTGCAGTTATCACAGTAGAATTGGGTCTCGCGAGTATTTCGAAATCCTTTTTGACGAGGGAAAATTTAAAGAACTAAATGAGCACATCAGTTCAGGTGATCCACTAAAGTTTGAAGATACCAAACCCTACCCTCAGCGTGTAGACGCATCCCAGAAGAAAAGCGGCCTAACCGACGCTGTACGAACAGCTACTGGAAAAATAAATGGCTTAAAAGTAAGTATGGCAGTTATGGATTTTGCTTTCATAGGAGGAAGTATGGGGAGCGTAGTTGGCGAAAAAATAGCTAGAGCTATTGATGCTGCATTAGAGAACAAAACACCAATGATTATCATCTCTAAAAGTGGCGGTGCTCGTATGATGGAAGCTGCATTTTCCCTCATGCAAATGGCAAAAACAAGTGCTAAATTAGCCTTGTTAGCTGAAGCAAAGCTACCCTATATTTCTGTGCTCACAGACCCTACCACAGGTGGTATTACAGCATCTTTTGCCATGTTAGGTGACATCAATATTGCAGAGCCAAAGGCACTCATTGGATTTGCAGGACCCCGAGTAATTAAGGAGACCATTGGCAAAGACTTACCTGAAGGGTTTCAGCGTTCAGAATTTTTGCAAGAAAAAGGTTTTGTAGATTTCATAGTACACCGAAAAGATTTAAAACAGAAGATACATGAAGTTCTTCACATCATTGGCGTCCATAAAAGAGCGGCAAAGACAGCATCTTAATTAAACAGAACAATCAATAACTTAGAACATAATGAACTTTCCAGAAAATTTAAAATACACCAAAGACCACGAGTGGATATCTGTAAGCGGTGATATTGCAACCGTAGGTGTTACCGATTTTGCACAAGGTGAACTTGGCGATATCGTATTTGTAGAAATCGAAACTGAAGGAGAATCTTTGGATAAAGATGAAGTATTTGGAACTATAGAAGCTGTTAAAACTGTTTCTGACCTTTTTATGCCTGTAAGCGGTGAGATATCCGAAGTAAACGAAGGACTGGAAGATGCTCCAGAAAGTGTGAATGAATCACCTTACGAAAACGGTTGGATGGTAAAAATAAAACTATCAAATGCCGCGGAGGTAGATGACCTTATGGACGCTACTGCTTACAAAGAACTTATCGGCCAATAACACTCTTTGATTGAAGGTGCATTTAACCAAAGCACACATTCCTGCTATTGGGTGGACATTACTTATAGCCTCATCCTGTCTGCTACCGGCTTCAGTGTTCCAGGACTTTAACTTCACTCTTTTTGAGTTGGATAAACTCATACACCTCATACTCTATTTTACTTTTGTCATTCTATGGGCCATCAGTGCAGGAGAAATATTTACCCATAAAAAAAAAATAAAACTGGCCGCTGTAAGTATAGGTTATGGAATACTTATAGAAATACTTCAAAGCGTAATGTCACTGGGAAGATCGTATGATTTTGATGACATTATAGCCAATATAGCAGGATGTATACTCGGTGTATGCTGCATTTCATTTATGCAGCGAAAAATGCCGTTGTTAAAAAATCGTTTACCTTTTCTACGGCATCTGTATTGAAGGATAAATATTTAGTTTAAATTTGAATTAAGAAAAAAGATGGAAGTAAAAAAGTATGATAAACCAGAAGTAAAGAACAAGCGTCTTGACTTCTTCTTACTTGGACTCTCAATATCTCTTGGTGTTACTCTCTTCGGTTTCACGTATACTATATACGATGCAAAAGTAGAAGAACTTGAAAACATCATTATAGAAGAGGACCTTGTTGTAATGGAAAACACCGTACAAGAGAAAAAACCACCTCCGCCACCACCTCCACCAGAGATAGAAGTGGTAGAAGATGACGAAGAAATAGAGGAAGATCAGCCTGAGATAGAAGAAAATGAAATCGATCAGGATACTGAGATAGAAGACTATGAGCAGGAAGAGGAAGAACCAGAGGAGACCAATGAGGTTTTTGAAATTTTTGATGTATCTGAAAAAGCAAGTTTTCGTGGAGGCGACGAAGGACTACAACGGTTCATTGCAGAAAACATAACTTATCCCCCAATGGCACTAGAGAACGATATGCAGGGCACGGTGAATGTAATGTTCGTAGTAGACAAAAACGGTAGAGTAAAGGATATTGCAATTCTTGGCAGCACAAAAGGATTTGGCCTCGAAAAAGAAGCTATGCGTGTCATAAAGCTAACATCAGGGCAGTGGTCTCCTGCTAAGCAACGTGACAAAGCAGTAAATATGCGATTTAGAATCCCGGTGAAATTCCAAATATTCTAACTGCACTAACACAAAAAAAAGGTCCTGAAATTTCAGGACCTTTTTTTTGTGTTTTTTTTTAAATGCCTTACTCATCCAATAATGCTGTAGGCAATTGCTTTTGAGTCTTTGCTCCAAGTTTCTTTAATTTTTCTGTTCTCCGAACTAAATTTCCCGAGCCAGTAGTAAGTTGACCCAACGCCTTATCATAGTCTTGTTGTGTTGCTTCTATGCGTTTACCTATTGTTTGTAGCGTATCTACAAATCCTACAAACTTGTCATACAACGCTCCACCCTGCCGGGCTATTTCTAGTGCATTTTTGTTTTGCAGGTCTTGTTTCCATATGAATGAAACCGTCTTTAGTGTGGCCAGCAGTGTATGGTTAGATACGAGCACAATGTTTTTATTCAATGCGTACTCAAAGAGCTCCGTATCCTCCGTCATAGCTAACCCGAGTGCCGCATCCATTGGCAGGTACATCAAAACATAGTCAGGTGAGTTTACTCCAAGCAGTTCTGCATAATTGGTATTGCTCAAGCTTATAACGTGGTCTTTTACAGCTTTTACATGTCTCGCGGCATGCAACGTACCCTCTTTATCGTTCTCCGCATTAAAATAGAGTTCAAATGCAACAAGACTCACCTTACTATCTACTATAATATTCTTATCATCAGGGAGATATACAATATAATCTGGCCTGAAATTATCGCTGTTTTCATTCTTTAGGTTTACCTGCTTACGGTAGTGTATTTCCTTCTCTAATCCTGCAGCTTGTAGGATTCGCTCAAGTCTGTGCTCACCCCAATCACCTTGAAGTTTCTTATCACCTTTTAATGCATTTGTCAAGTTTTTGGCCTCTTCGCCAATGTTCATATTGAGTTCTTTCAAACTTTTTAGTTGCTCCTTCAGCGACTCACTATCCTTGGCTGTGGCAATATGCGTATCCTCTACCCGCTTCTCAAAACGAGCGATTCGCTCTTTGAAGGGTGTAAGCATATTTTTTAGCTTCTCCTCATGACTGGCTTGCAACTGCTCGCTACTTTGCTGCACTACCTTATGTGCTATATTCTCGAATGTCAGGGTCAATTGCTCATTTAGCTTATTAAGCTCTTGCTTTTGCCCCTCTAGCATATTACGCGTGTGATGTAGTTCTGCTTTCGTAGCTTGATAGTCGTTACTCAGATGCTCTCGTTTCTGTTGCTCGTCTTTTATCTGATCTTCTTTGCTTGCTAATCGCTCTGTCCACACTACCTCCCTTTTTGTGTAATACGGCAATACTATTAGGTAAAAAAAAACAACCGCTGACACGATACCTAATGAAAATACAACAAGGGATACTATGATTTCTGACATATATTTTATTAATGATTGATACTATTAGTAGTAACGTTTCTGGCTCAATATACAGTATACTTACCGAATATCAATCCACCTTGAGAAGCTATTGCTAGTGATTGTGAATAAAAAAAATCGGAACACCCCTTTCAAGGCACCATACTAAATTGCTTAGCGTATCTTTACGTTAAGCACTTTCTTCCCCTCTATGTATCCCTCGAGCAAGTCTCCTCCCGCTACTGGACCTACACCAGCTGGTGTTCCACTAAAAATAAGATCCCCTATTTTTAAGGTGAAATACTGTGAGCAATGTTCAATAATACGGGGTATGTCATACAGCATCATATGTGTATTCCCCTGTTGTACAACCGCTCCATTTTTATGCAATTCAAAACTTAAATTGTTCAAATCATATTCCGAAACAGGCAAGAACTCTCCCAATACAGCGCTTTGATCAAAGCCCTTAGCCTTTTCCCAAGGAAGGCCTTTACGCTTTAGCTCCATTTGCACATCCCGAGCTGTAAAGTCTATGCCAAGCGTAAAATCCTTAAAATATTTCGGAGCAAATTTTTGTTCAATATTTTTTCCGAGCTTATGAATACGTACTACTATCTCTGCCTCATAATGCACATCATTCGTCCAATCTGGGATATAAAATGCGTCTCGCTGGCGAAATACAGCCGAGTCTGGTTTCATAAAGATAACGGGCTCAGTAGGTACTTCATTGCCAAGTTCTCTGGCATGATCTACATAATTTCTACCTATACAGATGATTTTCATTCAAATACAATTTCTTTTGCAAAGTTAAAAGAATGCTAGAATCAACCGAACTACTATATGCCTATTCACAAGGCTACTTTCCCATGGCCGTACCAGAGGACAATAATGATATATTTTGGTTCAAACCAGATAGGAGAGGGATAATCCCTTTGGACAAATTTCACGTGTCTAAGAACCTACGAAGACTCTTTAATAAGCACTACTTTGATCTGCGCATAAATGGAGATTTTGAAGGCACAATGCGTGCTTGTACCGAGCGAGAAGACACATGGATAAGCGAAGACATCATTAAATCATACTGCAAACTACACGAGATGGGATATGGTTTCAGTTTCGAAACGTGGCGTAATGGCAAACTTGTAGGTGGCTTGTACGGAGTGGTTATCGGCAAGGCATTTTTTGGCGAAAGTATGTTTCACCGTGAAACAGATGCCAGCAAGATTGCCCTAATATTTCTTGTACAATTCTTAAAAGAAAACGATTTTCAGCTCTTAGATACTCAATATATTAACGATCACCTCTTACAGTTTGGGGCAAAAGAAATTCCCAATGAAGAGTACGAAGCTCTGCTAGCAAAGGCGTTGGAAAGTTAAGTCAATAGCTGCTTTATAGTTGCAATTTTTTTCTCCGTTTCCTCCCACTCACTGGCAGGATTTGAATCTTTGGTTATCCCTGCACCGGCAAAGAGTTCTACCTTATTTCCATAAAAACGCATGCACCGAAGGTTCACAAAGAAAGTAGCACTTTTTTCTCTAAGCACCCCCGTTACTCCTGAATAGAAGCTTCTATTCATCGTCTCAAACTCTTGAATGAATGCAAAACTTTTATCTCTCGGCAAGCCACAAACTGCACTCGTAGGCTGCAGGTGTTTGAGCAAATCTAACGCTTGCTCTTGCGTACCTGTAGCTGTATAACTTGTTTTGAGATGCTTTATGGTATTAAATTTAGCCTCATCCGTATCCGATTTTGTAAAACCAATCAAACCAACAGCAGCTAATTTCTCTTCTATAAAATCGCATACCATAGCCTGCTCTTCCTCTTCTTTCTCTGTAAAATTATCGTCCAATGACTTGGTCCCGGCTAAGGCTACGGTGTATACTATGCCATCCTCATAGTGCAAGAGTAACTCAGGAGATGCTCCTACCCATTGCTCTGGACCAATATTGATATAATATCCATAGCTATCTGGATATTTTTTTACCGCGTTTTGAAACGCTGTTTGTGCACTAAAGTTGCCTTCTAAAATCTCATTACGGGCAAGGACCACTTTATCTAAACCACCTTCTTCCATCGTAGCACATGCCATATACACACTTGTCTCATACTCTATCTGAGAAAGCGAATCGTTGGGAGACAAATCAAACTCCTTTACCTGATTTTTTACAGGTTTTTTACCAAAGAAAAAAGCTTGTTTACTCCTATCAAACGGATAGAATACCATACCCTCTCGTTTCATCCAATAGTCATCTATATTTTCGAATGCTTCCATACAGTCTGCATCATACTTTTCTATTTTTTTCTCGCCAGGGAGATATACCAAAGCTCCTAAATTTTCTATATCCATTACTTTCTATCTACTACTGCCAGCGTCATTCTGCATACATTGATCAAGATCTCATCATCATTTCGTGTTTCTACTTCCCACACCTGCGTACTTCTACCCAAGTGTATAGGCCTAGCAGTGGCGTATACAAATCCGTCTCGTGCACTCTTCAGATGGTTGGTATTAAGGGATAAACCCAAACAAGCCTTGCCTTCTCCGTTGACCACTAAATTACCCGCAAGACTAGCTACGTTCTCTGCCAAGGCAGCTATAGCTCCACCGTGAAGCATACCGAGCGGCTGGTGCACCTTGCTATTGACGGGCATGCGCATGGTTACAAAATCTTCGCCAAAGGCGGTTACCACCATATCCAAATGTTCGGACATAGTATTCTTCCCAAGTTCATTTAATTGGGATATGTTTATAGCTTTGTAGGGTATCAAAATGAGTATTGCTTTATTCTAGAACTAACGTGAGTACAAAGAAAACTATTTATATCATTAGGCACGGTGAAACGGAGTACAATAAACGCGGAATCATACAAGGGAGCGGCATAGATAGCGACCTCAATGAAAATGGGAAGAGACAAGCAGAGCAGTTTTATCAAGCATATCATCACATTCGTTTCGACCAAATCTATACCAGTGAACTGAAACGCACGCAGCAAAGCGTAGCTAATTTCATAGAAAATGGTCAGGACATTAAAATAATTCCAGAATTCAATGAGATTAACTGGGGGATATTTGAAGGACTAAAAGGTACACCCGACAGCCAGAAAACATATAAAGCTATGACGGAGGACTGGAAATCTGGCCTACTGGACCGATGTGTAGAAAACGGAGAAACACCGAATCAACTGCAACGCAGACAAAAGAGAGGCCTAGAAAAAATAATGGCAAACACAGATGAAGAAGTTATACTCGTCTGCATGCACGGAAGAGCAATGCGAAGCTTTTTATGCCTACTCACAAACACTCCGTTATACCGTATGGATGAGTTCAAGCACAATAACCTTTGCCTCTATCTACTGCAACACACAGGAAACACATTTTCCATAGAAGAGCATAATTGTAGCCAACATCTTTGGATATAACAAAAAGTGAAAATTTTGCGATACTCTTAGGCTACCTCTTGAAGACTGCCCCCCGTAGACGGAATCATTTTATGACTATCTGGATGTAACAAAACAGCGTATGTATTGGCTAAATATGCTGCTTGCATAGCAGCCTCTCGATCTTGTCGCGTATTGAACCAAGCACTTTTGGCTATAAGATCATCCCAACATGTACGTACCTCAAATCCATATTGACCCCCTATACTTTTACTCCGTGAGAAATTTGTTTGAAAACGCATATGCATACGTAAAATATCTACAAATTTCTCGCACTCTAAAAAGGTAGTAAAGGTGTTGCTTGAGAGCAATAACAATTCATTCTCGTCTTGCATCTTGAGGACGAACTGCGCTTTACTCTCTTGAATGTAAAAACCGGGTCTATTCATGGTGATATTTTTGTGCATATAACAATACGATTGATCTACAGGTTGTTTTTAGATATAATAATTATCAATCAATTGATAATATAATTATCTATGTGCCTTAAACTAAAGTTAGTCCATAGTTTTGTAAAACCAAATACGTCCTACTTTTTTACGAAAACCAAATCCTTTGTGAACATCTTGAAAAGTCAGTATACTCCACTCACTACCTTTGCCCTTTGCAGATATATACTAAACCGAACGTGACACAAAAATCAACCCTATACCTCCTTTTTTTCATGGGAGCCCTATTCTTGTTTGCTACCTGCAAACAAACCACGCATTCAGTCACAGAAAAAGAGACTGAAATACAAGCAGATGCCACTGAAATGGAAGAGAAGGAACGCCCGAATGATTCCAAAATAACTGTGCCGTCTTCGGGACAGAAAGCTCCTGCCTCAGCATATGTTTTTAAGCGAAATAATAACCCCTATGACCAATCCTATTTTAGAAACCCATTTGATAGTACTCTTTACGTATCGGGTACGTTTTGTGAATTAAGAGGGAATCACTTTCATGCAGGGCTGGACATACGCACTGGCGGCCGACAAGGCTGGAAAGTGCTTGCCGCTGCCAGCGGTTACGTAGAGCGTATCAAAGTAAGTACTGGAGGATATGGTAGAGTTGTATACATACGCCATCCCAATGGATTTACTACTGTATATGGACACCTACAAAAATTTAACGGAGCACTAGCCAACTATGTGAAAGACGCACAATACACGCAACGCACATTTGAAATAGAGCTCTTCCCTAAACCTGGTCAACTGAGAGTGACCAAGGGTCAGAATTTTGCAATGAGTGGCAACACCGGCGGCAGTGGTGGACCACATTTACACTTTGAGATACGCAATCCCAGAGGGCAAAGTACCAATCCACTTCTACATGGACTGAAGGTGAAGGACAACCTGAAACCCGAAATAAAACGTATTAGTGTGCATCGAAAAGATAAAGAAAGTCTCTACCAAACGGGAACATACCCGTACACTACATTTAGTAAATGGAGCGAATACGTACAAAATACAAAAACACTAAACCTACAACCTGGGGCTTATAGTTTTGGATTATTTACAGATGACTATTTCACCGATCGTAAAAATGTCTTGGGCATAAATTATTGCTGGCTTACGGCAAACGACCAACTTCTCTATACGTATCAGATTGAGAAATTCAATTTTGACCAAGGAAGATATATTTACACGCACACAGACCCTTACTTGAAATGGAAAGAAAAGAAAACATACTTCCGCCTTTTCAAAGAAAGCTACAATCCCCTGCCGTACTACCGCCAACGCCAAAAGGGTGAGATACGCATACAACACGGCGACAGTGTGCGAATGAAACTATACATACAAGACTACGTAGGACTTACAGACTCCGCTACCTGGACGGTGGTAGGAGACACAGCAGGCAAGCAACTCCGTGTTGCTTTACCCACCTACGAAGAAAAGCACCGTGTAACAGGCAACACTTCTTTTACCTTTTATGAGTGGGCCATTTCTGTTCCCAAAAAAGCGGTATACCATCCCTTTGATTTTACATTGGGTATAGGCAAAGCTAGACCAAACGCCCTTAGCAAAACACTGCAAATGCACTACAACTACACGCCGTTGCATACGTACATCAATGTAGACTACACCGTACCAGCCAAATGGCTAAGTTATGGCGAAAAGCTCTGTGCAATCAGTTTTAATGGCCAACGCACCTACTACGAGGGAGGCACATTGAACGGCAACAAGCTCCGTTTCAAAACTCGCTCATTGGGGGAATACGCTATCTCTTTTGACGATGAATCGCCCAAGATTACCGTGAAGAAATTTGGCAGAAAATTCAAATTTAGGGTAACCGAGAATCTGAGCGGCATAGACCAAATCACCTGCTCGATAGACGATAAGTGGATACTGGCAGAGTACGAACCAAAGACCAACTCGGTCTGGGGTGAGATTCCGTCATGGATAAAAGGGGGAGAGTATGAATTCAAACTAATTGTGAGTGATCATAAGAAAAACCGTAGCGAATACAAACGCTCCATACTTCTGAAGTAGTATCCCTAAAAAATGCGAACTTTCGTCTAACACATACCATCAATGGTTCTCTTTTAAACTAGTAAGTTAGTCTCTCTACCCTCACTATAGATTAAACCATTGCATTCAGCTTATTCAAAATTAATATTTCCACTTACTCCAAACCTAATTTCTTTTTCCGTTGTTTTGTATCCATGTCAGTACCACAAATAGGAGAAAAAGCACCTGCTTTTAGCGGAGTAAATCAAACAGGAAAAACAGTATCACTAGCCGATTTTGCAGGCAAGAAACTGATCCTTTATTTTTACCCAAAGGACGACACACCTGGATGCACGGCTCAGGCATGCAACCTTACCGAAAACCATAAAGTACTCCAAAAACAGGGGTATGAAGTGTTAGGGGTAAGTCCGGATACAGAAAAGAAGCATCTCAAATTTATAGATAAGTACAATCTCACATTTGACCTTTTGGCAGATACTGAAAAAGAAACCATACAAGCCTATGGAGTATGGGTAGAAAAAAGCATGTATGGCCGCCAGTATATGGGCGTTGCACGTACAACATTCATTATAGATGAAAAAGGCCTTATTGCAGATGTTATAGATAAAGTTAAGACCAAAGAACATACTGCTCAGATATTAACGTAAGCATTGATCTGTGCAGCGCTAATTATCCAAAAGGCCACCCCGCATTGCGAAATGGCCCTTTCCCTTAACTAAAAAAAAATGAAACGCAATTGTTTACAGTATTTGTAACGTGCGACGGCGCGCAACCTTACTCTTTACTTATCCATATTTAAATTCATTTGACGAAAGGGAAAAAAATTCACTAAAATGGAAAATCTTCTTCTTGCTTTTTCCCTTCTCTAGTTAGAAGTAAAAATTCGTTGGCTATTATTTCTGTAATGTATCTTTTATTGCCATCCTTATCGTCCCAGCTTCTGGTTGTAAGTTTCCCTTCTACCATTACTTCTTTGCCTTTTGTTAGGAGATCACCCATCAACTCTGCAGTCTTACCCCAAGCAACGATATTGTGCCATTGAGTATCTTCTACGCGTTCCCCTTTCTTGTTTACATAGCTCTCATTAGTAGCCATGGTAAACTTAGCTACGCTGCTACCACCGTCAAGTTGTTTTACTTCTGGGTTCATCCCTAAATTTCCGATTAGTTGTACTTTGTTTCTTAATGTGTTCATACTAGTTTACGTTTGTTAAAATGTGTTTGTTAAAAAAAAATGTCTCTTGTGCCAGCAAAAACCAGCGATTATTATTTTGTGTTAGTTACGTTGTTTGTCCGAACCATATGTCTCTTTCAAAACAACACTACAAATAGAATGCAGCCGCCAAGCACCAAGCGAAAATTAAGCATTTACTTACGCTTACAAGCAATTGTAAACGTTTACAAACGAATAATGTAATTGTAAATCAGTTGATTACAAAATAAAAAACTGTTGTTCCATTATGTGACAACTTGCTAGTTTTTATACTGTTTATTCTGAATTTGCCGATTTATTAGGCCATAACGTTCTCGACTAAAATCACTTTGACCACCGAATCAGTATCTCGGAATAGCTTTCCGTACTTTTATTTTACCTTAATAAAGTCGCTTACCTCTTTCATAAATAAGGGGTTCGGCTTTTTATCGCCTTTCACTTTCAGTCCATCCAAGGTGAGACGGCTGACATCGTCAAAAACAAATGCAGGTCTGTAGTCATTCTTCCGAATTTTAACCTTCACATTCTTCAGGTAAAGACCCTCAACATGACGTATATAAAACCCCCAAGCGGGCAATTCTCCAAACATAGAAAACTCAGGATATGCAGCGGGCATCTCAGGCACGTCTACTATCCTGTGGGTTGGCATATTTGCATAAGCGGCATTGCCTCTGCCAGGGTATACAATGGTAATATCTTGTAGGACGACATTCTGCACTGGAAAGCCAGGTATACCCGTAATAGAAGAGGGAAATACATTGTGAAAATAAGGCAAGGCAGGCCCCCTCATTTCATAAGCATAATCGGGTCGTTTGAAAGGAACGCTTACTTTTATTCTTCGCAGTGTAATATTTCTCAAGGTTCCAGGTAATTTGGCTCCTCTAATCTGGCCTATTCTAAGAAATATAGCATTGCCTGTGTTATGGGCTACGACATCTTCAACCAGTATGTTTTCGAGCACACCGCCTTGCATTGCTTCTATGGCTATTGCAGATCTGTAGGTATCATATACCTTGATATTGCGCACTACAACATTGCGAATATGACTCACTGTGGATGTGCCAAATTTGATGGCACTGGCACTTGACCGTACCCTACAATCTGCAATGTAAATGCTATCGCAAAAGTAGGCGCGCGTCCAATCTTCTGACTTGATACAAATACCATCATCTGCTGCATTAATAGCACAGTGCGTAATCCGTACATTTTTGGAATCTACTATATCAATGCCGTCATTGTTCCAATACGTATCACTGTCTACCTTTATCCCCTGTATTTTTACATGGCTACATTGTTCATAGGTCTGTACCCAACACGCAGAATTCTTGAGTGTAACACCCGATACGCTTATGTTATTACACTTATAGCTATACACTAGTTGGGGTCTTATATTCCATTTAGGTCTTTTTTCTACCGCATTATAGTAGGCGCTATCAATTTCCCCTGCATAAAATAAGCTATCTATTTTGAGTGCTAAGCGTGCTCCCCTCCCGTCTATGGTCCCAGAACCCGTGATAGCAATATTACATACTTCATTTGCCTGAATAAGTGCTTTCCATTTGGCTACTCTACGGTAGTTTAGCGGAGATAAGCTGCCAAGAATGATTGCATTTTTTTTTAGGTGTAAATTAACATTTGATTTTAAAAAAATAGTACCACTAACAAATCTCCCTTTTGGAATTATTACCCGGCCGCCACCATGATTTGCGGCATCGTCTATGGCTGCCTGTATAGCGAGTGTATTAAGCGTAGACCCATCGCCACGTGCCCCATAATCTAATACGGAATAGTCTTTGGCACATATAGCGCCACATAGAAAACCTAAGCATATAACTAATACTAATCTCAACCGTTGCATTTTGTGCTGGCAATATACTCGTGCCAACTGACAATATAAGTTCCAATCATTGATCATTTATCTAGCAGGACCATTTGGATAACTATCCCACAAGGTTGTAAGTTCGTAGCCAAGTGATTATAACCCGTCCTACATACTATGCCACTTTACCCTTATGTTTTATTGCTATTTGGTTTTGGAACGGGTGTTCTTCACCCACAGAAGAACACCAAAAGACAGCAAAACTGCCCCAAGCTCATGCCTTATTGGCAACCCAATTTTCGAGCTTGGATGATCTTCGGCAGGTCGTAACCATACACTACAAACAAACCAAGGATTCCACGCATGGAACGGTAGATTTAGTGTACAAAAACAATGGCGACACCATAAGTTACTCTCTTTCAGAAGGTATAACCCAAGGAGATATTTCCGATGCTCGCTCCGGGAACATTTGGGATAAAGTGAAGCTAACCTACTTGTCACCCTATGCCGTTTGGAACAGAAAAGAACTCAGTCAAATCTATATGCTAGCAAGACATAATCCTTCTATTTTTGGAGAAAATGATGCTGCTTTTTATGACTTAGCAAGATCAATCATGCGGAAGATTGCAATTACAGATGGAGCATTTAATAATTTTAGAGATAGCTTAGAAAAAGGATACATAAATACATTTAACCATATCACAGCGCAAGCTTTGATAACCGCATTATACGATGAGAAAATGGCCAACTACGTAGCTATGGTGCATGAACGACATCATATGCCGCAATTGGTTTCTGGTCTGTTTTCCAAAGAACAGCTAAGTGATACGCTTAATTTTCCGGTAGACAACTATGTAGACATTATCAATAACGAGCTTGGTCAAGAGCTTGGAAAGTTTTTGAAAGAAGAACTAAACATCACTAAGAAGACCAAGTGGACACCTCAGTTTACCGCTGACTTTTTGAATATAATACTCGACTACTATGCCGCGTCATTTCAACTAATCATTACCCCATACACTGCTCACAATCCTCTCATCATTCGCTTTTCCCAAAAAATAGAAATAATACAAGAAGGGAAGTCGTATATCCACGCAATACACTAAATTCAGTATATTATGCACATACTTCAACAGTCATATATCTGTACAAACATAAAAATATTAGTTGCTGTATTAAGCCTCTTTTGGATACAATCGTGTGATGAATTTACGAGTGGTACTCCGGTCATAGAAGCAAGTGAATACTATACGTCTGCTAAACCGTGTACACGCTGGTGGTGGTTTGCTACAGCAATAAAAAAAACCGATATAAAGCACCAGCTAGATTGGGCAAAAGAAAATAACTTTGGCGGAGTAGAAATCGCTTGGGTGTACCCTCTCTACCGCTACCAAAAAATGTATGCACGCGCTTATGGAAGGAGCTATCCTAAAGATAGTTCTGCACAAAAATGGCTCAGTAAGGAATGGACAGCTACAGCGGTATATGCCAAGCGGTACGCAGATACTATAGGCTTGTCTTGCGACTTTACCTTTGGTAGTGCGTGGCCGGTAGCGGGGCCCCAGATTAGCAAGAAAAATAGAACACAAATTTACGGAGACTCTAGTTTTCAGCAGCTACTCACCTTTTCGTGGGCGTGGCCAGACACGATGTATGTCATAGACCACCTTAATTCAGCTGCATTCGAAGAATTTGCAACACCCGTAGGCGATGCATTAAAGCCCGCTCTTGAGGGGTCTAAGTCCGCTTTATTTACGGACTCGTGGGAGATAAAGTTAAATGCTACCAATAAAATTTGGACGCAAGGGTTTGGAGGCACTTTCTATAAGCGTTTCGGTTACGATATAGTTCCCTTTATGAATAAGGGCATAGACTCATTTCCCCACGTACGCTACGACTATATGACGCATCTCGACAAATACGTGACCACTGGTTTTTACAAGCCGTATGTGGCCAAATGCAAGGAATTGGGCGCTTGGTCTAGGGTACAATGTTTGGCTGCTCCTACGGATGTTATGACTACCTATTCACTCGTAGACATACCCGAGACCGAGAGTATGCTTAATAATCCAAACTATTCGCGTATTGTAAGTTCTTCTGCCTGTTTGGCAAGTAAGCGACTGGTCTCTAGCGAAACGTTCACATGTATGTACGGATTTCCTAGCACCTACCTGCACCAAGAACAAACTGCTGATCTAAAAATGGTCGCAGATGCCATGTTTGCCCATGGTGTAAATCACCACGTTTATCACGGTATGCCCTACAACCCAAAAGGCTCTGACACCAATACTTTTTTTGCAACCACCTATTTTGGTCCTGGAGGTAATTTAACCCCAGAGCTACCTGAGTTCAATGCATACATGGAAAAAGTATCACGCTACATGCAAATAGGCCGTACTTACAGCGATGTAGCGGTATACATACCGCATGAAGATGGCATAATGAAAGGAGCCTATCCTCCTGAAAGACAACGCGTATGGGTATGGGGAGAATACGAACTTAGGTATATTGACCCACCGGCGGAACTTGAAGGCCACCACCCCTTGTGGATCAATAGGCATTTCTTGGAAAAAGCTACCTGGGACAATGGGAGACTGACCGTAGGAGACGCATCTTTTTCTACACTATATATAGACGTAGACTATATGGACATTCGGTCCTTGACCCGCATAGTACACTTGGCTCAACAGGGCTTGCCTGTGTGTATAAAGAATTCTCCCGAACAACCGGGCAAGGTGAAAAACAGTACATACGCAGCATTGTTATCTAAACTAATGCTTCTGCCTAGCGTTTCACAAACATTTGAAAAAACCACTAAAACCCTCCCGTTGCTGCAAGCAGATAGCTTGCCGCAATACTGGTGCAAAGTAGACAATGCTGGGAATGCGTATGTGTTTCTTGCCCAGTGGAAGGCCAAAAATTTGGTGTATCCTGTATACGCTGGCCAATCGTTTATGAAAACCAATAATCATCTGCAACTAACCATTAATTATAACGGGAAACAAAGTGAGGTAGATGTTCTTTTCAAACCGTACCAATCTGTATTGCTAAAAATATCACCGGATGGGAAAACAACTTTCTTAGACATTGAGTATACGCCAAAAAACCCTGAGGTAAAGCCCCGAGAAAAGCAACGCACCTACTTTTAGCCTATGAAGAAAAGTAATCAAAAAGAAAATAGACGAAACTTCATAAAAGATACGCTTTGGAAGGGTCTCCTACTATCCCTAGCTGGGTCTTTACCGAGACTATCCCTTGCCAGCGAGGATGAAGAATCCCTGCGTACAGATTTATACTATGCTGACGGAAAAACAATAGACTGGGATAAAGTTAAGGGCATGTTCACACTTGCGCCGCATCGGCGTCATTTCAATACTGCCAGTATAGGCCCATCGCCAAAAAAAGTACAAGACAAGACCATTGAGGCCATACGCTATATAAACAAGTATGGATTGGAAAATCACAAGCAAGTAGACCGGGTTAGAATACAACTGGGTCAGCTATTGAATACCGAACCAACACAACTGGCTATTACCCGCAATACGACGGAAGGGATGAATATTATCGCTCGTAGCATTGGCTTACAAAAAGGAGACGAAGTTATCATCACCAACCAAGAACACATCGGAGGATCAGCTGCCTGGCTCACCCTCAAAAATGAATTAGGCATAAAGGTAACCGTATTGGATATCGGTCAACAAGAAGAGCATACCTGCACGCTTCTTCAGCGCGCTATCACATCACATACCAAGGTTATTTCTGTGTCACATATCACGTGTACCACGGGAGCAATTTTGCCGGTAAAAGACATTATAACATTGTGTAAAAAACATACGATTATCTCTGTAATAGACGGTGCACAAGCTGTAGGTCAGATACCCGTGAACCTAAAAGACTTAGAGCCAGATTTCTATGTGTCTAGTGGTCATAAGTGGTTGTATGGTCCAAAAGGAACAGGCATTTTATACCTCAACAAAGATTTCTTAATAAATACGGGGCCATTATTCAGTGGAGCATATACAGACCGTACATTTGACCTTAAAACAGGACTCATAGAATATGTACAATCTGCTAGCAGATATGAATATGGCACCATCAATGCACCTATTGTTGCTGGCTTAGGAGCAGCACTAGATTTTGTCCAAATCATTGGTAAAGAACAGATTGCAGAACGGTGCAAACAACTTTCATCACAATTTTACAGAGGCATCAAAAACCATGCAAAAATAGTCGTCCTTACACCAGAGGACCAGGAGCGTAGAGCAGCTATGGTCACCTTTAGAATAACCGGCACACCCAGTTCTGAAGTATGTAGAAAGTTGATACAGGAAGAAGCGACCGTACTTAGGAATGTCCATGAAAACAACCTCAATGCTATTCGGGCATCTTTTGCTATTTTCACTAGCGAAGAAGAGGTGGATGAACTTGTGGTGAAAATCCGAACTCTTGCAGATGCCAATGATTAAGTCGTCCGCAAATGCTACAAACCATGCCAGAGTGCTCCCACACACTTAAAGCAACCCATGTATCATAGCATACTTAAACATGCCAATTGTTGTTTTACATCCTGTTTTTTTTATAATATTTTTACGGTGATTGTTTACCGTGTAAGGACTAATGAAAAGTACTGATGCTATTTCCTTAGTCGCATGTCCATCGCATATCATACCCAAAATAACCAACTCTTGTGGGCTCATTTCGTTGGGTACGTTTCCTGTACCATTTGTATCTCGTTGTACCAGCTCTTTTAAATAGGCGTGTGGCACATAGCATTCACCTAACAGCACATTGTGTATCGCTCGAAAAAGATTAACTAACGGTTCTTCTTTTAAAACATAGCCATCTCCACCAAGAGCCAAAACGCCATCGAGACTAAAGGCATCTTTCACAGAGGATAAAACAAGTACCTTTGTTTCTGGGTAGGTCTCTTTCATTTGTTTTAGCACCTGAAAACAGATGGTATCTGCAAGCCTGAGATCTACTAGCACTAAGTCTACTGTTTTCTTTGCCAAGAATTCCCAAAAGTCTTTGGTAGCCGAAAAGCACATTATAACTTCAACTTTGGAACTACCAAAGAGTACATCTTCCATACCACGAAGAAATACGGGGTGGTTATCTAAGATTACAACTTTTTTGGTTTGTGACACAATCATTTTATTTGATGTCTTTGTTGATAGTCTCTCACTGAAAACACCTTTCGAAAAACAACTACGTAGTAATAAAAAGATGCCACTTTGCCAGCGGCTAGTTGCCCCTAATTACTTTGTTGCTCTGGAGGGCTTATCTGTGTATGCTTCAGGAAAGAAAACAACCTAATACTCAGTAATAGCCATGCTTTTTCGTATATTTATACCTTATTTAATAGTTTAAATTTTATGCAACATAGCTATGGCAATATACGTACCTATCGCGATCATATTTTGTTGCTCATACGCTCAAAATAATTTCATATACTTCTTTATCCCTTTATTTAAGCGGATTTACGCACCGTTAATATTCTAAACCAGATTTAACTAGATGGCAGTCGCATCCCACATTTAGCCGATTTTTTCTTCAAATGAGAAGCATATATCCCGATTTAAGAGTCATCGGTTACCACTTGGTTTATACCTTATCTTTTTATCACTTTTTTTTATGTTCGAATGATTCTTACTAATAGTATCATGTGAACCTGAAAAAAGAGACCTCATAGCAAAAAATGGTCTTAGTTTTCTACGGCAAGAATTGATTATTCCCCTATTACACATACCACAAATCCAACTGTAGACATTATATCTCTTCCATAATTTTCATATTTTGAGGTATAAACCACCCCTGTGTCATGTAAATCGAATAACGCCTTATGTATCAAATATGTATCTTATATTTAGCTTAAATTAATTATTTTTGTAACATCTTTTGTTCATGTTAAAAAAAATATTTTTCACCAGTCTAATCGTAGTATCGACTCTACATTTATACGCTCAATCCGTTGATGCAGGAACCGACACCGTGATATGCTCTGGGCAAAGCACCCAATTAGGCGGTAACATTGTATCTTCGGGCACTCCGATAAGTATAAGTTGGACGTCTAATCCAACTGGTTTTACCTCATCTGATTCGACGCCTATCGTCTCACCAACGATAACTACCACCTACTTCTTGTCAGTGGTTTACCCGACGGGGATTTCAAAGGACACGGTAATTGTATTTGTACCGCAATTGATAGCCGATTTTGGCCAAAGTGCTGATACAGTGTGCTCTGGAACCAGCGTCTCTTTTTATGACTCTACACTAAATTTAAGCTCCTCTGCGACCTACGCCTGGGATTTTGGTACGCCCGGCAGCACTTCAACATTAAAAAATCCAAGTCATACGTTTAGCAATAGTACTCTGGGTTCTGCAGGAGTCGACCGTACGGTAACACTTACAGTAACAGACTCCGGGTGCACTTCTACCTACACGGACATTGTGCGTGTAAAGGGGCTACCTTCACCTGACCATTTTGATCTCTCTGCAATACTTAGTTCCTCACCATCCTACACGAATTGTGTTGGGGCGATGAATTACACATTAACCCTTGCCAACATTTCAACGACAGGTCCGAACAATAGTTCTTATTTCATTAATTGGGGCGATAGTAATGACACAACATTATCTGGGACTTCATTCGTTGCTAACAGCAGTATAAGCCATACCTATACAACACAAGGATACTTCTATTTGGATTATACCGTAACCGGCACCAACGGCTGTAAGGCTTCGACTACAGACACTATTTTTCATGGGAGCAATCCGGTTATTGGAATCAGTAGTCCAGGAAATACTTCGGGGTGTTCTCCGTACACGCTTTCATTTATGATGAACTACCGTGATACTTCTGGTATTCCCAATTTGCCGGGCACCAAGTATACGATTACTTCTAACTATCCGGGATTTACGGATTCAGTGTATTATCACCCAGTTGTAGGGATGCCCGACAGTATTTTTACCTTCACATTTATAGAAAATTCGTGTGGGTACAATGCGAGTACTACGCTGCCAAACGGATTTTACGTTGAGATTATCGCCTCAAACCAGTGTGCATCAGCTTACGCAAGTGCCTACCCTATACATATTAATACAGAAGTCGATGCAAGCTTTACCAACACGCCGAGCGATAAAATTTGTGAGGGGACGATTATGTCCTTTTTTGGTTCAGACTCCACCGGGGTCTCTATATCTGCTTCTCAACCAACTTCAGGATGTAATTCGCAACTGAAAAAATACTGGAAAATTTCGCCAATGACGGGCGTCAAAGTAATCTCAACGCATAGTATCAATTCATTCTTCTCGGCATTGGGTACCTTCCCTTATAATAGGGACTTGTTTTGGGGTAACAAAAACATAGACGTTCGTTTTGACTCTGCAGGAACATACACTATTAAATATTTTTTGAGCAACAACTGTGGATTAGACTCTTTTGAAAAAACCATCTGTGTTGCTCCTCAGCCCAATCCATCTTTTCAACTATCTGCAAGTTTTCTCTGTAATCCAGACAGCGTATCCCTGACCAACACATCTTCATCCGTTGCTTCCTGCGATAGTTCCTCTTATTTATGGGATATCTCCTTATTAGCGAATAACTGCTCTTCTTCCGTTCCCAATTGGACGTTCATAGACAGTACAACTGCCACATCACAAAATCCTGCATTGCTTTTTATGAGCTCTGGGCTGTACGCCGTCACCTTGTACGATAGCGGCTATTGCGGTATAGACTCCATCACACTGATAGATACGGTAGCCCGTAAACCGGAAATATCATTCACTATTGGCCCAGACTCCCTTTGTGCGAGTCGCCCATTGACTGTAAGCACCTTAACTGTCAGAAACTGCTACGACCCCAATGCTACCTATCAATGGACATATACTGGTGGGACTGTAGCCTTTCCAAATCAAGAAAATCCAGGCAATTTCAGTACTGACTCGGTTGGACTATTTGTCGTTTCACTTACCGTAACCAATCGATGCTCAGATACCACAGTTTACGATACAATCCGTATCCTAGCCAATCCTATTATCACCTTTGCAAGCCCTACAGAAGTATGTTTGGATGGTGATACATTTACGTTATCTTCTGCATCTCCAGCAGGTGGAACGTATTACTCGTTGGCCTCCGCATCGAGTATAATTGGCAATGTTTTTTACCCTTCAATAGCAGGAGCTGATACCCATACGGTTTATTACTCTTACACAGATTCCTTAGCATGTTCTACTACTGACTCTACCACCGTAATTGTCCATCCATTACCCGAACCTCAAGCAGGTAGGGATACCATTATATGTCTAAATGATACAATTAATTTATATCCAAATATAGAGCTCAACCATACGTATTCGTGGTTCACAAACGGAGCATTTTTATCAAATCAAACGAATATAGCTGTATCGCCATCCGCTACAACTTCATACATTCTTTTGGATTCGAATAATTTAACAGGCTGTACCAACTACGATACGGTGCGAGTGTCTGTACAAACTCTACCTCCAGCAAATGCTGGTATTGATTCTTCTATTTGTCTCAATGATACGATTCAATTGGGTACTTTTCTCGCAGGATATAACTACTCCTGGTCGAGTAGCCCAACGGGTTTAAATAGTACTGCGATGCAACCCATAGTATCACCTAATGCCACTACCACTTATTATCTCGAAGTAAACTTATCCTTTAAGTGCTACAATTTTGACACCGTAACAGTAGTTGTAGATACGCTTCCTTCTGGTATAGTAGGTACCCCAAGTACTATTTGTGCTAATGACAGTATACAGCTAGGCGCCACTGGCATTACCGGAAATTCATACTCATGGACCAGTAACCCATCGTTCTTTACAGATTCTAGTGGTAATCCTACAGTAGCTCCGTTACAAACTACTACTTTTTATCTAACTGAAACTATTGATGCTACAGGTTGTAAATCACAGGATAGTATATTAATTACCGTAAATCAATTGCCTATTTTACTAGCAACAGATACGGGGATATGTTTCTCGGATACGGCTACGCTTTCTGTCAGCCCGAGCAATTTAGTGAGCTACTCATGGGCCCCAACTACAGGATTATCCAACGCTACAGGTGCTACAACATTGGCTTATTCGTTACTATCTGTAAATTATGTAGTTACAGGTACCGATATAAATGGATGTATCGGTGTAGATTCAGCGATAGTGACTGTATTTGATCTACCAAACACCCTATTCAGTATAGACACCGGAAGTTGTGGTGACATTAACATACGCG
>ERZ1039804.9-NODE-9-length-161903-cov-12.157419_pt1 | contig 161903 bp, 129 predicted proteins | sample MGYA00383089_ERZ1039804 | MGnify/ENA primary metagenome ERZ1039804 (study PRJEB29581, sample SAMEA5548359) | metagenome | biome: marine; feature: coastal; material: water | depth 1 m | study: Short-term variability in the microbial, nano- and picoplankton dynamics...
AAATGTGAGTGGCACTTGGACGAAAATCGGTTCAGATATTGACGGTGAAGCGTCGGGTGATGAGTCAGGAATTTCTGTTTCATTAAGCAGCGATGGGACTATTGTAGCCATTGGTGCTCGCGAGAATGATGGTAATGGTTCAGGTTCTGGTCATGTAAGAGTTTATCAAAATGTGAGTGGCACTTGGACGAAAATCGGTTCAGATATTAACGGTGAAGCGTCGGGTGATAATTCAGGAACTTCTGTTTCATTAAGCAGCGATGGGACTGTTGTAGCTATTGGTGCCCCATTTAATGACGGAAGTTTCAACAATAGTGGTCATATAAGAGTATTCAAAAACACAAATGGTAATTGGATTAGAATCGGTTCAGATATAGATGGTACCTTGACTAATTTAAATACAGGTTATACAAATCGAATATCTCTTAGTGGAGATGGGAGTACATTGGTTACTGGAGAAAGCTCTTGGAATTTAAGTAATGGTAAGGTTAAAGTGTATAAAAATGTTAGTGGCACTTGGACACAAAAAGGCGAAATGTATGGATTTAATTCTGACTATTTTGGTTATTCAGTCTCAATAAATAGTGACGGAAGCATTATAGCTATAGGAGAACGAAATGCTAATCATGGTGATGGTTTTATAGGTGGTGGTGTTGGTGCTGTCCATGTTTTTAAATACCTAAATAACAAATGGAAAAGGATTAAATCAATTTATGGTGAGGTACCAGCTGATTATTCTGGAGAAATGGTATCTTTAAGTAGCGATGGAAGTACTATTGCTATCGGATCATTATACAATGATGATAATGGAGATAGTTCTGGTCATGTTAGAGTGTTTAGGCACTAATTTTTTCGTCTTACTATACTTTCTAGGTTCTAATTTTTAGTACACAGGATTGTGCTTAATGGATAGTCTTAAGAGTGAAAACACCAGACATTTCATATCAAGTGCGTACAATATTTCACGTATTTTAATCCCACTAGTGTGGCCTACAGACCAGTGAAATTTTGCCTATTCTATCAATTGAACACGTGTACTCCGCTCTCCTACTGAATTGGTTAGTTGAATGTAATAAAGCCCTTTGGCCATTGCGGTAGTTTTTAACTGTACCGTTTTGGAATTGTAGTTGCGTTCTAAGAAAACCGTGCCTACCTCATTGGTAATTAGTACTTTCTTAATAGCGTCATAATCGGATTCTATGATCAAATAGTCTGCAGAAGGATTTGGATAGATGGTATACGTATCCTTTTTCATGACTTCTTCTAGGCCAACGGGTATCTCACCAAACGTAGCTTCATAGATGGATTGTACAAATTCGGGATGATCTACAAATGGATTTCTATTCTGTTGATATTTGTAAATAGTATCATTCCTCATACGTTCTTGTTTACTCACGGAATCAAGCAAATGCCAACTGTACAAGGTTTTCCCGTTACTATGCAACGGAGATTGGTCTGTTTTACTTAGTGATCTTTCAACTATCTCTAAATCGAGTTCTCCATTCTCCCCTTCATACCGTACATCCATATAGAATATGACTCTTGCCACATCTCCTTTTAATGAGTCTGGTGGCTCCCACACCCAGTCCGTAGAGGAGGTATACGCATCCGTCGGGCCCACATAGGTTCCGCTGTTGTCCACATACCGTGTATCGCCTACATCAAAATTTCTGTTATTTCTTGCAGAATTGGTAGAAACATCCTCCGCAAATAAATTGTGCAAATCTGTTCCCTCGCCTCTAGAGGTTCCGAAATTCCCTCGTGATTTAGCCCATACATGCTCTCTGCTCCATCCTTTGCTACTATTGTACTCTAGAGGACCATCCATAGAAAAACGGGAATACAAGCCAATGACATTATTTGCATTATTTGGGTCTTTGTCCGCTTGCTTTAATACATCCCAACAATCCATCTGAGAGCTACTGGTGTAGGGAAACTCAGTATGTCCGCTAATGATGTTGTTCAAGCTGTCTTTTAAAGTCTCCCCCGATAATGCTAATGCATTTTTGTAGTAGTCCTTTGGGATTTGGGCGTAGGATGTACCGGCTAACAATAAAGAACAAAGAACAGGTATAGAATTTCTCAATTTCATTTACGTGATTATATTTTTCAAATGTAGTTATTTAACTTTCACTCTAAATTATATCCCTTTAAACAATCTTGAGTAAAATGTAGATTACATACCGTAGAATAGCCAAGTTGCTTTCTACATATTTTATTTCATCTTATTTTTTTGAGTAGGTAGAATTATCTCTTGTGCGTCTAATTAGTGGTTTTAAGAATAGAGGTTAGATAGGCGTAGCTTGAGGGCATCCTTTGCTATTACGTCACGCTATTATCATAACTTCGTAAATAGTCGTTTTTATAAAAAAAATATGTGAAATAGTAAATGTAGTAAGATAAACCTACTGGTTATTTTTTTCATGTGTGTTAGTTTGTGTGGTTTCGGTTAGCTTTTCAAGCTATGTCATTTGTGGAATGACGGATCTATTTGAGTGGTACGGTTAAAATTGTGAGTAATATGGTTCCACTATTTAGCTATTCTCTTACATCTTAGTCTCAATAATGTATACTTTTGACCTCAGATATTATCATGCTTAGCCAATACACTATACAGAACGAATACTTAGAAGTTGCAATAAAAAAGAAAGGTGCTGAGCTATGTTCTGTACAAGATCCTAGTGGGTTTGAGTATATGTGGCAAGCAGGAGAAGTATGGCCGCGTCACGCCCCAAATCTGTTCCCTGTAATTGGAAGTCTACTAGACCACGAGTATGAGTATGAGGGAGAACTATATGAAATGAGTCATCACGGATTTGCTCGAAACATGGATTTTGATATGCTTCATCAGAGTGAGCATTCTATATCCTTTGTATTAACACATAGTGCAGATACACTCACGAGTTATCCCTTTCAGTTTACGTTTGTGATAAGTTATACCCTTATGGATAATATGCTAGAACAACGTTTCAGAGTGGTGAATACGGATGTCAGGAGCATTCCAGTTTCTTTTGGTGCACATCCGGCATTCAATGCGTCACCCATCGCAGAGTATAAGATTGTGTTTTCAGATCAAGAGAATGTGAAGAGTAATCAGTTAAGCGGTCCGTATATTAATGACAAAAAGATTGATGTGATAACAGCGAATGAGATCAGACTTGATGCACATACTTTTGATCACGATGCCCTTATTTTTCAAGGACTGAAAAGTAAAGAGGTTAGCTTAGTTCATAATACAAGCAACCATAGGATCACAATGGATATTTCAGCATTTCCTTACTTAGGTATTTGGGCCAAACCGGGAGCTCCGTATGTCTGCCTAGAACCGTGGCAAGGTCTGGCAGATTATGAAACACACAATAAGCGTATAGAAGATAAAAAAGGAGTAGTACTAATTGCAGAAGGAACGGAAATTAAAAAAAGCTTTACCATGACATTCACGACATAATATGACGATACTCAGTTCAATATATAAAATTAGGTTTCAGGATTGTGATCCTTTCAAGCACTTGAATAATGCGCGATACATAGATTACTTTCTCAATGCCCGCGGAGATCAAATTTTAGACTCCCTTGGCGTTGATATATACGGCAGTCAAGGATTTAGTTGGGTAGTAGGTACCAATCAATTAGCATATTTTAGACCAGCTATTCTCAATGAATTGGTGCTAATAGAAAGTCAGGTAATAGAGTACTCATCCAGAAAGTTGGTGATTGAGATGCGAATGTACAATGAAGGACGAAGCGAGCTCAAGGCCCTCCTCTGGGTTACTTCTATTCCTGTAGATCTCAAAACTATGAAAATATCTGCTCATTCAGAAAAACTCCTGAGTTTGTTCACAGATTTGGTCAATCCGGTGGAGTCAACTTACTTCGAAGAAAGGAGAAAGTTGATACAAAAAAGTGCCTAAACTATTGCTTAATCTTCTCGTAGCTCGTTAGATTAGAGGGATCTAATTTTCCCAGTAAATCTATTGCGCGGTTTTTCATACCAGCATCTGCTTTCTGGTAAATATTGATAAGCTCTTGTCGCTTTGAATTAAAAAACACCTTGAATATTACGCTATTGGGGAGTTGCTCTTGTATACTTCTTATCTTTTCTAAAGATTCGTAGATAGCCTTACGAGAGAGATCATTATCGTCCTTAAACTTATCCATGCCTACCATATGGTAGTGGTATAAAGCGCTTCTCAAGGGCTTAAATCGATCGTTCAGTAATTGATCTATGATGTAATATTTATTTCTATTTCCGCGACCGTCACTGGGATTCCAGCCAGCAGATCCTTGGGCCAAGTTTCGCAATTGCAGAGCCTTGTTGTAATATACTTGCCCACCTTCTGGTGCGTAGGTGTCAAAGTCTAAACCAATAATGACATTAGCGTAAAAGGCAAGTAATGTTGTGAGCTTCATTACGTTAGCATTCTCTTGATAGTCTAGTGATTGAAACTGTGCATAGCTAAAAAACCATTCTTGATCAAAGTGTTGAAAAATGGGCGAATTGTAAGTAGTGCCATACACTGGTCGACTACTGGTTATGTTTACCTCTGCTTCAAATTGATCAATGCTGAACTTTGTAATGTTAATGACAAAGTTGCAGTTAATTTTTTCTTGGATTTGTACTTTGTCACTTATCCATTTCCGTTGGTTCATGAATTGGGAAATCGAGTTTTGTAATTCCTGAAAAATGGCTTTGTTACTCGCCTGAATGTTATCTGCGACTACTTGCACGTTACATTGCAAATCCTGTGCTTGCATATTCAGTGCTACTAGGAAAAATACGATTGCTTGTATATATCTCATAAGTAAGTACTCAGTAGGTTTACAATGTCTTCTGCTACTGCTGTTTTCAGTTTGGTATCAAAGGTATGTTTTTTGCCGCTTCTCTCTATAAGCGTCACCTTATTGGTATCTTTACCAAAACCTGCATGTTTATCATTCATTGAGTTTAGAACGATGAAATCGAGGTTTTTCTTTTCCAGTTTGGTCACTGCGTTCTCATATTCGTTCTGCGTTTCTAGTGCAAAGCCTACAAGTATCTGTTCGTTGGTTTTTGAAGCCCCAAGGGTTCTTAATACATCCTTAGTTTTGACCAGTTCTAGGGTGAATTCTTCAGCTGTTTTTTTTATTTTTTGATTGGCACGCACAGCAGGTTTGTAGTCGGCTACTGCAGCACTCAGTATGGCTGCATCACACTCCTTAAAGATAGAGGTGCAAGCTTCATAAAGATCATCGGCACTTTCTATGTTGGTGACCTGTACACTGCTGTGCACGCCCCCTTTGTCAATAGGACCAAGCACAAGGTGAACTGAAGCTCCTCTTTTTGCCAAACTATTGGCAATAGCCTTACCCATTTTGCCACTACTGTAATTGCCAATAAAGCGTACGGGATCAATTTTTTCAAATGTCGGTCCGGCATTAACCAATATGGTTTTTCCGGTCAAGGATGTGCTCAGTTCCAGGTGATGCGCTAATAAGCGTGTAATCTCCTCGGGCTCACACATGCGTCCCTTTCCCTCAAGACCGCTTGCAAGTTCTCCCGTACCCGCTGGTAGCTCTTGATTGCCGTAAGAAAGTAATGTGGTAATATTAGCCGTGGTGGTAGGATGTGTATACATATCAAGGTCCATAGCAGGAGCAAAGAATATCGGGCACTCTGCAGACAAGTAGGTTGCCAACAATAAGTTGTCGCAGTATCCATTGGCCATTTTGGTAAGTGTATTTGCCGTAGCAGGGGCAATGATAAATGCATCTGCCCATTTTGCCAATTCTACATGGTTGTTCCATTCTCCTGTTTCTTGCACAAAAAAATGGGCATAAATCGGGTTTTTGGATAGGGTAGACAATGTAAGTGGTGTTACAAAGTCTAACGCATTTGGTGTACAAATAACCTGTACTTCAGCACCGCCTTTTATTAAAAGGCGTACAAGAGATACAGCCTTGTATGCAGCTATACCTCCGGTAATTCCTAAAAGAATCTTCTTGTTATTTAGATTCTTCGTTTGCAGGATTACGGTGATATACTTTTTTGCTCAAAAATTCTTCGATAGCTATGATAGTCGCTTTCGGCAGACTCTCGTAATACTTCGATATTTCTATCTGTTCACGGTTCTCAAAGATTTCTTCAAGATTGTCATGCTCAGAAGCAAATTCCTCAAGCTTTGCAACAAGTTCCTCTTTGGTGGCAGATGCTATCTGGTTAGCCCGCTTAGATATTACAGCTACTGATTCGTATAAGTTGCCTGTAGGCTCACTTATTTCTCGCGTGTCTCTGGTTACCGTTGTGTTTGGGATTTCGATCTCTTCTTTACTCATAATTGTGCTTATTGTATTGGGTTAAGTTCAGCTATTGCTGAGTTACTTTTCGTTCTAATTTTATTTATTTGCTGACTGTAGTCAGAAGTTTTTCCAAATTCAGAGATATAGTTATTGGCCTTATCTAGGGCGTCACTGTAGCGCTCTTTCTGCTTTTTTGCAATACTATTTTTCGCATATTGGTATGCAGCATCCACCATAAGGTGGTGCAACTCGTCTCTATTCACCATATCTGGATAGTCTTCGAGAGCATTTTCGCAAGCTACCATGGCACTTTTATAATAGCCAAGACTATGGTATAGTTTAGCATTGCTGTATACTTTCAAGAGTAATGTCTTTCGCAGTAGGTCTATTTTATCATTACAGTCTGGCACGTAAGAACTGTTGGGATATTGATTAATAAATGACTGTAAGGTTTCGATAGCACTTTGGGTAGGTGCTTGGTCTAACTCCACCGGCATTGATTTGTTAAACCGGCATACTGCTGCCATATAACTAGCCTCTTCTCGTTTCAGACTGAGGGTGTAGGTCTGCGCGAAAGAGTTAAAGTGATACCCCGCTAGCAAGAATTCACTCGTTCCGTAGTAGGAGTATGCATACATGTAATAAATTTCTTCTCGCTCTGGTTTTCCGTAATAAAGACCCAAAAGCTCTTCAAAGAGCATTTGCGAGCGGATGAAGTCCTTTTTTTGATAGTATTTCGTAGCCGCCTCAAGTTTTTCAGCGGGTGTACCGTCTTTTACGAGCTTTTGATAACCAGAGCAACCCACTAGTGTTGCAGCTAAAAAAAGATACGATATATATATTAATTGTCTCACTGAAAATGCCTGCAAAGTTACGTTTTTTATTAGTTATACGAAAGTTTAACGTATTAGTTACAACGCCCATTTCTTCTACTTCGGTATTAAGTGTTGATTATTAAAATGGTATGTGTATGCGATCTTGTTGGTTGGCTATGATTAGATGTGTTATCTTTGCAGTTCATACAAGAAGAGGTTAAATGGATTTATTTGAAAAAATAGCAAAAAAAAAGAGTCCTTTGGGACAGTATTCTGAAGAAGCACACCATTATTACACGTTTCCTAAACTAGAAGGAGAGCTTGCTCCGCACATGACTTTTAGAGGCAAAACAGTTCTTAATTGGAGTTTGAATAATTATCTAGGACTAGGGAATCATCCAGATGTAAGAAAGGCTGACGCAGATGCCGCTTCGGCATGGGGATGTGCATATCCCATGGGCGCGCGCATGATGTCTGGCAATACAGATTATCATGAGGAGTTAGAGCAACAGTTAGCAGAATTTGAGCAGAAAGAAGATGCAATCTTATTAAACTTTGGATATCAAGGAATACTATCTGCTATAGATGCCTTAGTAGACCGAAGAGATGTAATCGTTTATGATGCGGAATCACATGCGTGTATAATTGACGGAGTTCGTTTACATCAGGGAAAACGTTTTGTATTTGGACACAACGATATCGAAAGCTTAGAAACTCAATTGCAACGAGCTACAAAAATGGCAGATGAGCAAGGCGGTGCTATCCTCGTTATTTCTGAGGGAGTATTCGGAATGAGTGGAAATCAAGGTAAACTCAAAGAGATTGTTGCGCTGAAGTCGCGATTTGATTTTAGACTTATGGTAGATGATGCCCACGGTTTTGGTACCTTAGGGCCAAACGGAGAGGGAGCTGGAGTAGAACAAGGAGTGCAAGATGAAATAGATGTGTATTTCTCCACTTTTGCAAAATCTATGGCAAGTATAGGTGCATTCATTGCAGGAGACAAAGTGATTATCAACTACCTGCGTTACAGCATGCGTTCACAAATATTCGCTAAATCACTACCTATGCCGTTTGTTATAGGAGCACTGAAAAGATTAAATATGCTCAGAAGCGAGCCGCATCACAAAGCGAATCTTTGGAAAATCGTAGATGCACTGCAAGGTGGTCTCAAAGCAGAGGGTTTTAATATAGGTTCCACCACTTCATGTGTGACTCCGGTTATCTTAAAAGGAGATGTAGCAGAAGCGACACATTTGACATTAGATTTGCGTGAGAATTTCAATATTTTCTGCTCGATAGTAGTATATCCTGTAGTTCCGAAAGATATGATTATGCTAAGGCTTATTCCAACAGCCGCTCATTCTTTAGAAGATGTAGAAGTTACCATAAAGGCATTTCAAGATATAAAAGGAAAACTAGCAGCGGGTGACTACAAAGCTGAAAAATTAGCCGCATTCAACTAAAAAAGTGAAAAAGTTTAGTAAGAAACTTGTAAACTATATTGAGATATCAAATTTCGAAAGAGGAGGCCTTATGGTTCTCCTTTTTTCTTTGTTAGTGGTTTCAGGGTATTACTACTGGAAGAATTCCTATCCAGCAAAGTACACAACTGTAGATGAAGAAAAGCTTGCCGCTTTCAGGGCCCAGGTAGATAGTGCTTTTCAGTCAGTCAAATTCAATAGAAAGGAATATGCCCCTAAGAAGCATCGTTTGTACAAGGATCATCCGCTAAAGTCGTTTAATCCCAATAGCGACAGTCAAGCCCAACTACAAGAAAAAGGCGTCCCCCACTTCATTGCCCGCAACATTATCAATTTTCGGAATGCGGGTGGCCGTTTTAGGTTTAAAGAAGATGTAGCCAAGATCTATGCTGTGAATAATGACATGTATTCCAAGTTAAGTCCCTACATCAATTTACCTTATAAAACGGAATATGTAAACCAAGAACGGTCTTATGACACCAGTGGAATTAAAAAAGAATTCATACGACCTGTTAATTTGAATATTAACCTTCTTACCACAGAAGAATTGAGAGAACTGCCGGGGATTGGGGAGTTCTATGCCAAGCAAATTGTAATTTATAGAGATAAACTCGGAGGATACCTCAATAAAGAGCAAATTTTAGAAGTATACAAGATGCGGGAAGAGTCCGCTGCAGCAATAAGCGATATGTTTGTCTACGCCCAAGATATTGCGAAGATAAAGATCAATTCTGCTACATTCAAAGGTCTGCTCGCGCATCCCTATTTGAACTACAAACAGGTAAAATCTGTTATGAATTACAGAGAGCAACATGGTCAATTTTCATCGCTAGAAGAGTTTGAAAACTTACATATTTTTAAAGGGAAAGACATTGGTAGATTATTGCCTTATTTAGACCTAAACTAATTTTCAAGGGAAATAATCTAAATATATACTTGCAACCGAAATAAATTAACACCATCCAATGAATTTTAAAAAATCTGAAACCCAGGAAATGATCAGACAATCAGCAAAAGATTTTGCTGAGAAGTACATAAAGCCCCATGTTATGGAGTGGGACGAGTCTCAGCACTTTCCGATTGACCTTTTCAAGCGAATGGGGCAACAAGGTTTTATGGGCATACTTGTGCCAGAAGAATACGGAGGAGCAGGTCTAGGTTATTTTGAGTATGCGGCAGTAATAGACGAGATTGCTCAAGTCTGCGGTTCTATTGGGCTATCTACTGCAGCGCACAACTCGTTGTGCACAGGTCATGTCTTGTATCATGCAAATGAAGAACAAAAGCAGCGATTTCTTCCAAAATTAGCCACATGTGATAGCTTAGGTGCTTGGGGACTTACAGAGCCCAACACGGGTAGTGATGCCCTACGGATGAAAACAGTTGCAAAGAAAGTAGACGGTGGATGGGTAATCAATGGAGCAAAAAATTGGATCACTCACGGAATATCTGCCGATGTAGCTGTAGTATTAGCACGTACCGGAGAGCTTTTAGACAGTAGAGGAATATCTGCATTCATTATAGAGCGTGGTACAGAAGGATTCAAAGGAGGTAAAAAAGAAAATAAACTAGGGATGCGAGCATCCGAAACTGCTGAGATGATTTTCGAGGACTGCTTTGTGCCATCAGAAAACCTGATTGGTGTAGAAGGGGAGGGATTTATTCAAGCGATGAAAATCCTTGATGGAGGTCGTATCTCCATAGCAGCTCTGTCACTGGGTATTGCTAAAGGAGCGTACAAGGCTGCAGTAAAATACAGTATGGAGAGAGAGCAGTTTGGGAAGCCGATAGCTGGTTTTCAGGGCATTAGTTTCAAATTAGCAGATATGGCAACAGAAATAGAAGCATCCCAATTGCTCATAGATCAATCGTGCTATCTGAAAGATGAAGGCTTACCGATGACAAAAGAAAGTGCTATGGCAAAATATTATGCCTCTGAAGTTTGTGTGAAAGCAAGCACTGAAGCAGTCCAAATATTTGGTGGTTATGGCTACACCAAAGACTTCCCAGTAGAGAAGTTTTACAGGGACAGTAAGCTCTGTACTATTGGAGAAGGTACGTCTGAAATCCAAAAAATTGTCATATCGCGCCAGATATTAAAATAAGGTAGTTGGAATTGATTAAATAAGTATTAAATTTGCACACCTTTTATAAGAAATGTTATTAATAAATCTAAAAGAAACAGACTCAATAGACAAGGCTCTAAAGAAGTATAAGAAGAAGTTTGAGAAGACTGGAGTCATCAAACAACTTAGAGATAGACAGCAGTTTACAAAGCCTTCTGTCAAAAGAAGAAAGCTTGTGATTAAGGCGAAATACAAGCAATCACTCAACAACCCTAAGTAATAGGTTACCGCAGTAAGCGTACTTTTCTGAACAGAAAAGCATACCTTAGTCACTCCACAATGAGTGAAAATCTGCAATACATCGAAAAATTTTATAGTTACTTGCTCAAAGAGCGAGGCTACAGCCCAAATACTGCTCTTGCGTACCGAAAGGACGTAGAGCAGTATTTTTTGTTTGTAATGAATGGTGCTGGGATCCCCCACGTAAAAGAGATTCGTGATTGGGTCAGAAGTCTTCTGTTGCAAGGAAGAAGCGAGCGCTCTGTTCATCGTAAAGTAAGTTCCCTTCGTACCTACGCTAAGTTTCTTCATTCGGTCAGAATAATAGAGGAGCTGCCATCTTATGAGTTGCAGTTGCCCAAAGTAAAACGCAAAATACCCAGTTATATCAAGGAAAGTGAACTTAGCAAGTTGCTCAACACCCTGGAACAAGAAGCAAATGACTTTAGATCGGTGCTCCATTTCGCCATTGTTACTACATTCTATCATACTGGTATCAGGCGATCAGAGCTGATAAATCTTAAAAACAGTGATTTCGACCTTGCAAAGAATGAGCTCAAAGTATTGGGTAAAGGGAACAAGGAGAGGATTATCCCCATGAGCAATGAACTTGTTCGTGTTATCGAGGGATACAAGGATTTTAAAGCGCACGAGTCCATAGATAATGAAATATTTTTTTGTAACTTCGACGGAGTAAAGTTAAAGGAAAAATGGGTTTACTCTCTTGTTAATGATCTGTTAAATCAAACGTTTGGAGACAAGAAAAGTCCGCATATTCTTAGACACAGTTTTGCGACTCATTTGTTGCAAAATGGGGCAGATATCAATGCAATAAAAGAGTTACTTGGCCACAGTAGTCTAAGTGCAACGCAATTGTACGCACACAACGATATTTCCCGTCTAAAAGAGGTCTATAAAGACACTCACCCGTTTTCCGATTAGAGCCATCCAATAAACAAAAGAAATAAATCATGAACACACAAATTCAAGCAATTCACTTCAAAGCAGATCAGAAATTAAAAGACTACATAGCCACTAAACTCGAAAAGCTAGAAACGTTCTATGAGGATGTAGTGGACGCTCAAGTATTTTTGAAATTAGAGAATACAAGTGCCAAGGAAAACAAGATTATTGAGATAAAGTTAAATGCCAAGCATAATACGTTTATCCAAAAGGAAATCGCGCTATCATTCGAGGCTGCGACTGATATTGCGGTGGATGCATTGGCGGTTCAAGTAAAAAGATTTAAAGGAAAAGCTTTAGAACACTAATGACGATTTTTGCTGTAAAAACAAGCAGTTAAAAAAAAAGAATATTTTTTAATCAAAGGAGTTGTACTTATCGAAAAATGCTTACCTTTGCGGACCTTAAAATAAGCGAGATTAATGTAGAGTATTACGTTCTTTGAACTAACTCGCTAGTTTTAAACATATTGCCGCCTTAGCTCAGTTGGTAGAGCAGCTGATTTGTAATCAGCCGGTCGTTGGTTCGAGTCCAATAGGCGGCTCTTTTTTATGGGGAGATACCAGAGCGGTCAAATGGGGCAGACTGTAAATCTGCTGCTTCGGCTACGTAGGTTCGAATCCTACTCTCCCCACCATAGAAAATAAACGATATGTATGCGGGAGTAGCTCAGTTGGTAGAGCGACAGCCTTCCAAGCTGTAGGTCGCGGGTTCGAGCCTCGTCTCCCGCTCAATGCTTTTGAGTGAAAGCTCTGAAGCGTGCAACGCCATGTTGGTTGTTGCATTTTTTAGTTTGGGCTAATAGACAGTTTTGTTCATTACCTCTAGTTCTCCTTTAGATACACATTGTTTGTTTCAAAAAAAGCAAATAAGCCGACGTAGCTCAGGGGTAGAGCGTTTCCTTGGTAAGGAAGAGGTCGTGAGTTCAATTCTCATCGTTGGCTCTACATTTTATTATATAAGAAAGAATAATTAATTTATCATGTCAAAAGCAACATTTGATCGTTCGAAAGAACACGTAAACATTGGAACTATCGGGCACGTAGATCACGGTAAAACTACCTTGACAGCAGCGATCAGTTCTGTACTCTCTAATCAAGGATTAGCGGAAGTAACAGATTTCGGTACTATTGATTCTGCTCCAGAGGAGAAGGAAAGAGGTATCACTATTAACACGGCTCACATTGAGTACGAAACAGCCAACAGACACTACGCTCACGTTGATTGTCCAGGTCACGCTGACTATGTCAAAAACATGGTAACAGGAGCTGCACAAATGGACGGTGCGATACTAGTAGTTGCTGCAACTGACGGACCAATGCCTCAAACGAAAGAGCACATCCTACTTGCAAGACAAGTTGGTGTACCTAGACTAGTTGTGTTTATGAACAAAGTGGACATGGTTGACGATGAAGAGCTTCTAGAGCTTGTTGAGATTGAAATCAGAGAACTCCTCGGATTTTATGAATTTGACGAAGATAACACGCCTATCATCCAAGGTTCAGCACTTGGTGCATTGAACGGAGATGACAAGTGGGTGGCTACAGTAAATGAGTTGATGACTGCAGTGGACGAATGGATACCAGTTCCACCACGTTTGACAGATCAGCCATTCCTTATGCCAGTAGAGGACGTATTCTCGATTACAGGTCGTGGTACAGTTGCTACAGGTAGAATAGAAAGAGGTGTAATCAATGTTTCTGATCCAGTAGAAATTATTGGAATGGGTGCAGAAGGAATGAAGTCTGTATGTACAGGTGTTGAAATGTTCAGAAAACTTCTCGACAGAGGACAAGCTGGTGACAATGCAGGGATACTTCTTAGAGGTATTGAGAAAACAGATATCAAGAGAGGTATGGTTATCATCGCTCCAGGTTCTGTTAAGCCTCACACGCATTTCAAAGCTGAGATTTATGTACTTTCAAAAGAAGAAGGTGGACGTCATACTCCATTCTTTAACAAGTACCGTCCACAGTTCTACTTTAGAACTACAGACGTAACAGGAGAAATCATGCTTCCAGAAGGAACGGAAATGGTAATGCCAGGTGACAACGTAAGTATCACTGTTGAGCTAATCAACTCTGTTGCAATGGAGAAAGGACTTAAGTTCGCAATCCGTGAGGGTGGTAGAACAGTAGGTGCTGGACAGGTTACTGAAGTAATCAAGTAATATATACTATATAAGGCACAAACGGGTGTAGCTCAGCTGGCCAGAGCACTGGTCTCCAAAACCAGGTGTCGGGAGTTCGAATCTCTCCACCCGTGCAAAAAATATACAATGAGTAGGATAGTAGAAATTTGGAAAGAAACAACAGACGAGTTGGTAAACAAGGTGACTTGGCCAACTTGGGCAGAGTTAAGAAGCAGTACTGTTATTGTGGTAACAGCTTCTATACTCTTTGCTCTTGTCATATTACTTATAGATAAAGTATTCGGCGGAGTTATGGATGTTCTTTACAGTTTATTAAAGTAATTAAAGGTCGATAAGAGTAATGTCTAGCGAAGAAACAGTTCAAGACGAGTTTAAATGGTACGTAGTGCGTGCTATTAGTGGCTCAGAGAAGAAAGTAAAGGCTATTATAGAGTCTGAACTCTCGTATGCTAAACTTACCAAGTATGTGCCTGAAATACTAATACCCACTCAAAAGGTATATGAAATTAAGAATGGAAAAAAAACCTCGAAAGAGAAGAGCTATTTTCCAGGCTATATTTTAATACATGCTCACCTAGTTGGTGAGGTTGTCCCAACAATCCGTTCAGTGAACGGTGTTGTAGGTTTCCTTGGACAAGACGGAGAGCCTGTCCCAATGAGACAAAGTGAAGTGAACCGAATCTTTGGCCAGGTTGATGAAAGTAATCAGGAAGGCGAAAGTGCTGTCAATCCGTACATTGCAGGAGAATTTGTTAAGGTAACAGATGGCCCCTTTACCGGTTTTAGCGGTGTAATTGAAGAGGTAAACGAAGAGAAAAAGAAGTTGAAAGTAATGGTTAAGATTTTCGGTAGAAAAACACCATTAGAACTTAATTATATACAAGTAGAAAAAGAATAAGCTTTATGGCTAAGCAAATAAAAGGTTTCGTAAAATTACAGGTAAGAGGTGGAGCAGCTAATCCTGCACCTCCAGTAGGTCCAGCACTTGGTGCCAAGGGTGTCAACATTATGGACTTCTGTAAGCAGTTCAATGGTAGAACCCAAGATAAAGCAGGAAAAGTACTTCCTGTGGTTATTACTGTATATCAGGATAACTCGTTTGACTTTATCATCAAAACACCACCAGCAGCTGCTCAAATATTAGAGGCAGTTAAAAAGAAAAGTGGCTCTGCAGAACCAAACAGAGTAAAAGTAGCAAAGGTAACTTGGGATCAACTAAGAACCATCGCTGAAGATAAAATGTCTGACCTAAATGCAATGACCGTCGAGTCTGCCATGAAAATGGTAGCCGGTACTGCACGTAGTATGGGCGTAACTGTTACCGGACAGTTTCCGGAAGGTAATTAATATTATCGTAAATTAACAATGGGAAAAATCACAAAAAAGAGAAAAGAGGCTCTATCAAAATATGATAGAGATGCTCACTACAGTCTGAAAGAAGCGTGTGAAATAGTGAAGAAAATCACTCTAGCTAAATTCGATCCTTCTGTAGATTTAGATGTAAAATTGGGTGTAGATCCAAGACAAGCAAACCAAATGGTAAGAGGTACTACTTCATTGCCACACGGTATTGGTAAAGAAGTACGTGTGTTAGCACTTGTTACTCCAGATAAGGAGCAAGAAGCAAAAGATGCAGGTGCAGATTTTGTTGGACTAGATGATTATGTTACTAAAATTGAAGGCGGGTGGCTTGATATTGATGTGATTATTACAATGCCAGCTGTTATGGGTAAAATAGGTAGATTAGGTCGTGTACTCGGTCCTAGAAACTTGATGCCAAACCCAAAAAGTGGTACAGTAACAATGGATATTGGAAAAGCTGTAACAGAAATAAAAGCAGGTAAGATTGATTTTAAAGTGGATAAGACAGGTATCATACACACAAGTGTAGGCAAAGTGTCTTTCGAAGCAGATAAAATCTATGATAACGCGAAGGAATTAATAGACACGTTAAACAGACTCAAACCGAGTTCTGCCAAAGGTGTATATTTTCACAGCATAACTGTATCGAGTACTATGAGCCCAGGCATCAAAGTAGATACTAAAGCATTAACTGTATAACCATTTAAACCAATACAGAAATGAACAAAATTGAAAAAAACGAAATAATAGATGAGTTAGTAGGTAACTTGAAAGAGTATCAGTACGTATACGTTACCGATAGTTCGAACTTATCTGCAAATTCAAATAATGACTTGAGAAAGTTGTTACATAAAAACGGTGTCAAAATGCAAGTGATCAAAAATACATATGTTCACAAAGCATTAGAAAAAAGCGGAACCGAATGGGGAGAGCTTAAAGACACGTTAAAAGGCACTACGGCACTCTTATTTGCTTCCAATCCTAAGGCACCTGCTATCGCGATTAAAGAGTTCCGCAAAAAAAGCGATAGACCGTTACTTAAAGGTGCTTACATAGACTCTGACGTATTTATTGGCGATGATCAGCTAGGAACACTAGTTGATTTGAAGACAAAAGACGAACTCGTTGGAGAAATCATCGGACTGTTACGTTCACCAGCAACCAACGTGGTATCTGCCCTTCAATCAGGTGGGAATACTATTGCAGGACTGCTTAAGACGCTATCAGAAAGAGAAAATTAATCATTATAACAAACAAATTAAAACAAAACAAACATGGCTGACATTAAAAAATTAGCAGAAGAATTGGTTAATCTTTCAGTGAAAGATGTAAACGAATTAGCAACGATACTTAAAGATGAGTATGGTATTGAGCCAGCAGCGGCTCCAGCAGCAGTAGCAGCAGGACCAGCAGCAGGTGGAGGCGAAGCAGCAGAAGAGAAAACAGAATTCACAGTAGTGTTGAAATCTGCCGGTGCAGCGAAGCTTCAAGTAGTTAAGGCTGTTAAGACACTTACAGGTCTTGGTCTTAAAGAAGCAAAAGAACTTGTAGATTCTGCTCCAAAGGAGGTTAAAGAGAATGTTTCAAAAGATGAAGCAGAAGCTTTGAAAACAGCCTTAGAAGAAGCAGGAGCTGAAGTTGAGCTTAAGTAATTTATACAAATAAACGTAGCAAAAGACCCCTGGTTTTCAGTGGGTCTTTTGGCGTTTTTATAATTTTTATATTCCGTTAACACCAAACATTTAAAACCTTGTCATCAAAATATAACGAAAGAATTGATTTTGGGAGAATCGCTAAGGTGATTGATTACCCAGATTTCTTAGATGTGCAACTGAAGTCTTTTCAAGAGTTCTTTCAGCTCCAGACATCATCTGAAGATCGCAAATTTGAAGGTTTGTTTAAAGTTTTTAGTGAAAATTTTCCGATCACTGATACTCGAAACATCTTCGTACTTGAATTTCTTGATTACTTCGTAGATCCACCAAGATACACCATCCAAGAGTGTATTGAGAGAGGTCTAACTCACGCAGTACCGCTCAAGGCTAAGCTAAAACTTAGTTGTAATGATGCGGAACATGAAGACTTTGAGACAGTCGTTCAAGATGTCTACTTGGGTACGCTTCCGTACATGACTCCTACAGGGTCATTTATCATTAACGGTGCTGAACGCGTTATCGTATCTCAACTACACAGATCTCCGGGCGTTTTCTTTGGTCAGAGTTATCATACAAACGGCACCAAACTCTATTCAGCGAGAATTATTCCTTTCAAAGGAAGTTGGATTGAATTTGCAACAGATGTGAATAACGTTATGTATGCATACATCGATCGTAAAAAGAAGTTTCCTGTAACAACTCTGCTTCGCGCAATTGGTTACGAAACGGATAAGGATATTCTAGATCTTTTTGGTCTTGCAGAAGAAGTTAAAGTAACCAAAGCTGGTCTTAAGAAAATTTTAGGTCGCAGATTAGCGGCAAGAGTACTTCGCTCATGGATAGAAGATTTCGTAGATGAAGATACGGGTGAAGTTGTATCTATTGAACGGAATGAAGTAGTTATTGAACGTGATACAATTATTGAAGAAGATCACGTAGCGGAAATTATAGAGTCTGGTGTAAAGACCATCATCTTGAGTAAAGAGAATGATGATAAGAATGACTTCCAAATTATTCTTAACACCCTCCAAAAAGATACATCTAACTCCGGTAAAGAGGCTGTAGAGCATATTTACAGACAATTGCGTAACACTGATCCGCCTGATGAAGAAACAGCGCGTGGTATCATAGAGCGCCTGTTCTTCTCAGACAAGAGATATGATCTTGGTGAAGTAGGTAGATACAGAATAAATAAAAAATTAGGTTTTGGACCCGAAAAAGAAAATCGCGTCCTAACCAATGAAGATATAATATCGATCATACAGTATCTTATAGAGTTAGTAAACTCGCGTACAGATGTGGATGATATTGATCACTTAAGTAACAGACGTGTTAGAACGGTAGGAGAACAACTCTACAACCAGTTTGGAGTGGGTCTTGCGCGTATGGCTAGAACCATACGTGAGCGTATGAATATTAGAGATAATGAGGTGTTTACACCAACAGATCTAGTAAATGCACGAACATTATCTTCAGTGATAAATTCATTCTTTGGCACAAATCAGCTTTCTCAGTTTATGGATCAAACGAATCCATTGGCGGAGGTGACGCACAAGCGTAGAATGTCTGCACTTGGACCCGGTGGTCTTTCAAGAGAAAGAGCAGGTTTTGAGGTAAGGGATGTTCACTATACGCATTACGGCCGTCTTTGTACTATTGAGACTCCTGAGGGTCCGAACATTGGTCTAATATCTTCACTTTGTGTACATGCTAAGATCAATAACCTTGGGTTTATAGAAACACCTTACAGAAAGGTTGAAAAAGGTAGAGTAAAGATAGATGAGGATGTAGTATATCTAAGTGCTGAAGAAGAGGATGACAACGTTATCGCCCAAGCAAACTCTCCTTTTGATAAAAAAGGAAACTTAACAAATGATCTTGTTAAAGCTCGTTTTGAAGGTGATTTCCCTATTGAGGACAAGAGTAAGATAGATTATATGGACGTAGCTCCAAATCAGATTGTATCTATCGCCGCTTCGTTAATTCCATTCTTAGAACATGATGATGCCAACCGTGCATTGATGGGATCTAACATGCAGCGTCAAGCAGTTCCTATCATGAGCCCAGAAGCTCCAATTGTAGGTACTGGTTTAGAAGCTCAAGTAGCCAAAGACTCAAGAACACAATTAGTGTCTGAAGGTGTTGGTGTTGTTGAGTATGTAGATGCAGATGAAATTAGAATAAAGTATGACTTAACTGACGACGATATGTTGGCTAGTTTCATCGGAGATACCAAAACGTATTACCTTACAAAGTTCAGAAGAACGAACCAGAACATGACTGTAAACCTTAGACCGCTAGTGGTAAAAGGAGACAAGGTGAAAGATGGGCAAGTGTTAAGCGAAGGATACGGAACACAAGGTGGCGAACTAGCATTAGGACGAAACCTTAAGGTAGCATTTATGCCTTGGCAAGGATACAACTTTGAGGATGCGATTGTAATTTCTGAAAAAGTAGTGAAAGATGATTATTTCACGTCTATCCACATTACAGAGCACGATGTAGAGGTTCGTGATACCAAAAGAGGTATTGAAGAACTGACAAATGATATTCCTAACGTAAGTGAAGAAGCGACAAAAAATCTAGATGAAAACGGACTTATCCGTGTAGGAGCTAGAATAAAAGAAGGGGATATTCTGATTGGTAAGATTACGCCAAAAGGCGAGTCTGAACCTTCTCCAGAAGAAAAACTTCTAAGAGCCATATTTGGAGACAAAGCGGGTGATGTAAAAGATGCATCGCTAAAGGCTACTCCATCCAAAGAAGGTGTAGTTGTTGCCAAGCAGCTTTTTGTGAGAAGAAAGAAGGATAGAGCCAATAAAGCTGAAGACAAAACAAAGCTTACTAAGCTAGAAAATGATCACTTAACAGAACTGGACAAGCTTAGAGCTCTATTATTGGAGAAGCTTTACAAAGTAGTAAGTGGTAAGACTTCTGCAGGTGTACAGAATGTATATTACGAAGATGTAATACCAAAGGGAACTAAGTTTACACTCAAGAACTTAGCGACGATTGATTTTGCAACAGTTTCTTACAACAACTGGACCTCAGATGCAGCTAAGAACAGCTTAATTGCTAAAATTCTAGCGAACTACAAGAATAAATTTACTGAAGTTTCTACTACTTACAAACGTGAGCAGTTTACCGTAAGTGTTGGTGACGAGTTACCTACAGGTATATTGAAATTGGCGAAAGTATATCTTGCTAAGAAGCGTAAGCTCAAAGTAGGAGATAAGATGGCTGGACGTCACGGTAACAAAGGTATTGTAGCTAAGATAGTACCAGAAGAGGATATGCCTTACTTGGAAGATGGAACACCTGTAGAGATTGTTCTTAACCCACTAGGTGTACCATCCCGTATGAACCTTGGTCAGATATATGAAACAGTACTTGGATGGGCAGGTCAAGAGCTTGGACTCAACTTTGCTACGCCAATCTTTGACGGTGCAACCGAAGAAGACATCGACGGTAAAATTGCAGATGCAAATCTTCCTCAGTTTGGTTCAGCACAGCTATATAATGGACTTACAGGGGAGCAGTTCCACCAACGAACTACTGTAGGTATCATGTACATGCTTAAGCTAGGGCACATGGTAGATGATAAGATGCACTCGCGTTCTATCGGGCCTTACTCGCTTATTACCCAGCAGCCGCTTGGTGGTAAAGCTCAGTTTGGTGGTCAGCGTTTTGGTGAGATGGAGGTTTGGGCACTTGAGGCATTCGGTGCTGCTAACATACTTCGTGAAATCTTAACCGTGAAATCGGATGATATCATTGGTAGAGCTAAAACGTATGAAGCAATTGTGAAAGGTGAAAATATGGTAGAGCCAGGATTACCTGAGTCGTTTAACGTATTACTTCACGAATTGAGAGGTTTGGGTATAGAAATAACCTTCGATTAATTAAAAATTAAATTAGAAAAAAATGTCAAACAAAAAGGATATAAAAATAAAGTCTAATTTTAAGAAACTTAGAATTGGTTTATCATCTCCAGAGGTTATTTTACAACGCTCTTTTGGTGAGGTTACAAAACCGGAAACCATAAACTACAGATCTTATAAGCCAGAAATGGGAGGTTTATTCTGTGAGAGAATATTCGGCCCTGTTAAGGATTATGAGTGTCACTGTGGAAAGTATAAGAGAATTAGATACAAAGGCATTGTATGTGATAGATGTGGTGTAGAGGTTACCGAGAAGAAAGTACGTAGAGAGCGTATGGGCCATATAGAGCTTGTAGTTCCTATCGTGCACATCTGGTACTTTAAATCTTTGCCAAACAAGATTGGTTATCTAATTGGTCTGCCTTCTAAGAAATTAGAAATGATTGTTTACTATGAACGATACATAGTAATACAAACCGGGATCAAAGAAGCTGATGGTGTAAACTATCTTGACTTCCTTACTGAGGAAGAGTACTTAGATATACTTGATTCATTACCAAAAGAAAATCAATATCTAGATGATAATGATCCAAATAAATTCATTGCCAAAATGGGTGGTGAAGCCATTTGGGATCTATTGGCTCGTCTAGACTTAGATGAGTTATCATTTAGCTTGAGACATCAAGCTGCAAATGAGACTTCTCAGCAACGTAAAAATGAGGCACTTAAGCGTCTTAATGTTATAGAGGGTTTCAGAGCTTCGCAAAAGACAGGTGATAACCGTCCAGAGTGGATGATAATGAAAATGCTTCCCGTTATTCCACCAGAGCTAAGACCGTTGGTTCCATTAGATGGAGGTAGATTTGCTACATCTGATCTCAATGATCTCTACAGAAGAGTAATCATTAGAAACAACCGTTTGAAGAGACTAATGGAGATAAAAGCTCCAGAGGTTATCTTGAGAAATGAGAAGCGCATGCTTCAGGAGGCGGTAGATTCATTATTGGATAATACAAGAAGAGCAAATGCTGTAAAAGCAAATGGTAATAGACCACTTAAGTCGTTGAGTGATATGCTCAAAGGTAAACAAGGTCGTTTCCGACAGAATCTACTTGGTAAGCGTGTTGACTATTCTGGTCGTTCGGTTATTGTAGTAGGGCCAAGCCTTAAGCTGCATGAGTGTGGTTTGCCAAAAGGTATGGCAGCTGAACTTTTCAAGCCGTTTGTCATTAGAAAACTAATTGAACGTGGCATTGTAAAAACAGTAAAGTCTGCTAAGAAAATAGTAGACAGAAAAGAACCAGTAATATGGGAGATATTGGAAAACATTTTGAAGGGTCACCCGATTCTTCTCAACCGTGCCCCAACTCTTCACAGACTGGGTATACAATCTTTCCAGCCAAAACTAGTTGAAGGTAAGGCAATACGTCTTCACCCACTTGTGTGTACTGGATTTAATGCAGATTTTGATGGTGACCAAATGGCTGTGCACGTACCGCTAGGTAATGCCGCTATACTGGAAGCTCAAATTCTTATGCTTGCTTCTCACAATATTCTGAATCCTGCAAATGGTGCGCCAATAGCCGTACCATCACAGGACATGGTGTTGGGTCTATATTATATGACCAAGCAGAGAAGATCTACCAAGAAAGAAACAGTGCGAGGTGAAGGCCTTACATTCTATTCTTACGAAGAGGTAGAGATAGCATACAACGAGGGTAGAGCTAATCTCAACGCAGTAGTTAAGGTGAAAGCCAACGTGATGAAGGACGGCGAATTAGTAAGTGAGATTATAGAAACTTCTGTAGGTCGTGTCCTGTTCAACAAGCACGTTCCCGAAAAAATCGGCTTTATCAATACACTACTTACCAAAAAATCGCTTAGAGATATAATTGGTACCATGATAAAAGAAGCAGGTGTTGCTTCTACAGCAAAATTCCTTGATGCTATCAAGGAGTTAGGTTTCTATTACGCATTTAGAGGTGGTCTTTCGTTTAATATTTCTCACGTATTAGTTCCCCAACAAAAAGGAGAATTAGTAGAGAAAGCGCGTTTAGAAGTGGAGGAAATAACCTACAATTACGAAAACGGTTTAATTACCAATAATGAGCGTTATAACCAAGTAATTGATATTTGGACAAGAGTAAACTCCAAGGTAGCAGATGCACTTCTTCACGATATTGCAACGGATGACCAAGGATTTAATCCAATATACATGATGCTTGATTCTGGAGCGAGGGGTTCTAAGGAGCAAATTCGCCAGCTAGGAGGAATGAGGGGTCTTATGGCTAAACCTCAGAAAAAGCTCGGTACTGGTGGTACGGGTGAGATTATTGAGAATCCGATTCTATCTAATTTTAGAGAAGGACTTTCGATTCTTGAGTACTTTATTTCTACACACGGTGCTCGTAAGGGTCTTGCAGATACGGCTCTGAAAACTGCCGATGCGGGTTACCTTACAAGAAGACTTCATGATGTTGCGCAAGATGTAGTGGTTACGATAGATGATTGTGGCACATTGCGTGGTTTTGAGGTTGCTACCTTGAAAGAAAATGACATGGTAATCGATAGTCTGTTTGACAGAATCGTGGGTAGATCTTCTCTCCTTGATATTCATCATCCAGAAACGGATGAAATTCTTGTTGAAGCAGGAGACGATATCAACGAGGATATTGCCAAAATAATAGTAGATGCAGGTATAGAAACTGTACAAATACGCTCGGTAATGACTTGTGAGTCAAAAAGAGGTGTATGTGCAAAATGCTATGGCCGTAACTTGGCAACTGGACGTGCTGTACAGGCAGGTGAAGCAGTTGGTGTTATTGCAGCTCAGTCTATTGGTGAACCAGGTACACAGCTTACATTGCGTACATTCCACGTGGGTGGTACAGCATCAAACATTGCGCAGGATTCACAAATGAGATCGCGCTACACAAGTGTAGCAGACTTTGATGAAGTGAAGACTGTACCAGGTAAGGATGCAAATGGGGAAGATGTAGGTATTGTAGTAGGACGTTCGGGTGAGGTTAAATTTATCGATCCTAAAACGAAAGAAGTGCAGGCAGTAAATAACATCCCATACGGTTCCTTCCTTTACATAAAAGACAAAGCTAAACTCAAGAAAGATGATTTAATCTGTTCTTGGGATCCATATAACGCGGTAATTTTATCTGACCTTGATGGTAAGGTAGATTTTGTAGACCTTAAAGAAGGTGTATCATTTACGGTAGAGATGGATGAGGCAACGGGATACAAGGAAAAAGTAGTTACTGATTCTAGAGATAAGAAAATTAATCCAGCGGTGCACATACTGAACAAAAAGGGTGAAATATTGAAGGAACTAAATGTTCCCGTAGGTGCTCACCTTTCGGTAGAACCAGGTACTAAAGTAACAGCAGGTACTATCATCGCCAAAATTCCTAGAGTTGTAGGTAAAACAAGTGATATTACGGGTGGTCTTCCAAGGGTAACTGAGCTATTTGAAGCGCGTAACCCATCGAACCCAGCGGTAGTGTCTGAGATAGATGGTGTGGTAACTTATGGAGGAATCAAGCGTGGTAACCGTGAGGTGACTATTGAATCCAAAGAAGGTATATCTAAAAAGTATTTAATATCGCTATCCAAGCACATTCTTGTACAAGACGGTGACTTTGTAAGAGCAGGTACTCCACTTTCTGATGGTTCGATTACTCCACAAGATATTCTTTCAATTGAAGGTATCAGTGCTGTACAGAACTATATTGTAAATGGTATTCAAGAAGTATACCGATTACAAGGGGTAAGAATCAATGATAAGCACATTGAGGTAATCATCAAGCAAATGATGCAAAAAGTTGCAGTAATTGAAGCTGGTGACACCAAATTCCTTGAAGGATCTGCAGTAAATAAATTAGTATTCAAAGAAGGGAATGATGAGCTATACGACAAACGTGTAGTTACTGATCCGGGAGATTCTAATGATGCAAAAGCAGGTGAGATTATTTCATTGCGTAAGTTAAGAGATTTAAACTCTTCTCTAAAACGTAAGGATATGAAGCCAATAGAAGTTAGAGAAGCTCTTTCAGCAACTTCTGGTCCTTTGTTACAGGGTATTACTAAGTCTTCTTTAGGCACGTACAGCTTTATGTCTGCTGCGTCATTCCAGGAGACTACTAAAGTGCTTAATGAAGCTGCTATTGCGGGTAAAGAAGATCATATGTTAGGTTTGAAAGAAAACGTAATAGTTGGTCATTTGATCCCTGCAGGAACAGGACTTAGAGCATACGAAAACCTAGTTGTAGGTTCTCAAGAAGAATTCGACTTACTCAAAGCTGCAAAAGAAGAAGCTACGGCTAGCAGCCAAGAAGAAGTAGAAGCTTAATTAGAATAGACACTTAAGTCAATATATGGAGAGCGGCAAAGTAATTTGCCGCTCTTTTTTTATGGCTGTTTCCAAAAAAATAGTTTGCTTTGAACTATGTCAGATCAAAACAACGGAAACCAAATTGATATAGAGTTAAGCGAAGAGGTAGCAGACGGTATATATAGTAATTTGGCTATCATATCCCATTCTAACTCAGAGTTCGTAGTAGACTTTATACGTATGCTTCCTGGCGTGCCAAAGGCTAAGGTGAAAAGTAGAATTGTACTAAGCCCGCAACATGCCAAAAGGCTCAGAATGGCACTGACAGAAAATATTAATAAGTTTGAAGCGAGTTTTGGAGAAATAAAAATGCAGGACAGCGCTCCTCAGTTTCCGCCTATGAACTTTGGACCTGCGGGAGAGGCATAACTGCCTAGGGTTGTAGTTCTGCCAGCAACGGCTCAAAGTATGTTGTAAGGCGCGTATATTCTGGCTCTATCTCGTAGAGGCTTTTACTTATCTCTTTTGATCGTTGTAGTTGTTTTTCTACATCTATCTTTTCGGTACGGTAATAGACTTTAAACTCCTCTTTTGTGATTTCTCCAGCTATCACACCTTTGTGTAAGTTATCCAGTTGCTCGGTCAAGGATTTTTGTTCTTTCATGCTTTCTTCATGCTTTCTGATACTCTTCCTATAGATTTTTTGGTAGTTCTTGTACTTAGACAGGTTGTCGCCAAGTTCTTTGCTCATCATCTTTTTGTAATCATTCCTAAAGACACGTAAGGTAGTCTCAATGTGATCTGCTCTTAGTTTGAATAAAGGTGCATCCAGGTTAAGATTCACTTTGTTAGCATTTAATTGTGCTTGTAATTTTTCTACATACTTTATTTCTTCAGAGAATATTCTCCCGCAACTTGACAGGGTGATTAATAGTGAATAAGCTAACACAAATGCTGTCATTATTTTTAACGAATAGGAATTATATTTGAACATCGTGGCAAATAAAAGTACAAATAGTGTAAAAAAAATAAAGCGACTCATCTTTCTGAAAGATGTTTTCATTATAGCCTTGAGTGCATATGGTGGACCAAACATGCACTTGGCGTTGTATCAAAAAAGATTGGTAGAAGAAAAAGGGTATTTATCGAGTGATGAACTAATGGAGTATTTTTCATTGTGTCAGATGCTGCCAGGTCCATCTTCTACACAGACACTTATGAGTATTGGGTATCAATTTGGGGGGAGACTATTGGCCTTTCTTACACTTTTGGTCTGGGTATTGCCTGCTTTCATTCTACTTACCATATGTGCCATTTTTATTGGAGTATTTCAAGAGAAAGCTCTTGACTATTTGCGCTTTGTGCAACCCGTAGCCGTAGGATTTGTTATCGTAGCAGGTATTAAGATGATTAAGAAGTCTGTAAAAAATAGACAAGGTTATTGGCTTGCGACTATGGCGTTTATGGTAATGGCTTTTCTGAGGCATCCGTTGGATACATTGCTGAATGTAAATACCCCTTGGATGTTCCCAATTGTATTGATTTTAGCAGGTTTGTTTTCTTTCTTCGATTTTAAAGGACAAGTACAGAAATATGAGCCTATCAAAATTAAATTCCCTTGGAGGTCGCTTGTTTCATTCATTGTGATTTTCTTGGCTGCTGGTGTTTTGGGTAAGGTTAGTTCAAACCACTTGGTTATTTTATTTGAGAACTGTTATCGATTTGGTACATTGGTCTTCGGCGGAGGAAATGTGTTGATCCCGATGATGCTTGAGCAATTTGTGATGCATAGTGGTTATATGACTACGGAAGAGTTTTTGAATGGAGTAGGTCTTGTGCAGGCTATACCTGGCCCTATCTTTACTGTTGCTAGTTTTACAGGTGCTACTGCCATGAATGGCTTGGGTGTGTTGAATCAAATAGCTGGTAGTTTTGTAAGTACACTGGGTATCTTCTTGCCTGGTGCTTTATTAATATTTTTTGTGTTTCCGATATGGAAAAGCATCAAAAAGCATCCTATTGTAGTGAAAGCATTACCTGGAGTAATTGCGGCTTCATGTGGTTTAGTTTTAGCAGCAGCATATCTTATGTTTTTACCTGTGGGTTTTAACTGGGTGGAAGATGGCAGCTTTTTCTATACTAATCTTGACTTAGACGGCGCATTCAATGGCGTACAGATTAGCATAGTAATTCTTTCTTCGATTTTGCTATTCAAAACCAATATAAAATCGCCGTGGTACATTGTAATAGCTATTCTTTTTGGAGTTTTAGTATAAAAAAAAGCCGCCTCTCGGCAGCTTTTTTGTGTGATTAAGCAAGGTTTTAAATCTTGGAAATTTTCCCAAAGTGGGCAGTCCCGTCGTGTAGAACTGCGCGTATAGTATACATACCTGTACTGAGCTCTCCCAAGTTAGCTATGTTGCCATACCCCGATAGAACTTCCTGTCCTGTTGCAGTGGTTATGCTATACCTTAGGGTTGAAGCAGGTAGCGTTACTTGTCCATGACTAGGATTTGGATATACGGAAAGTGTTTTACGGTTTATCGTTTCCACATTAGCTACTTTGGTCTTGCTAAAAAATACATTATCTACGTAAAGGGTGCTTTCACCTACAGGAGTAGAAGAAAGTATGAGTTGAGAAATATTAGCCCTAGTAGTAAGATCGGTAAAATCAGATAGAGCTAGATTAACGCTTACCCACTGTTCTTGCAATGGATTCTCTATTATAATTTCGTGCTCAGTATCGTCTCCACCTTCAAATGCATTGTCTGCTCCAAAGTCTACTAACTTTAGGTTAAAGGAAGAGCTATTTGGGGTCCAGATATGAAAATTTAAATAGTTCATTTCGGTAATGTCTATGGAGTTTTCTCCTGTAGCTTCTATTCCTACAAAATCAACGCTGCTATATTTTTTAGTAGGATTCCCATCTATTTCTACATCTGTAAGTACACCTTGAGACCACTCTGTCCTCCACGTAGTAATAGGTACATCGGTGTAAACTCCACTAAATAAGGAGATAACATCTGCAGCCGGTAGCGTAGGGTCTGGTGCTGCAGTCATAGGCTCTGCTAGAGGTGTGAAACCAGTAAGGCTGATATTATCAAAGTAACTTACCGTCTCTGCTGCACGTGCATTGAAATCCATGAATACTACAATCTGGTCATAAGTGAAGGCGGGCGTCCCCACTTGATCCTTGAAATTGAATGAAAGCTCTTCCCATTCATTTATCTTGGTATTCGCTACTTTTATTTCGGGCAATGCTCCGTTTCCCGGTCGTACTAGTTTTATGCCTACATCACTTATTACAGATTTATAGACCATTATTTTAATTACCGAAGACGCTGCAGACAAGGTAAATGAACCTATATCTGATCCATGCTGGGTTTCGCAACCTGCATATGGTTGGCCTGCTGCTCTTGCCGTAAATTTCGCTACGGTAGTACTTGTGTTTATTCCTGTTTGGAATGGATTGGTAATAATTTCCAATGTAGGATTGTCGTCGTTTTCAAAAGTAGTCCATGTCCAGTCTGCACCATTTCCACCAGATTCGAAATCTACCGGTAGGTTTTGAGCAAATGTGTACCCACTTATGAGCAGAGCTACTGTTATGAGTTGTATTTTTTTCATATTTTATTTAGTATAAAAAAAGGGTCCCAAGAATCTGGAACCCTTTGCAATAAAGTTATATAAATTACTGAACAATTATACGCTGGGTAAACACACCTTTTTCGGCATTTACTTTGATAAAGTATACACCTGCAGTAAGGTTTGTAATATCTACTCTTTGAGATAGAACAGCGTTATTCACCTGTTGTGAAACCATAGTTTGCCCATTAATGCTATGTATTTCAAAAGAGTTTATTATTCCACTCTTAGCAGATAAATCAAGATTGATCACCTTAGTGGCTGGATTAGGATATACCTTAAAGGTACTGAATACATTTTCCTTTACACTGTTGCCTTCAGGTTTGCTGAAGTAAAGATTATCTATGTACAATGTTACATCTCCACTAGGAAGAGCAGAGAAAATAATCTGAGAAATATTGGCAGTAGACGCAAGGCTTGTAAAATCTGCGAGTGCTATTTTATGATTTGTCCATGTTTCTGTAGCTGGCATTTCAAAAGCAATTTCGTGATCAGTGTCGTCTCCACCGTCAAATGCATTGTCTGCTCCAAAGTCTACTACTTTGATTCTATAGGTAGTTGCGTTAGGTGTCCATGCGTCAAAAGTAATATGTTCCATATTGCTTGCATCTATACTGTTGTCACCAGTTGCTTCTATACCTACAAAGTCTAACATAGTATATTTTTTTACATCGTTGCCATCTACTTGTACATCTTCCAATGTAGCTGCAGACCACTCTGTTCTCCAGGTATTAACGGATACATCAGTATATACTCCACTGAACAGAGAGATTACGTCTGCTTGATCAGCTGTAGGATCTGCTGCTGCTGTCATAGGCGCTGCTGCTGCAATTTCACCTTTACTGAAGAATACGTTATCTACATAAACTTTCGCACTGCCTGCAGGAATGGCAGAGAATATAAGTTGAGAGATTTTTGTTCTACCAGTAAGACCAATAAAGCTATCAAGAGCTATGTGGTAATTTACCCATGCACTTTTAGTAGGATTATTAAAAGCAATTTCGTGCTCAGAATTACCGCCTGGGCCAAAGTTTACTAGCTTAACTCTGAAAGTAGTTGCATTTGGAGTCCAAATATCTAAATTGATATGATCCATTCCGGTAATGTCTAATGCGTTAGCATCCAATGTTTCTATACCAACAAAGTCAAGCTGGTCATACAAGTGTACAGAATCGCCTGCTATACTTGTTGCACTAAAATTAGCCGCAGACCATCCTGTTCTCCATGTGTTTACATTTACATCTGTATATACATCACTAAACATAGATATTACACTTGTATCTTCATACATGGGTGCAGCAGCCCCCATAGAGGGATCCTGTGGTGGCAGATCATCGCAAGAAACACATGCATTAAAGCATACAGTATCTAATATCACATCTCCTGAGCGGGTAAGGTATCTGTTTACGTTATTACCTTCTGTTCTAGTACACGATAGGCCACTGGCAAATCGTTCTTGGTCATTCCAACCATCGACGGTGAACTTATAGTCTATACTGTCTTTTGCCACTGCTATGGTTACTTCCCATATTCCATCACTGTTCGCATCTGTCATAGGATTGCAACTACCGCACCATTCATTACCATTGGTTGTAAAGTTTCCATTGACAAATACTCCGTTGGCAGTAGATTTTCCGTAGTTCTTCATATCTACCTTGAAGGTGATATTTGTTTGTGCAAACCCTAAAAAGGTGCTTGCCATTAACATTAAAGTAAAGATTTTTTTCATTTTTTTTTCATTTAGTATGTCTCAAATGAAGCGAAAAAAACTTAAAGTAAAAAATACTATAAGTAATATTTTTGAGGAGCTGTGTATTCTTAAGGTAAAAAATACTATAAGTCGCTTTTTTTCTTAATTTTGGAAAACTTTCAGACCGATTACTTAATGAATAAAATGAACAAATATTTCCTCTCTGAGAACAATGTTCCATTTCAAGATTATTTTAATTTTGGTTTGTCTGTAGATTGTGTAGTCTTTGGTTACGTAGGAGAAGAAATTAAGGTTTTGTTGGTTCAGCGTGATGCTGAGCCTTTTTTAGGAAACTGGGCTCTCCCGGGAGATTTAGTTCCTTTAGATGAGGATTTGGCTGACTCTGCATCCAATGTTTTGCAGAATTTAACGGGTCTCGAAAATATTTTTATGGAGCAGTTCTATACGTTTGGGGCTGTAGACCGTCACCCAGCTGGTAGGGTAGCTACTGTAGGGTATTACTCCCTTGTTAAAAGTGACAACTACCATCCAATAGCATCTTCATGGGTAAAAGAGACTGAATGGTTTAGCATTAAAGATTTGCCAAAATTGGCTTTTGATCATGATCAAATTTTAGAGAAGGCAGTAAGTACGCTTAAAAGTAGAGTAAAATATAGGCCAGTTGGTTTTGAGTTACTACCAACTAAATTCACGTTACTTGAGTTACAAGCTTTGTACGAAGCGCTCCTTGATTATAAATTTGATAAGCCCAATTTCCGAAAGAAGATACTCAGCATGGACTTATTAGTGCAGTTAGATGAGGTGCAGGCCAATGTTTCGCACAGACCTGCTAAGTTATTCCAATTTGATGAGATGCGTTACATTGAACTGCGTAAAGAAGGTTTTGCATTTGATATTACGGTGAAAGGTTAATCGCAATAGCTCCGTCACCTTCAGCATACGTTAATAAACTGCACTTATTTCATGATAAATATTCAAGGTAAAAGTGCTTTCGTAACAGGTTCTAGTCGGGGAGTAGGTCAGCAGATAGCCATAGGATTGGTTCCTACTTTGTTGGGTCCTGATGGTGCAAATGGAGTTCCGCGATTAAAGAACTGTATGAAAGGCAGTTCTCTAGAACTTTAATGCTTCATTTTTGTCCCAAATTCCCCAATAAGCTCCTACATCTCCTTCGTCTCCGGTTTTCCACGACTCATCAAAAGAGGAAAAATAGAATAATTCTATTTCTTCATTTTTCGCCCATTGTTGAGCATTGGCGTAATATTTTAAGAAGTTGGTCATAGAGGCTTCAGAAGCTTCGAAAGCTCCACCCGAAGATGGCCACCCCGTTTCGGTGATAATTACTTTTTTGCCCTTGGCCGCTTTTACGGCTTGCTGGTACATTTCCTTCATGTACAGAAATGAGTAGTCTACATGACACCCTTCCCAGTAGGGATAGCAGTTTGCTAGTATCACATCGCATGCTTGGGCTAATGCAGGTCGTTCTGTGAATTCATAATAGGCATCTACATATCCTACAGGGGTTCCGGGTATTACCTGCTTTACGTGATTGATATAGTCGAGTAATTCTGCTTCTGAGAGTTCTTTTCTGTAAAGCACTTCGTTCCCTACGGCTGCAATATCCACATAACCCTGTTGGGTAAGGTTTACAAGACTTTCTATCTCTTTATCGTTCATTGCTAAGTCATCGCTTAGCCAAGCTCCAACGAGCGTTTTTATGCCGTATTCTTTTGCCAATGGTGGAATTAGTTCATTTCCTTCTGTACATGAGAAGGTACGTATCCATTTGGTATACGGTTTTAAGATTTCAAGCCGACGTCGTATTTGCGTTTCCGTAATTGGGTCGCCTGGTTTCTGCCCTTCTTCAAAAAGACTAAAACAAATACCGTGCATCCCATCTTTTAGGAGTTCTTTAGCAAGTTCTTGATAGTTATCTTGAGACTTGGTTAGCCCCTTAGCCGCAACTAGCGACATTAATTTTTCTTGACGTTTAGACATTGTTGTTCTTTTTGTTTTTTCGTAGTAATGTAAGTTGTTCAGAAACTTCCTTTGATCGTTCTTCAGTGAGGTCATATCCTTTCATAATGAGGATTGCTCCGATTACTCCTGCTATTGGTAATAGCGTATAGAATATTCTCATTCCAGTTACCGCTGATTGTGTTACACTATCTGCATCAAAACCAACTAACCATAATATCGTACCGCTCAAAAGAGCCGCTATTCCGAAACCAAATTTTACCATCCACCAATAGACTGCTCCTAGGACGCCCTCGCGGCGTTTCCCCGTGTTTAGTTCATCTAAGTCGCAAATATCTGCAGTCATAGACATCATTATGGTGAATAAACTTCCTATTCCAAAGGAGTGAAATGGCAAAGCATAGATGAATAAATAAGGCTTGCCTGGTACAAACAAGAACCAAAATAAGATGTATCCAATGATGGATATAGATTGTGCTATTAGAAAAGCTTTCTTTTTGCCATACTTTTTTGCCATCCAATTAATTATCGGGATAACCAAAAAGCTAGTGAATAGCGCGCCAACAGAGCCGTGAATCGCTGGCCAACTTCCTGCACTCGCCGGATCACTATTGAACATATAATGAACAATAATTAAAAAAGTGAAAGAAGCTATGATATTAAAGGAATTGAAGATTAGAAATGTAGCAAAAGCAATTTTTTTAAACTGCTTTATTTTGAACGCATCAAGGGCAGAAGTGAATATATTTACAACACTTTTACCTACGTAAGCGGGCGTTATGGGCAAAAAATCTTCTCTGTCAAGGGTAGATTTACTTTTAAGAAATATTGCGGGTATTATGGCAAATAGAGAACAGGGAATAGCGACCCAAACTGAGAGCTCTCTTACTCCTGAAGCGGCACCATTGGGAAACCAATCTGGGTTGTATAATATAACCCAAAACCAAGGTGCAATTACCCAAGCCCATTGTCCTATAAATTGAGAAATCGCCATTATATTGGTTCGTTCATGAAAATCTTCACTAATTTCATACCCCATAGCTACGTAAGGCACACTAAAAATGGTAAGGCCTAAATAGAACACAAGCGACCAAATCATAAAATACCAAAAATTATAGTCTAGACCGTTTTCCTTATACAGTTGCCACATACAAATGAATGATATCCCCATTATAATGGAACCAATAAAGACATAATGTCTCCGTCTTCCCCACTTTGATCGGGTGTTATCTGAAATAAAGCCCATAATCGGATCGGTTATGGCATCAAATATTCTTGGAGCAAACTGAATAATTCCCCATAAAAGTGCAGCAAAACCTAAATCTTGAACCAATACAATAATGAACACACCAACGGAGGCAGGAAACATCTGATTGGCGAGCATTCCAAAGCCAAAGGCAATTTTTTGTCCCATTGGGACTTTTTGTTTCACTGTGGTATTTGATCTGCTCATATTATTTTCGGTTTAAGTTTTGGTTAGTTCTGAATCACGAGTGTTTGTATAGCTTGTGCTTCTATATTTATTGCTTTGTGGTTTCCGTTCAAATGTAGGATAAAGTTCTTAGGTGTTTTGCCTTCATTGAAAACTACTACGGCTATTGTGCCGTCTGGGTTTTGTACGGCTGTAGCTAGCAGGCTATTGTCTTCACTCTCTAATCCAATGCGTACAGCTCCAGGACGTATGAATTTGCTAAAATGTGCCATCGTGTAGTAGAGAGGCGTATAGTAAACTTCATCGGTTTCTACGTCTACCATTACAGGCGCTGCACACCAGTTTTTGAACCAGTTTGGTCCGCCTTGCTTATCAAGCACCATATTCCAATCTATCCACCCGTCTACCCAATTGTTGAAGCAGCCGATGATGTCTCTGGCATATCTGTTTACTGGAGCATATTTCGGGTGTAGATATTTGTCCTCATCACTTGCCCAATCCCAACCCCAGTCGGTTGCTTCTTTAGACCAGTACCATGCATCGTCCTTCCATTTTGGAACTTCAGAATCTACGCACCCCTCTGTTTCTATGAGATACTTAGCAGGAGCTTTGGTGTGTGCATAGTTTAATGCCTGCGGAAATACCTCGTAAGTACTCTCGTACCAGTGAATAGCCGTTCCTGCATAGTATTTGGCAGAAGCTTCATCTTTGTACATTTCGTCTACCCATTCTTGTATTCCTGCTCTGTTTTGATCGTAGCCTAGTATTTTGACATTGTGACCGTCTTTTTCCAGTTGTGGTCCCATGTAATCTCTTACAAAATCGGTCATTTCTTTGGGCGAAAAGTGCATACTCTCCCAGTTGTTGCCATTTCCGTGGGGTTCGTTTACTACAGTAAATCCCCAAATATCTATTCCTTCTGCTTTATAAGCATCGATGTACTTGGAGTAGAACAGTGCCCAAGGTTTGTAGTACTTTGGTAATAGTTTACCGCCTACATAGTTGTTGTTATCCTTCATCCAGGGTGGGGCAGTCCACGGTGAGCTTATGATTTTAAACCCGTCAGTAGAGGCAGCCATAGCCTCTTGTATCATAGGGATAATGTCATCTTGATCCTCTTTTACAGAGAAATTTTCGAGGAGCATATCATCCGCTACGGGTGCATATGAATAATGATCCAGAGAAAAATCACACGAGTTCATGTGTGTACGCGTGAGGGAGTATCGGGCTCCATCATCTCCAAAGTAGGCATCTATTACTTCTTTACGTTTGGCAGGGCTAAGCTTATTGAGGAGAGATGCAGATGATTCTGTGAACGATCCGCCTATACCTGTGATGGTTTGGAATTTTTGCTCGGGGAATAGTTGGATTTTTGATATTGAATCGCTCGTATTAAACACTGTCCGTATTTCAAGTTTGGCGCCAGATGCTGAGGTTTCGTATACGGTTACTTCCATTTTTTTTTCTGTGGTATAAGCGAGAAGAAATAGGGTGAAAAAGAGTATGATTGATATGTTTTTCATTTTTTTACTTTAGTTGCTTTAAAGGCGGAAGATGAATTTCAGCAAGCAAAATATCTAAGTTGCCATTGTACGTTTTGTTTATTGGATTACCATTTCTTGTTAATCCATTGAAAGCACCTCGATCTATTAAATCCCAAACGGCATACTTGGCTTCTCCATTGATTTTGAATAGTCCAAAGTGATTTTCTGAGCCTCCGGCATTTAGCGTATCCTTCCATTTCTCATTGAATGCCTCGAAGTAAAAGCACGAGATGCCTTTTGCATCGGTCCAGTCTCGCATTTGCTTATAATAAAGCCCCTCCTTGTACTCGTCGCAAGCCTTAGAACCATTATCTCCATAGAGTCCCTCTGAGGCACTAGCCCATCCGGTTTCGCCAATGTGTACCTTTTTTTTGCTGTCTATGCTGTGGATATATTTCACAGAGTTGGCATATTGTTTTTTGGCATACAAGACTGATCGTGTAATGGCACGCTCTATCGCCTTTGCTTTGGTAATGTGCAGCTCTGACTCAAAGGCTCCCCAAAATACGGGGTGGTAGTGCGTATCGTGCATGGGATAGGTGTGTAAGGATACGAAGTCTACCGCTTTTATAAGATTTTCTAAGTCTTTGCAGTGATACAGTGTGTCTCCGCCGCCCCAAGAAGCAAAATTATCTGAACTAGTAATCCATAGATTTTTATCTAGCTTGCCTTCTTTTTTTTGCTCTTGTAAATAATTTACCCATTTTAAGATTACATTGGGCTGCACAAAGTAATTTGTTGCCCACTTCACCATAGCTTCATTTCCTACTGCTAGTATTTTTACTGTTTCGGGATATTTAGTAGCGAGATCTATAGCTCGTTGTACTTCTGCTGCATTGGCTTTTTCATCTTCTAGGTTGTGGTCTGGCGCTTTGTCTGTCCAAGCATGTTGGCAATCGATCCAGATGCCAAGCATCACGTACATTTCAAAATTTGGGTATTCTGATTTCATCTCATTGATGGCTACCAGAAGGTTTGATGCTTGATCGTAATGCGTGTTGTAGGTGCGTAATATGCGAATACCCATTGCAGACAATATTTTCATATCGTTTTTTATCTGCTGTATACTCGGTTGTATGTCTCTGCTCGTCTCCCGATAGCCCCCGTAACTTATTGCTTGGTAGTCAGGATTCCCTAAGATTTGAGAAGCAGTTTTGCTCGAATTCATGTGTAGCGGTTTGTCGTTTTTTGGTAGCTTGTTGCCGCAAGCGGCAACTATTATAATTCCAATGAGTAGTGTTATATGTAGTCTATTACTCATTTTAATGCTTCTTATTTTAAGATAGACTCATCTATGTGAACAGTAATTTGTACTATCTCTCCGTTTCTTTCAAATATATGAGAACTGGTCTCTTTATCTAAATGAAGTGAGTCATAGTTGACTCTAGTACCATCTCTCTTTATGATCTCCATACTGCTATCTTTAGCTAACCTATAGATAATGGGTACCTGGCAAAAGGTGAAGCAAAGTGAACCAATCTCCGGCGCAAATTTCTTATGCTCTTTGTGAATATTGACGTAGTGGAAATTTCTTTCTTTTACGGTAAATTCATTTGCGCGAAGTAGGCACGGATTAAAGTATAGTACTCCTTTATTTACGAAAACACCCAACTCTCCAAATCTACTCAGTATATCCTCTTTCACTTGACCTGTCATACCAGGCTGTTGAGCTCCTTTGCCTCCTGGAGTGTGTGAGTAGGGGTCAGTAGAAAACGCTCCATATAAGGAGGGTGATTTATGTACACCAATACCCGCATTTATTTCATAATAGTGTTCCAGTAATCTTCCTATTATTTCGTTGCCTTCTTCGTTCTCTACAGCCTTGAAACAAATTTCTTGCACTGCTATTTGTAATTTAGAAACCATATGCCAGTAGATGGAGCCAAGTCCTTCGTAACCATAAAATGTGCCTGATCTTCCGGTGAATGCTTTATGGTTAAATACTTCTTCAAACATCCTTAGTATGGATGTTTTCTCTTTTTCTACCAGTGCAGCGTATTTAGATGTATTCAGATGATCTAACGCATTGCTTAGGTCTTCAGCATTCTTAAAATTACCATTGAAGTGATAGTCTCCTTTGATATCTTGTTCTACCAATGATTTGTTCCCGTTGCCCAGCATAGAGGTGATTAGCTCCGATTCTTTTATGGCTATTTTTGGAATATTGTTCTTCTCTAAAAATTTAGGTAGCTGCTTGTTTGGATATAATACATAGCTGTATTGGTCAGGTCTAAAAAGATCACTGTTCTTCATACTATCTAGCAGTTTCAACGCTTTTTTTGGAGATAAATGGCCAGAACTGAGCACTGCTACTTGACCTTCGAGCATCTCGCTGAGGTAAGATATAGATACTTCAGTATCACTTTCTACCGTCATAAGGTTGTATGCGTGGTACATTTTGTCATCTCGCTTGTTTGCCTTTACGGTGTGTTCTATGTACTCCAAACTTAGTTTCACAAAACGACGAAGTCGTTTGTAAGAGACTGTTCTCTTCTCGCCCCAGAAAGCTTGTTTGTAGATATGTTCTCTGTATTCGCTTCCAGCTTCACCTAGACCGTCCATTATCGTTTTACGATCTTCATCGTTTATGGCGTCTTCAAGTAAGTGTTTGTTATCTTCAAATGTGGCTTGTACTTTTTTGAAGAAGATGATCAACTCATTGGATAATTCAACTCGTTCGTCTTCTTTATCTTTAATCTGTTTACCAAAGAAAATTAAGAATCTGCGGAGATAATATAGCGTTACCATGGATACTCCATTCCCAACTAGCGCATTGTTGGCATCGTTCCATTCTGGACGTTGCGTATTCATCCATATACCTCCTTCTGGTATAAAATTGGAGAGCTTAGCCAGTACCGTAGCGAGTATTTTCTCGATGAAGTTTACAGTATAAATGGCGTCGTGCTCATCTATTAGGAGTGCTGCATCAGATCCAAGGATTGCTCTGTTTTTCCGGATTTTAGCATCCAGTTCTTCGTCAAATTCTATGGTGTCTTTTGCATTTTTTAAAATGTCTTTGTAGCTTTTTATCTTGTACGGTACATTGGCGTATACAAATTCATTGGTATTGAATTCATTGCTTAGTTGACCTGGGAAATACTTCTCATTAAGCTCTAGGAGTTTAAGTAAATATATGATCTGGTGATCTCCCCAGTAGCCAATGTATGACCACGGATTATCGGGTTCTACGGTTTCCCAATCAAATCCACCTTTAGTCACCCGGTATGGGTTGTATCCTTCGAAAGTAGTAGCATTCAAAAATTTGTGAATCATACTCCGAGTGAAAGCAGGGTAGGATAGAGCTAGGGCTTCCCAGTTTTGGAAAATATCTCTCCAGTTTCCTTCGTAGTCTAATATTTTAGAGCCATCAATTTCACTTCTAGTATTAATAGAGAATTTGTTCCACGGTCTGCTCGGATCTCCGTGTCTTCTACTAAACTTTAGCGGCATATACTCTGTGCAGAGTCTCTTAAAATCACTGTCTGAGCTTTGGGCAGCAATTTTCTTGAGGTCAAAAGAAGTAAATATATCTGCTAGGCTATTTATAAGGTCCTTGTGGTTTTCAAATACTTTCTTATTTGCGGCCGCTAGGTAATTGCTCAAGTCCCACTTTTCTATTTGATAATTGAAATCAAAAATACCGCCACGCATTATGTTGAACAGTGTATTCGCAAAGTGACGTGTATCTCTAAATACATCGGCAGATAATTGCATCCCATCTGATGATGCATTGAGTTCTATCAATTGCTTAGAACCACGTTTAATGTCGCTGTTTATTTGCGTTTCAATATCTTTTTGATTTTGTATGGCGTGTATCAGTTCTACCACATCAGATTGACTCTTGTTTACATCTGCTACAATCATCCATTCTTTCTTATCACTGGGAGCTAGTTCTACTTTAGTGCTTAAAAAATAGGCGCCCTTCTCTGCCTTTATATCATCTTCAGGAGTTACGGCTTGCCCTTTTCTGAAGTTATTGAGTTGAAGAGAGGATACCAGGTGAGATGGATTTTTTAAGCCAAGAGACCATGCAATATTGGCCTTTAGCGCCTCGCTGGGTTCTGCCTTATCTACGATAATGGCACTTAAGGCGTAGATGCCCATGCCTGAATCAGCGTCTAGCTCATTGCGTTTGTATGCGTCTACCAGATTACTGGTCGAGTTTTGTAAATCACTATTTACTCCATCTGGCATTATATTTTGGACACCGTCTAAAAGGGTTATGGAAAGCTTTTGGTTACCCGTATTTTCTAAGGAAGACTTACGTACAAATCCATATATGCTACTGGAGTTCCATTCGTATCTAAATGTCAGTCCAAAATCAATATTGATTTCTTCGAATATAATCTTGTTACCAATGGCATTTTTATACAGGTTTCTTGTTGTGTTATACTTCCCGGTATTCCGTTCTGAAAACGGTTCCCAAACGTGCGTTTCAGCACCTTGGCGTATTTGAAATATGCTTTTACTCCCAGTAGTTTCAGAGGATTCTGTAATCTTATCTGCGGTGTAATAAGGAAATAGAGGGAACTCAGAATTTTTACGACCCGCACTTAATGCTCCATTGCTGGAGATGAACATCCAGTGATGTGAGTCACTCACTATGCTCATAAAGAATGGTCGCATTTCGTCGTAATTTGAAATACAGTAGAAATTTTCTCCGTCTATTTTTAGTCTTTTTATATTAACGTTTGCGTCATGCATCGTTTCAGATTGTGTTGCCATTTATATCGTTTAGTAATCAGTTTTTATTTTGGAAAATTTCAGCTTTTTCTAGTGCTTTATTAATTTGTATTCTAGAAAATGCTTTATTGACCTGCTTAGGTCTAACGTTTTTTGTATATGGGTTTAGTCTATGTACTTCGCTTAGAATATAGTAAGCTGCTCGAGGAGTTACTGTATGAGTGCCGTCTGAATTATTGGGCTGTTTGGCACAAATGCCAAACCATTCTTCGTTCATATTATTCTGCCCTTCTATATAGTCGTTTTTATAACCACCGTTAGACCAAGAAGCGGTGCTATCGTGCTTGTCTAAGTTTACGGTTTGTCCTGTTTTCCACCAGCCATCGCTCCATTGAAAGGTAAATCCACCTATACAATTTTCGGCTTTTCCTTGGCCTGCTGCATTTTGATAGATCTCTTTCCAATTGTTTAGCAGGTATTCTGCCTGCGTATATTGATCTTCTTTCTTCTCAATACTATGGTATGCATCTGCCCCCAACTCGGTAAACATTATAGGCTTGTTGTACTTTTCTTTCACTTCCTGGAATACATTACCAAATGAGATTCCTCTGTATATGTTGATGCCAAGTATGTCTACATCTGGACACTCGGTTGCTATGAGATCAAGAAAACCTATATCTCCATTGCAAATAGCTACGTGATGCACGGTGTCTATTGTTTTCAGTGAAAGAGACGCGGTATTAAAAAGAGAATATAAGTGGCGAGCTCTCTCGTCTGTTTTTTTCATCGCTGGAATGTCCTCTGTCTCGCTACCTTTCCAATATAGGCCGTAGTTGTTTTCATTGCCAAGCAGGTACATGAGTAATCCTCGCGTACCCTTGTACGTTTTTCCTAGTTCAGCTACTTCTTTAAGTAAGACCATCTGAGTGAGTGAGTCACCATAATCGGTAATCGGGTTCCAGTTCCCATTTAGCATAACACCATAACGACCAAAGGAGTGGTTCAGTACCGTATATATACCATAGTTGTCGTGGATGTACTCGATCCAATTGGTGGGAATACCTGTGTATATTCTGAGTGTATTTATACCTATTGATTTTAGCCTAGCCATATCTTGGTCTAGTGCTGCTTTTATAGTTTCTTTGGGTTGTTGCCAGAGGCTGTACTCAAAATTTGTGCCTATAGGGGAGTAGCTCCAATTCATCCCTTTTATGAAGAATGGCTGGTTGTTTACGGTGATATAAGATGCAGCCTTGTTAGATGTAGATGTATCCTCTTTATGCTGAGTACAGGATGTAAACAGGAACAAGAAGAGAAGCAGGTTGATGTATCGGTTATTCACTTTTCTCTTGTTGCAATTGGTCTGGGATGAAATCTATATTTTCAACTATTTAGTAAGTGTGCCTATTTCTGAAAGACACGAATATAATCTACATGCATTTTTTGGGGGAATACAGTAGATGCATCAGGACTTCCAGGCCAGTTGCCACCTACGGCTACGTTGAGGATGAAAAAAAATTTTTCGTGAAATTCTGACATTTGCGAAGACGTAATATCGATCTCGTGGTACTGCCTATTATTCAATAACCATTTTATACTTGTCTCGTCCCAAATGATGGAGTATACATGAAATTCCTGGTTAAGATCTTTTTTGGTTGTCGTTGTTTTGCCACCATAAGAGGCGTATTGTCCATCGCTATCCCAGTGAAGTGTTCCGTGAGTAACCCTATCAGAATTACCATTGGATGATCCTCCTACCATTTCCATGATGTCGATTTCACCACAATCTGGCCATCCAATAGAGTAATGACTTTCCCCAAGCATCCAAAATGACGGCCACAGTCCTTGTCCTTTTGGCAAAGCACCTCTAACATCTATTCTGCCATATTTGAAGCTTTGCTTATTGCGTGTAGTGAGTCTGCTGCTTGTATACAATTGGCTTCCTGCTGCTTGTTGTTTGGCTTCTATAGTTAGAAAGCCTTTGTCTACAGAGGTGTTTTCTTTCTGGTAGTATTGTAGCTCATTGTTTCCCCAACCACTATTGCCGGTTCCAAGCTCGTAGTTCCAGTCTGATTCATTGAGGGAATTACCAGAAAATTCGTCATTCCACACGAGTGAATATCCTTCATAATTCATCGGAGATACAAAACCTTCTAGAGGTACGCCGTTTGTATTAGTAGTAGTTGATATCGTTAGTTTTACTGTATCCTCTTGCAGCAAAAAGTCAGTAGCAGTAGCATGCGCTTTTGTAATTATGGTGTATGTACCACTTTTGCTGTATTGGTGCAGTGCTCTACCGTTTTTATCTTCTACTTCTTCGGTATTGTCGCCATCTTCAAAACGTATAGTGAAGTAGTTTGCGTCATTTGCTGTAGCTCTTACTGACACAAGTCCTTCCTGAGTTTCAGACACTGTGATTGCTACTGCAATGTTGGTTGGAAGTTTTAGTGTAGCAGTAGGCTTCTCGTCTTGGCATCCCGAAAGGGTAAGTGAGATAATTACAAGAGCAAATAGTTTATTTTTCATATTGGCTTTTACCAAGAAAAGGGAGTTCATCCATAGATGAAACTCCCTTTTTGTTTAGGTCTTTACTATTTATTTTTGTGAAATATCATCCAAGTAGAATGTACCTGCGCTGGCAACATCCCATCCTGGGAATAGTACTAATCTATCAAACTTACTAGCGTCAACATCACTAAAATCAGCACTTACTTCGACCCACTCATTTGCGGTGTCTACAGTAATATCTTTTTCTGTGTTTTCAGTTGGCTTAGCAAAATTTTCCATTTTTAATTTCAAGGTTCCAGTAACTGGAGCCCATATTTTCAGCGTTATGGTAGGCTTGCCAGACGTAAAGTCAAACTTGTCTTTAAGATTAACGAAAATACCCGCCCAAGTTTCGAAACCGTGAACTGTTTCCAATACTTTACTACTAGTATTTATTCCTTCACTTTTTGGGTTGTCCACAACTGCAAAAGTGCTTTCTCCAAAGGCTTCCCACTGAGAGGTGTCACTACCGTCTTCAAAATCTATAGGAAGTGTTAGTGTGCTGGTGTTGACAGGATCTTCTCCACCGCCTCCGCCGCCATCTATGGGGAAGTCTTCTGGTACTAGTCGTAAGTACCAGGCTGTAGTAGCATCTGCTACATCTACGTATCTTATCGTTAGCTCGTTTTCAGTCAATTTAGTGATTTGGTACTCTCTTACTCCAGTGTACATTCCTAAGAATGCATTTCCAGAGATAGAAATAGTAGTATCATCTTCTCCTTCTACTAAAGTCCAAGTTTCGTCCAGTTGGTCAGCAAATGGTGCTGTCCAATCATCTGCATTTTCATACGCCCCTGGGAATTCTCCTTCAGAGCCTGTTTTGACAAAAACTGAACCTCCTGTAACGTGATCAAATTTGAAACCGTCTAGCTTGAAAGTATACTTGTCATTGTATAGACCTGAACCTGCCTTGGTAAGTGGATCTGAGTTCCACCATTCTGGCCATGTTCCATCTACTGGACCTACACCTAAGTGTGCTTGACGGGTAGAATCGATTACCCAAGTTTTGCTCCCTCCACCTGCTACACCTCCTGTAAGAAGTGTAAATATTGGATTATTGAGTAAACTTGCGTCATCTTCAGCAATGACAACGTCTTGAGATGAACTGGCACTTCCTCCACTGTTGAATACAGTGAGAGTTACAGTATAAGTTCCTTTGCTTGGGTATTCTGCTGTAGCTTCCTTGGTACTTGCATTTGCACCGTTATCAAAATCCCAACTGTATGTGAATCCAGCATTTGAAGCTATGAAATTGATAATATTATCATTGTCTGCAGTGGCAGCATATGTAAATGCAGCGTCTGCTTCTGTAGGTGCCGTACCTAGTGTAGGCTCGTCGTCTGGTTTGCAGCTCGATATTCCTAGAATAAGAGCTAGCGATAAGAAAAATAATGTTGTTTTTTTCATTTCTATATAGTTTAATTGTTTGTATTAATAGTTAGGATTTTGTGCCCAATTGCCGCCAGTTAGATCAATTTCTACTTGAGGTATTGGGAATAATTCATGTTTGTCAGTTTGAAAACCTGTAATTTCTGTAGCTGCTTTACCGGTACGCACTAGATCAAAGAATCGGTGTCCTTCTCCAGACAACTCATACTTGCGCTCCATCCATATATCTTCTGTTAATTGGCTTCCTCCAGAGGATATTTGTGGCATATTCACTCTATTTCTTACCTTATTAAGTAGGTCGAGAGCTTTGCTGTCATTGGCAGGTATATTTCTGTTGTGTGCTTCTGCTGCCATCAACAGTACATCTGCATAACGTATAACGCGGTAATTAACTGGGCTAGTTAAGTCATTGTCAGGCAAACCTATTTCGCCTTTGCGTTTAATATACTTGTTATTGTAGTATCCCGTATGACCACCTCCACCTTCAGCATAAGTTATTTCTCTACTGCCAATAAAGGCATCAATGTCTAGAACAGTAGCATCTCTACGCACGTCGCCAGCTGCGAAGGAGTTAAATAGTTTTTCTGTAGGTAGATTGTAGCTGTTGCCATCTCCGTATATAGGTCCGTTGTACTGGCGTATACCATGAAAACCTGGAGCAGCATTTCCCTCTAGACAGATCAAGCAGCCGTAACCACCACCTTCTGCACCAGTGTATTGTACATCAAATACTGTTTCGCTATTTCCTTCGTTTGCTACTGAGAATAATTCTGTGTAGTCATCTATTAAATCATAAGGTCCTTCCTCTATAACTTGATCCAGTATAACAGCTGCTTCACCAAATTTATTTTGGTAGAGCAATACTTTACCCAGCAGAGAAAGGCAAGCTCCCTTGGTAATCCTTCCTTTTTGCGGAATTGTCCAGTCTAGTATATCGGCTGCATTTCTCAAATCTTTTTCGATTTGTGCATATACTTCTGCTTTTGGAGTTCTTTCAACTGCTGTTACTTCGTCTGCACCCAGTCTTTTGTCTACTACCAATGGTACGTCGCCAAAATACTTAACTAATTCAAAGTAGTAGTATCCTCTCAAAAATTCTGTTTGAGCTATGATCTCATCTTTACCCTCAAAATCAATTTTATTCTTGTTTTCTAATAGGTAATTGGCACGAGTAATACCTGCGTAATTCCAGCGAAAAACATTTCTAATTTCATTATTTACCGCATCGTGGCTCATGTTTTCTATCTCGTGTAAACCTTCTGTATCTGTAACACTTTCACCACCTGCTATGGCATTATCACTAGCAATTTCGCCAATCCAAACGGTAATAAAAGAAGATTGTAAAAGGTCGTATGCTCCAGTAAGTGCACGCTCGTAGTCTACGGGTGTTTCAAAATAATTTTCGGCATCCTGGGTATAAAGTGGGTTTATATCCAAAAATTTCTGGCACCCAGCAAATACGAGTATTGCTAAACTAAATATCGCTGTAAGTTTGATTGTTGTCTTTTTCATATTGCTTAGAATTTGATAGAAAGTCCTGTCATGATTGTTCTTGCTTGTGGGTAAAATCCATAGTCTATGCCGGCAGCTAAGGCACCGCCAAATGAGCCTACATCTGGATCATAACCTTGATAATTGGTAATGGTAACTAGATTATTTGCCGCGATGTATACACGGGTGCTAGAAATCTTGAACCTACTCAATAGCTTACTTGGTAATGTGTAACCCAATTGTATGTTTCGTAGTCTTAAGAATGATCCGCTTTCTACATAGTAGTCAGAGAATACATTGTTTCGGGTAAGATCCGTAGTTAGTCTAGGATTATCATCAGTAGAATTAGGACCTGTCCATCTGTCTATACTATAGCTTAATTGATTGGCAAATGGTTGCTGGCGCTCATAGTTTCTAATTATTTTTTGGCCAATAGCACTGTATAGATTAGCTGAGAAGTCAAATCCTTTGTAGTCCATATTTAAGTTGTATCCAAAGGTAAATGTGGGTATGGCATTACCCAATTCTTTTTGGTCTGTATCGTCACTGAAACTAATTTTACCATCGTTATTTTGATCTACAAAACGAAGATCTCCTGGCTCAGCACCCTCTTGTACTACTGGGCTGTTGTCAATTTCTGATTGGTTTTGGAATATTCCATCTGTTTCATATCCTATGAAATAACCTATTGCGTATCCTTCTTGGAATCGAGTGGCAATATTGCCTCCTACACCAAAACTTGCCCCTGGCAAAAAGTCAACTCCATCTGGAGTTTTGACTACTTCATTTTTTAGGAAGGTTGTATTGAGACTTGTACTCCAGTTAAAGTCTTTGCGTTTCTTACCTACATATCCTAGTTCTAGTTCTACTCCTTTGTTGCTTACATCTCCCGCATTAATAATAGGAGGGAAGCTTCCGGGGCCAGCTGTTCCTAAGACGGCGCTTACATTTGGTTGAAAGAGCAGGTCTCGCGTATTTTTGATGAAATAATTGATGGTAACATCAAACCCTTTAAAGAGTTTCATATCTGTACCTACATTGAATTGACGAGTCGTCTCCCATTTCAAATCTGGGTTTGCTGCTCTGCCTATTGCAGTTCCTTTTATGATGATATCATCAAATACATAATCGCCTTCTCCGTCTAGCAAACCACGATAAGCAAAGTTAGGAATTTGATCATTCCCACTCACTCCAAAACTCATACGTAGTTTTAAATAGCTTAATTTTTCCCACTTGAAGAAATCTTCTTCGGATAACATCCAACTTCCAGATACGGTTGGGAAAATTCCATATCTACTATTTGGGCCGAACTTACTTGATCCATCTCTACGCACAATAAGTGACCCGTTGTATTTTGTACCATAACGGTATTGAGCTCTTACGAATGTAGATAGTAGTCTTTCTTGGAACTGAAATGAACTGGTATTATTTAGGAATCCGCCCGGTGCTAAGTTAGCAGAGATATCAGCGTATTCTATGCTATTATTTGGGATGTTATAAGCGGTACCGCCCAGTCCTTGCCCATTTCTACTAAATATAGATATACCTGCAGTGGTCTTCAGGTTGTGAATGTTTCTGAAGTTGTACTCGTGGTTTACAAAACTTTCAAAGTTGAGGTCAGCGTATGTAGCACGAGCTTCATATACACTCGCACCACGGTCTATTAACGTACCTGGGGCTATTTCTACTTGTGTAGGGTCTAAATCTGCATTTAATGCACTATTTTGAGCTTTGCCTGGGCCATACCATGTTAGTGGTGAGAATGTTTTTTGATCTACCAGTGCAAAGTTGTAGTTAAATCTATTGGTGAATGTAAGGTTATCTGTAATATCAAAAGCAAGTTCTTCTTTACCTACAAACTTGTCTACATAGCTCGTGTTGTAGGTGTTTTTCATTTGTGCTATTGGATTGATAATATCACTTACTTCTTCCAAGTATGAGTACGTTCCATTTGCTTCTTGTACTGGATCTGTTGGGAAAGCATTGATTGTATTGTATAAAACAGATCCTATTCCGTTTTCAGGAAGAGCGTCACGTTCTTCATTGGTATAAAGGAATACACTGCTTAATCTGAGTCTATCGCTCATTTCAGTGTTAAGGTTTACACGCGCATTCAGACGAGTAAAGTTAGCTTTATCGCCACCTACAATACCGTCTTGTGTAAAATAGCTACCACCTATGGAGTAAGTTGTTTTTTCACTACCACCACTTATCGTTACGTTGTGGCTAGTCATGTTAGCATTTTGGAAGACAGCATCTTGCCAATCTGTTCCTTCTCCTAATTGAGTGTTAGCAAAAGGTAGGGGATCTCCTCCATTGGCAAATGTTTCGTTTTTGATTACAGCATACTCGTTAGCATTTAGTAAGCCGAGTCTTTTTGATGATTGCTGTGTTCCAAAGTAGGTACTGTATTCTATTTTCGGTTTTGTATTCGAACGTCCTTGTTTGGTAGTTATTAGTATTACCCCATTCGCGGCACGTACACCATAGATGCCCGCCGTGGCGTCTTTTAGTACGTTTATGCTTTCTATGTCATTTGGGTTTAAGGCGTTTAATCCGTCTGAATCATAGACTACTCCATCTACTAAAATGAGTGGGTCGTTATCTCCGAAAGTAGAAAGACCTCGTATACGTATGCTTGCTCCACCTCCGGGCGATCCGGAATTAGTGTTGATTGCAACACCGGCTACTTTTCCTTGCAGCGCTTGATCTACTCTAGGGATGTTTAGTTTTTCTAAATCTTGACCGTCAACCTGAGTACTAGCCCCGGTAAATTCTTTTTTGGTGGCGGTTCCATACCCAACTACCATAACTTCTCCTATACCTACGGAATTTTCACTCAGTTGGATGGTGATGTTTTTTCTACCAAGAACTGCTACTTGTTTGTCTTTGAAACCAGAGTAAGTTACGTTCAAGACTGCGCTTGATGCATCTGTTACTTGTAGCGAGAATGCACCTTTTTGGTCAGTAATTTTACCGTTTTTTGTTCCTTTTACAATTACGGCAGCCCCAAAAATAGGTTGGTTTAGGCTGTCTTTTACGGTTCCTGAAATGGTAGTTTGCGCAACCGATAGGCTACAAATACTGGCTACCAGAACCAATGAGAAGAGATGTTTAATCATAAATTAATTAATTGATAATTGCGAATATATGGAAACTTATAGTAAAAGAAACTATAAGTGTTTGTCGCTTTCTCTATTTGCAATTATTACAAAGAAAGTATGTGGTTACTAGATGGATTTTATTCTTTTATATTATGCTTAATTACGCGGGGAATGTGTAGCAGTATTCAATCGATGAATTTCATTTATTGGTTAGCCAAATTGGAAGATTAAAATGATATTTCTGAGGGTAGACTCGTCGTACTTGTTTTGTGTTATTATTTTGTGTGTTGAGTAGAATAGATCGCGTATTTTTTGGTCTTAAAAATAAATCATACAAAAGGGTATACGGGAGACTGGCATCGTCTTACCTATACAATGGGGATTTCTCTACATTTATGGCAAGCCTTCTTCAGTGGTGCGGCTAATTGTCAACAGAAAGAATCAGAGCAAGGGCCAGATACCTACTAGCTAATGCCTGCTCGCTCTACGGATCTGTCTATTTTGGCTAGCATACCTTGGAGAGCCTTTCCTGGACCCACTTCAGTGAAAGAGGTTGCGCCGTCTGCGATCATGTTTTGAACAGACTGCGTCCATTTTACAGAGTTGGTAAGTTGAGCTATAAGATTTGCTTTAATAACCGCTGGGGATGTTTCTCCTTGTGTACTCACATTTTGGTATACCGGGCATACGGGTGTACTGAAGGTCGTTTCCTGTATTGCCTTGGCAAGTTCCTCTCTTGCAGGTTCCATCAGTGGTGAGTGAAAGGCTCCGCCTACGGGTAGTTTAAGAGCTCGGCGAGCTCCTTTTTCGGTGAGTATAGTGCATGCCATATCAATTCCGGTATTGCTGCCAGATATGACCAGCTGGCCGGGACAATTGTAGTTTGCAGGTACCACAACTTCATCTATGCTTTCACATACTTCTTCTACTACCGTATCTTCTAGTCCTATGATAGCTGCCATAGTACTTGGATTGGTAACGCACGCTTTTTGCATAGCTTCTGCGCGCAAGGATACAAGTCTAAGTCCATCTTCGAAGGTGAGTGTATTGTTGGCGACCAAAGCAGATATTTCTCCTAAGCTGTGACCTGCAACCATCTCTGGTTTGAAATCTGCCATAGTCTTGGCAAGTATTACGGAGTGAAGAAATACGGCAGGTTGAGTTATGTTTGTTTGTTTCAAACCCTCTTCTGTTCCAGCAAACATCTCATCCGTTATTCTAAAGCCAAGGATATCATTGGCTTTTTCAAAGAGAGCTTTTGCCTCATCATTATTGTCATAGAGCTCTTTGCCCATTCCTACAAATTGGGCTCCTTGTCCTGGGAATACGTACGCGTTCATTATTTTAATTAATTGGTCAATGAAGAGAAACTATTGAATGGTACGATTGTACGCTTTTCAAACTCTTTACTGTTTTCGTTTTACTTGATTATTGTTTGATCTCTGCCGGGTCCTACAGAGATTATACTGATTGGTGTTGCAATTTGCTTTTCTATATTGGCAATGTAATTTTGAAACGTTTTTGGTAGGTTAGTGTGGTCTTTTATCTGTGTAATGTCTTCTTGCCATCCTTGATGAGCTTCATAAACAGATTTAAAATTATCTACGTTCAAATCAAAAGGAACTTGGTCCGTAGAAATTCTATCACCTTTGTAGCTAGTTCCTACCATAACTTCGTCAATACCACTCAGGCAATCAGCTTTCATCATACAGAGTTCATCTACACCACTGAGCATGATAGCATATTTTAGCGCAACGAGATCAAGCCATCCTGTTCTTCGTGGTCTACCTGTTGTTGCTCCAAACTCATTACCTACCTTACGTATGTGCTCTCCCATATCATCGTGGAGTTCTGAGGGGAATGGTCCACTGCCTACACGGGTGCAGTATGCTTTAAAAATTCCTTTTACTTTATTGATGTGTTTGGGTGCTATACCTAAACCGGTAGATACTCCACCTACTGTCGTGTTACTACTGGTAACAAAAGGGTATGATCCAAAGTCTATGTCGAGCATACTTCCTTGAGCTCCTTCTGCTAGAATATTTTTTCCATTTATAATATGCTCATTTACGAGGTATTCGCTATTTACAAATTGATATTCACGCAGCCTATCTACGGCAGTGAAGAATTCTTCTTCCATTGCCTCAAGGTTAAAATCTGTAAAACCAAATTGTTCTACAAGCTGAAGTGAACGATTTTTTTTCTCGTGATAGTTTTTTTCGAAATCTGGGGCGAAAAGCTCACCTACTCTTAGTCCACCACGTCCAATTTTTTCGCGATATGTTGGGCCTATACCACGTAAAGTACTTCCTATTTTTTTATCTCCTTTGCTCCATTCACTTGCTGCATCAAGTATTTTGTGCGTAGGCATTATAATATGTGCTTTGTAGGAGATACGTAGGTTCTCTTTTACATTGGCCCCTGCCGCAACTGTTCGATCAATCTCTGCCATGAAAAGGACGGGGTCTATCACTACACCATTCCCAATAATATTTACACAACCATCGTGAAATATACCCGATGGGATCGTGTTAAGTACATGTTTCATGCCATTAAACTCAAGTGAGTGTCCAGCATTTGGTCCTCCTTGAAAACGAGCAACTACATCGTATTTTGGAGTTAAGTAATCAGCGATTTTACCTTTTCCCTCGTCTCCCCATTGCAGGCCTAATAATACGTCTACCATCTATTTTTTTATTTCTACTACTTTTACTTGGTTGTCACAATTCATACACAATCCCATTTCGTCTACCAATGGTTCTCCGTACAGATTTAATGAGTGTCTTGACACTTCGAAATTAAGCAATTCTGCCATTTTGGAAGTGATTTGTTGAATGCGTGGATCACAAAATTCCATGACCTTACCACATGTATTACATATGATGTGGTCATGCTGTTTATAGCCGTATGCCTGCTCAAACTGGGCCATATTTTGACCGAATTGATGTTTGATTACCAAACCACATTCTTGTAATAGGTCCAACGTATTATAAACGGTAGCCCTGCTTACATGATAGTTGCGGTTTTTCATTTGTATGTATAGCGTATCCACATCAAAATGCTTCTTGTTGCTATAAATTTCATCTAAAATGGCGTATCGTTCAGGTGTTTTACGCTGCCCTTTCTTTTCGAGATAGGCAGTGAATAGATTTTTTACATCTTCTTTTATATCTGTTGCGTTGTCCATTTCTTTAGCTTGTTAGTTTTGGGACGTTATCTAGGTCGATTCTACTTACTTTTATGTACTGGTCAATTCCTTTCAATACGTCCATAAGTTGTTCAAGATGCTCTTTGTCAGATACTTGAAGTCTTAATTTGCCTATGAACGTGCCATCCAAAGATTCAAAACTGATTGATTTCATGTTTACTTTCAACTGTTTGGATACAATGTCGGTAACTTTACTTACTAAGCCGAGTGAATCTATACCCTGTATTTCTAGCCCTGCTTCGAAATCTTCTTCTATAGATACTTCTCCAGCCCATTGTGCTTTAATGATGCGATAGCCATATTTACTCATCAAGTTTTGAGCATTTTTGCATCGGGTGTGGTGTACTTTTATATCGCCACTTACAGTGATAAAGCCCATTACTTTATCGCCAGGTATGGGATTACAGCACTGAGCGAGGGTGTAATCCATATCAACGGTGGCATCACCGAGTAATAACTCATTCGATGTTTTGCTTTTTAGAGTATTAGATTCTTCCCGTCCAGAACCCGGTTTGTGTACTTTCGTTGTTTGTACGAGTATTTCCCGTAATTTAATTTTTTCTTTATCAATAAGACCTATACCGATTTGATAGGTAAGCTCTAATTCATCTACGGTTTTGAAATGTACGACTAGTTTGTTGATGTTGTCTACATTGTAGTCAAATCCTGCGTTTTTCATTTTTCGCGTGAGCGATTCTTTACCCAATCCGGCAACTAAGCGCTTTTCGTCTTTTAGGCTTTGTTTAATTTTAGTTTTTGCTTTCGATGTTTTTACAAAATTTAACCAGTCTTTGTTAGGCTTTTGTTTTGCACTTGTAAGTATCTCAATTTGGTCTCCATTTTTTATTTGATAGCTGAGAGGAACTAGCTTTCCATTTACTTTAGCTCCTAGACATTTTGCACCTACTTCAGTATGTATATCAAATGCAAAGTCTAGCGCCGTGGACCCTTTTGGGAGTTTACGCAAAAGACCTTTGGGTGTAAAAACAAAAATCTCTTTGGCATACAAATTCATTTTGAATTCATCCAAAAATTCCAGTGCAGTACCATCCTGGTCTTCTAATATTTCACGTATTTGAGTGAGCCAGTTATCTAGGTTATTGGCTGTAGTATGTGTTCTACTCTCATCCTTGTATTTCCAGTGTGCGGCATATCCTTTTTCGGCTATGGCGTCCATACGAGAACTACGTATTTGTACTTCAACCCATTGGCCTTTCGGACCCATTACCGTGGCATGTAGACTTTCATATCCATTGCTTTTGGAAATACTTATCCAATCACGCATTCGTTCTGGATTTGGCTTAAATATACTTGTAGTGATGGAGTACACATTCCAGCAATCCATTTTTTCATCTTCTGGATCACTATCTAATATTATGCGTATGGCAAAGAGGTCGTAAACATCTTCAAACTCAAGGTTCTTACTGACCATTTTAGTGTAGATGCTATGTATAGACTTGGGTCTACCTTTTATTTCATAGTCTACACCCAGTTCATCTAACTCTAATTTTATGGGTTTAATAAATGACCTAATGTACCTATTCCTCTGTTCTTTTGTGGCATTTAGCTTATGCTTTAGTTCTTGGTAAAGTACTGGTTGTGTATATTTTAATGAAAGGTCTTCTAATTCAGTTTTGATAGCATAGAGGCCTAATCGATGAGCCAGCGGGGCATAAATATAACTTGTTTCTGCGGCTATTTTAAGTTGGCCTCTATCGCTCATGTGCTCAAGTGTTCGCATGTTATGCAGACGGTCGCATAGTTTTATTAGAATAACACGTACATCATCTGCCATGGTCAAGAGCATTTTCCTGAAATTTTCTGCTTGCGGCGAGTTGGTATCGTATACCCCAGCTATTTTGGTGAGTCCGTCTATTATATTAGCTATCTTGGGATTAAACTCACGCTCTATGTCATCTAGGGTAATCTCGGTATCTTCTACTACATCATGAAGTAGTGCACAGACAATAGATGTGGTACCAAGACCCATCTCTTCTGCTGCAATACGAGCTACTGCAATGGGGTGATAGATATAAGGTTCTCCCGACTTGCGACGCATCGAGCTGTGTGCATCTACGGCCATTACAAATGCCTTACGAATAATAGTAATGTCACCCTTTTCTCTGGACCATTTAGAGACCTTTAAAAGCTGTCTGTAACGACGAGCTATCTCCTTATTTTCTGCTGTAATTTTTAGTTTCACGTTAAGCGTAAGTGCGCTACGAAGATACGTAATATACACTAAAGGTAGTGGAGGAGAGGGGGGATTGATTTTTATATCTAGCGAATAAGATTTACAGTACCATGAAAGGTGTATTCTTTACCTTCTTGGTTTAGTAGGTTAATCGAGTAAACATAGACTCCATTCTGGCAATATTGGCCTAGATAGGTCCCATCCCACACTTCTTCAATGCTGTTTGATGCAAACACTTTTTGTCCCCATTTATTGAATATATTTATGTTATATTCTTGTGCGTGATTACTTGTTACTCTGAACACTGAGTTTGACTTTGGTCCTTTATTGTCTGGGGTAAAAGCATTGGGAATAAATGCGATAATATCGGGTACCACTAGAACATTCTGTGCTACTGTATCTTTACACGTAAAATTACTCTCAGCTACAAGTATTATTTTGAAATTGCCCGTATCTGCCGGGAGCATATAAATTGGATTATTGGAGGTACTAAATTGCGTTATGTCCTCTGATTTTTGGTGGTACCACGTAGAATTTAATGTACCACTCGTAATACTCGAGTAGTTATATAGCGATATCTCCCGTTTTGAAAGTGTTACTTGTTGGTGGTTGTTCATCGTAAAAGAAGCATATGGCTTTGGGTCAACGCGAATAAATTTCTCTTTATTGATCTTGTTTGTACAACCGTTGTTATCTTGTACACTCGCCTTTAGTTTATATAGCCCTTCACTTAGCGTTATCGTAGCTTGGTCTTTTGAATATCCGGTATGAGAATAATCCTCATTCGTTATTTCAAAATAAATTTCTGGAGGTAGATCTGAATTTCTAACGAGTAAAGGCTCACATCCCGTTATGCTTGGTGGTAGCAATATGTCTGGCTTATTGTAGTAGGGAATAGCAAGAGAAACACTATGACTAGGACAGTATGCAGTGCTTTTTGAAGTGATGTTGAGTTTTATGTTGTTAGACACAAGATCGCATTTTTTGGGTATATAGATTGAGTTATTGAAGCCTTGGTATTCAGATTCGCAACTTATAATAGAGCTGAAACTATATGGTTGTTGATCAATAGTAAAGTGAAGTGTGTCGCCTTCACATAACTTATCTTGTGTAGTACTTACCCCAACAGTGATAGGATGTAGAACAGTATAAAATTGCGTAGTATCGAATATACAGGAGCTCTCGGTAATTGAGGCAGTTATTGCATGATTGCCAAGATTACTTGCCACGGGGGATAACTGGGTAATTGCTAATCCATCGGCGTTTTGCCAAGTAAAAGGACTGGGGAGATCAATAGGAATTGCATCGAAGCACAGGCTGTCGGGTAGTGTGTATGAAAACGATGGTTTGCACACCATGTTGAGTTCCACGTCTAATTTTGCGTAGCAATTGTTTTGATCATACACATAGGTGAAATTAGCTAACCCACAATGCATATCCGAATGAACAAAGGTGCCATCTGTTAGATCTATAACATCACTCTGCCAAAAGCCTCCTTCTATGTTGGTATTGAGGTGATTATTCAGATGTAGAGGCATATTGTCTTGACATATGTCCTTGTTCTCATTGGTAGTAATAGTAATATTATCAGTCACTACAATTGACGCTGTATCCGTAGTTGTACATCCGTTTGGTAGACTATTGGTTGCTCTTATTCTATAGGTGCCTTTTCCAGTTAGTGGTATGTCTAAAGAGGGTTGCGGTAAATGGATGTATGCCATTGGGAGGTTAAGTACCTCCCAAGTGATAAATCTATCTTTGGCCGCATAAGGTAGTTCTACAGCGTTTCTGAGTTGATATACGTGATCAGTACCACATACACTTTGGTTTCTGAGTTGAAGCTCGGGAGATTTTTTGAGTACAAAAGGCACAGTATCAGTGGAAGAGCATCCAGAGACTACGTCTTGGAATGTATAGGTCATTGCTAAGGTAGTATCTGTATTCGTTGTGATTGTACTGAGGTCAAATAATGGATTTACTTTAGAATTATTATAGGCCCAAAATCCTCCAATGGGTTGAGCATCTGTTGCGTTTAAATCCAAGGTATATGCATAGCATTGTGCTGGAGGTTTGGCTATATATATGATGGGAGGGCTAATAATGTTTAGATTGGTACTATCAACCAATGGACAATCTATTCCGTCTCTAGTTATGATGTACTGCCATTTTAATTTTGTATCATTGGCTGTGGTGGCCAACGTGTCTACTGAAACTATAGCCTCATTATAATGCCATATGGTATTACTCAAAATGTCATCTATATGAGTTAGATGGAATGATATTTCTGCACTAGAACAATGCGTACTGTCTCCTTTCAAAGTGGCTTTAATGACCTCAGAGTTGCCACTGCTTTGCTGGTTTAGGGTAATCGAGTCTTTACAACCTAGATTATCTGTAAATACGATGTGGTATTCAATATTCCCTTTTTGCAAATCTTGAATACTGAAGGGTGTTTGAATATTCTGGTAATACTTTGGATCACTAAGACTAGTGGTTAATCTTAGATTTGATTGTACGGTCCTATTGCTCCCTATATTCAGTTCATTTGATCCGCAAAAGTTTTCATTCACAGTAAGAGAAACAGTAGGTTTTGGGACTACAATTATTTTTACTGTAGTGCTGGTTCTAGCATATACTGGACATTGATTATCCGTTGCTGTGATGTTAATATAATGAGTTCCTACTTGACTGTCAGTAGGTATAAAATCTATTCTCGCCGCGGTATATGATGTTAGGGGAGTAGCTGTTTGGCGTATTAGTAAACCCGCGATGTTGTGAGTAAAACGTAGACTTACAGAGTCTGGTGTGGCGTTACTGATTGCTGGCAAATCTGTTATGGCAATTGTTTCCGAAAATGGTTGACCAACACAAAGTGTGTAGGTTAAGTTTGGTTTAACCGTGGGTGGGTTATTTATTGGAGTGGAGTTTATGAGTGCTATAACTTCTCTTCTGATCTTACCTGCTAGGTAAGGCACTCCATTGAACTTACGCCACTGTTCTACTTCTATAACACGAATATTTTTTTCATTTGCCTTAGTAGGAGTCACTATATAATCTCCTGTGGTATTGTTTAAGAACAATCCCTCTGGTGGAGTACTTGATGGATTGGCTGTACAACTGGATGATCCGCTCGTACAGTATCCTATCGTCCAATTGCTGGCAGAGTAACCGCTTTTGTAAGTGATGGGTGTATTATAGTCTGTTTCTGGTATACCCCACTTGTAATACAATGAGTCCCCATCTTGTCCCGTAGCATGGGCGGTAGCATATGTAGCTTGGTTGTGATTAAAGAGTGTTTTTGGGCTTAATTGAAACGTAGGAGAACTAATGTTTTCAATCCAAGGATTGATGAGTGCATAGGTATATATTCGATTTTGTTCTGATGAGATAGATGAAATATTGCTACTGCGTTCAGCCTTATGTATGAATAATTGAAGAGTACATCCTTTGTAAGCGGTATAAGAGTCAAAATCTACAGTACCTGTGTAATAGTGAGCCTCTATCCCATAAGGTAAGGTAGGGTTTGTACCGCATCTTGAGTTCTCCTGATTACAGACTTCAGTGATGTTTTCAAACCCAGATTTATTCAATGGGATACTTCCAATATTTTTGTTTCCACAAGCAGTAGTTGTAGTTCTTAGAAAAATTTGGGTTAAATCGGAGCAGTTAGTTGTAGAGGTTCCTCCGCCTTGCCCTGCCAACTTGCAATCATTGCAATCTCTATAAAGAGTAACTTTTATGGTATACTCTTTGGCAGAGACATGCTTGTATGTGATCTCTCCACCCAGCAGGTGGTTGGCGTGAGATGAGGTAAACAGAATACCCATTATGCAGCAAAGTAAAAGTCTCATAAATCAGTATTGTCAAATATAGCGAATAAAAAAAGGAAACCGAAGTCTCCTTTTCTTATAAGTGATATCGCTATCTAGCGTATTAAGGTTACCGTACCTGAGTACGTGTAGAGTTCATCATCTAAGGTGGTGACTTTTAGTTGGTACGCATATACATCTTGTTGTGCAAGTACTCCTTTGTACATTCCATCCCATTGGTTGTCCTTTTCGGTTGTTTGGAACAGAATTTCACCCCATCTATTAAATATGATAAGTTCCATTGTTTTCTCACCAGAGATAATTGCTCTGAATCCTTCGTTTTGGTCAGGACCAGATATATTTGGTGTGAAAGCATTTGGTATGAAAACAATAAGGTCTGGACCTACTACTACACACACTGTTGTGTCATCTGTACATCCATGATTGGTTGTGACTTCTAAGTTGGCACAATAGGTTGCGGTGTCTGTTGAATAATAATACGATGGATTTTCTACACTAGATGTATCAGAAAGTACATTGGGGTCACCAAAGTCCCACGCATAACTCGCTATAACCGCTCCGTTTACATCATCAACATCACTCCTGTTTGTAAAGACAAATCGCGGTAGAGCGGCGGTTGTATAGTTATTCGGGTCGGGTACGAAACTCGCGTTTGGAATAGGATACACAAGGACATTGCTGACTACTGTAGTACTACAGTTAGCTGCAGAAGTTACCGTTAGGCTAATGTCACCTCTAGCTATACCTGTGTATGTCATTGTTGCTGAATTGTTAGTAGAAGTAGATCCATTTCCAAAGTTCCAATTGTAGGTAGCTGTTGTTGGATCAATCTCATTGTTTATGACCAAGCCTAAGTCTGTGGTTACCGGATCACATCCAGCCGGGTTACTGTTCGTTATAGTGATCTCTGGGAGAGGATTCATAATGATTTCAAAGAAAGCAGGTTTGTCCTTACAAGCTCCAAGTCCACCTGCATTTGCACCTATCCTGAAGGTATCTGCTCTTTGGTTTTGAAGCGTCAGAGTGATGTCACCTGTTCCTGTAGTATTATCAATAGGACCTGCAGTTATACGATCTCTATTGCCATAGAAATCAGTTGGTATCCATAGTAGACTAGAGTTATTGGTTGCAGAGATGGGTAGATTAAGTGTTCTGGAGGTCTCATTCTCTTCGATACAATAAACAGCACTGGTGGCTAAAGTAATGGTAGGTTCTAAATCTACCATTGACGAGATAGAATCATTTTCACTACATCCAGTGGCATTATCCGTGTAGTCGTAGTAGAATTTTATCTCTGTACCAAACACGGTGGCTAAACTAGGACTAAATTCACTCCCGCCCACTAGAGCAGGTGTGTTGGTGCATGTCCAAGTTCCTCCGCTTGGAGTTGCCAGTAGACCAATCGTTCCTACATAATCTTCGCAATACCTTGGGTCAAGATCAGTAAGATTTATGGTCGGTAGTGGATTAATTACTAAATTGGTATCCAAGAAAGTAGGGCACCCAGAAGATCGATGGGTGTACCTTAGTCTCCAGCTATTTGGTTTTGTACCTGCATTTGGTAATTCTTTACTGTCAAGTGTGTTAATCGTGTACCCTGTTGTAGAGTCTCCGGTCAAACCACCTAAATCTGAAGGAATTCTGAATCCTATTGTATTCTCAATACTCCAATTACCATCTCTAAGTGATGGAGTAACGTCGAATAAGTCATTCAACGATATTTCTCCTTCATCAAAGCACAGTTCTCTTCCATCTCGAAATTTGAGTTTTGGAACTTTAGATATGATAACACTAACGGTGTCTTGGTTTCTACAGCCAAATTGATCTCTGTAACTGAATTCAAGAACCACTGTATCAGCGTTTGGATTTTGTATAGTATAAGCAGATTCTGTTATGTTTAACCAGTAATCAATGAAACCTGGTCCGCCTCTATTCTCGAGCATATTGTCAACAAAACGGTTGAGAGTTGAGTTAGAATCAAGACATCTCCAAGAGGGCGTACCCAGTGCGACATTACTTACAATCAGCCCCTCGGTAGGTGATGCGAGCCTGAATGCTCCATAATCTTGGCAGTATTGCTTCTCTTGTGATATAATCGGAGGAAGTCCTTTGACTTTGATTTCAAACGAGTCTTGATTGAAACAGGTCGTGGCAGGATCTTGGTATCTGTAAGTGGCGTATGTAGTTATGGAAGTGGCTGGATTTATAATCATGCCACAAGCTGCGTCTGTGTTGTATTCGTTTGAAGAAACCAATGAAGGAGTCCGGGTACTAAACCAGCTTCCCCCTGCTGCTGAATTTACCTTAAGATTAAGGTTTATAGCTCCGTAATCACAGCATACCTCTTCATCACTCCCTAGGTTTATTACAGGTAATTCATCTACTCGTATAATTACGGTATCTTCATCAAAGCATTCAGTCCCTCCTTGTGTTCTGTAAAGCTCTAGTCTAAATACCCTATCACTTTTGGCTACAAATGATGTGTCGGCATCACTGCCAATGGTAATTATTCCCGCATTGGTTGGTGTGATGTCGTACCAGATATACAAACCAGAGGCTTTAGCGCCTGCGGTGTCTATTCCGCCTGCCGATAGTGTAAATGTATCATTCATACATACTGTTTGGTCTTGTCCTGCGTCTGCCCGTACTGTATCATTAACATACAATAGCATTGTATCTGTATCTGAACAGCCCAAGCTGTCATAGATTTGTATGGTATACAGACCTTCAAATCTGACGGTAACACTATCTTCTTTGCTGAATGCAAGTGGATTTCCGTTGTAGTACCATTCTTTGAACAGCGTATCTCCTTGTACGAGTAGTATACCATCTGGGTCTATCCAGTAAGCGGTATCTAGGTTTGGCACTATCATAAACTCGTCATAAGTGCAGATTCGTGTATCTGGGGGCAATACAGCTCTTGGGTTTGATTTTAGGAATACTTGTATAGTATCATTTGCTGTGCACCCTGAGCCATCTGTAATTAATAATCCAACAGCAGTATCGTATTGTACATTAGGCACTGACAGCCTAAAAGTGTCCTTATTATCCGATGCATTCGATGTTACATTATTAATGAATGTTCCATCATCTTCTACTCCCATAGTTATCCATTGGTAGGTTAATGGTGGATTGTAGTTGTATATATAGGGGTCAAATACAATGTCTGTTCCTGCACATACAAATGTATCTTTACCTATTGATAGATCAGCTTCAAGCAATGGTGGAACGATAAGTGTATCGTAAAATACGCTTGGACAGTTCAGTGGGTTATTGTTGAGGTTCAATTGAATCAAATACTTACCCCCTCTGCGAAAGACTAAGGTGTCTGAAGATACGACACTCAGGAATGTTCCAGTAGTTTTGAATGATCCTGATTTGTTGTCAAGTATCAGGTTTCTATTGGAGTCTAGTAGTGACCAATTGTACGAGGCTTTACCTTGAAAACCATCTGGAAGTACTGCTTTGATTGGATAAATACCACAAGCCAGAGTATCAATGTCTATCTCAGCTAATGCTTTGGGTTTTACTAGTACACGATAACCACGAACAGTAACGGCATTCAAAGGACAAGCATCATCTCTTGCTGTAGCGGTAAACGTATAGGGTAGTGTACTTGCGGCGCCAATTGGTGGAGTCCAGCAAAAACGGCCTGTTTTTAAACGAGCAGTAGGGTCTAATATTGTAAATGTAGCTCCACTTATACCCCCGTTCCAGTCTAACAAGACGGTGTCTAGTGGTGGTATAGGCGCCGGTGGAGGCGGGATAAATGGAAGGTCATTTGTAGTAACATTAAAACACAATTGATTTCCTTCACATATAGAATAAGTGTATGGCCCATTTACTGTTGGGGGCTTATTCCCAGGGCAATTTTTTATAATAAATTGCAAATCCCTTCTTGTCTTGCCTATTTCTTCCATAACCCCGGTTTTTGGATTAGCTCTCCATTCTGTCACTTCTATAACGGCTACTGTAACCTCCCCACTGCAGTCGGTTGGTGTCACAATGATGTCTCCGGTAAGAGGATCTAAATAAACTCCAATCGGGGGATTGGCATTAGGATTATTGAATGGGAACTTGAGTACAGGACTTGGATAGAAGGCTGTAAATGGATTGTTGTACGCAAAATTACCACTGTAGTTTGTTTGCTGCCCATATCCTCTCATTGGCTGACCCCAGGAATAACTCAACGAATCAAAGTTGGCTGTATCCAGAGCTCCGTTATTAAAAAAGAACGGTTGATCACAGCACAATACTGCAACGGGCTCACTTGTAAGACCTGGCGAGGTATTGCAAGGAGCTTTAGAAATATTCAGTTCAGCATCAGTATAGAGAGTTCCGTTAGGTCCTGTGGTTATTGCTCCATTTCTTGCATTTACACTAGCTCCGAATATTATTTTTCCCGTACATCTTGCCAAAGCATTAAGGGGAGATATATTGAAATCTACTATTCCTCGGTAGGTATGTTCTTCCACACCTTCACCAGTTCCAAATGTATTAGCTGGAGAGCAGCGCGAAGGTTCTGAAGCACAAAGAGGTGTAATTTCTCTAATCCCAACTAGCCCTAGTGTTACAGCTCTTGTAGCACCATTTGTACAACGAATATTCAAACGTCCTGCCCCATTTAGTTGAATACCTCTGCAGTCTCTGTACCATTTTAAAGTTATTTCAAACTTGAGGGTATCAATACAACGGTAAGTAATATCAGCACCCATCATATGGGTAGCTTTTGCGTTTGTCCCTGAGAATAACAAAGGGATCATAAATAGGAGTGCTATTAAGCTCTTTTTCAGTAGTTTAATCATTTGGTAACTGTTTGTTAACTTCACTTTGAAGTTTGCCGCTGCAAGGTAATTGTTTTTCATCTCTTTTCCAATCGTTTTAGGTCTGGTTAACGGCTAACGCACAATTTTAACGTTTGAACGCCCTTCTCAGTTGTCAGCTTCACTACATAGACACCTGAGGCAAGATATATGTTGCATACATTTTTTCCTTTTTTTAAATTCTGTTTGGAGAAGGCTATAACGCCTTGTAAATCAGTTATTTCTATGTCGAATGAGTATTTGGAATTGAGTGTGAATTCAGTGGACGTAATGGGATTTGGATAAACAGAGAATATGCTACTTGGGACTGTTTTTGGGAGATAACTCACCTTTCTGTAATTATTGAAACTTTGGCTACAAATAGTAGCTATAGTTTCTATTCTATTTTCTTCTGCCGTGTAAAATCCAAAATTGAGGGCAATATCTAATTTTATGTAGTCTTTAGAGGTAAAATTGTCATGCTCAGTAATACCCACTATGGTACGTTTTCCGAGTGTGTTTTTCGGGGCCTCTTCTATCCATAAGTTAGACGAACCTTGACTTTGACTGAATATATAATTTGCTTTTTTAGTGGTGATTAGGCCTTCTCCCCCTTGTTGTAGCTGCTGCCCATTTTTCCAATTTCCTTGTCCTATTTCTATATATTCTGTCTGGGAAGCAGGGACTCCATTTATATTTTTGGTGTTATCAAAAGCAATACTTCTAGTTAAGTTTTCATTTAAAAATGTAGCAGAGACAAAGGGTAGATTTTCCTCAAAATGTCCTTCGTCACGTTGGTCTCCATTGTATATAAATACGTTCTGTGGAAATGTCTGAAAAGTACCTGCAAAATTGTCGTTTGGGTTCCCGCATTGTCCGTCTATGAAGAAGCCCACCCAAATTTTATCATACTCTAAAATACCTCGGTTAATGAGGTAGTATTCAAGATAGATGGTCTCACTTCCAGTCAACTTGTAGACGAGAAGTTGAACTTCTATACCGAGCTCTACTCCGAGAGATGCCGCGTGTTCTTCTGCTATGTCATTGAAAATGCAATAGGCAGATTCTTCACCTCTGATGGCAGGGTAATCTCCTAACTCTGGAGTGTAAATACCATCGCTGTTATAGTCTACAAATGGAGCTAGGTATTTGGCATATCCGTTACTACCGTTTGCAGGCCAGTTTAGAATGTTCTGGGCTGCTGTGTAACCATTTTTCATCCAGTTATCTTTGTGGTATTCAACTTGTTCTTTAGCTATACTCCAGACCTGATCCCAATCATCTATATCCCCAGTTTGGCTAGTTAGGGTGTCTATTGGTCCTGGCCAAAAGTCAAACGAATCTAGACCTTGCATAAACTGCGTAGCACTATGGAATTGACCGTTAATATCACGTGCTACAATATACAATCCAGCTTGCTTTAGAAAGTGGTTATTTGTCTGTCTGGTCAGGTTAGAGCTGGGAGATAAATCACTGAGATTTACCCCTAAACTTCCATTACTATTAATACGTAGTTGTACTGAGTCTCCCATGGTTGAAAATTCAACTTGTGAGTGCACTTGACCCGCCCAAAAAAGGAGTACCGCAATAAATGAAATTTTTTGTATCATATTATAAGCCTATTCTCAAGCCAAAGTGTGAGTATAGCCCCCAGTCATTTTGGTTAAATCCTGCGTTACTTGTGGTGCTAGAATTAAGTTGTAAGTTAGCTTGGGGGTATGCTAGTAGAGACACTCGCGGTGTGATGCTGTATAATACACCCAGACCAATCATGGCACTATTTATGCCAGATTTGCGGGTGGGTAGTCTTGTATACTCTTGTGTTTCGTTATTTATTGCCAACAGTAGCCCAACGCGTTTTGAGTATACTCCAGCATTTATTCCCACTTTTGCTACTAAGCTTAAGTTCTGACGGACGTATAGCTTTCGTTCCATAACAATAGGAATACTCACTCTTTCAAATTTGTTTTGGGAAGAGGTGTACTCCACTTCTTGCGATGTAGTGTCTGTTACAGTCTCTACATACGACCGCTCTATTTCTCCGAGTATAGGGTGCACTATTATCTGCGTACGTTGTACCTCTCGTTCTTCCGTAACATACAGCGGTTTACTGTACTCAAATAGTTCATTTCGTATAGTGTACTGCAAGCCGGTTTGTATGTTCCATTTGGGGCTACATTGATAGATGGTATTTGCCTCAAACTGGTAGGATACGACTACGCTTTCTGTACTGTTTCGCAAGTTAATGTAATCCTTATTTGTTTCAGAAATAGCTCTACTAGCATAACCAATACCCCCTGAGGTCTGTAATCTCCATTTGTTTAGAGCTACAAGTCTTCCTGTGGGTAGTGGAACACTGACCTTTATATCTTCTCCCTTTTCCGCTGTGATCTCAGACTTTTCCTCTGTGGCTTTTTTGGTATGTGTACTTATGGTCTTCGTTAGCGTCGGGTTACTATATTGGTCCTCTGTTGTGTTCGCAAGGATAGGTGTTTTTGGAATACTGGTTTTACTCCCTTTTAGGATATGTAAACCAGTACTCTTATCTATCGTCTGTTTTTTATTTCCAAGGTACAACGCCCCTTTATCTAAATCCATATTTGGATTGGCTCTGTCGATTTTTACAAATAAATCAGCCCATGCGTTTTTGGGATTGACGTTTGTTCTTATCTTTTGGTTAGTTGGTTTTTGTCTACCTGGTGTTTTAGCCTCCAGTTTTGCAAGTCGTTTATCTTTTGTTGTAGCAACCTCTTCTTTAATTCCTTCTTCACCGTAATTCTGCTGATTGGTCTTTGCTAGGGTCTCTTGAATACCATTTATATTGCCTTGGCTTTTGTCTGCTCGAGTAGGCGTATTTCTGTTTTGTTGTGTATCTATTGTGGTACCCACTGTAAGCTGCTCAGGAGTCTTTGTTGAATACGACCATATACCTACTGTAGATACAGTTATTAGCAGAGCTGCTGCGCCCCATAGCCTTATAGCTCGTTTTTTCTTAGCTCTCTTAGCTACTATAGTATCAAAAAGACCCGCACTTGGTGTTGCTTCGAAACTATAGAATTTTTGTTTAAAGATATTTTCTATCTCGTTTTTCATACGCGTTGTATGCCGTATTTGGCAAGTAGTTTAATCAAGTATTGTTTGGCTCTGCTATATTGAGTACGACTCGTTACATCGCTTATATCGAGCATTTTTCCAATTTCTTTATGGCTATAGCCTTCTATGGCGTAGAGGTTAAATACGGCTCTATATCCCTCGGGCAACTCTTGTAGTATACTTAGTAAATTTGCTGTTTCCAACATACTGATAGCTTTGGCATCAAAACCTTGCTCTTGAACATTTTCCAATGATCCAGGTTCGAATTTCCGAACTCGCTTATCATTGCTTTTTAATGCTGTAAATACCACAATTTTTCTTATCCATCCCTCAAAAGAACCCTCTCCTCTGTAGGTTTTAATTTTATCAAAAATTTTAATGAAAGCATCTTGGAGTACGTCTTCTGCTTCCATTTTACTATTGCAATATCGTAGACTGACTCCCATCATTTTAGGTGCAAACTGCTTATATAATATCTGTTGGTACTGTACGTCATTATTGATGCATCCTATGATAAGTTCGCGTTCATCCAATTGGCTAGCTTTAGTATTCGTTTTAGTTTGGTTCAAGATAGACCTATGCTAATGCAAATATGTTGCATCCGTTCTTAATAAATTTTACAATGTTTTTTTTTCTTGTTTATAAATAATGCAAAATCAACCAAATAGTGCATTGAAAAAAACGCATTTTTGTAAGGGAATGCAAGTATTTACTAGAGAGGAGCTGAGTGAGCTGAGTAAGAATGTCTTTATGGCAATGGGAGCCACTAAACTGGATGCTTTACAAGCTTCAGATGTGCTCACAAGTGCAGATGTGCGCGGCATTGATAGTCATGGCGTCTCTCGCTTAGTAGGTTATGTTGCCCTTTGGGAAGCAGGTCGTATAAATATGACTCCCGAAGTAAAGATTATAAGAGAACATAAATCTACTTTCAGCATAGATGGAGATAGTGGTTTGGGACTAGTAGTAGCACCCAAGGCAATGGTCATTGCAATAGAGCGAGCAAAACAATACGGCAGCGGTTGGGGAGCAATACAAAACAGTAATCACTTCGGTATAGCAGGCTACCACGCTATGATGGCTTTGCCGCATGATATGATAGGCATGGCTATGACCAATGCTACTCCCTTCATTCCACCTACACATAGCAAAGAAGCTATGCTAGGAACCAATCCTATTGCTTATGCATTTCCAGCAGGTGCAGAGAAGCCAATGGTGATAGACTTAGCGACAGCGTCTGTAGCTCGGGGAAAAATAGAAATAGCAAGAAGAGAAGGTAAGGTAATCCCGAAAGGATGGATGGTAGATAAGCACGGTAATACTAGCCAAAATGTGGACGAGCTAAAAGACGGTGGAATGCTAACACCTCTCGGTAGTTTGGAGGAACTGAGTAGCCATAAAGGTTATGCTCTTGGGGGGTTAGTAGATGTGATGACAGGAGTGCTGTCAGGTGCCAACTATGGGAAGTGGGTGCCGCCATTTGTGAGTTTCTTGCCTATGCTGCCCAATTTGCCAGGTAAAGGACTGGGTCACTTTGTAGGAGCTATGGAGATTGAAGGATTTAGGGATACAGCCGAATTTAAAACGAATATGGATCACTGGATACAGAGTTTTAAATCTGCAGAGCGTGTAAACACCGAGCAAGAGGTATATGTGCCTGGTGAGAAAGAGTACCGTACAGAGGAGTATCGTATCGCCAGTGGTATTCCGCTCAATGACAGAGTGGTAGAAGATCTAGAAGGATTGAAGAAGAAGTTCAGGTTATAGGTATAGGCTTACCTCTAAATTTCAGTAGATTTCGCAAGTTTACTCGGTATTGTTTTTAATGAGATGATAGGCTATCATCTTATAATTTATTTTCTAGGAATCAAATTGTATTGCCAAGATGTGTGATTTCATTTCTTTCATTTTCTATACCTTCGCCACTCAAGATTAAAACACATGAAAAAGTATTTTTTATTATTTATCCTAGCTGCTGCATTCGTAGCTTGTAATGACGCCCCAAAAGAGGCGAGTACAGTAACAGAAGAAAACGATCCAAATCGTTTTGCCGACCTTAAAATATTGAGCTACGATGCGAGTAGTATCAATGATCTTACGGCGAAGCAAAAAGAACTGGTATATTATCTAAGTCAGGCTGCACTGAGTGGTAGAGAAATTACGTATGCTCAGAACTACAAACACAATATTCAAATTAAGCGTACACTGGAGCATATTTACAATACATATAGTGGAGACAAGTCTACCGAAGATTGGAATAATTTTGAGATATACCTGAAGAGAGTTTGGTTTGCCAATGGTATACACCACCATTATGCAGAGAAGAAATTCTTGCCAGACTTTAGCAAAGAATACTTTGCGGAGCTAGTAAAAAATAGCGAAGAGGCTAATTGGCCTACCTTGGAAGGTGAGACGCTAGAAGATATGATAGCTAAGCTTACTCCAGCGATGTTTGACCCATCTGTAGATGCTAAAAAAGTGGTGAAAGATAAGGGAGTAGATAAAGTAGCTTTGAGTGCAAATAACCATTACGGTGAGGGCGTGACAGAAGCTGAAGCCGTGGCACATTACGCTGCCATGGGTACTACAGGAGAGGCCAAACCAATAGAGAATGGACTAAACTCACGGCTTGTAAAGCAAGACGATGATCTTGTAGACCTTACGATTAAAAGTGGAGGTTTATACGGTGGAGCTATGGATAAAATGATCTACTGGCTAAAGAAAGCAGAAGAAGTAGCTGAAAACGAGGCGCAAGCCAAGCATATAGGTATGCTAGCGGAGTACTTCTCCACGGGCGACCTGAACCAATGGGATGCAACCAATATTAATTGGGTAAATAGCACCGAAGGAGAGATAGATTTCATTCTTGGTTTCATTGAAGTATACGGAGATGCAATAGGTACAAAAGGTGCTTTTGAAGGCGTGATACAAGTAAATGACAAAGCTGCAAGTAAGCGTATGGCAGTATTGAGTGAAAATGCTCAGTATTTTGAAGATAATAGCTCAATAATGGATGAGCATAAAAAAGAAAAGGTAGTTGGTGTAAGTTACAGAGTAATAGATGCCGTAATGGAGGCAGGAGATGCTGCTCCGGCTACCCCTATAGGAATAAACCTACCCAATAGCAACTGGATACGCAGTACTATAGGTAGCAAGTCTGTAAGTCTAGGAAACATAGTAGCGGCTTATGCTGCTGCCGGCGGAAGCAGCTCGCTCAATGAATTTTATATGGATGAAGCTACTCGTGCACGTATTAAAGAACACGGTAAGTTAAGTGGTAAAATGCATACGGCTATGCACGAAGTAATAGGTCACGCATCGGGTAAAATAAACCCAGGAATAGGTACCCCAAAAGAAACACTTAAAAACTACAGTAATACGCTAGAAGAAGCTCGTGCTGACTTGGTAGCTCTCTACTATATCTACGATCAAAAGCTGGTAGATCTTGGTCTTATTCCGAGTCTAGAAGTAGGTATGGCAGAGTTTGATAGCTATATAGCGAACGGTATGATGTTGCAACTACGCAGACTAGATGAAGGTGAAAACATAGAAGAAGACCACATGCGCAACCGCCAGCTGAATGCGAGTTGGGCATACGAAAAAGGTCTTGCAGACAATGTGGTGGAGAAAAAAATAGTAGATGGTAAGACGTATTTTGTTGTAAATGATTACGCTAAACTACGCGTGATTTTTGGTGCGTTATTGAAAGAAATACAACGTATCAAGTCTGAGGGTGATTATGAAGCAGCAGAGGCACTTGTGGAAGGGTATGGCGTTAAAGTAGACGCTGCTCTTCACAGAGAGGTGGTGGCACGATATGAGAGCTTAAATCTTGCTCCGTATAGTGGATTTGTTCAGCCTAAACTAGTGCCGGTGATGGATGCAGAGGGTAATTTTACAGACTTAAAGGTAGAAGAAGAAGGCTACGTAGAGCAGATGCTTCGTTTTGCTGAGGAGTACGCTTTTGTAAAACCGGGAGAATAATCGAATAAAAAGTGAACAGTAAAGAGTGAATGGTGTTTACGTACTATTCACTCTTTTTTATAGTGGTGTTTAATGAAAAACAAGTACGCAAAATTGCTAATCCTCTTTCTATTTGTAGCTCTATTTGTAGGGTCTGCGGTGTGGATGTATAAAAAGTATGTAGTGCCCAATAGCCCGTATAATACGGAGATAAAGTTGCGAGGATCAAAGTGATGACGTCTTCCTGGCAACCCTTTCTAGATTCCCAAACCCATCAGCCGTACTACAAAGACCTGCATGCATTTTTAGATAAGCGAAAACGACAAGGAGCTGTGGTCTATCCACCACAAGAGGAGATTTTCAATGCTTTTGAACTTACTCCTTTGGATGAGATAAAAGTAGTGATCCTAGGTCAAGATCCATACCACGGAGAAGGGCAAGCGCACGGGCTTTGTTTCTCCGTAAGTGACGGGCATAGAATACCTCCCTCACTTCGCAATATTTTTAAAGAATTACACGCAGATATTGGTATAGCGATACCGCAGTACGGAGAGTTAACTCAATGGGCCCAAAATGGAGTGTTTTTGCTCAATACCATACTCACTGTAGAACAAAAGTCTCCTGCTGCTCATAGTGGTAAAGGATGGGAAAACTTTACAGATGAAGCCATAAGATATATTTCTGAAGAAAAAGACAAAACGGTCTTTATACTCTGGGGAGCATATGCTCAAAAGAAAAGGCCTCTGATAGACGAATCAAAACACTTGGTACTGGCAGCACCACATCCCGCAGCAGAAGTGTATGCCGGAGGGAAAGCAGGCTTCTTTGGCAGTAAGCCTTTTAGTAAGACGAATGCTTTTTTAGATGAAAAAGTAGATTGGGAATTGTAGGAGCACACTTTTGAGGTGTGTCTTTATCGTTGTTAATTTAATCCTCTAGCACCTCTACCTCAGTGATAAAATTTTTGGTGTCGCCTAAGAAAGGAACCGAAACATATTTTTCATTGTAATGGAGCGATACTCGATAGCCTGATTTCATCGCGGCGCTAAGGTTTTCTACTATTTCTTTGTCAGAGGGTTTTACGGAGAATTCCCATATACCATGTTGTATTTCACCTGTGTTAAGTTGGCCTTCCCACGTTTTGAATATGTATCCTTTGTTGCTTATTTTTATAATCTTGCCTACCCGTTCACCTCCACTAAAATTACCATAAAAAATAAAAAGAATAAAAAGCACAATACCTGTGATTGTTAGCCCAATAGTCCACAAGAGTATTTTTCTGATTAAGTACATAATAGGATTATAAAGTTAGCGCTTTTTGCCACTCAATAGCGAAACTCTCATGAAACGCAGTCATAAACTCAGCAACTGTTCCTTTACCAATTTCTTGGTATATTGAGGTGACTGCCTTGTTATTGATACCACACGGTACAATATGCTCAAAATAGGAGAGGTCTGTGGTCACATTGAGGGCAAAACCGTGCATACTGACTCCGTTACGTACTCGTATACCTATAGCACCTATTTTGCGTTTGGTTTCAGTTTTTTTTCCTACCCAAATACCCGTAAGACCATCTAGTTGATATGCCTCAATATTGAATGAAGCAAGTGCTTTAATAATGCTCAACTCTAGTGTATCTACGTACTTTTTTACACCCATTGCGTGCTTGCGTAGGTGCATGATTGGGTAACCTACCAATTGACCTGGTCCGTGATACGTGATATCTCCTCCACGGTCTATCTTGTGTACTTCTGCGTTTATGTGTTGCAAAAAATCTGGAGAGATCAGTAGGTTGTTTTTGTTTGCACTTTTACCAAAGGTATATACGTGTGGATGCTCACAGAATAGGAGTGTATCTTCTTCTCCGTCTAATATGCTGTGATGTACCTCTTGCTGAATAGCAAGTGCATCTGAGTAGGGTGTCAACCCCATATTTTTTATTCTGTATGGCACCTTTTAGATCACTACTAATTTCATTGCCAAAAGTACAAATAATTATATGTTCCCAATCTTACTGCGCCCCTTTACAAACATACCCAAGGCGAAAAACACCCCTATAAAACTAGCTAGTCTCCCGATATAGTCGCCGTATTGGCTGTAAAATGTGAGCTTTGTATGTTGAAGTGCGTTTACTTTGAGTACCGTTGGTTCCCACCACTCAGTTCGTTCTTGTACTTGACCAAGTGCGTTTATACGGCATGTGATGCCGGTATTGGCACTGCGCAATACTTCTCTTCTGTTTTCTATAGCACGCAAGCAGCCATAGTACATGTGCTGCTTGTAGCCGTCTGTATCTTTCCACCAACCGTCGTTGGTTATCACCAAGAGTATCTCAGCACCTTGGCGTGTAAACTGTGCTACGTGTCCGGGGAATACGCTCTCATAGCAGATTAATGGCGCAAGGTCTGGTTTGTCTTCTGCCCCGAAAACGGTAGGGAAGGGATCTGTGCCTAAACTGCCTGTAATACCGCCAAAATCGAGTGCAAAATATTCTAAGAAACTAAAGAGAAAGGGATAGGGCATTTTTTCTGCTCCCGGTACGAGTTTACTCTTGTGGTATGTCTCAATTTCACCTTTGCCATTTATCATTAGCGCGGTATTGTAACTCTCATAGTAAAGCCCAGACTCTGTCTTGCGAGCAGACTCCGCTATCGCTTCTCCTTTGTCGTAGAAGTTATACGTAGAAATGCCGGTTACCAAGTGTATTTGCGGATGATCCTTTACAAATTTGCCTAATATTTGGATGCTCTCGTACTGAAAAGGGTGATCCTCGTCTATGTATTCTACTACAGCTGTTTCAGGCAGTATAACAAACTGGGTGTTGGGTGTAACTTTTTTCTCTGTCATGGCGAGCATTTTTTTCAAATTGCTCATCTTGGTACTTTCGTCAAACTTAAGATATGGATCTACATTGGGCTGTACGAGAAGCGTTTCATGCTCGCTGTTAGGATCAATGGTAGCATCTTCATATGCCATGAAATAAAATGGTATCGAAATCACCATCGGAATGATAATTACCAATGCCGGTTTTATCCATTTACCTCCTTTTAAGTCTTGGTTTAACGTGCTATATATAAGAGTATTAGCCATAAGAACCCATAGGCTTCCTCCCATTGTACCAGTAATTTCGTACCACTGTACTACTTCATTATGCTTTGCGAAAATATTGCCTAGCGTAAACCAGGGCCAGGTTATTTGCCAATTAAGATGAAGGTATTCGTAAGCAAGCCATAGTGATATGAAAACTAAAAATGCTCTGCTTTGGGAGAGTGTCTTTTTTGCTTTTCTGTAGCCCAGCCAAGGTAAATACATAAGTGCTGCATTGGCAGTCATCATCACGACACTACTCGTAGCCTCGGCATTCCATACCCACCATGAAATTGCTGCATTCCAGAGCAGCAGTGATAGGTAAATTAGCCACGCTCCATACTTGATACCTTTCGTCTCTTTCTCTAGCATAAAAAGAGGTACAAATGCCACAAAGCTCATGAAAAACAAATCTCTAGGAGGCCATGCGAGCCAAAAAAGGATGGCGGGCAATACAGTAAGTAAGGATAGTTTTAGTTTTTTATTTCTCATTCCCAGCTATCAATAGAACAAACTCTCCTTTGGGTGCATTTATCTCGAAATGTGCCAAAACCTCAGTTACTGTTCCACGTACGTATTCTTCAAATTTCTTGGTAAGCTCACGGCCTATTACTATACCACGATCTTCGCCCAGTAGTTCTTGTATCATGACAAGTGTTTTTATAATCCGATGCGGACTCTCATAAAATATAGTAGTCCGTTTCTCATCTGCTAGACTGCGTATTTTGGTTTGTTTTCCCTTTTTATGAGGTAAGAATCCTTCGTACACAAAGGTGTCGCATGGCAATCCGCTATTGACCAAAGCTACTATCGCGGCTACGGCACCGGGCAGCGTTACTACATTTAGGCCTTCTTTCACCGCTTCACGAATGAGCAAAAAGCCCGGGTCTGATATACCCGGCATACCCGCATCTGTGCATACAGCAAATGTTTCTCCAGCCTGTAGTTTGTCTATGACCGTGCTGAGGTTTCTATGTTCATTGTGTTGGTGATAGGGTATGAGTTTTTTTTCTACTCCATAGTGGTCCAATAGTTTCTTTGTTTGGCGAGTATCCTCTGCCAATATAGCATCTACGCTGCCGAGTATTTCTACTGCTCGGTAGGTGATGTCACCCAGGTTGCCTATAGGTGTGGGTACTATGTATAATGTTCCGCTGCTCAATATCGTGCAAAAATAAGTATTATTGAATTTTGGAATGAATCGTGTTGTATTATATCTGCTAATTGTTATCGGCTTTCTACAAAGTGCTCTTGCTCAAACAATAAGACTTGTTACCACTTTTGATAATGAACTGAGAGAGAACTCGGGGATGGCCTATTATGGAAATGGTGTTGTCTACCTTGTAAATGACGGTGGAAATGGACCCAAACTCTTTCGTTTTGATACCACGCAAAATGGTTATACGGCCCTTGGTATTGTGAATGCATCCAACAAAGATTGGGAGGATCTCACTACAGACAAGTTGAACAATCTGTATATTGGTGATTTTGGCAACAATGATAATGAGAGGAGCAATTTACGTATTTATAAATCTCCAAATCCAGAATCCATCTTTCCCAATCAAATTGCTGTGGAAACCATTGCCTTTTCCTACGAGAATCAGACCAGTTTTCCGCCTACGGACAGTGAGCTAAATTTTGACTGTGAGGCAATGATCTGGCACCAAGACAGTCTGTATCTTTTTACCAAGAACCGAACAGACCCTTATGATGGGTGGAGCTATATGTATGTCTTGCCAGACAATCCTGGTAGCTACGTAGCTAAGTTGCGGGATAGTATTCAGTTTATGGCAGCAGATAAACGATTGGGTTGGATTACTGCAGCGGATCTGCGTGGCGATAGTCTACTATTGCTCAGCAGCAATATGGTGCATTTGGGCATAGGTTTTGGCTCTAAATCGTTATCAGAAATGACCTGGCAAAGCTATGACGTGGGTTTCTCTCAAAAAGAAGCGGTTTCTTTTGGCACTAAAAGCACGGATATTTTTATTTCCGATGAGTTAAATACTATTGGAAATAACCTCTACTACCTCAATATTGCTCCTACAACATCTCTTGAGAAGCTACAAGCCAAGAAGTTTGATGTGCATCAGACGTCTTCTTTTCTCCGTATTTCACTCAAAACTAGAAAATTAGCTCATATTTACGTTTTCGGTATATTGGGACAAGAGATGTATGCTGCACCTTTTGATAAAGATCTTACTATTGCTAAAAATGATTTGCCTCCCGGCACCTATATTATTCAGCTCATTTTAGGTGGGGAGAGTTATGATTTTAAATGGGCTAAAACAAAATAAAGCACCACTTTTGTGCAAAGCGAAATGCGAATTTTATTACTTTTATTAGCTATACCCATTTATATGTCGTTTACACTGGAAGATCCTACGTTTAAAGACAGCCAACTGGAGCATTATACAGTTTTTCAGGCATACAGAGATCAAGGTGAGGAAGCATTTGCTAAACTGAAGGCTAAAGACGTAGATCATTTTCAGTGCGATATCTTATTGCGTGCTTTCAAGTTTGAGGAAGATCTAGAAGTATGGGCCAAAAATAAAAATGACTCCATCTATAAGCTCATTACCACCTACAAATTTTGTAGTAATGTTGGTGAGCTAGGGCCCAAGCGAAAAGAAGGAGATAAGCAAATTCCGGAGGGCTATTATATATTGAGCAAGTTCAATCCTAAAAGCACCTATTTTCTTTCACTCAAAATTAATTATCCCAATGCGAGTGATTCTGTTTTTGCAGATAAATCTACTCCCGGTGGTATGATTTTTATTCATGGCGGCTGCAACACCATAGGCTGTATTCCCATAACCGATAAGTGGATAAAAGAGCTCTATGTATTTTGTGTAGAAGCAGCCAATGGAGGATTGGAAGATATTCCCGTTCAAATTTTTCCTGCACGGCTTACAGATGAAAATTATTCCCTTCTCAAGAAACAGTTTAGCGATCCCAAACTCCACGATTTTTGGGGTCAATTGAAAGAAGGATATGACTTATTTGATGCGAATAAAAATCTACCTACTTACAGTATCACCGAGAATGGAGAGTATTTGTTTTAAGTAAGGAAGATGTTTTATAAGTAATTCAAGAAGCAGGATGCTTGGCAGAATATTACGGTGCTATTTATCTGCAATTTGCTACGTTTAATCACCTAAGGTCTGTAACCACTCCGCTGGAAAATTGCCTGATGGTCTTCGTCCTTCATTAGGTCATGTATAGTCACTTCAGGATTAGCATTCATATACTTGCGTACTATCTGCCAACCGATCCAAGCACCCGTGCGTGGGGGACTATCATTGCCAAACGGCGCAGTAAACGGCCCTTCATTGAAATAATTACGCTGGTAGTTATTTTTATCTGAGCTAAAAAGTACTTCTTCCTCAATAAGATAGGTCCACATATTTTTCTCTTGAGCTTTGCAATATTCTATTTGTCCTGCGAGATAATTTATCTTGAGTGAATCATGGTGTTCTGGCATCAATAGGTCTAAGAGGTAAAGTCTTTTACCCTCAGCAACGGCTTCTTCTATAAACTTATTGGAAGTATACTTTGGCACTTTATAGTCTGCGTAGGTTTGAATACAATTGGGTACTATTCGGTAAGGTTCAAATTTTTTGACACGGTATGTGGGGAAATTCTGTGGGCTTAGCATTCCGTAAACTTCGAAATTCCTGCCGAGATACATATCGAGTCCAACACCAAAAGACTGGTTTACTTGGTTGTAAATAGCACCGTATTGAAAGGTACTTATAAATGTGGTAACCTGCTCTATGTGGTCTTCCGGAAAATAATAGTGGATGTATTTGCTCGCGGTCTTTAGGTCATTTGCGTACGGCTCAAAGTTGCCATACTTGGCTTGTGTAATAGTGTAAAGAGAGTCCATATCTGGGTGAGAAATGTACTTGTAGAGCTCAACTGCAATGTCTTGAGAAGAACTTCCTGGTCTTTTTACATTAGCTGCGACTAGATCATTGGTATATACATCGTAGAAGTCTGGGAATTTTTCTGCCAATTGAGCAATTTCTGGTACACTTCGGCAAGCAAATAATGCCTGCTCAAAGTGTATTATTGTCATTTTAATGTTTATTTTGGATACGTCTTTAACATGTTTACTGTCCTTACAACTGCTCATGAGAAGCACTGTTGCGAGTATGAATACATTGTGTAGAATTATTCGAAATTTAACCATAACCTTTGCAAAACTGTAAAAATAAAAAAATGAATATTAAAAACGTTGCAATGTTAGCTTTAGGTATGTTACTCACCCAACTATCTTTTGCACAAGGGGAATTTAGAGTTGGACTAAAAGGGCAGGCGAACTTCTCTTGGCTTGGAGGCACGAATAAAACGCTAGAGAATGACGGAGTAAAGTTTGGGTTTGCATATGGTATTATGGGGGATTATTATTTTAAAGATAACTATGGTTTGAGTGGTGAGATATTACTCTCCACTGTAAAGAGTCAGTTTAATTTGAATGCTCCTCAAGCATTCACTAAACTAGCCTCAGATGATACACTAGCGTCGCTAAATTATGAGTATACTATTCAATATTTAGAACTGCCAATCAGTATGAAATTTCGTACCAATGAAATAGGTAATGTTACGTACTGGAGCAATTTTGGATTCTCACCAGGGTTTGCATTAAGTGCTCGCACCTCTATTTCTGGTGATTTTTCACAAGCAGTTATCAATGCAGATCCTACAGATTATAAGGTGAATGACGGTGAAGGAGATGAGTTTACTGTAAGCGGTTTCGATGATAAGGTATTCTTATTTCGTTTGCCTTTGATAATAGGAGGTGGTATAGAATATAAAATGGCAGGGAGCACGTCACTTCAAGCAGGTGTTCGCTATGCCAATACGTTTACAGATGTATTTGTAAAAGATAAAACAGTAGATGCCAAAAACAACTACTTCGCTATTAGTGTTGGAGTTTTATTCTAACGGCACGAAAACAAGTACATATGAATATTGCACTCTCTCAACTCAACTATATCATAGGAGATATTGAAGGTAACACAACCAAAATAATAGAGGCTATTGTTAAGGCTAAAGCCGCTCAAGTAGATATTATTGTGTTTTCTGAGTTGGCTATTTGTGGCTATCCACCAAAAGATTTATTGGATTACCCTAGTTTTATTGAGCGGTGCGAAGCTGGACTAGACCAAATACGCAAAGAAACCAAAGGCATAGCTGCGTTAGTAGGAGGTCCCGCTTGGAGTGGGTTAGAAAAAGGAAAGAAATTGTATAATTCTGCTTTTTTTTATGCAGAGGAGAAACTGGTGCAAAGAATTGACAAAACACTTCTTCCTACCTATGATATATTTGATGAGGACCGCTACTTTCAGCCAAATGAAACCTTTGAGTGTGTGGACTATAAAGGCGAACGCATTGCAGTGACCATTTGCGAGGATCTTTGGAACCTTGACCAAGAAAAATTATATAAAGTTACACCCATGGATGAGCTCTATACCCAAAAACCCAGTGTAATGATAAACCTGAGTGGATCGCCGTATAGCTATAACCATGTAGAGAAACGTCGTACACGTATGCAGCTTAATGCAAAGACGTATGGATTGCCGTTATTCTACGTGAATCAAGTCGGTGGGAATACCGACATACTTTTTGATGGTGGTTCGATGTTTATCAATAGAATGGGCGAAATAGTAGAGGAGTGCGCGTTCTATGAAGAAGATTTTAAAGTGATTAAGTGGGATAGTGATCAAATCTACAAAGACAATCACCAGGACTACTACGATTATGATATTGGCCTAATCCACGATGCCCTAGTCATGGGAGTGAGAGATTATTTTGCCAAAGTTGGTTTTAAAAATGCAGTACTGGGTAGTAGTGGAGGAATAGACAGTGCTGTGGTACACGCTATAGCAGCTGAGGCTCTTGGGGCAGAAAATGTAAAAGCGATCACCATGCCAAGCAAGTACAGCAGCTTAGGATCTGTAGATGACGCTAGGAAGCTTGCAGAGAACCTTGGGTCGCCATTTAGCAACATTGCCATCAAAGATGTGTTTGATAGTCTTAACGACACGCTGGCAGATGAATTTGCAGGCACAGAACCAAACGTGACCGAAGAAAACTTACAAGCTCGTAGTCGTGGTATTATCCTAATGGCGTACAGTAATAAGTTTGGTAATATGTTACTCAATACGAGTAATAAGAGCGAAAGTGCTGTGGGATACAGTACGTTATACGGTGATATGTGCGGTGGTTTATCGGTAATAGGGGACTTGTACAAAGAACAGGTGTATGAACTAGCTCGCTTTGTAAATAGATACGGTGAGGTGATACCCTACGAAATCATAAACAAAGAACCCAGTGCGGAGCTACGTCCAGATCAAAAAGATAGTGACTCTCTTCCTCCATATCCTATTTTGGATAAAATTCTCTTTCACTACATAGAGGAAAAGAAAGGCTGGAAAGAAATTGTAGCGATGCATGAAGAAGGACTAGACGAGACTGTAGTACGTAAAATAGTACGTATGGTAGACCGCAATGAATACAAGCGTTTTCAAGCGTCGCCTACACTTCGTATTAGTCACAAAGCTTTTGGTGCAGGCAGAAGAATGCCCATAGTAGCTAGGTATAATCATTAGTAAGTTTCTATGAAGACTTACATTGAACGTTAAGGATTCTTAATTTCTTTTATTTCTTAGTATTCCCTGCGTATCTTCGAACTATGCGTTTATACTTCGTTGCCATAGCTTTTTTCGGTTCATTTTCTTTTTCTGTAGCCCAGAGCAAGATGTCATCTGCATCTCGACAAGAAGTAAAGTTGTCCTCTGAAAACACTGTAAATCTTGTCGCTAAAGTAAATGATCATTTTCTTGCAAGTGAATTGGCAGGGAGCGACGTTAAAATCGGTTCACGAATGGGTAATATTGTTACACTTAGGGTTGCAAAAGCTAATCTTTCTACTGTAGAAGATTTAGCCGGAATTGACTACCTAGAAGTGGCCCAGAAAGTGAGTCCAAACCTGAAAAGAGTAGCGCCTGACCTGCGAGCAGATAGTGTATATGCAGGTCATGGACTAGGCGCAGGATATACCGGAAAAGATGTAATAATTGGAGTAACGGATTGGGGATTTGACTATACGCATCCTATGTATTACGATACCGCTATGCAGCATACACGCATAATTGCCGCTTGGGATCAATTTAAAAAAAGTGGTCCTGTACCAGAAGGCTATAGCTATGGAACCGAGTATAACGGAGAAGTAGAACTGCTCGCGGCACAGAGCGATACGGCAAATATATACGGCAATGCCTATCACGGGAGCCACGTAGCGGGTATAGCTGGAGGTAGCGGTGGAGGTACAGAACACCGAGGAGTTGCTTATGAAGCAGAATTTCTGTTTGTCACTTTCTTGGTAGACGAAGCAGCGGTGATCGATGCTTTTAGTTGGATGAAAGAAAGAGCAGACGCCGAAGGGAAAAGACTTGTCATTAATATGAGTTGGGGATTGTACAATCTTGGTCCATTGGACGGCACTTCTCTCGTTAGTCAGGCCATCGATGAGTTGAGTGCTCAGGGTGTTATTTTTGTCACATCGGGGGGGAATAATGGCGATTCACCGTTCCATATTAAACAAACCTTTGCTGCCGATACAATACGTACACTCGTAGATTTTTGGCGTGGATCAAATCCGAATAGATATGGTCAAACCATTAGTGCTTGGGGTGTAGAAGAGGTTCCTTTTACCGCTAGCATAGAAATATATGACGCAGCGAAAAACAGGTTAGTAGAGTCTCCTATGTATGCCACAGAAGGAAGTATCAATCTAGATACTTTTATGACTGTAGGTGCAGATACTGTTTTTTATAAGGTAGCCTTGGACGGAAGCCATCCGCTTAATAGTAAGCCCACGATGAGATTGCGCGTTCGCAATGAGAATAGTGCTTTGCATGTCGTGCTAAAAGCATATGCTGATGAAGGAACCGTTCATTTTTATAATGTGACAGATCTTACTACGGATGTAGGTAACTGGGGAATGCCCTTTACTGCTTGGAAAACAGGCTGGTTAGCTGGAGATAATATGTATAGCTTAGGGGAACCTGCAAGCACACGCTCGGTTATTACAGTTGCGGCACACCAGAGTGAGGTCCGTAGAAATGGTGTAGTCATAGGTGGCGGGTTTAGTGCAAATTTCTCTAGTTTTGGTCCTACCATAGATGAGCGAATAAAGCCAGATGTATCTGCTCCAGGTGTAAGTGTTATGAGTAGCGTTTCGTCTTTTACAGATGCTAATGTTACTATCGATGAAACCGTTGAATTTGAGGGTAAAACATACCCTTTTTCCAAGCTGTCAGGGACCAGCATGAGTAGTCCTGCTACTGCAGGTGTTGTGGCGCTTATGCTCGAGGCAAATCCTAATCTGTGGTACAATGAAGTAAAAGAAATATTGCACAATACATCTAGAGAAGATATACGTACAGGTGATGTGCCAGAGACAGGTAATACGCAGTGGGGGTGGGGCAAGGTGAATGCACTAGCCGCAGTTGCTCAATCAGAATATAAATTTGTGGGTGTACGTATATTAGAGAATGAAGATATCGTGGTGTATCCCAATCCTACGTCGCATGTATTGTCTCTAAACAGTGCTAAAACGTACCAAGTAGAACTTGTGAGCTACGATGGTAGAGTTTTACTCTCGGGATATCTAGGAGGCGGAGAGCAAGTAGATGTTAGTAGATTGCACAGTGGTATGTACTTAGTAAGATTTACTCACGGTAGGTATGAACCTGTGGTTTTTTTGAAGAATTAGAAGACTTTAAGTAGGATGGGCGAGCGTAAATACCAGCAGCGTTCGAGGATATTACAGACCGCATCTACCCAAACTCTCATATGTCTTTTAGCCCGCATTTTTCGGAGGAGTGTAATAGATGGATAGAGCAGATACGCCTAAAGTCAATCTTACTGAGTGAAGTTTCTGAAAAACTAAGGTACTAATTTTTTAAAAGCTTGAGGGGAAAGCTAGATGAGCTTAGAAAGACGGTTTGAAGACCTATAAAAGATATTCCGAATCAATTTATAAATTCACGAAAAGTATAGCCTTGGATGTTTCTCTTCTTGAGTCTCAACATTATCTTTGAGGCAATGCTAAATATATCTCTCATACAAGTTCAGTATCTCATTGCATTAGACGAGCATCGTAATTTTATAAAAGCAGCCGAAGCTAGCTTCGTCACACAGCCTACTTTGAGTATGCAAATGAAGAAATTGGAAGAGGAGTTAGGTGTCATTATTTTTAATAGGAGCAGACAACCTATAGAGCCTACCTCTATTGGCAAAAAGATCATTGAGCAGGCTCGTGTCATTTATCAGGAGACACAACAGATTGAGACCATATTGAAAGAGCATACTGGTGTTGTGAGTGGTTCGCTTACAATAGGTGTTCTGCCAACCATAGCAAATTCGCTGGTACCTCAACTCATTCGTCAGGTGGCACAGAAGTATCCTGATCTTAAGTTGACCATAAAAGAGGGACTTACAGATGAAATAATTAACGACTTAGAGCAAAATAGATTAGATGTGGGTATAGTCAGTATTCCGTTGCGTAATTCAGGCTTGATTGAGAAAAGGATCTATGTAGAAAAGTTTAGAATATATGCTCACCCCAGTCACCCTAGCTATGCCAAAAATACGTGGGTAGCTGAAGACTTACTCGCAGACAAACTATGGCTACTCAGTGAAGGAAATTGTTTTCGTACGCAAACCATAAACCTGTGCTCGTTGCCAGATGAAAAATTAAACCATTTAGCCCTTAATTACGAAAGTGCCAGCCTGCAGACCTTGAAGAAAATAGTAGATTTAGAAGGAGGTGCCACCATAATGCCAGAGTGGGAAGCCGGAGAACTTGATGACTCGTCTATTGACAATTTGCGTGCTTTTAAAGCAGACAATGCTGGACGTGCAGTAGGACTAATTTATACCAAGTTTTATGCAAAAGAAGGGATAATAAGTAAGCTGGAAGAGATGATCATAAACAGCTTGCCCAAGTATGTAGCAGAGAATAAGGATTTAGATGTGATAGAATTGGTTTAATAAAAGAATTAAGATAGCCGCTGGAACTGGAGCTACATTGTATGTTCTGCTATTACCAGTCAGAATTGTTCAAAAGGATTTAGTATGAAGTGATAGTATAAAAAAAACCTCGCTTGCTTATGCAAACGAGGTTATGTAATCTTTTTTGTCTAAAATAAACGAATAACTCTAGGCGTAAATTCCTTCTATAATCCCATCAATATATCCATAGGGTCTTTGCCCATTAGCATGGTCATTGGGTTTTCAAGATAGTTTTTCACCGTTACCAAGAATCCCACAGATTCTTTGCCATCTATTATTCTGTGGTCATAGCTAAGCGCTAAATACATCATAGGTCTGGCGACTATTTCTCCGTCTTCTACCATTGCACGTTGCAGTATGTTATGCATCCCTAAAATTGCACTCTGTGGTGGATTTATAATAGGTGTACTTAGCATGGATCCAAATACCCCACCATTGGTGATCGTAAATGTACCTCCCGTCATTTCTGGTATGGTAAGCTTCCCATCGCGTGCTTTAATCGCCAAGCGTTTTACTTCTGATTCTATTTGCCATAGCGTCATACTCTCTACGTTTCGCATCACCGGCACCATAAGTCCTTTTGGGCTACTTACCGCAATAGATACATCAACAAAATCATTCATTACCATTTCTTCGCCATCTAAGAAAGCGTTTACTTTGGGGTATTTCTGTAGAGCAAGAGCACAAGCTCGAGTAAAAAATGACATGAAACCAAGTCCTACACCATGCGTTTCCTTGAATTGTTCCTTGTATTTAGTGCGGATATCAAATATCGGTTGCATGTTTACCTCATTAAAGGTAGTAAGCATGGCTGTTTCATTTTTTGCAGAAACCAGTCTCCGAGCGATAGTCTTACGAAGATTGCTCATTTTCTTACGTTCTTGCTCTCTGCTTGGTTCAGTAGGAGAGCTGTAATCCATCGCACCAGATTCTGCAAGCATAGCATCGTACTTTGTAATACGCCCGTCTTTTCCTGTTCCGTGAACAGTGTTTGCAGTGATCCCTTTTTCTGCTAATATTTTATTTGCAGCAGGACTTGGAGTACCCGTAGCGTAGTTTGTGTTTGGAGCAGGAGATGTTATTATTGGAGCGGGTGCTTCAGACCTTACCTCAGTTTTTGGTGCTGTTATTGCCGGCTTATCTGTGCCTTCCGGGGCCGGAGCATCTGTATCAATAGTGGCTACTGCTATGCCAATTTCTACATCTTCCCCTTCTGCTATTAGTATTTTTAGTATGCCACTTTTTTCAGCGTTTAGCTCTACGGTAGCTTTGTCACTCTCGAGCTCCGCCACTGCTTCATCCATTTCTACATAGTCGCCATCTTCTTTCAACCAAGCTGCAATGGTTACTTGAGTTACTGATTCTCCTACTGAAGGTATTTTTAATTCGATTGCCATTTTCTTATAAATGAATGTCAAAGGTAAAAGTAAACGATAACTAAATTAAGGTTTAGTTATTTTTTTGTTCTAGTTGTCTTTTTTTTTATTTCTGTGGTGTTAAAAAGATGCTCAAAAATGATATTTATCCGTGTAAGTAATTACGTAATTATCGTTTAAATCAATGATTAAAAGTTGTACTATGAGAATCTTTACTTTAAAACTACCCTTATTTATTTGGGTAGCCATATTTGCATCTGCTTGCATAAGACATGAAACACCAGTGAAAGCAAACAAAAGATTTGAGCCTACCAATTCAGATTCTTTGGTATTGTCGGGTACCTTTCGATCGTCATCCCGTCACGATGCTAGAGGTACAGTAGAGGTTTTTAGCAATGCAAATGGTCAGGTAGTTTCTTTTATTGATTTTAAAGGGGATAATGGTCCTAACTTACGCGTTTATGCGAGTACCAGTTTGTCAGATAATACCTTTATAGAGCTAGGGAAATTAGTCGCCGTAGAAGGTTCTTTTAGCTATACTGCGTCTGCCAATACAGATTTTACATTGTACAGAAATATTATCATTTGGTGTGCAGATTTTGACGTACTCTTTGGGTTTGCAGAGCTACAGTAGTCAGTTAGAATATACATAGGATGAGCTAGCGTGTGTTATCCCACATTTTGTCGTTGTACTTTTGAAGTGTAAATGAGTATACAAAAATGCATAAATACGCTTATCGCTCACCTGCCAGGTGAGCACGCCGTACTCTCCCCAGGTAGCCGAAATGCTCCTGTGATATATGCCCTACACCATAGTAGTAAGCTGTGTAACAGTATAGTAGATGAGCGAAGCGCTGCGTTTGTAGCTTTGGGGATGGCCACGTATACCAAGCAGCCAGTGATATTGAGTTGCACCAGTGGGACTGCCGCCCTCAATTACTATCCTGCCATAGCAGAAGCCTTTTATGCCAGAGTTCCCTTAATAATACTTACAGCAGATAGACCGCCGGAGAAAATTGATGCATGGGACGGTCAAGCGATTCGTCAAAAGGGTGTTTATAAAAATCATATACGTGCGGAGTTTCAAACGCCAGATGATTATGAAGATCCTACAGCATTTAAAGAAATAGCACAGCGTGTAAAAAAATGTTTAGACACTGAGATAGCAGGACCTATACATATTAACATCCCTATTCGTGAACCGTTTTATGATTTTACTACAGTAGGCTTAGAAGATGATTGTACTCCAACCATAGATGAACCCAGATTCTATGACGTAAGTGCGGCAGCAATTGCACAACATACCGGGTTAGATTTTGATTTTAAGAAAATCTTACTGTTCAATGGGATGGATGATGGTGAGGACATACGTCTAACTAGTGACAACAATAGTGTGATTCTGAGTGATCTTACGGCCAATAAAACCAGCGATGTGTATTACTGGGATGCCATGCTTTTTTCTGCTCAAAGCAAGCCCAACGGACTTGAATTTTTGAGTGTGTTGAAACCAGATGTACTTATCTCCACAGGCACTACCACTATTTCTAAAGGGCTCAAACGCTTTTTGCAATTTCATAAACCAGCCCATCATTTTCATATCAGCAGTTTCTATGAGGTAGGAGATATGTTTGATACCAAACCAACCATTATTCACCCAAAAGATATACGAGCGGTAGAAGAATCAGACAAAAACATAGATGGAGAGCGAACAGGAGCCTATGCTAATGCTTGGTTCAACATGACTCGGGAGTTCGAAGAACGATTTGGTAAATTAGACTGGAGCAAGTACAATGAGTTTTGTGCAACCAATTATGTGCTGAGTAAAATACCAAAGGATGCTATCTTGCACGTGAGTAACAGTATGCCGCCGCGGTATGTGTCTTTCTTGCTCAATAGTGATATCCGTAATTTTACAGTCTATTGCAATAGAGGTACTAGTGGAATAGATGGCAGTACAAGTACTGCTGTGGGCAATGCCATGCTTGCCAAAGAGGATGTATACCTCATAACAGGTGATGTAGCCTTTTTTTATGATATCAATGGTTTGTATAATGACTCGTTACCCAAGAATCTAAAAATTATTCTGCTCAATAACGGTGCAGGAGGAATATTTGAGATGATAGCTGGCCCAGAAAAAATGGGAGAAGCTCGGCGCTATCAGACTACGCCGCAAGGTAAAACGGCTGAACACGTGGCTACTCACTTTGGGTTAGCCTATCATGGGGCAGACACTACAGGTAAATTTGCTCAAGGTATGGAGCAGCTCGTAGCGAATGAAAAACCTATGATTTTAGAAGTGTTCACGAGTAGAGAGAGTAATCAATCTTTCTTTAGTCAGTTTAAGAGTTTGTAGCAAAAAAAAGTCTGGCATTAAAGATTCTATTGCTTTAGCAAACGCTAATTTAACAACATTATAAAAATTGAATAATACAAAACCGATATAAAATGCCGAGAGTGTTTCGATAAAGGCAGACGGCGAGAAGTGTTTGCTAAAAGTATGGGATGAGGGCATGATAGATGGTGATGTTGCAAGTGTTAAGCTTAATGGCGTGTTAGTGCTTCATGACTATATCTTGAAAAAGAGGTAAGAGTGATAGGCTTACTATTATCCAAAGGAGAAAATACAATAGAAATAGTGGCCCAGAATACAGGGAGTAGATTCCCAAATACGGCAAGCCTTTCTTTTGAAGATTCTACATCTATATCTATGCTGTATTCTAATTTAGAAAATGTTCAAAGTGCAGTGATAAAAGTGGTCCGCTAATTCTAATCGTTGACAAAACATTTACTTTGCATCCATGTCTATAGATACAAACGCACTGAAACGTACTAAACTATACAATAAGCACATAGAGCTTGGAGCCAAGATGGTTCCATTTGCAGGGTTTGATATGCCCGTGCAGTATGAAGGGCTCACTCCAGAGCACCATGCTGTAAGAAATAGCGTGGGTATGTTCGACGTAAGCCACATGGGAGAATTCAGTGTGAAAGGGAAAGATGCTGAAGCTCTAGTAGCTTGGTTGTGTTCCAATAACGTTGGCAAGATGGTAGACATGCAGGCTCAGTACAATTGTATGCCAAATGACGAAGGCGGTGTAGTAGATGACCTTATTGTATACCGTTGGAGTGCAGAGGAATACACACTGGTAGTGAATGGAAGTAACATAGCCAAAGACTGGGACTGGGTGATGAAGCAAAGAGAAGCGAAAGGTTTTGACTGCGAGGTAGAAGATCAATCAGATGATATATCGCTAATGGCAGTGCAAGGTCCTAATGCGGAGAAGGTATTGCAAAAGTTGACGGACGTAGATCTTAGTGCAATAAAGTTCTATCATTTTGATGCAGGAAACTTTGGCGGTAGTGATGACGTAATTATAAGTAATACGGGATATACCGGCTCTGGTGGTTTTGAGATTTATGCGTGGAATAATGATGCAGAGATGATATGGGATGCTATCATGGAAGCTGGTAAAGAGTATGCTATTGTGCCGTGTGGTCTTGGAGCTAGAGATACGCTTCGTTTAGAAAAAGGATATTGCTTGTATGGCAACGATTTGGATGACACTACTAGCCCCATTGAGGCAGGACTCGGTTGGATCACCAAGTTTGCTGAACCGTTCAATAACCAAGATTACCACAAAACACTGAAAGAAAACGGACCAGCCCGCAAGCTGGTGGGTTTTGAGATGATAGATAGAGGAATACCAAGACAGCACTACGAGCTAGTAGATGCTGCTGGCAATACCATAGGAGAAGTGACCAGCGGGACACAAAGTCCTAGCCTTGGAAAAGCTATAGGTATGGGTTATGTAAAACCAGAATTTGCAAAAAGTGATTCTGAAATTTACGTACAGGTACGCAAAAAGACCTTGAAAGCGAAAGTGTGCAAACTTCCGTTTTTACAGTAGAAAGAAAAAATGATGTCTCAATTCGCTGTAGCTTGTCAACAGAAAGCTTGGGCCGGTTAAGCTAAGATAGTTACCGTCCAATGGCTGTTTATTCATAGACTATGTAGTATGCAGCGTACCGCAAGGAATATTTTTAAGCAGTAGAGCAGAGGTTATATTATGGGTGTATTTTGCTCTCTGTCCTAAATACTGACTTTTCAAGCGTACAAAGCTAGAATTAAAGGTATCCCTTCATTCTTTCCAACTACCTTCGCACTATCAAAAGGAGTGAGGTCGAGCGGATTACCGCAGATTGTCATTTCGACCAAAAAAAAATAAATGACATTTAAAGAACTGGGCTTATCAGAAGCCTTACTAAAAGCAGTAGCCGATAAAGGTTACGAGACTCCAAGCCCAATACAAGAAAAAGCAATTCCTAAGATACTGCAAGGACTAGATGTACTTGCAAGTGCGCAAACGGGTACAGGAAAAACTGCAGGTTTTGCAATGCCAATGATACAACTGCTTGCTCAGGAACCACCAAGACAAAGAAGGCCCATACGAGCACTGGTGCTTACACCAACTCGTGAGCTGGCATCGCAAGTACAGGAAGATGTGGATACCTACAGTAAACACGTAGACTTGCGCAGCACAGTGATATTTGGAGGAGTAAAACAAAATGCTCAAGTTACCAAACTAAGAAATGGAGTAGATATCCTCGTAGCTTGTCCCGGTAGACTAATGGATTTAGAGAGCCAAGGGTTTATAGACCTAAGTCAAATAGAATTTCTTGTATTGGATGAGGCAGACAGAATGCTAGATATGGGATTCTTACGCGACATAAAACGCATTATTGGTATGATGCCTACTAAGCGGCAAAATTTGTTGTTTTCAGCTACGTTTAGCAGAGACATTCGTAAGCTAGCCAACGGCTTGCTAACCAATCCCGTTACAGTAGAGGCCACACCAGAAAATAGCACTGCAGAACGTGTAGATCAAATTATATATAAGGTAGACCAAAAACGCAAAACAGAACTCATTACCAAGTTGATATGGGATGGTAACTGGCATAAAGTGCTAGTGTTTACCCGTACTAAACATGGTGCCAATAGACTGGTACAAAAACTAGAGAAAAGTAAAATAACTGCGGCAGCCATTCACGGTAATAAGTCGCAAGCAGCTCGTACGAGAGCGTTGGCTAATTTCAAAAAAGGCGAGGTGAGCGTGCTCGTGGCTACAGATATTGCAGCGAGAGGGTTAGATATCCCACTCCTGCCTTATGTGATCAATTTTGAGTTACCAAACGTTCCAGAGGACTACGTACACCGTATAGGTCGTACCGGTAGAGCAGGAGCCGAGGGAATTGCTATTTCGTTGGTATGTGCAGAAGAGTTGGAGTACGTACGTGGAATAGAAAAACTGCTTGGTATGGCTTTAAATCAGGAAGTAATAGAAGGTTTTGAACCAACAAAAGGCCCCGTAAGTGGAGGTAAAAAACGGATGCAAGGTAGAGGTGGAAACAACCGAAATGGAGAAGGCCAAAGTAGAAATAATAACCGCAACAACACCAATAGAAATGGTGGTGGAAATTATAGAGGAAAGTACAGAGGGAATAAGTCCAGTGGTAACGGCGGAGGTAGTCGAGATTAGTATTAGCTATTTTTGTGGTGAAGGGGAGTGCATCCCTACATAGGAATACGGTATGGCTAAGCTGGCCAAACTATTTCTTCACCGTCTTCAGTATATTCTGGAAAGAGCGTGATGCTTTCCACGAAACCATCCTGTATCCAGAAGCTGAGTCCTTTGCTTTCTACGGTGTAGTCTTTGGTATCTGGTTCCGCAAATTCGTCGTCTTGTTTTAAATCATCGAACGTGGCAGTTTTCTTAAAATCCTCCTCGCTCAATCCTGTGTACGAAGTGCCGTCTAAAGTATATGTAGGAGCATAGCAGGTAATAAGTCCAAGGCGAAAATCGTCTTCTGACATAAAGCTAAGTTCTACCCCTTGCTCGCCGTATAGCAACGAGATATCATCGGTGCCATCTTCATGCTTTTCTTTCGTGGAGTTAGTGGGTTCGCCCAACAGGCTTTTTACTTGTTCGATGGTTTGTCCAAATTGTATTTGACCAAAACCTACGAAGGGTTGAATCTCAATGTTCATCGTGTTTTGTTTGGGGCAAATGTCGTTGATTTAGTTGATAGAGTAGCTACTTCACTTTGATGAAACTCTCAGCCTTGTCTACCATATCTGGACTACCCATAAAAACAGGATTTCGCTGGTGTATTTCTGTAGGTTCTATGTCCAGTATGCGTGTGCCATCTCCAGTAGTAGCTTTGCCACCTGCTTGCTCGGTAACGAAAGCCATTGGGTTACTCTCAAACATAAGACGAAGCTTACCCTCTGTAGCATCGCTTGTTGATGGGTACATAAAAATACCGCCTTTTAATAAGTTGCGGTGAAAGTCTGATACCATGCTGCCGATGTATCTGGCACTGTATGGTTTTTTTATTTTTGAGTTGCGGCAGTAATCCAAGTAGTTTTTTACTCCTTGGTCAAAACGATCATAGTTTCCGTCATTTATGGAGTATATAGTTCCATCTTTTGGTATTTGAATATCTGGATGACTCAATAAGAAATCTCCAATAGAAGCATCAAGTGTAAACGCATTCACACCTTGTCCAGTAGTGAATACTATCATAGTGCTACTGCCGTAAATGATATAGCCTGCTGCTACTTGATTGCTGCCCTTTTGCAATACATCCTCCATGGTAACTGGCCCACCTACTGGGCTTATGCGCTGGTAAACGGAAAATATGGTTCCTATACTAGCATTCACATCTATATTACTACTCCCATCCAACGGGTCCATCGCTATGATGTACTTGCTATCTTGGTTTAGGGTTGTTTCTATATGGTGTATGTCTTCTTCCTCCTCAGAGATTATGGCACAACAGTCTCCGCCTAGGGTGAGTGAAGATTTAAATTCCTCATTAGCTATGATATCCAATTTTTTAACTTCCTCACCTTGTACATTCACAGTGCCATGGGCACCCAAAATATCGACTAGACCTGCCTTGCGCACGTCACGGTTTACTATTTTAGCTCCAAATTTAATATCTCTAAATATTTTTGATAGGTCACCTGTAGCTTCTGGGTGTTTACTCTGCTGATCTGCAATGAACTGGCTTAAACTTATTACTTGGTTAATTCTCATTACTTGTATTATTGGGTAATTTTGTACAAATTTAATCTTTAATGAGAGTATTCAAGTTTGGTGGAGCAAGTGTGAAAAGCGCAGACGCAGTTAAGAATGTTTCAAAAGTACTGAACGACCAAGGAGATGGTCCTTTGGTAGTTGTCGTATCTGCAATGGGCAAGATTACCAATAAGATGGAACAATTGGTAGATGCCTACTATCACAATACCGACTCTAAGAAAACACAGTTAGCGGAGGTGAAGTCTTTTCATCAAACTATAATTAAAGATTTACGGATAAGTGAAAACGACTATTATGAGGTAGAGAATCTACTCATAGAGCTGGAGTGTATCATAGAGAAAAAACGGGATGAGTCTTCGTCTTACGATACAGAATACGATAGAATTGTTCCTTTTGGGGAGTTGCTAAGCACTAAAATAGTGAGCACGTACCTCAATAGACAAGGATATAATAACCGATGGATTGATGCTCGTAACTTTATAATCACTACCAACAAAAATCGCTCGGCTAATGTGTTATGGGAAGAGAGTGTATCGCTCATAAATGGGAGTCTAAAGCCACTCATTGAAAAACAGACAGTAATAACGCAAGGTTTCATAGGCAGAGGACTTAATCATAAGAATACAACACTTGGGAGAGAAGGATCAGACTATTCAGCTGCCATATTTGCCTTTGCCCTGGATGCAAAAAGCGTAACTATTTGGAAAGATGTAGACGGAGTAATGAATGCTGACCCACGTAGATTTGATGAGGCAGAGCTGATACCAAAGTTGAGCTATAATGAAGCGATAGAATTGGCGTACTATGGGGCTTCTGTAATTCACCCTAAAACAATACAGCCGCTCAAGAGTAAAGATATTCCGCTCTACGTGAAGTCGTTTTTAGATCCGAGCAAAGCGGGTACCGTAGTGTTGGAAAATGAGAGCAGAACACTTAATGAGACGCAGTGCTATATTGTTAAAGATCAGCAATCACTCATAAAGATAGCTTCTAAAGATTTTTCGTTTATTGTTGAAGATAATTTAGAGTTGATTTTTAGTGCTTTCAATACGGCAGGAGTGCAGCTTAATCTTATGCAGAATTCTGCCATTAGTTTCATGGCGTGTTTCAATGCAGATGAGATGAAAAGAGATGCTCTAGTGGCTTTACTAAAAGATAAGTTTGAGGTAGAATGGAGCGAGGGTTATACCTTACTCACGGTATTCAACTATTCAGATAGTAATTCTGAATTGTCCCGTGTTATCAATAAACGAGACATAGCGTTAGAACAACGATCTAGTAGTGCCTTGCAACTTTTGCTTGTAGAGTAAGAACTAGTTTTTTGGTAAAACTTCTATATCGTTTTCGTAATAGATAGTGCGTATGTCGCCCAATACAGTCACGGAAAATTTACCATCTTTTTTACCATTTTTGAATGGGCCAGTTATAGATTGTACATTGTCTTTGCTTGTTTGTGTGCATACACCATTTGGCTTACCATCTTTGAAAGTACCAGATATAGTTCCATCGGGAGTTTCAACTATACCTTGCCCGGTGAGCTTATTTTGAACAACTTCACCTTTGTAGATGTACCTGTTACCAATGGAGTACACACCTCCACCATGCATATTGTCTTGAACCCAATAACCTTGGTATTTAGTATCGTCATTGTACTGTATACGACCTTCTCCGTGTTTGGAGCTCATAGCGTATGCTCCGGAGTACGAGTAACCATATGCTTTAGAGTAAAAATCTCCTTGACCCCAAAAAAATCCCAGTTTAAAATCACCAGCGTACCTGTTACCAAAGGTGTCTAAATACTCGCCTCTGCCGTGAGGTAGGCCATACGACCATTTTCCTTTATATACCGCTGTGCCATTACCCCAAATCATTGTTCCCGACCCGTCTATCACATTACCCTCTTTTACTACGCCATTCGGCAATAACCTCATTTGGTTGGCTGCTTTGAGCTTTTCGGTATGCTTTTGGAGTACTTTTACCGATGCCGTAAGACGCATGTGAGAAAGTAGCTTATTGGTGAAATAGCACTCCATTTGATAATCCTCAGAAATCAATGTTGTAGCATACTCGTTTCCTTTTACAGCGTCATGTATACCTGTTAATTCTTCTATTTCTAAGAGGCTCATTCCCCATTTTATCTCGAAAGGCAATGGCTGATTGTACCTCTGGTAAGTATACCCGCTGTCATACAGTGATACTCTGTAAACTGCTATATCTGAGTTAAAGTCTATGGATATGCCATCTTGATAGTAACTCAAACGATACAACCTAAGGTAGGGTAGGAATTCTTCACTTGGTTTGTTTGTACTTAGATTGAGGAGAAAATCCGTGGTTTCTAAAGCAACATATGGCTGACCCAATATTTTATCTGGAGTTTGTGCATCGGCCCGGTAGAGAAGCAGTAGGCTTACTGCAAGGAATACTTTACTACTATATTTTTTAAACATTTTAATTGCTAAGAAGAAACAAAAGTACTGATTGAATAGTTTGATTCATTGTGTTGAGCTATGAATTAGACAATATTTCGGATATAGGACGAGAACAGTTCAGTAGAAGTTGTTTTGTGTTAAGAAATGTATAACGGAAAGATTAGCTTTGCACTACTAGATTAAATGAAGAAACATAAAGTTACTTTTAGGTTTGAGACAGAACCAGGTAAGGAACTTACCATAGACATAAATGAGGGCGATACAATACTAGATGCTGCTCATGATAATGATGTGAACTTAAACCATAACTGCGGTGCTGTATGTGCGTGTAGTACGTGTCAAGTGTACATAGACAAGGGTATGGAAGGCCTCCCCGAAATTTCTGAAAAAGAAGAAGATTTTATAGATAGAGCGATAAACCCACGTATCAACTCTAGATTGGGTTGCCAGTGTATTGTAACCTCAGACATAGATGTAACCATTCCAGATCAAAGCACTATAATAGGACATTAAAAATGAGTAAAAATAAATTTTTTGAGCCACCAATGGCCTGGGGTGATTATGAAGACATTGCACTAGCTCTTTATGAGAAGTTTGGTGATGATTTTACAGAAAGTAAAATATACCGTATTCGTTTTACAGACTTGCTCAATTGGGTGCTAGAATTGCCCAATTTTGAAGGAGTAAGAGACGATAGTAATGAAGGGCACCTAGAGATGATACAAAGTAGCTGGGTATACGAGTGGAGAGATAACCAATAAAAAGTTCCGTCCATTGATTTTAGATAAATTTTTACAGATAGATACCTTTATACTTGACGTAGATGGTGTCCTTACTCCAGGTACTGTACTGGCTACAGATGAAGGTGAAATGCGCAGAGAATTCGACATTAAAGATGGATTTGCCCTGCAGTATGTAATCAAAAAAGGATACACAATCATCATTATCAGTGGGGGCAATTCTGAGGGTGTACGCCGCAGGTTGAAAGGTCTTGGGATTAAACAAGTACATACCGCTGTTGCTGACAAGAGAGCATTACTGAATGAGCTCGTGAAGGAACTAAAACTAGATCTCGAAAAGGCTTTGTACATGGGCGATGATTTTCCAGATCTTAGCATAATGCGTATGTGTGGAATAAAGGTATGCCCAGCAGATGCCGTTTGGCAAGTGCAAGAAGAAGTAGATATTGTTACACGAGCCTGTGGAGGCAACGGTGCAGTGCGAGAGATTATGGAGAAAGTACTTACCGTTCAAGATAAATGGGAGAGTACGGAGCACTCTGTATGGTAATAGGTACACTACGATAAACCACGCCATTAGTATACCACGGCTAGTCTTATCTTTGTTATAGAATGAAAGTTATAGCTCACATTTCAAAGTACAAATACTCTATAAGTCTTACTGTATTTTCTCTGTGGGTGTTGTTCTTTGATGGCAATAGTGCATTGTTTATGTACAAACAGTACAATGAGCTCAAGGACCTAAAGGCTCAAGAAGAGTTCCTCGCTAACGAAATAAATGAAATGCAACAGCAAAAAGAAGATCTGTTTTCGGATGATGATAAGCTAGAGCGCTACGCCAGGGAAAACTATTTTTTTAAGAAAGACAACGAAGACGTATACATAATAGTGCAAGAAGACTAAAAGTTTTTACTGGCTATTATTGCTTTTATTTTGGGATAAATGACTTGACTACTTCCCAAAATATTCTTTCCAAATACGTATTCTTCTCCACCACCAAAATCGGTAACGGTACCACCAGCTTGCTGTATGATATATGCTCCAGCAGCTACGTCCCATGGGCTTAGGTTTAGTTCAAAGAACGCATCAAATCTTCCACATGCCGTATAGGCTAAGTCTATTGCTGCACTGCCCATTCTGCGCAGTCCCTGTGTGCTTTTCATCAGTTCTGTCAGTACTTCCATATACGCATCTAGTTCTTCAAAATTGTAATACGGAAATCCTGTGGCGATTAAGGTTTGCTGCAAATTATCACGATTAGCTACATGAATAGGTTTATCATTTAGAAAGGCCCCATCTGGAGTAGCTACAAAATTTTCGTTTTCGGTTGGGACATATACACAGGCATATACAGGTTTATCGTCTGCATATAAAGCTATAGAGATAGCGTATTTACTATGACCAAAAAGGTAGTTGGTAGTGCCGTCTAAGGGATCTATGATCCAATAGAGTAGATTGTTTTTATTGTTGGTTGTATTTTCTTCTGCGAGGTAACCTGCTGTTGGGGTTATTTTACGCAGGCCCGATATGAGCATTTTTTCACTCTCAATATCTACATAACTCACTAGCTGGTTGAGACTTTTTTCATCAATGTCTGTGGCAGATACCTGCATCTGATTCTCTTGTTGAAATTTGCCTACCTTTTTTACGAGGGATTCTATTGATTTGAGTTGTTCTGTTGTAAGCACTTTATTCGGTTAATAGCGTATGTTTAAATTTAGAGAGGAGTATTTTAGCTACGCCAAGTTTTGTTTTGAACAAGTAGAATAATCCAACTTCTGTAAGAATAAAAAATGCGGTTGAAAAAGCTCCGGATATACTGCCTTTGAGTATTAGATTGGCAATGCGGTATTTAGCACTATGTACTATGCCATTCTTTCCGATAAATAGCTCATCTTTCCTAAATATATTTTCTTTTAGCAGCTTTTTTTGAAGTAGCCAATCTGCGTGCAGTATTTCCCTGTCACTATAGTTTCCAGTATCATTTGTAGCATGATCGCGATAGGTGTGTAGTGTATCTGAGATGTAGTAGGTAGGTAGAGATACGGCTATACGAGCCCACATATCCCAATCGCAAGCGTGCGGAGCATAATCCCTGAATTGAAGTTCTTTAGCCACATTGGTTTTCAGTACTACAGCACTAGCTATTAAACAGTTTCTGTACTTGAGGTGTTCAAAAACTCCCTTTGTGTTATAGTTTGTAACAGGTTGTTGCGTATACTTCGTGCCATCATAGGTGCGAGATGCACAAGCTATTAGGGCAAGTGCGGGATGTAGAATTATTTCTGTGGCTATTCGCTGGTAGAAGGTCGGTTCCACCATATCATCTGCATGAAGAATATGAACATAGTCATTGGTGGCGTGTTCTAGACATTTGTTGAAATTGCCTACCAGTCCCAGATTATGCTCATTGTAATAGAATTTGATTCCTTTTGCCTCGTAGGATTTTTGTACATTCGTTATCTCAATCGGATTGGAACCATCATCAACGACATATATGTTTAGCTCAAAAGGTCCAGCCTTTTGTGACAAAACAGAATCTAAGGTATTTGCCAAAAATGGACTCTTATAATTGGGTATGGCAACGTCTATACAAATCTGCTCCATGACGCTAACAAAAGTATATGAATAATGTGAAGGACATACCGTTGATTCAAAGTATTTGTATTGTAGTTCCTACGTATAATCGTGCGTCTATTTTATCGAAATCGCTAAAAAAGTATCTGGAAATTGATCATATTAAAGAAGCAACTATCCTTGTCATAGATAATAACTCGAGTGACCATACGGCGCAAACAGTTCATGATTTTAGAGAATATTCAAACCTCAATGTAGTCTACTACTTTGAGGCACAGCAGGGTTTGTCCTTTGCTAAGAATAAGGCGATAGAACTGTGCACACAGGACTATATGCTCTTTCTGGATGATGATTGCTATCCGCAGAAGGATATATTGGTGCATTGTGCTCATCATATCTCAGCAAGTAGAAAAGCTATTTTCGGAAAAATCAATAGGTGGGCAGAAATGGTTCCTGCCTGGAATTTGAATGAGTTCTTTATTCATAATCATCCAAGTGATATAGCTGTAGACCTGAAATCATGCCTTTATTTTAAAGGAGGTATAGCAATGCTGTCTAAAGAGATGTTGCAAGATATTGGAGGATTCAATCTGTCTCTTGGTATGCGAGGGAGTAAATCTGCTTATGGAGAAGATACAGACTTAGCTGCTAGGCTAATGGCTAATGGAGAAAAAATACGCTATGACCCAGCTGTTGCCATATATCACTGCTCGCATCAAAACAGTGTGCAGAGTTACTATAAGTCATATCTTACACTAGGTAGAAATTCATATGAAGTGAATAACGCAAATCACTCGTGGGTAAAACTCTCCTTGTGGTGTATTAAAGAGTTGATTCGTGCACCGTTTATATTTATGGGTGCATGGGTCGGGTATCGAAATGTAAAAACAGCGTTAGTGAAAGCAGGTATACCCGTAGCTTTAGCCCTAGGAAGAATTAGTGGTGCCTATTTTCACCAAAAGTAGTTAATATCGTCTTTTCAAATATAGACCACGTTAAGCTCTTCTTATAGTACTCGTAGGTTGATTTACGCAGTGCTGTATATGCTTCAGAGTTCCCAATGAATTGTTCTATTATAGCCACGGCATCTGTTTCAGTTTCTACGATAAAACCATTTACACCTTCCTTTACAACGGAATTAATTCCTCCTACGTTTGACACTATTACGGGTAGTCCTACACTATTAGCTTCGTTGATTACTATAGGTGTGCAGTCTGCTCTAGACAGTAATACGAAAAAATGTGCTGCTTTATAGTAAGCGACCATTTGTGCAATCCCTTCTTTTGTCTGTTTGTCAATCTTAATATTCGTGCCTACGATAGTGCCCTTGCAACCAAGAAGTTTTACGAGAGAACTACTTTTGTCTATTCCCTTACGTTGGTAGTCTATTCCTACAGTGAGTAGAGATAATTGACTTTTCTCTGACGGAATAGTGATGGAAGTTAGCCCTTCATCTGGTATGTTACTACCAAAGTTTATATGCCGTAGTTTTTGGGTTAAGCTAGGGTAATGCTGTGCGGTACTTTGCAGTGCCCAGTCTGAGGTATAAAATAAGCAGTCGTACTTTATTAAAGATTTTTTCTCTACAGAAGCTGCATTTTTAGCTCCGTTGTATGTGAGTGTTGTATACAGGCTATAGTCATCTCTCAAGAGATGAAAATTTGCATCAGCAACAAGGTAGGCTGGGCATGTGGGATTGAAATGGAGTAACTCAGACCCAGAGCCCAAGACCAAAAGTAAGTCGGGTTTATATTCTGATGTCTTCTTGAGCAGCGTAGGACTGTAGATGAGGCTTACGTAGCTATTGAAATAAACATTGCTTCTGGTGCCGAATAGCTTGTACCTAATACGTGATACCATCCCCAATAATTTTTGCAGTTTATGTGCAGTAGGTGAGTAGCAGGTTTCTATTGTGTTATTTTTAGCTAATTGGCGAAGTACTGCGGCATTTATTCCAGACCAGTAAATCTCTTTTTCTACGGGTAATATGCTAACTATCAGTATTTTCAATAGATGGTGTTTGGTTGTATTTACTTTGTTTTACCTATTTATAAAGCAATGTTAAGGAGTATTTTTTGAATAGCCGTGGCAACGGTATTATTTCTATCAATTGAATTATTTGACTTTTTAAAAGTATATGGGCCGAAAAAATTGCATTTTAGCACCCAAGTTTGACATTCAATCTAGTAATACCCGTATACAATAGGCTTCATTCTTTGCGTAGATTGATGCGCAGTATTGAACGCACAACGATAAGGGGTAACATGAATCTGTATATCAGTTGTGATGGAGGTGCTTCTCCAGATGTAGTCACATTTGTTAATAGCTATTCGTGGGAGTACGGCGTGTATGAGGTAATACGACATGATGTACAACTTGGGGTAGATCAGCATAACCTTGCTTGCATGAGACTTGCAGAGCATTTAGAAAATGTAGTAGTACTAGAAGATGATCTAGTGGTGTCTCCCGCTTTTCAGAGTTATTTGCTAAGTATGGAATCTCTTGCACAGTCAGAGAGAAATTTAGCAGGCATCAGCTTGTATCGTTATCCGATGGTAGAGCAAGATCATTTTTCATTTGAGTTGATACCAAATGAGGAGTTTATCTATTACCAGCAGCGGTCCAGTAGCAATGGCTGTTTTTATACTTGGGACATGTTGCAACCCTATTTTGAGTTTTTAGAGACGTTTAATTCTGATTTTGAGAGTTATATTCTACCGCAGAATGTAATGAATTGGGGTGATGAAGTCTGGGAAAAAAGCTTTTACTGCTATCTACAAAAGGCTAATAAATATGTGGCCTTCCCGCGGTATAGTCTTACATCCGATTTTGCAGATATTGGCGTGCACATGAAAAAGCAAACCAATAAGTATGCTCATCAATCCATGCTATTCCTTGGTAAGAAGTTTAGTGCACCAAGTCAATTGCTAGACAGTGATAATGTGTATGACGCTTTTTACGAATTGGCAGCTGAAACCTACAAGAAATACGTGCCAGAGTTATTGGAATACGATTTTGAAGTAGATTTATATGGCAACAAAAAAATGCAAAACATTGCGGCTACCTATGTTTTATCATCCAAAAGGTGTACCACGCCCATACTGGGGTGGGCAAGAACACTCAAGCCAGAAATAAATAATATCATACTGGTAGAACAAGGAGATTTTTATAGTCTGGGACTAACAGAGCATTTCAGCGATAAAACTACGAATGAAAGCTTGAGAGAAAAATTTCTGTACTACTTCCCAGATACTCGATTGAGCTCATTAATTAAAATGAAGCTTGCGGAGATTATCTCGCGTTTTCAGAGATAGTCATCTTATACAGACCGAGACTGTCAGTCCTATTCCTGTACAATGACTGCAAGGTCAACTTCCCTTTCACCGGCTCAGTTACCTTAATTATTCTCGTTTCATAGTCTTTATTGTATTCATTAATCTCAGCAGCAAAAAAATGTGCATCACTATTTTTGGTAAAAAAAGCAATATCTCCATTTTTGGGTGGAGTGACTATAAAGTAGTCTTGATTGGCTACGTTCATTATCATTTTGGCAGATTTAGATTTAGCATACAAAGGCAGTCCTATGTGCTGATCAATGAAGACAGTATGCGTCGGCTCTGAACGAGCTAAATCTACTATTTTGGCATTTATTTCCAGCGCTTTTTCAGCGTAGGATGGATTTTCGAGATGCACAATAGTATGGTGTATGATATTGGTGTACACATTGAATATAACAGCTAATGTTACTGCTGCTTGAGTAATCTTTCCCTTAGAGATGGATGTAGTAAGTACGAAAGGTACTAGAAGAAAAATATAGTAGTAGTACGGACCAAGTAAAATACATAATAAAAAAAGTACGCTATAATTAATTATGAATACAGGTGCCCATATTTTTCGCTTGGCAATGGCTAAGGCTATTAGGGTAATACCACTATACATTAAAAATTGGCGAAAGTCCATGAGCGGATTTCCCTCTAAAATTCTATTTTTAAGTATCGAGAAGTGATGTATTTGAGGTGTCGAAAGGAGTATGTAGGTGATCAGTACAATTGTGCAGCTATAGATTACCAGGTAGATGTTACTTTTTTTGATAAGAAGATTTTTGCTTGCAAGTACGGCGGCACCCATTAGAAAGGCATTTGGTGGATGTATTAGAAAGAGAATAAAACCTAGCGGTATAGACACTTTCCAATTTATTCTATTTTCAATAAATAGATAGGGGTATGCTAAACATCCAATCAAAATAGTAAAGATTTCTGGGCGATTGGTAAGAATAATATAGTTACTAATAATCAATAAAATCAGTCCTATACTTAAGTTGTACCGCTCTTTTCGTATGAATAGCACAACAGCGAGAAGTGCCAATAGAATGCTATAGAATACTTTGGGAACGTAGATAGAGGAGCTTAGAGCGGCAATTGGAGCAATTACTAGCCCATAGAGATAGTCGGGCTTGTCATGCAGATAGTCATTGTATGCTATACCACTATCTCCTCTCAGCAGGGTATATGCGTGACCAAAGTCCCAAGCCGTATCCATAGCATTGAGTGGGACAAGTAAACGAGCAATACTTGCTATAATTACTACAATGGCAATCCAATAAAAGCCTCTCATATTACCTCATAAGGTATATTTTCCCGTATCCATTATGAAAGAATTTATCGCCAGCAGATTCTCTTTGTTGAATATCCTCACCATTTATTTTAGCTGTTACCTTATAAAGATACACACCATTTGCAAGTTGGTCGCCAAACTCGTCTGTTCCATTCCAAGTAAATTCTGAGATATTGTTACCTATTCGAATAGGCCCTATTTCTGCTAGTGTAATTTCACGTACCACCTTACCAGTTACCGTTAGTATCTGTATTTTCATATAGTCTGGCACGATGTCTCCTGTTAACGTATACACAAATTTCATGCTCGTAGTGAACGGATTTGGATAAGGGTATACATTGGTAATTTGAGATTCTTTTATCACTTCGAAATTAATACTGTAAGCAAGATCACTACTGGAATTTCCAGAAACATCTGATACAGCTACGTCAAGTCTATACTTACCAGACTCAAGGCCCTCAGGAATATACTCCAAAATAGCTTTATCTCCAGGGCCAGTGGCCGGATAAAATGTAGCACCTGTCATGGTAGATAGAATAGAATCGATTTCTCCCGTGGGATTTTCTGAGTCGTCTAGATAGGATATGGTGGCTGTAAATGCTTCAGGATCACTAATAAATAGGAAACGATTGTCATCTAAAACGGACATGGTAATAACTGGAACAGAAGAAACAATATCAAAATCCAAAATATGAGCTCCATCAAATACCACGTCTAGGATAGGGTTCTTTTCATCTTTTTCTACTACATAAGATAGGCTTATGACGTTGTTCTCGAGTTGCTCCTCTGGTTGGTCAAATTTTGGGTTCACAGATATGATGAAGTCGTTTTTACCAATGAGGTTGAGGGTGCCTAACTTGTAAGCTAAAATGATAGAGTCACCAGAAGCCAACGGTGCGTATCGTTTCATTTCTATCGTATCACTTGTATTGTCACTTCTTAAATTTACAGCGTGTACCAAGATACTATCCATATCATAGCTAGATATGTTCTTATATGCAGTGGCAAAGCGAATAGAGTCTCCTTGTTGGATGGTGTCATGTGATTGTTCGAAAACAATATCGGGCATCAATGAGCCTTCAGGAACACCATCGTACAGAACTGTCCACCTTTCATGACTGGCAGGCGTTCGTCTATCTTCATCTTTATAGTGAGCACGTACTTTTAGGTTTGGGTAGCTACTCGCATCGATCAATGACAAATCAACTGTTTTAGCGTTGGTGGGAGGGACGAGTACCGTATCTGTTTGGTTTGGTCTTACCCCTAAAATAGAGTACGCTACAGTGTCCGCATCTGTATCTCGACTATCGCCTTGTATTCTGTAAAATTGTTTCCAATTCTTAGATGGACCCACATTTTTGGTTGTGAGGTCTCCACTAGTGAGTAAAGGTGAAAATTGTTTTGATCCAGGTACGAGTTGATCGTGCGGATCTAGGCTAGATTGATAGTTTGCAACAAGTTCTATAGCCTCTCCTATATCATCCCCTTTGAATCCCATGAGACCATATGGGTCACCGTGGTTTATAGTTCTTATTTTGGCAGCTCCAAATTGCTCTAGTGCTGAGAAAAGAGAATCTGACCAAGTTTCTATGTCTACATCTCCATTAATGAGAAAGAATAAGTGCCAACCCTTTGGAATACGTCCAAGAAGATTATACATAGAATCTCTTTGGACGGATATTTTCGGGTCAAAAAAGTATACACCAGACTTTTTCCCCGTTTCGTAATATTTAAATCCAGGGATGTAGTCTCTCGATCTATTGGTTAGATTATAGATGTTGTTCTCTTCGCTATATCGATCAAGGTTGTCAGGATTTACAACCATCATTTCTACTTGGTTTCGGGCATATCTTCCTTGAGCTTTTTTGTCGTCGTCGATTATATTTATTTTGAACCAAGTAGTTTTTATTCCTCCTGGATACATATCATATCTACCAGAGAGTGTTCGCTTAAAAGCAAGTTTATTTTTGATGGTATCAATGCCGACAGTTTTGGTAGTCGCCTCTGCAAGCTTTGATAAATAACCCTGTGACCAGCCATTTGGGCTATTAAAAATTAGCGAGAATGAAGATTGTACATACTTCGTAGGATCATTAAAATCTGCTGCAAACACAGCACGCCAAAAGAAATCAGTACTATCAAAAGGAGGTAGGATAAATGTATGTTCTACTATATTATCAGCTATGATCTCATTAGATACTTGTAGTACTGGGCTATTAAAAAGCGGAGTTGTATCTATTTGAAAAATAACGGCATTGTTTTTTGCTAGTAGATTATTGTTCTGAACTTTTAGGGTCACGTCAGAAAAGGGTTGTATACCATCTTTTTTAGGATAGAGAATAGACAGTCGATTTGAAGGTAGAGAGAAGGTGAAGTCCAATGTATTGTTTGTTTCTCCCGCAGGACTAAGTTCTACTATGCTGTCTCCGTAGTCTATTGTTATAGTAGCCGTTTGGATTCCCGCACTGAACTCATTTATAGGAAGCCAAAACAGAACAGAAGATGTACTGTACACGGGGCCAAAGCTTCTAGGTCCAAAGTTTCGTACGGAGTCATTGCTGTACTTCATAGACACATGTACAAGAGGAGCTTTGCTATCTACCTTACCAAAGTTTTTCAGGTCTAGTTTTATTGCAAACGAGTCTAATTCTGCATTGGCGTTAGATGGTAATAGAGCTTCGTTTGATGTTGTTCCTGTCATATCTATTTGGTAGTCAGGCCTATCAGGTGCATATAATTTAAGAGCTGGGTCACCGTGATACGTCATTTGTCTGCACTGTGACCTATTTGGATTATCTGAGGGATTTTGGTAATCCTTGATTGTGTTTGCAATTACTTCTCCCACACTCTTCCCATAATTCGAATTATACAAGTTTTGATAAAAAAGTGTTGTCCAATTCGACAGTGGTCCAATAAATCCATAAGCGCTACTCGCTATCCAAGCAACTCCACCTTTTTTTTCTTCAAATAGAAATTCTTCTGGCAATGAGATATCCGAGAATGTATTTCCCAAAGCACAACCGTTAAAAACAAAAAGTGGGTACCTCCCTTCATTATCGAGTTGATTGGGTTTTCCTATGTCTAATTCTAGAACCTGTGACGCTCCATGACCAAAATAACTAAGCGTATGAACTCCTTCATTAATGGATGATTGTATATTTTGTACCAATGATTTATCAATTTCTGTGGACTCTCTCTTGTTGATAAACATTCCTTCTGCACCAAATTTTTCTGTTTTTATGGTGTTGTAGAAGAGATTTTGTTTGGATTCCAGTGTTTGCTGTTCTGCTTGGCCTACTCCTCCAGTAAGAAAAAGTACTTTTTTGGAACGCGTAAGATACTGCTCATGTAATTTTAGTTTGTATAAGTATTTTTGTACGTCTTCGTTAGTACGCGCAGGAATACGACCAATAGCCATAACTGGAGCAAGGTTGTTTGGAGTGTAATCTGTCACAAACGGATAGTCAGATCCTGGTTCACCCCAAGTGGGTACTAAATTTTCTAATTCTCTTCGTGAGTAATTGAATCGTGTCAAAAAATAACTCTGACCTTTACCCAATAACAGAACATGTTTTGGCTTGTTGGTTTGAGAGGTATACACGTCCTTGCAAAAATTCTTCAGTGCAATTGGATGCTTTAGTCCGTAGTAATATTTTTCGTAAATATCAGGCATATAAGCAATAAGAACATTAAATCCGCCCCCAATTGAAGATTCTCTGTAGGCCTTGTACTCCAGAGCGCTTTCAGATAGTTTTGGATGTGTAACGATGATGTAGTCGTAGTTGGTGGTAGAATAGTCAGAATTGTCAAAATTGATTTCTGAAATAGAAGATGCTGGGATGGCTCTTCTTTTTGATTCGTCAACTATTCTTAACTTCTTTGCTCCTCTTGTAGAAGTATTAAACCTTAGAACTGATCCTGAAACGTCTCCAGATATCCTACGGTTATTGGTTAGGTCAAAAATTATTGCGGAGTTACCATCGAAATTTGAGAACGCAAAAAAGTCATTTGATGCAGAATAATCCACTTCAAAATAATCTTTTTCGTTCAAATCGAGGTTTCGAGGATAGTCTATTTTGATGTAAGACACAGCGTGCCTCCCTCTAGCAAGGTAAGTAGACCGAAAGGATACTGGCGTAGTAGCTCCAACCAGGTTAGAAGGAATAGTCAACACAGGAGCATTTAAATCGCTTTCAATGCGGGTATATCCCGCATGATTTTTTCCATAAAGAAAAGTAGAACCCACAAGGACTTCGATTCTGTGATTTTCGCCATTGACAAACTGATCAGGGTTTGATTTACCATAGACAGAAAAACTTAGCTGAGGGTCAGGTCCATTGTCATTATATTCTTCTGTATTAACATTGGTTACACGTGTTATTGATCCGGCGATATAAGGGCCAAACCAGCCCTCTCCTTCGCTGTACTCTGAAAATGTACCAGGGCTATTATACGGACTGCCGTCATAAAATTCTTCTGATGCACCATTCGAAAAGTAGGTAACAGAGGTGTGCCAAAGCCAATCATCACTCGTTTTGCCTGAATAGTTTCCATCATTATAGTCCGTCAATCGTTTGCCAGGAGTGGTGGCAGACCACGTCAAATAGTAATTGGTCGTATCTTGATACAAACTCATATACTTATGAGGTTGTTGTGCTGGAGTCATATACAATGGTTCATCCAGCTCTCCATTATTTTTTTCACCGTAAAATTCGATAAAATCATTTAATCCAATACGGTTGTCATCTTGTCCTCCAACGTAAATATATTGCTCCTCTCCATTCTTAAATAACTGAATATTCTTTGCATCAATGGATACCACGGGTATGCCTGCAGCCACCAGGTCATCATAACTAATCGTGTATATATGGTTTTCACCAACTTCTATTTTATAGTATTGTTGTGAAGGGATAATCCAATCTTTACCAGTTTGCGCATAGGCGCAAATCGTAAAGACAAAGTAACTAAAGCACAACAAGCTAAATTTTCGACACATAATCATAAAGTCATAAAGTGAAACTAATCTCACAAATTTAGGGAATTATACGTTAAATGCTTTGTAATCAGTTTAATTTTGCGTTGAGGTTTGTAATTTTTTGGAAATTTTTTTCTTGGTTTAGGATTTTTAACTTCGCATTACATTCATATGGACAAAGTAGTACAAAATGCAGCAGAGGCAATTGCCGGTATTAGTGATGGGATGACCTTAATGATTGGCGGTTTTGGCCTGTGTGGTATTCCAGAGAATAGCATCAAGGCGTTGGTAAAATCTGGCGTGAACAAACTCACTTGTATCAGCAATAATGCTGGAGTAGACGATTTTGGGATTGGACTATTGTTGCAAGGTAAACAGGTAAAAAAAATGATCTCTTCTTACGTAGGAGAAAATGTTGAGTTTGAGAGGCAGCTGCTCTCTGGCGAGTTAGAGGTGGAGTTAATACCTCAAGGAACCTTAGCAGAACGATGTAGAGCAGCCGGTGCAGGAGTGCCTGCATTTTTCACTCCAGCAGGTTATGGTACAGAGGTAGCAGAAGGCAAAGAAGTAAGAATCTTCAATGGCAAAAAGCATATCATGGAAGAAGCATTTAAATCTGACTATGCCATCGTAAAAGCGTGGAAAGGAGATACCGATGGAAATTTAATTTTTAAAGCTACGGCACGAAATTTTAATCCCATGATGGCTATGGCCGGTAAAATAACTATTGCAGAGGTAGAAGAGCTGGTGAAGCCTGGCGAGTTGGATCCTAATTTCATTCATACGCCCGGTATTTTTGTAAATAGAATTTTTCAAGGCTCTAGTTATGAAAAAAGAATAGAACAACGTACAATTACGAAATGAAACTGTACTACATCTGGTCAACGGGTATAGAGGCTTTGCATCACTTGTTTCAAGCCAATCACAAAGACCAATATGCATTTGACATAATAGATGACAAAATCGTACAATTAGAAGGAGAAAGTGTCTATAAGTCTGATGTGTGGCACAATGCTGTTCTGCAAAAGACCATAAGGGATTACAACGTACTAAAAAAACATCCCAATGAGACTATGGTTTTTAGTGATCCCGATATATGCATATACGATGCTCCAAAATTAAAGGCATATCTGGAAAATAGAATGGCTGAAGAAAATTTAGAATTTTTAGCAATGCAAGAGTCTTATTACGATGCGCACAACGGAGGTTTCTTGTGTGTTAAAAGTACAAAAAATACGCGATGGCTATACAAAAAATCAATTGAGGTACTCAGTTACTTTATACGGGTAAGGTCAAAGTTTTTATTTAAACCCATGTTGTGGTTGAAGTATGGGATATGGGATTTGCCCTATCTCGATCAAACTATAATGAATAAGTACCTAAAAGAAGGTGGTATAAATTACGCTTACATACCAGGGAGTATTGGGTGCTGGGCAGATGGATTACTGACCGAAGATACTTTATTCCATCATGCAGTATGCACAACTAATCAAGATGAGAAACTTATCCTTTTAAAAAAGAAACAAAAAGAATTTAATAACTTTAATAATTGCTAATGCAATATATTTGACCAGTACAATGCTCAGTAAAGAACAAATAGCACAGCGTATAGCCAGAGAGCTAAAAGACGGATATTACGTAAATTTAGGAATAGGAATACCGACACTGGTAGCCAACTATGTGCCAGAAGGTATGGATGTAACCCTGCAAAGTGAGAACGGTCTTTTAGGAATGGGGCCATTCCCTACAGAAGAAGAAATAGATGCAGATCTTATTAATGCAGGTAAGCAGACAGTAACTACCTTGCCTGGTTCTGTTTTTTTTGATAGTGCAACGAGCTTTGCAATGATACGCAGTGGTAGAGTAGATCTTACTGTACTGGGTGCTATGGAGGTAAATGAGAATGGGGATATTGCCAACTGGAAAATACCCGGTAAAATGGTAAAAGGCATGGGTGGAGCCATGGATCTTGTAGCGTCAGCTCAAAATATAATAGTAGCTATGCAGCACACCAATAGAGCAGGAGCGAGTAAGTTGCTCAAAGAACTCAGTTTGCCAGTAACTGGTCTTGGTTGCGTGAAAAAAGTAGTGACCAATCTATGCGTTATGGATATTACTGAGCGAGGATTTGAGTTGCGTGAATTGGCTCCTGGAGTACGTATTGATGATGTAAAAGCTGCCACTGAAGGTAAGCTAATAGTAGAGGGAGATATTCAGGATATTCGCTTTTAAAAGCAGCTTTTTATTGGACGTTTTTGTTATTTTGGTCGGCATAGTAACCACTTCATAATAGCAGGTTCTCTTCTGCCAGAACGCCCCTTTTTGAGAAAAAGAGAGAAGTACCTTATTTCATTCTCTCTTCTCTTTTTTGTATAACCAATACATAACCTACCTTTGCACCAATGAAAGTAACAGTAGTAGGAGCGGGTGCTGTAGGTGCAAGTTGTGCCGAGTATATCGCGATAAAAGATTTTGCCGCAGAGGTAGTATTAGTAGATATTAAAGAGGGCTTTGCTGAAGGTAAGGCAATGGACCTTATGCAAACTTCGTCTCTCAATGGTTTTGATACGAAAATAACGGGTGCCACTAACGACTACAGCAAAACGGCAGGAAGTGATGTAGCTGTTATTACGAGCGGTATTCCACGTAAGCCAGGAATGACTCGCGAGGAGCTTATCGGTATCAATGCTGGAATAGTAAAAACAGTTTCTTCAAGCATATTGGAACATTCGCCTGAGGCAATCATAATTGTAGTTTCTAACCCTATGGATACTATGACTTACCTTGTACATCAAACCACAAATATTCCTAAGAGTCGTATCATTGGTATGGGTGGTGCTTTAGATAGTGCACGTTTCAAGTACAGACTTGCAGAAGCTCTGGGCTGTCCTACCTCGGATGTAGATGGAATGGTAGTAGGTGGTCATAGCGACAAAGGTATGGTGCCGTTAATAGAGAAAGCAACAAGAAACAGTGTAAATGTCTCTGAGTTTCTTTCTGCAGAAAGAATGGATGAAGTAGTACAAGCTACCAAAGTAGGTGGTGCAACACTCACAGGATTACTAGGTACAAGTGCTTGGTATGCTCCAGGAGCTGCTGTATCCGAACTGGTAAAGGCCATTGCTTTAGATTCTCAAAAAATGTTCCCATGTTCAGCCTTGCTCGAAGGCGAGTACGGTTTGAACGACCTTTGTATAGGAGTGCCATGTATCCTTGGCAAAAATGGTATAGAGCGTATAGTAGAAGTTTCTCTATCTGAGGCTGAAAAAGTACATATGATAGAAAGCGCTGCTGGCGTAAGTAAGACGAATGGTTTACTTAACTCGTAGATATACATATGAATAAATAGTAAAAGAGCTGCTAGGAATAGCGGCTCTTTTTTATATTAAAAAATGTCAAGTACGAGGGACAATAGAACGGCGGTAATTTATATGATGCTCGCGTCATTCATTTTTGCTATGATGAATTTGATCGTGAAGCACCTCGGAGAAATTCCTGTGGCTCAGATAGTGCTTATGAGGAGTATAGTGATGCTCGTCATAGTGATAGGGGTAATAAAGCACAAGAAGATTTCTCCCTTTGGCACACACAAAAAACTTCTTGTATTTAGAGGTGTATTTGGTTCCATGGGAATTGCATTTTTCTTTTATACATTACACAATATGCCGCTAGCTAGTGCGGTTGTGGTCCATTATCTTACACCCATTGTTACGGTAATCATATCAGTGCTCGTTACGCGTGTGAGGATTGCTCCACTTCGTTGGTTTTTTTTTCTGCTATGCTTTGTAGGTGTCTATATTGTCAAAGATTTTGACGATCGGGTAGAAACCTTGCCGATAGTGATTGGTGTGCTCGGTACCATAGCTGCTTCTGCGGCTTATAATGTAATAAGTGTACTCAAAAAAGCAGAACATCACTATGTGATTATGCTATACTTCCCCATGGTAACGGTACCCCTAGTGCTAGCATACCTTTTACTTACCGGTGATTGGGTATGGACATCAGCTACGAATTGGCTACTACTCGTGGTTATCGGTGTTTGCACCTATTTTGCTCAGTATTTTCTTACTAGAGCATACCAAATTGGAGAGGTGAGTAGGGTCAGCATCGTGTCATATTTGGGTATCTTGTACGCACTTTTCTTTGGGTTCTTTTTGTTTGATGAGTGGTACTCACCTATTGTGTTTGTTGGTTTGGTATGTGTACTGGCTGGAGTGCTTGGTAATATACTCTACAAAGGGAACATAACCGACTAACTGCCAATGGTTTGCGTAGCTTACTAGCCGCAAGTAGATATTCTTTGTATGATAAGTTCTTGTTTTTTGATTTCAGTTGTTTTTTCTTATTTATACTAAGTAATTGCCGCCGAAGGCTAGCTCGGCAGCAGTGTGTAAACAAGCGGAGTAAACCCGAGTTTTATTTATTTGCGTAGGGCAACTACGGGATCCATTTTTGCTGCAAGAAGAGCAGGTGCAATACCAGCAACTAAGCCTATTGCAATAGAAAATGCTATGCCACTAGCGAATATATTTGAGCTATAAAAAATCTGAAAAGTACTGAATGTACTGGCTAGATATCCCAAGAATACGACAATGAAAATGCCGATAATGGCACCAATGACACAGAGCAAAATTGCTTCAAACAAAAATTGATACATAATAAAATTGCGTTTGGCTCCCAAAGCTTTTTGTAAACCTATGATGCCTGTGCGCTCTTTTACAGAGACAAACATAATATTGGCTATACCAAAACCGCCTACTAGTAACGAGAATATACCGATCAATAAGGCTGCTCCATCTATTGCCAAGAAAGTTTGATCTAGACTGTCACTCACCATAGTCAGCTTGTTTATAGCAAAATTGTCTTTGTCTTTGGGGCGTAGTTTTCGTACGGATCGCATAATGCGCTTTATTTCAAAGTCTAAGAGTTTTAGTTCAGTGGCATCTTTCCCCTTCAATATGATGGCAGAACTGACTCCGCGCGTGTTTGGTTTGTTAAACTTTTGAGCAAACAAACCGGGTAAAACCATAATATTATCATATTGAGGTCCGCCTATGGCTTGCCCTTGCAATTTTAGAACACCAATAATGTGGACCTTGTGACCGTTTATTTTGATATCTCTACCCACAGGATTTGCTCCTAAAAACAAGTTCATGCCGAGGTTATACCCCAGTATTGCAGTGTTCTTTCCCTGGTTGGTTTCAAAGTTTGTAAAGGTTCGACCGGCAGCCAGTTCCCATTGATTTATTTGAAAAAAATCTCCTATTACGGCAGTTATTTTCACATCAGAAATTTCTTGAAGGGGGCTCTTGGCTTTATTGCTTCCAAACTCAAATGAAAAAGCAGTGTTTTTTACTATGTCTTTGTTACTCTCTCTAGATATTCGCTTGTATTCTTGAATGTCTACATCTGGTCTATTGAGATAGTCCCACCACTGATAATTGCCCCCAAAACCCCATGGCCATTTTTGAATATAAACTATTTTGTCACCCATTTTATCTACGTTGCTCCGTATGTTTTGCTCTAGTGAGTGCGTAGCAGTGAAAATTGCTACTATGCAAAATATACCAATGGTAATACCCAGAACAGAGAGGGTACTGCGTAGTTTGTTCGCTCTTAAAAAATTTAGAGACAGCAGGCTAGACTCCCTAAGTACAGTTGAAAATTTCATACAATATTCTTCAATAGTACGTGATAATATGCGGAGGATTATTTCTTCTCGATTAACGGTGTATTTTTAGATATGATGAGGTGCTTTTAAACTCTTCTTTGTTTAGCTTGATTTAGCTTGTTGAAAAGCTTAGTTTTGCAGCCTTTTTTGCACCATTTATAGCTTATTTATATTAAACATGAAATTATCAGAATTCCACCTCGAGTTAGACCCCAGTAGAGTAGCAAAGACACCACCATTCAACAGAGATGAGTGTAAGCTAATGATAGTAGACAAAGAAGCTAAAACCATTGAGCATAAGATGTTTAAAGACATATTGGAGGAATTTGGCGAAGGCGATGTTATGGTACTGAATAATGCTAAGGTGTTTCCGGCCAGACTCTATGGTAACAAGGAAAAGACTGGAGCTAAAATAGAGGTGTTCTTACTCAGAGAATTGAACCAAGAACTCCGTCTTTGGGACGTTTTGGTCGATCCAGCTCGTAAAATTCGTGTCGGAAATAAACTTTTCTTTGGAGAGGATGAGTTGGTTGCAGAAGTAATCGATAACACAACGAGTCGCGGCCGAACTATACGTTTCTTGTTTGATGGCACTGACGCAGAATTTAAAGGTGTCGTAAATAAACTGGGCCATACGCCTATACCAAAATACTTGGAGCGTGAAGCAACACAAGATGATGCTGAAATGTATCAAACCATATTTGCAGAAAAGGATGGTGCAATAGCGCCGCCAGCAGCAGGCCTTCACTTTACCAAAGCACTAATGATGCGCTTGGAGATAAAAGGAGTGAAATTTGCAAAGGTGAACTTAAATATAGGTCTAGGAGCCTTTAGACCAGTGGAGGTAGAGGATCTTACCAAGCATAAAATGGATAGTGAGCATTTCGTCATACAGCAAGAAGCTGCTGATATGGTGAATGACGCTAAGAAAAATAAAAAACGAGTATTGGCTGTAGGTAGTAGTGTTATGAGAGCTTTAGAAAGTTCTGTTTCAGCATTTGGGGCTTTAAATCCAGATGACAGTTGGACAGATAAATTTATCTTTCCTCCGTATGAACCACGCATAGCTAATGCATACCTTACTAATTTTCATCAACCAAAGTCTACACTGATGATGCTAACATCAGCGTACTTAGACGATCATAAGTTGGCGATGGAGGTATATGAAACTGCAGTGAAAGAAGGATACAATTTTCTTTGTTACGGAGACGCACTCCTCATTAAATAGGACCTTTGCCAAAAATGTGCAAATCCTTTAATGGTTTTTTTTTACCTTCGAATATACAAATATGGAGATTATTTTAATTGGTATAATGATTTTAGGATCTTACCTATTAGGCAGTTTACCCAGCAGTGTTTGGGTGGGTAAGGCATATCATGGAATAGATGTACGTGATTTTGGCAGCGGAAATGCAGGGGCGACCAACACGTTTAGAGTCTTAGGTATACCTATGGGTATCCTGGTTCTTTTCCTAGATATCGTGAAAGGCGTAACCGCGACAAGTCTCATACACTTCATACCATCTGTAGCTCACGGTACAGATCAGTTCATTAACCTTCAATTACTCTTTGGCTTGCTGGCAGTGATTGGGCATATTTTCCCCGTATACGAGAATTTTAAAGGAGGAAAGGGCATAGCTACATTATTCGGTATGTTGATTGGTATTCACTACGTGTTAGCACTGGCATGTGCCGGTTTGTTTGTCCTTGTTTTGCTATCGACAAAATATGTTTCACTGAGCAGCATACTTGCTGCAGTGGCTTTCCCCATACTTACGATTTTTGTCTTTAAGCGAGATGAGCCATTATTCATAGCCTTTGGGATAGCAGCAGCTGTATTGGTAGTGCTCACGCACAAAAAAAATATTACCCGGCTTATAAACGGGATGGAGAGTAAAGCCAACTTATTTGGAAGTAAACCATGATCCAGAATACGAAAACACAAGAACTTGAGGAGTTAGACGTATTAGTAGATGTGGAGCAAGGTGCTGCCATCATTTTGTATAATGATGATTTGAATACTTTTGATCATGTAATTTACTGTCTGATAAAGTACTGCAGGCATACCGCTGAGCAGGCAGAGCAATGTGCGATGCTTGTCCATTACAAAGGAAAGTGCCAGGTGAAAAGTGGTTCAGAAATAGAATTATTGCCTATCTGCAAAGCGCTTACCGAAAAAGGGTTGAGCGCGGTAATAGAAGAAGTTTAGTACTGTTCCTTATCGTTAGGAAAATCGACTGCCTTGACATCTTTTATGTAATGTTGCACAGCACCTTTCATTTCTTCATACAGATTTAGGTATCTACGCAAAAAACGCGGGGAGAATGCTTTAGTAACTCCAAGCATATCATGCAGCACTAGTACTTGACCATCTACGTCACTCCCGGCTCCTATACCTATTACTGGTATGGTCAGGCTAGCAGCTACTTCTTTGGCTAATGTAGCGGGTATTTTTTCAAGTACTAATCCAAAACAACCTGCTTCTTCTAAGAGTTTTGCGTCTGCTATGAGCTTGGCTGCTTCCTCTTCCTCTTTGGCTCGTACGGTGTACGTCCCAAATTTGTAGATGCTCTGAGGAGTAAGTCCCAAGTGCCCCATTACAGGTATTCCCGCAGAGAGTATACGTTTTACTGACTCTATTACTTCGCTGCCACCCTCCAGTTTTACGGAGTGAGCTCCGCTTTCTTTCATAATACGGATTGCACTCTTCAGTGCCTCTGTACTATTACCTTGGTAGCTTCCAAAAGGTAAATCTACTACTACCAATGCCCTGTCTACCGCACGAATGACCGACTGTGCGTGGTATATCATATGGTCTAGTGTAATGGGTAGTGTGCTATCGTGACCTGCCATAACATTACTGGCAGAGTCACCAACTAGGATAACGTCTATTCCGGCATCGTCTACTATCTTGGCATACGAGTAGTCGTAAGCAGTTAGCATACTTATTTTTTCACCTCTATTCTTCATCTCCTGAAGTTGGTGAGTAGTCATTTTCTTGATATCTTTTTTTGCTGTGCTCATTGCAATTATTCTTGTATTTGGAGTAGGTACTTCATGCGTTCTATTTCTCTTAGCAGTACGTCGTTGTCTTCTTTTAATTGAGAATTAGCTTGTATCAGTATCTTGTTGGTTGTAGTGAGTGTGCTGTTTTCGCGTTTAATTTCTGCCAATATAGAGCTCAAATTCAGCACTAAATCCCCATTAGACCCTGCTTCTACATCTTCTTTTAACGACTCTAAATAGGTAAGTCTAATGTTCGCTTTGGTGAGTGCTTTACTCGTAGAATCAAGCTGATTGCTTAAAAATTTGTTGTTGACCGCCAACTCTTTCGTTTTGGTAACAAGGGAGGTATCATAGTTTAGCATACTACGGCATTTGTTTACATCCTTTTCAAGGGTTGCTATTTCCTTTTGTTGTAAATCTATTTTGGTCTTAAACAGGAGTATAACCTCTTCAAATGCAGGGTCGCTTGTTGTGTTTTCTGGGTTCTTGGGGTTTGAGGTTATCGTAGGTAAGGTATTTGTTGACTTACTGAGACAAAATTGATTGACTAAAACTTCGGTACTTGCATTCGCAAATATGCCAACATTACCTTGCCTATATTGTGTGTCATAAATGCTGTAGCTGTAGTTGTCATTGAAATAGATATCAAAGTAACCGTCTTCTAGACGTACCATAATAGTGTTGTCCTTCTTTGTCAGGTTTTTACTCTTCAACCAGCCGTTTGCTTTTGGCGTGCCACTAAGCAGTCGTTTTTCTGTACCGTTTACCTTATAGGCTCGAAAATTTCTTTTAGCATCGATTTCAATAAAAATACCCCCGTTTGTACTGGTTTGCCCGTGCAGAATAAGTCCTCCAGTGCCATTCTTGCTATCTTTACCTATTCGTAAACGGGTAGAAATTTGGTAGGTGGCAAGTGGCTTATCGGTCTTTAAATATGCGACAGATTGTCCTTCATCTTTTAAACGTTTGATGAGATAGTTACCCTCCTCTATAATGGTAAGCTCCAAGGAGTTGTACTTTTCTGGGAAGTTGTAGTTGTTTGATGAGAAATCATCAAAAACCAGGGTGTCACTGAACTTTGTATAAACGTTTTGGCCTTGTGTAAAATGTGTCAGACTTATTATGAGTATAAATGATAGGATTCTCATTTTTATTGTGAAAGTTTGCAAAGCTAATCTAAAAATATGCAAAACACGATTTGGACAAAAGCAGTTCTTTTTATTGGTATACTTGGTCTATTGGGCTGTGACAATGAGCTTGACGTAGCAGCCGACTGGAAAGAGATTGCTATAGTGTATGGTGCTATAAACCCCAGTGTAGATAAAAACTATGTACGTATTCAACGAGCGTATTTAGATGAGACGACAAGTGCTTTAGCTTTTTCAAGCCTAGGAGATTCACTCTATTTTGATAGTTTAGTAGTCTATGTAGATGAATTTCAAAATGGTCAGTTTACGCAACGTATTGACCTGTCTAAGGTAGACGGTAATTTAATCGGAATACCCAAAGACACGGGTGTTTTCTATTCTGATGAGAATATTTTATATGAATTGAATGCTGTTCTCAAAGCTTCATTATTTGCTACAGATTGGTCGTATAGACTCACCATCCAAAATCCGAAAACTGGATATGTAGCCACAGCTACTACTTCGAGTTTAGGAAATATACAAGCCAGAAGCCCAATAAGCCCCACCGGGGGTAGTGTATACATATCTGCTAACAACAATCATGTTGTGCCTGTAATTTTTCAGGAAGCTAAGCATGCTAGAGCCTATAGAGTTGCAATGAATATTGTGGTGGAAGAAACAAAAATTGATAATCCTTCAGAAAAAGAAATTAAGAACCTAGAATGGGTTTTGATAAACTCGGGCAAGACAAAGGAATTGCGTGGTTTTAATGATGCGAACTATAAGGTTCTGTCTGCTGGTTTCTTCGCAACCCTAAAGAGTAACTTGGAGGTAGATAATACAGTGGAGCGTAGACTGGTGAGTTATGACCTCGTTTATTATGGTATTTCTGATGATTTTAATACATTTTTGAGTGTGCTTCAACCCTCAAATACCATTGTCCAGAAAAAACCAGAATTTACCAATATAGACAATGGTCTGGGGATATTTACATCCCGAAATATCACTATTTTCGATAATCGCATTTTTAATGCGACCATACTTCCCGAAATACAATCATCGCCGATTACGGGGGATCTAGGGTTCGTAAAATGATAATTGTGTCGTTTTGTCACATCTGATACAAGCAAACTGACAAATTTCACACATTTTCTTGTTGGCATTGTAGTTGTTTCCTATCAAACAATTAATAATCGAATTTTATACAAATGAGTAAAGTAATAGGAATTGACTTAGGAACAACGAACAGTTGCGTATCCGTTATGGAAGGTAACGAACCCGTAGTAATACCTAACAGTGAAGGTAGAAGAACAACGCCATCTATTGTAGCCTTTATGGACAGTGGTAATGGTGAGAGAAAAGTAGGAGATCCTGCCAAAAGACAAGCAATCACAAACCCGCAAAACACGATAAGTTCTATCAAACGTTTTATGGGTTCTACATTTGATGAGGTTTCTAAAGAAGCCGCTCAAATGCCATATAAGGTTGTCAAAGGGGATAATAACACACCACGTGTGCTTATTGGTGACAGGAAATATACTCCCCAAGAGATTTCTGCCATCATTCTTCAAAAAATGAAGAAAACGGCTGAAGACTATCTTGGTACTGAAGTAACCAGAGCGGTAATTACTGTGCCTGCTTACTTTAATGATAGCCAAAGACAAGCAACGAAGGAAGCTGGCGAAATAGCTGGACTAAAAGTGGAACGTGTAGTAAATGAACCTACTGCCGCGGCATTGGCTTATGGCCTAGAGAAAAAAGACGTAGACCAAAAAATAGCTGTGTATGATCTAGGTGGAGGTACGTTTGATATTTCTGTGCTAGAATTGGGTGATGGTGTTTTTGAAGTGAAATCTACTAATGGTGATACGCACCTTGGGGGTGATGACTTTGATAGAGTAATCATTGATTGGTTGGCAGAAGAATTTAAGGCAGATGAGAACATGGACCTTAGAAAAGATCCAATGGCTCTTCAGCGTTTAAAAGAAGCTGCTGAAAAAGCTAAAATAGAATTGAGTAGCTCTACTCAAACTGAAATTAATCTACCGTACGTTACGGCTACAGATTCAGGACCTAAGCACTTGGTACGTTCACTTACTAGAGCCAAATTTGAGCAATTAGCAGATGATCTTATCAAAAGAAGTATGGAACCGGTGAAACAAGCAATGAAAGACGCTGGTTACACTCCCGCAGATATAGATGAAGTAATATTAGTAGGTGGTAGCACACGTATGCCGCGTATACAAGAAGAAGTAGAGAAATTCTTCGGGAAATCGCCAAGTAAAGGTGTAAATCCAGATGAGGTTGTTGCTATTGGAGCAGCTATTCAGGGTGGTGTACTTACAGGAGAGGTAAAGGATGTACTATTATTAGACGTTACTCCACTATCTTTAGGTATAGAAACTATGGGTGGCGTATCTACCGTGCTTATAGAGTCTAACACTACTATCCCATCCAAGAAGTCTCAAGTATTTTCTACGGCAGCAGACAATCAGCCAAGTGTAGAAATACATATCTTACAAGGAGAGAGAACCATGGCTAAGGACAACAGAACAATTGGTAAATTCCACTTAGATTCAATTCCGCCTGCACCTAGAGGAAGACCTCAGATAGAGGTTACTTTTGATATAGATGCTAATGGAATCTTAAATGTAAGCGCCAAAGACAAAGATACAGGTAAAGAGCAAAACATTAGAATAGAAGCAAGTTCTGGACTAAGCGATGAGGAAATAGACAAAATGCGTAAGGAAGCTGAAGCAAATGCAGACTCTGATAAAGCAGAAAAAGAGAAAATTGATACCCTAAATCAGGCAGATCAGTTAGTATTTACGACAGAAAGTCAACTAAAGGAGTACGGCGATAAAATACCAGAAGAGAAGAAAACAGCTATAGAAGCTGCCGTAGAAGAGCTGAAAAAAGCGCATGCTGAGGCAGATATGGCTGGTATAGAAGCTCATTCTGAGACACTTAATAAGGCGTGGGAAGCGGCAAGCCAAGACATTTATGCGGCACAGCAAGAAGCTGGCGGAGCAGAAGGTGCTGGTGGTCCAGAAGCCAACACAAACGGTGACGCTGCGAAGGATGTAGAAGACGTAGACTTCGAAGAAGTAAAGTAGACTTTGCTACACAAAGAGTGATTTATCCCTAATGAAGGGTCATTCTTACCAATATTTTAAAGGAGCTGCTCATTTGAGTGGCTCCTTTTTTTTATTGAATGTCATTGAATGATAAGAAGTTTAATTCAATAATTGTTGCATTTATAATGCTTTCCGCCTCGAACATAAGCTTATTTGAACACTTCTTTGGTATGCTCTTTTTTGGTTTAAAATATTTACATTTGACTGCGTGAATAACCTTTTTTATACCACATCTGTAACCAACAATACACTCACACTGCAGGAGCAGGAAGCGGTGCATTGTGCTCTTGTGCTACGCAAAAAGGCAGGTGATATCGTCTATGTCATAGATGGAAACGGGAACAAGTATAAGTGTGGTATAGATAAACTGAGTAAACGTGAGGTTGAGTGTACGATACTACATACAGAAACTATAGCTAAATCTGAATTTATCACTATTGCAATAGCTCCTACCAAGAACAGAGATAGACTAGAGTGGATGATAGAAAAATTGGTGGAAATAGGGGTAGAACGTATTGTTCTAATGAAAACTACCCATACAGAACGTACTCGCATCAATATGGATCGTCTCGTAAAAAAAGTAATTTCTGCGGTGAAACAAAGTTTACGATTTTATATGCCAGAGGTGATAGAGTTGGATTATGCCAAAGTACTTCAGTTGGACGCAGATAATAAGTATATTGCTCATTGTTTTGTAGAGAAAGCTAAAGAGGTGTACCAGAGCAATTCGGAAACCAAGCAACTTATTCTAATAGGACCAGAAGGTGATTTTACTGCTGCCGAGGTAGAGCAAGCCATTGCCTCGGGTTTCCTTGGACTAGACCTTGGTAAGTATAGACTACGTACAGAAACTGCAGCAATAGTAGCCGTAAGCAGATTTCAATGAAAATAAATTAAATTCACCCCTCCGAAACAATGAAGAATATTTCTCTTATACTACTGTTGATAATTGGATCTAGTTTCAAGTCAGATTACATGCTAAAAATAGCCAAATTAAAGTATGACGGAGGTGGAGATTGGTATGGTAATCGCACAGCATTATCTAACCTAGCCATGTTTTGCAATGATAATCTAAAAACCAGTATCAACCCTCAGGACGAAGTAGTAGAAGCGGGGAGTGTAGAGATTTTCAACTATCCCTATATCTATATGACTGGACATGGCAATGTGTTGTTCTCCTCTAAAGACGCTTCGAACCTAAGAAAGTATATGATGGCAGGAGGCTTTTTGCATATAGATGATAACTACGGACTAGATAAGTACGTGCGTCCAGAAATGAAGAAGGTCTTTCCAGAGCTTGATTTTGTAGAGTTGCCATTCAATCACCCAATTTATAAACAGAAATATAATTTTCCTAAGGGATTACCCAAAATACACGAACACGACGGTAAACCTGCCCAAGGTTTTGGCTTGATATACAAAGGACGCTTGGTGTGTTTCTATGACTATGAGTGCGATTTGGGCAATGGCTGGGAAGACGAAGGAATATATGACGATAGTGAGGAGAAACGTAGGCAAGCACTAGAGATGGGTGCTAATCTACTTCAGTATGTTTTTAGTCACTAGGGTAAATTAGGAGTCAATAGACTTCACAGACCTAGAATATTGGAAATGGTATTTGAAATCAAGAAATACCAGCGCTTCAAGTGGAGATTTATCTATTTGTACAAAACATATTGAATAGTATTCGTTGTGCCGAAACTGCTTATTTGCCATAGAAACGTTCACCCAAAAGTGGCTGTCAAACGAGAAGCATAAGCAGCAGATAAGGTTTATTAAAGACTACGATTGAGACGCTTCAGCCTTCATTTTATCTGATAATTCCTGACCCAAGTAACCATCTATAAACGAGTGAGCCAAATAGATGAGAGGAGTTAATACAATAGCGATAAATACTTTGTACACGTAATTATTGAGCCCCACTGCTAGGATCAAAGCCCAACTCCAATCTGCCCCAATCTTAAAGGCGACAATAAGTACTACGAAGCTATCTAGCAACTGGCTCACAAGTGTACTACCTGTGGCCCTCAGCCACAGTTTATTCTCTCCAGTGAGGCTTTTTAATTTCTGAAAAACAGCAACATCGAGTACCTGTCCTAATAAAAAGGCAACCAGCGACCCTAGTATTATCCATAAACCTTGTCCAAATATCGTAGCAAAAGCCAATTGAAAATTGGGGACACCCTCAGATATTCTACTGGTAACCCACCAATTGGCGGGTACTAAGTGTATACTCGTATATACCATAGCAAAAGCAAAAACAATAAGGCCTACGGTAAGGTAGGACAAAAACGTAACTCCACGTTTACCAAAATATTCATTGATAATATCAGTTGTTACGAATACTACCGGCCATAGCACAACTCCAGCTGTGAGGTCAAAACTCATCTCCTTACCGAAGAGCATATGCCGTATGGGCTCTATGCCTAATGTGCCTTCTAACGAAAATATTTTAACTCCAATAAATTCTGCCATGAGGGCATTGGTAATAAAAAATCCGCTGATAATTAAGAAAAGTTTACTTTCTTTTTTCGTAAGAATGTTCATTTATGTATCTATTTTGACCAGGTGTGGAAATAATGGTGCACAGATTGCGTAATGTATTTATAACATTGCAACAGTATAAAATGAAATTCGTTTTTAGCATAATAATCACACTTTTAGCATTCGCAGCTTCAGCTCAGGATGCCGTTTCGTATTACAACTCTGGTATAGATAAGTTTGAAGAAGGCAACGTGCTCGGTGCCATCAAAGATTTTGATTCAGCAATAGTAAAGAATTCCAAAATGGCCGAGGCCTATTGGGGTAGGGGTAGTGTGTATGCAGAGATGCAAGAGTTTGATGGAGCACTTAAAGATCTCAATAAGTGTATTGAAATTGATCCCAGTGTTATTGATGCATTTTACAATAGAGCCTACGTTCTTATGGCGATGGGCGAGCAGCAGAAAGCGCTTAATGATTTGAATATGTATTGTTTGATGAAACCTGAGGATATCAATGGATACCTATCTAGATTAGACATATTGGTAAAGAACTCTATGCATGACGAGGCTTTTAAGAATATGGAAACTATAGCTGTTTTAGAGGCTTCTACACCGGGAGAATATGTACAACGTGCTCGTGTCAAGTTTCTGATGAAGGATACGGTAGGGTCTATACTAGACTTAGATGCAGGAATCAATTTAGCTCCTACGTTCATGGAGGCATATTTCCTCAGAGGCAAGTACAACTATGAGTTTGGCTTCTATAACAAGGCAATACAAGACCTTAGCGTTTACTTGCTAAGTAATAAAGAAGACCACGAAGCCTTTGTTATACGTGGAGAGTGTTTTGCACGCCAGAGTGATTTTAGCCTTGCAGCAAAGGACTACACTAAAGCCATAGCGTTAGAAAAAAATAATTCCACCTATTATTTTGATAGAGGTTTTTTTTATATCCAATTAGAGGAGTACGCTAGCGCTCAAAAAGATTTTAAAATGGCCATCTATTTTAATCACAGTGACATTCGCTTAGCCTATTTCAATCTGGGTATAGCAGAGTACAGACTCGGTAACAAAGAAAATGCTTGTACTAATTGGAGAAAGTCAGAAGACTTAGGAATGGATTATATCAACAAGTACTGTCTGTAGTTTCTATTGTTTTAACTCAAATATACCAAACTTACTTACACCCCATTTGGCAAATCGGTATTGAATAGACACCAGCAATACACCTAAGCCATAGATCGAACTACGTTTCAGATTAATGGAGCTGGCATCATCAAAGTACTTAGTGGGGCAAGTCACTTCACCTATTTCAAAATCTGCGAAGAATACCTGAGCGGTCATTTGGTTGTCAAATACAAAGTCATCTGAATTTTTTTCAATGTCTATTTTGTCAAATATTTTGGTATCAAAAGCTCTGTAACCTGTGTGATACTCGCTTAACTTTTGATTAATTAGAATATTTTGGAATAACGTTAAGATTCTGTTGGCTACATATTTGTACCAAGGCATACCGCCTTTTAAAGCTCCCTTGCCCAGAATTCTACTTGCGTATACTGCAGGGAACACACCATTGGCAATGATGCTGCACATGCTTTTCACAAGCAGTGGGGTGTACTGATAATCTGGGTGAACCATAATCACAATGTCAGCGCCTATTTCTATAGCCTTGTGGTAGCAGCTTTTCTGGTTTCCTCCGTAGCCTCTATTGCTATCATGAACAATTACATGATTTACACCAATGCGCTGTGCTAATCCTGCTGTATCGTCCTTACTGGCATCATCCACCAGTATGGTTTCATCCACGATGTCAAAAGGTAATTCATTGTACGTTTTTTCTAATGTTTTTGCTGCATTGTATGCAGGGAAAACAACAACAACTTTTTTTTCGTCTATCATAAGTAAAGTAGGTAATAAACAGCTGCACCAGCAACATAACCAATGATTGCCAACCAGCTTATTTTCTTTAAGTACCACATAAAGTCAATTTTCTCTAAGCCCATGGCTGCAACTCCAGCTGCAGATCCTATAATAAGAGCACTGCCTCCTGTACCCGCACAGTAGGCGAGTAGTTCCCAGAAGTGTCCGTTTGCAGCAAAATCGCCCGTAGGAGCTATGTCGTACATGCCTTGAGCCGCAGCTACAAGAGGTACGTTATCTACTATACTGGAGAGTAATCCAATGACAACATTTATAGAAAATATATTTCCACCAAAGGCAGTATCCAGTGCCATTGCAGCGGTTTTGAGGTGGCCAAACTCCTGAAGCGCGGCTACTGCCATTAGTATTCCCAAGAAAAACAGCACACTTGCAACATCTATTTTTTGCAATACGCTAACCACACTAAGGGATTGTTTGTCTGCTTTGCTTTTGCCTTTATGCATAATCTCGGTTATCGTCCATATAACACCCAGGCTCAGCATCATTCCCATAAAAGGTGGCAGATGTGTAATGGTTTTAAAGAATGGCACAAATACCAACCCCGCTAGTCCCAATATAAATACGGTAAGTCTCTCGCCTGAAGTGGTAGGATTGAGGTAGTGATCTGCAGTTTCTTGCTTTAGAGGGCGTTGAACTTCTCCTTTGAAAGTAAAACTAAGGATAGCCAAAGGCACTAACAGAGCCGCTATACTTGGCACTATGAGATCCATTACTATGTTTGGGACATCTGGCAGTTGCCCTTTTATCCAGAGCATAGTTGTGGTGACGTCTCCTATGGGCGACCAAGCACCACCCGCATTTGCTGCAATGACCACCATGCCAACAAACATCCATCGCGTTTTTTGATCTTTTATAAGTTTGCGAAGCAAAGAAACCATTACAATAGTTGTAGTAAGGTTATCCAACGCTGCAGAGAAAAAGAAGGTAATAATACATATGATCCAGAGCAGTTTGGTTATGTTTTTTGTCTTAATTCTATCTGTAATTACAGCAAAACCCTCATGAGCATCTACGAGCTCCACAATGGTCATGGCTCCCATAAGAAAGAAGAGGATATTTGCAATATCAAACATATGATGATACAAACCACCTGAGCCATCAGAGCCGTGTTCTATGATGTGTGTAATGTCGTGACCTGCGCCACTCAGTGAGAATACATAAATAGCCCAGCACACCATTCCAGTAACCAATGCGCTCGCTGCTTTATCTATCTTAAGAGGGTGTTCTAATGCTATGGCTGCATAGCCCAACACAAAAACAATGATAATTAGTATTGCCATGTTAATCTTATTTCGTTGGCAAAAAAAGGTTTTTTATTTCACTATATAAGGGGATTTCATTCACAATTTTCAGCTCATTTTGTCTTCGCGCAATAAAAAAGTGCTGCAGACCATTGGTAAGCAATACGAAGGGTACATCTTGCAGATGAATATAGCCTGTAGCTTGGTCTATTGCCTTTTGTGTTATTTTTACGCTAGGAGCTTTACACTCGACAAGCAGCTCTGGATGACCATTTTGATCATAGTGCACTGCATCGTATCTTTTTTTACTTTTGGGCAAAACACGTTCTATACTCAATCTACCCGCAGACCATTCATATTTAATTAACTGATGTATAGTATGTTGGCGCACCCATTCTTCGGGAGTGAGCGATACATATTTTTTTCTGACAATATCAAAAATGAGATTTTTACCATTATTGTCAGGTTTTATTTGAAAGTTAAATTTTTCGAAGGTTAATTGCACGTCTTATCGCTTAATAATGGCCAAAGGTACAAGTTCATACAACGATTTCAATGCACTAATGCGGCAGCTCACCAACAACGAGGTTGCTCCAGTATACCTGCTGCAAGGAGAAGAGTACCGTATGCTCGAGCAGTTGCTAGATAAAATAGAACAAGTTGTACTAGACGATACGACCAAGAGTTTCAATCATCATTTATTTTATGGAAGGGAAACTACTACATCAGATATCATGAATGTAGCTCGACGCTTCCCCATGATGGCAGAGAAGCAACTCGTGGTATACAAAGAGGCGCAGTATTGCCGTAATCCAGATGACATCATCGAATACCTCAATAATCCCGTTCCCAGCACTGTATTGGTGTGGTATCATCCAGGAAAAAAAATAGCGGGTAATCGTAAACTAGGTAAAGCGTTTGCTGCCAAGGGTAAAGTTTTCAATGCTGATGCGGTTGATGAACGGCAAGTGACGCAGGTAGTTACCCAATTCATCAAAGATGCAGGCTATGACATAGAGCCCAAACCACTCCATATGCTCGTTGACAACAGCGGGGGCAGATTTAGCGTCATTATCAAGGAGCTGGATAAGGTTTTTAGCAACGTAAAAAAAGGAAATAAGATACGTGAGGAGCACATCGAAAGATATGTAGGTATCAATAAAAACTACAATGTATTTGCCTTGCAAAAAGCGCTTGCAAAAAAACAGCGAGTACAAGCAATGGAGATACTTAATTTTTTTACTTCCAATATTAATAATCATCCTATACCACTTATGGTTGGAGCATTATTTAGTTACTTCAGGAAAGTTGCTATCGTTCAAAGCATGCAGCAGCGAACTGATAAAGAAATAATGAGTGCCGTTGGTATCCCACATTTTGCTATGAATGAATACCGGGAAGCCGCTAACAATTTTAGAGGTAAGAAGATCGTAAAGGCTATAGAGGCCTTGAATGATTGTGATCTGAAATTCAAGGGTATTAAAGAAAATACAGGTGGGCACGCTGCTATTTTTGAAGAAACGGTATTGAAGATATTGACCCTGTAGTAAAAAAGGACACTTGCATTACAAAATATTACACATTAATTAATTAATTTCCCGCCATTAAATCAATAGAAGTAAAATCACATGAAAAAAACATTACTCACTGCCTTAATTTCGGCGCCATTTTTGCTTTTTGCTCAGAATCCTGTTCAAGAACTGCTGGTTAAAAATGCATATTCTGTTAAATCCAGCAAAGAGTCGGTCAAGTACATAAATAACGAGATACCCGATGGACATATCCCTGGAAACAGCAACTTTTCTAGCAAAGCAAAAAAGGATAAAAACTTCAGTAGCGTAGTTTTAGGTAATACCTTCTATGACCTGCAAACAAACGCCAGTCCAGGTAGAAGAATAGTTCTGCATGATGACGGTACAATTAGTGCCGTATGGACTGCTAGCCCAGATGCTGGCACAGGTTATCCCAACAGAGGTAGTGGATACAACTACTTCGATGGCACAAACTGGCTTACTGGTAGAGATAACAAAATAGAAACATCTGGCAGAACAGGATGGCCTTCTATTATGCTACTAGATGACGGTAGAGAAAGGATAATGGCTCATGAGTCGGGTACAGGAGGATTTATTTCAAGTACAAATGCTTCAAAAGGAAGTTCAAGTTTTACAAGCACGGGACCTGTTTTGGATGATAAGTCTGTTGTGAACGTAGATAGAGTTCCAATTTGGAACAGAAGTGTAGCTACGAATGGTAAAGTACACACGATATCCAACTATTGGGCAAGTGAGGATGCCGGTATAGATGTAGTTACGCGGAATGGTATTTCTAGTCCTACTTCTTACAGTAGATGGGATGTTGTAGGGGATACTGCAGATGTAGTTCATATTCTACTTCCGGGCTATGACAGTTCACTTTATACTACTGGTGGAGGTGATGGATATGCTATAGATGCAAGAGATAGCACGGTTGCTATCCTTATCGGTGGTCTTGGAGATCCAGTATCGCTTTGGAAAAGTACAGATAATGGAGAAAATTGGACGTATACAGACGTAGATAATTATGCGTTTAAGGGCTCTAGAGGTCCTGCCACGCTATTTTTAAGTGGAGATACGGTAAATACCAATGATGGATCTGTGGATGTAATGATAGATGGCAACGGTGATGTGCACGCTTTTTGGGGCTTGGGTAGAGTTTTAGGAGCAGTAAGTACTACAGATGCAACTGATACCGTGATTAACTTTTTCCCTGCGCAATCTTCTTTGATGCATTGGAAAGAAGGAGATACTGCAGCAAGAGTTTCAGGTGTAGCCTTTGATCAAAATGGTGACGGTGAATACTTTGTAAATACAGAAACATTCCAAAACTTAGATGCAAGTAATAATGTGCCAAGTGGATTGCTTTCTGCAGCAAGAACTGGTGCCACTTCACTGGTAACTATGCCAAGTGCAAGTTCAGATGCAGACGGAAATTTATTTGTTGTGTATTCTGCTCCTGTAGAAGGGGCTGTTCACTTTTTGAATGCAAACTTTAGAGACATATTCGTTTCGTATTCCACCGATGGAGGAACAACTTGGTTCGGTCCTCAAAATATTACACAAGACGGAAGAGTCGAAAGCAACTTCCCTTGTGCAGCTAAGATGGCGGATGATTTCTTACACGTGATTTGGCAGGAAGATGCAACACCAGGTACACACCTTCAGAACCACTCTGCAGCGGCAGGGTCTCATCCGAACGACATATGTACTATGAACTATGCTGCTGTGCCAGTTTCAGATATTATTAATAACGTTTTAGGTACGGATGTTATAACTAGCGTATCCGATGTAAATAGAGATGCTGAAGTGTTTGTTGTAAGCCAAAATCAACCCAATCCTTTCAGTGGCTCTTCTGAGGTAATCATCTACCTAAGAGACGCCTCTCCACTAACACTTACAGTTACAGATATATTGGGTAACGTACTCAATACAGATGATCTAGGAGTCATGAATAGAGGAAATCATACAGTAACTATAGATGGTGCTAGCCTAAGTGCAGGAATGTATTTTTACACGATATCAGGTAAGCAAAACAGTGTTACAAAAAGAATGCAAGTGAAGTAGGTTTTTAAGAGCCTAAATCACCTGAAATGTGACTTGTGAAAACAAGTCACATTTTTTTTTGAAATAATTGACGAGAGTAAAAAATAAATCTACATTTGCAGCCCTTTAAGTGAGAAGGAAGCGGGCGTGGTGAAATTGGTAGACACGCTAGACTTAGGATCTAGTGCCTCACGGTGTGAAGGTTCGAGTCCTTTCGCCCGCACTGTACGATACAGTATCACAAAACCCTGGTAATACAGGGTTTTGTTTTTTTAGGACCTTTCACTTTTGTAGTAGTAAGAACAAAATAGAAATACGAAACGTATAAACTTCTAACCTTTAACAAAAACATTCCAGATGAACGTAACTTTCGAAAAAAAAGATGATTTAAATGCTCTTATCAGTGTGGTAATTAAAAACGAAGATTATCTAGAGAACATCAAAAAGCAGTTTAAAGACTACCGAAAAAAAGCAAAAATTCCGGGTTTTAGGCCAGGTACTGTGCCGATGGGTATGGTAAAGCAAATGGTAGGTAAGAGTGTGCTTTTTGAGGAGGTTAATAGACTTACATCCGAACACCTATACCAGTATCTCCAAGAAAATAATATAGATATACTTGGTCAGCCAATGACAAGTGTAGAAAAAGATAGTATTACAGATTTCGAAAATTACGGTGATTTTACTTTTCATTTTGATCTCGGTCTTGCACCTGCCGTGGAGCTGAACATATCTATCAAGGACAAACTCACTCGCTTCGAGATAGAGCTCGATAAGAAAGAGGTAGATACGGAGATTAAAAACCTAAGAAGGCAAAATGGTAAGTTAGAAACGATCGATAAGTCAGAAACAGAAAATGACTCCATTGTTCTCAAGATGACGGAGGTAGACAAGAAAGGCGAGCACAAAGATGGAGGAGTCTTTGAGCAGGAAGTAACGGTTTTGCCAGAGGTGGTAAAAAGTAAAAAAGTAAAAAAACAACTGGTAGGGGTTTCTACTGGGGATGAACTAGATATTAATGTATTTGATCTTTTCAATGATAATGAAATGGTGATAGTTCAATCCTTAGGGATTGAAAAAGAAGCTGTAGCAGAACTTAATAAGACGTTTAAAGGAAGCGTGAAGGAAATACGCAGAGTACAGCCAGCAGAATTGAATCAAGAATTTTTTGATTTAGTAATGGGGCCCGATGCAGTGAAAAATGAAAAAGAGTTTGAGGCTAAAATTGAAGAAAATCTTGGTGCATACTATATAGCAGAAGCAGAGAAACAGCTAGAAGCAGAGCTAAATCTATTGCTAGAAGAAAAGCACCCGCTGACGCTTCCGGATGATTTTCTAAAGAGATGGTTGAGCGAAACAAAGCCAGAGACGTATAATTCAGAAAATGTAGATGAGCTCTATGGCACTGAGTCCGTTGTGTTGCGCAAGCAACTCGTACGCGAGAAAATAGCAGAAGAGCAAAATGTTGAAGTAACGGATGAAGATATCAATCAAACTTCCTTCGCATATACGGCACAAATGCTTCGCCAGTATGGATTGAATAACCCGGACCCAGCAATGATTCAAAATTTTGAAGCAAAAAATAGAGAAGATAAAGGCTATCTGATGCGTATACGGGACGTAGTGGTCGATAAAAAAGTGTTAGATAAGGTCAAGGAGCTGGTTACCATCAAAGGCAAAAAGCTGCATGTAGACAAGTTCTACGATGAGGTAAAGAAGTTTAACGAAAAGGTTTCTAAGTAAACTAAATGAAAAAACCACTCGATTCATCGAGTGGTTTTTTTTTGAAATCAGATTTACAAACGATTTGTTTTACATTTGACACCAAGATAAAAGTTATGGATTACGGAAAAGAATTTAGAAAATACGCAATAAAACATCACGGAATAAGTAGTACCAAAGTAGATCACTACATCGGTAGCTCTATCCATGCACCCCAAGATATGACACGAACGGTCATAGAAGAACGCCAGATGCCATTCAGAGAGGTAGACGTATTCTCACGACTAATGGCAGATAGGATTATCTTTCTGGGTACAGGAATAGACGACTACATAGCCAATGTGATACAAGCGCAACTTTTATTTTTAGAAAGTTCAGACGCAAAGCGTGACATACAAATATATATAAACAGTCCTGGAGGAAGTGTTTATGCCGGTTTAGGCATATACGATACAATGCAGTATATAGCTCCAGACGTAGCCACTATTTGTACAGGTATAGCGGCTAGTATGGGTGCTGTTTTGATGTGCTCCGGTACCAAAGGCAAGAGAACAGCTCTGAAGCATAGTAGAGTGATGATACACCAACCACTAGGCGGTACTTCTGGTCAAGCTACAGATATGGAAATCACTGTAAAAGAGATTATGAAGTTAAAAAAAGAGCTTTATGATATCATAGCAAATCACAGTGGACAGAAATATGCTAAAGTAGCGAAAGACAGTGAACGCGATTACTGGATGACGGCACAAGAAGCTAAAGAATACGGAATGCTAGACGAAGTGCTAGAAAGAAAAGCAAAATAAGATTTGGCAAAAAAGAATATGAAACTGAGTTGTTCGTTTTGTGGTAGAAGTAAAGAAGAGGTAGGTCTTCTTATTTCGGGTATAGATGCTCATATATGTGAGGATTGCATCCATCAAGGAAACGAAATAGTGGTGAATGAAAATGGAGGCACAAAATCACAAGAAGTAAGTGCCGGATTCAAACTGCGTAAACCCAGAGAAATAAAAAAACTACTGGATGAGTACGTTATTGGCCAAGATCAAGCAAAACGTACACTAAGTGTAGCAGTATATAACCACTACAAGCGCCTTCAGTTCAAAAAAAGTGAGGATGGCGTTGAGATTGAAAAATCTAATTTATTGCTCATTGGAGAAACAGGAACAGGTAAGACATTACTTGCCAAGACACTAGCTCGTTCACTTGAAGTACCCTTTTGTATTGCAGATGCCACAGTACTGACAGAGGCTGGATATGTAGGAGAAGATGTAGAAAGTATAATCTCTCGCCTATACCAATCTGCAGATTATAACAAAGAAGCTACAGAGCGTGGTATTATTTATATTGATGAAATAGATAAGATTGCTCGTAAGAGCGATAACCCAAGTATCACTCGCGATGTGAGTGGTGAAGGTGTACAACAAGGCCTGCTCAAAATATTAGAAGGTACTGTTGCCAATGTAGCTCCTCAAGGAGGTAGAAAGCACCCAGATCAAAAAATGGTACAGATCGATACCAAGAATATCTTATTTATCTGTGGTGGAGCATTTGATGGTATAGAAAAAATAATCTCACGGAGACTGCAAGCTAATTCACTGGGTTTTAAATCTTCGGGAGATGAGTCAGCAGAAATACAGCATTACCTACAATATGCTATTCCCACTGATGTAAAACAATTTGGTTTAATTCCGGAGATAATTGGTCGTGTGCCTATTCTTACTGCACTGATGCCCTTGGATGCTAAAGCATTGAAGTCGATACTGATAGAACCTAAAAATGCGCTCATTCGACAGTATGAGGCACTATTTGCTATGGAGGATATACAACTGACCATCAACGATAGTGTGATAGATTATATCGTAGAGAAAGCGCTTGAGTTTAAGCTTGGAGCTCGTGGTCTACGATCTATTTGTGAAGCTATATTGGCAGATCATATGTATGAGGCTCCGTCTAACGATGGAGTTAAAGAAGTGAATATTGGCATTGCAGACGCTGAAAAAATGCTTCAAAAACTGAAGTTGAACGCGGCATAACTGCACGTTTCAATTCCCTTTCATAAGAGGTTGGTGTGAGATGTTCAGAGAATTAGGTTTGTACTACCCAAAAATTTTACTTGCTTTGAAAGAAATATATGGGATACATATTCAAGAAAAATGATCCAAAGGTCATAAAAGCATGGACTTTTTATGACTGGGCTAATTCGGTTTATAATCTAATTATATCTACAGCGATATTTCCTATTTTTTATGGTGAGGTTACCAAAACAAAAGATGCTGATGGAAATGTTATTTCTGAGATGGTGACGTTCTTCGGTAGAGAATTTGTAAATACAGAGCTTTATTCTTATATCTATTCCGCTTCATTTTTTCTAATTGTTTTATTGGTTCCTGTACTTTCAGGTATAGCAGATTTTATGGGTACCAAGAAGCGATTTATGCAATTTTTTTGCTACCTGGGTGCACTTGGATGTGCATCGCTATTCTATTTTGATAAGGACACTTTAGAAATAAGTATGCTCTCCGTTTTTATGGCTAGTGTTGGTTTTTGGGGGAGTTTGGTCTTCTATAATTCATTCTTATTAGAAATCGCTGACAAAGACCAACACGATAAAATAAGTGCGCAAGGTTTTTCTCTTGGATATATTGGTAGTGTTTCCCTATTAGTAACCATACTTTTGTTAAATGGTGTCGTAGGAATGCCAGTTAAATATGGTTTCTTGATGGTAGCCGTTTGGTGGGTTGGCTTTGCTCAGTACACCTATTACTATTTGCCCAGTAGCAGTCACTACGCTAAGCGAGAAAAACAACATAACATCATTTGGTACGGATACCGAGAGCTGCGAAAGGTTTGGACAGAGTTGAAGCAACATCCAAGAGTGAAATGGTTCTTAGGGAGCTATTTTACCTATAACATGGGCGTACAGACCATAATGCTACTCGCCGTACTTTTTGCAAGCAAAGAGATAGATTGGGTGCCCGGTGGAGAATGGTGGCAAACAAAGGAGACAGGACTTATTGTGAGCATTATCATCATACAGCTCATTGCAATTGCAGGGGCGTACATTTTGTCGAATCTTTCTGCCAAGATAGGTAATTTGCGTACGTTAATGCTTGCAACCCTAATTTGGATCATCTGTACAGTAATTGCATATTTCATACATCTACCAACAGAATTTTATGTTTTAGCCACTTTAGTAGGTTTTGTAATGGGTGGTATACAATCTCTCAGCAGAAGCACCTATTCTAAATTGCTCCCACCTACAGAAGACCATGCATCTTACTTTAGTTTCTTTGATGTGATGGAAAAAGTTGGACTCATTTTTGGTCCGTTGATGTTTGGGTTCTTGGAAGGAATGTTTGGCGATATGCGTAAGTCAGTGTTAATGCTCATGGTGTTCTTCATCATTGGATTTTTTCTGCTAATGAAAACAAGAAGCGTAGAGCGAAATGGGAGTGCAGCTACTGTATAAATGTTAAAAAAATATCTCGGTGACTTAGCTTTTATGCAGGTACTCAACCTGCTTGTAAAACCTATATGGATACTGGTTATAGATGCAGCAGTGCAAGAAGCACTACCACAAGCAGTTTATGGCAATTACTTTGCGTTATTCAATACAAGTTTGTTGTTTTTCATCGTGCTTGACCTTGGTCTTAATAATTTCAATATTACCGAAGTAGCGCAAGACAATAGAAAAATACGCTCACTTACGGGCAGTATTGTTGGTCTAAAAATAGTACTCGCGGTACTGTATATTGTCATTATAATTGGTGTAGGAGCGGTGCTTGGTTATTCTGAAAAGGAATTTGGATTGCTACTCATACTAGGTGCCATACAGGTAGTTACGTCACTCAATCAATTCTTTAGAAGCATTGTGGCAAGTTTGCAGCGATTCAAATTAGACGGTATCTTTATGGTGCTAGACCGGGTGTTGGTTATTCTCTTCGTTGGCGTGTTGTTATGGTCCAATATCCCACAGCTTTCTTTAACCATTTATAAATTTGCATACGCCCAACTTTTTAGTTTGTTGCTTGTACTATTGAGTCTGCTTGTGTTTCTGAGAGGTCATTTAGCTCATATCTCTATTTCTTTCAAGTGGGATACTATTTTTCCAATTCTTAAAAAATCATGGCCGTTTGCTCTACTCGTAACACTAATGGGACTCTATACCTACATAGATGGTGTTATGCTAAAAGAATTGATAGGAGATGCAGAAGCAGGTGTATATGCACTGGGTTATCGATTTTATTTTGCTTTACTAATGTTTGCATCAGTTTTTAGTGGAGTTTTACTTCCCCTGTTTAGTAAAAACCTAGAAAACATAAAAATAATACGAACGATAAGCGGTTTTACCTCACGATTACTAGTTTTTGGTGGTATTGTAGCTTCTCTAATAGCAGTTGTTTATGCACTGGAAATACTAAAATTTATCAATCCAGGCAAAGCAAATAAGGACTCAGCAGAGGTGCTTATTATTTTGCTTATTGGTTTTATTGGTTCATCCCTTACACTAGTATACGGCGCTCTTCTTACAGCAAGCAAAGAGCTAACATGGTTAAATAGGTTTGCTGCATTTACTTTGGTTGTTAATCTACTGCTAAATAGTATTCTTATCCCTGAATACCAAGCTCAAGGTGCAGCTATCGCTACGATGGTGAGCCAGCTGTTATTTGGTTGTGTGTGTTTTGTGATAAGCCTTAAAAAATATAACTTGAACATAACATTACACGGGCTTTTACCCCGCGCAGTAGGAGTGGTATTTTTAACGCTAATAATTTTATTTGGACAACAATATACCCAAAATATTAGCGTTCACATGACTATGATTGCTGTCGCAGTTTTGTGTTCGGCTTATTTATTTAACCTTTACAGCGTTAAAGATCTAAAGTCTTTGCTTAAGAAATAACGGAATTATGCGTAATCATTTACATTTGCGCACCACAACCAATTCTACTGAATGAACCAAAAAAAAGAATTTGATTTTAATTTTATCGATGTAGTGTCTATGGTATGGAAGTACCGTAAGCAGTTGCTTATTATTACACTTTCTACCGCTATTCTATCGGCTATATTTTCATCACCATTTTTCATCACACCGAAATATGAGTCTGAGGTAATTTTTTACCCCACTACAATTAACTCTATTGGTAATGCCATGTTTACAGACTTGACCCAACGGCAGGCAGATCCATTGGCTTTTGGAGAAGAGGAAGAGGCAGAAAATGCATTACAACTTCTTAATTCGTCTGCTTTACAGGGTCGTATTGTAAGAAATTTTGATCTAATAAACCACTACGATATAGATGTAAACGACGGTAGTCCACAAACAGATCTAGGTCGAGAGATGGAAAGTAATATCAAGTTCAGTAGAACACGCCATCTAGCGGTGGCGATCAATGTACTAGACGAAGATCCAATAAAAGCAGCAGAAATCGCAAATGGAATAGGGGCTTTGTATGATAGTGTGAAAACAGAAATACAACGACAAGTATCCCTAGAAGCACTTGCCATTATTCAAGATGAGTTCAAAGGCAAAGAAAAAGAAGTGTTTGGACTGCGTCAAAAACTGCAAGGCTTGGGTAAAAAAGGGATCACTAATTACGAAGAACAGTCTAGAGCAATAGCAGAGGAGCTATACAAAGTGCCAGCTAATTCTGCTACAGGTAGAAGATTGCAAGCTGTACAGGACAAGTTAGCAGCTTATGCAGGAGAATTCACCTACTTGAATGAAACACTTATACTCGAGCTTGAAAGCTTGAGTAAGCTGCGTAAGCGATATGAAAAAGCAAAGGTAGACGTTGAAAAAACGCTTCCTCAAAAATTTATTCTAACCAGTGCCTCGCCAGCCGAGAAAAAAACATATCCTGTACGTTGGCTTATCGTACTTCTAATGACAGGTGCGGCAGGTTTCTTTGGTGTGCTAGTTTTGCTAGTCATGCAACAATTGGGCAAGCTCAAAAAATAGAAACGTGGATTTGTCTTTGGACATAAAACGTTTGTATACCAGTGCAGGAGTCTTTTTTATCTACTGCATGGCTGCCGTCTACTTTGAGGTTTATATAGCAATGGCATTGCCCGTTGTATTATTACTTGCATGGGTGGCAATCACTAAACCAAAATACATTTTATACTTTTTAGCATTTGCTACTCCGCTCTCTGTACACCTTCTCGATGAGCGTTACAGTTCTGTCAATCTCAGCTTGCCTACGGAACCACTCATAATATTCCTATTTATTGGGGTATTACTCAAAATGCTCAAGAGTAAAAAACTGGTAGTTCCAGAAGTAACTATTTTGTTGAGCGTACTAATACTAGCAGACTTTTCTTGGATGACTATAACGGCTATTACAAGCACAATGCCCATTATATCAGCTAAGTACGTACTGATGAAAAGTTGGTATATTGGTATTTTTTACTTCTTACTTACACGCTATTTTAGAAATGAATCTGTGGCCAAGAAATTTATCTGGAGTTTCATAGTAGCTGTCGTTATACTCAGCCTGTACACCTTAGTTGTTCACGCTGGAGGTGGCTTTACTAGAGCATATGCATATACTGCAATGCGTCCTTTCTTACCAGATCATGGTATGTATGCAGCTTGCATATCTTTTGTAGTTCCGGTCTTATTTGTCTTTACTATCCACGGTAGACAAATGGGGTATACCTCTGTTATGCGTGTCGCGTGCTTAGTGTTATTCTTATTTATGGTATTGGCGGTTGCCATGTCATTTACACGGGCGTCATGGCTAAGTTTAGTGATTAGTTTAGTACTCTATTTAGTGTTTTTACTGAAGATACAATTCAAACAGTTAATACTCTTTATGATGTTAGCATTGGGTGGTATTCTGGCCAATATGGATTACCTGCTTACAGACCTTTCACGAAATAAAAACGAAAGTGATGACAACATAGAAAATCACCTGCAAAGCGTGGGCAATGTATCGAGTGATCCGAGTAATCTGGAGCGACTCAATAGATGGGGCAGCGGAGTGCGCATGTGGGAAGAAAAGCCAATAATGGGCTGGGGACCGGGAACATATACGTTTCAATATGGACAGTTTCAGTTGCCACACGAGATGACTATCATTAGCACCAATGCAGGAGAGCTGGGAGGAATACACTCAGAGTATCTCCGCCCTTTAGCCGAAAGCGGTTTTCTCGGTACTGTTTTTCTCGTTTTGATTGTAATAGCGGTGTTTAGTATTGCGTTTAAGCATCAACGGGTACTGAGCGGTAGTACGCGTTACCTGAGTATGGCCGTCTTCCTTGGACTTGTCACCTATTTTGCACATGGTGTGCTAAATAACTATACCGAGTTTGATAAAATAGCAGTACCCTTGTATAGCTTCATGGCAGTGCTTACGGCCATAGAACTCAATCTAAGCCATGCTAAAAAAGATAGCCAAGAATAGACTCGGAATATTTGGGTTAGTGTTCATAGCACTATTGGTCTTGTTGTCTGTTTTAGGATATTTGATTACGCCAGATGCTACTCCCAAAGCCAATGATATATACCTGGAGATTGCCTTGCAGAAACCGGGTTTCTCCGTAGATATGCTGTGTACCAGTGAAAAGAAGGATATTGAACACGTTTCTTTCTTTACTAAGTTGATAAGTGGAGAACAGGCCTTATACGCGTTTGTGCCTATATCCAAAGTACGTGGGGACAGCTTTGCTGTTTTTTCAAAAAATGGCTTGTTAAACTGGCAAGTATCCTCTAGGGCAATACAGTTGTCAGACATTTCGCATAGAACCTATTGGCTAGGAACAGACCGTTACGGACGCGATGTTCTCAGCAGGATAATAATAGGAGCTAGGGTATCACTCTTGGTTGGTTTTATGTCCGTACTTCTTACATTGCTCATAGGCACTACTTTGGGCTTACTTAGTGGATACTTTGGTGGTTGGGTAGATAGTATTATACTTTGGCTTATCAATGTAGTGTGGAGCCTTCCGAGTCTACTCATAGCTATTGCAATCAGTTTTGCTTTTCAAGAAAAAGGCTTGTACCAAGTTTTTTTAGCCATAGGCCTGAGTATGTGGGTAGAGCTTGCACGTATTGTCCGAGGTCAGGTTTTGCAGATCAAAGAGATGGAGTACATCCAAGCTGCTAAGGTTTTAGGGTTTGGTAATATTCGTATACTGTTTAAGCATATTTTGCCCAATATAATGGCACCTATTATTGTAGTCTGTGCGGCAAACTTTGCTAGTGCAATTTTGCTGGAGGCAGGCCTTAGTTTCTTGGGTCTTGGTGTGCAAGCACCCATGCCAAGCTGGGGCAGTATGATAAAAGAACACTACAACTATATTGTCTTTGATGCAGCATATTTAGCGATCATTCCAGGTGTTTGTATTATGCTACTGGTGATGTCCTTCAATTTTTTGGGAAATGCCCTCAGAGATGCGTTGGATGCAAATATGAAATAGGGTTACTGCCTTCACAGTTGCCTTAGTATTCCCTTTTTTAGTAGACTATGTTACTGCATTATGGCCACTTTCTTGTGGTAAACAGTATCGGGTGTTTTAAAGGTAAGGATATACGAACCAACAGGATGTGCTGAAGAGTTGAAAGAAATGGTCTGCTTACCAGATGCAAGAATTCCTGCGTAAAGTATTTCCACTTCTCTGCCGTTTAGATCAGTTAATTGTATGCTTACTGCATTTGTGGTCGGGTTTATGAACGATATGTTTGTTTTGCCAAATGCAGGATTTGGGTGGACTTGTAGATGGATGGAATTAGCGTCTGTTCTGTATATACTGTTTGTGCTACTATTTTTTAGTGTAAAATCTGCTACAAGCGGTAAGTGGTCCGAGGCTATGAGTACATCACTCGATTGTAGATCATATTGAGCAAGTTCAAATGAAGACATTCCAGGGGTAAATAGTGAGTATGTGTTGTCTAGATCTAAGTTAGAACCGCTGTAGAGTATATAATCCAATCTCCCGGGGCTGAAAGCACTGCTTTCTGAATACCAAGAGTAGGAGAAAGGTACGCCCGTAGTGTACGGTTTACAGTCTATTAAGTTGTTGCCATCCCAGTCAGGTGTAAAGTCTGGACCGTACGATGCTTCATCGGATATGTCTCCAAAGAGCAGTGTTTGCAGTTGTGCTCCATCACCCACAAAATTCATATCGCCTACTATCATTATGAGTGCTCCCTCTTCTAACGGAATAGGACCTTTTCCCTCTTTTGCTTCCCGTACAAACTGCATGATTTGGTCTACCTCTATTTGTCTTCCAGCGTCATTGGTACAGCAAGGTGGGTGAGCTACTACGAATAGCATATCTTTTTCTGTATCGGGCAAGTCAATCAAAAATGCAGCATTCCCAGAACTGCTTACTCCTGCTATAGGTGCACTTTTGGTAATAGGATACCTACTTATGGCGTGACAGTCAGGTTCCTCCCCAGCAAAATACCATTGTTCGTTTGCCGCCGATGGCAACATAGATTCTACTTGTGCTGCTACTTGCTGCGATGTGTTGTCGTATATTTCTTGAAAACCAATGATATCAGGCTGAATTGCTTGCAATATTCTGGTGTACGATGGAACTCTATCAGCTGTAAAAAAACCGTCTCGTTCCACGTTGTAGGATAAAATACGGATGTCGGACTTAGTCGGCTTGTTAAAAGCGTAACTGGGAAGGGGCAATTGTTGATCCCCCGAAATAGTATATGCTAATCCACCGCTGGCAGATGGTGCCTGGTCTCCGTTAGAAGTATTGTCTTTGAATAATACGGTAATAGCACTACCCATGGTGATGCTACTACCCCCCGAATTAAAGGTCCGTTTTATAGCAATCTCAAATCTATTCGAAGAGGTTGTAGGAGCTGTAATCATACCAATATCTGCGTGGCGAATACGGGCCCCATTATACGAGCCGGATCGATCTCCGAAAGCATAGGTAAGCTCGGCACCAATGCCGTTAATGGAAGAGCCCGTATTGGCATTGTTATCGATATCAATGTATAGGGCAATGTCATTGTTATCTTGTAGGTTGATTGTGCTTCCAACTTCTACAGAAAAGAATATAAATTCTCTATCGTTAAATACCTTTACCTTACCGAAGTCTATGCCTGAATTACCTCCATCTCCAGAAGCATCAGTATCCAGCACTGGTTGTGTTAACCAGTCCTCAAAAAATCCATCAACGAGTATGCGGCTCTGGGCATTTAAGGTAGTAGAGAATAAAAGAAGGGAAATGAGAAAAAGTTGTTTTAATGTGTTGATTTGACCTATCATTCGAAATGCAAATTTAAGGTAATATGGCAGATTCTGTTGTTCTATAAAACCGCTTAGGTTTTACTCAAATACCTTTGTTTTGACACCTTTTCATTTGTTACTACTTCTAGCTTTGAATGACCTTACTATCAAAATAATACTACTGAGATATTGCCCTAGTTAAATGCTATATCATACCACGGCATACTAAAGTCCAAAATATGTGTATCCCAAGTAGTAAAAACGGTAAGTATAGCTTTGAATTACAGGTTGATTTCTCCTTCGTATACTCTCACTGCTGGTCCACAGAGGTATATGTTTTCAAAGGTCTTTTGTTTCTTCTCAAAGGTTACTGTGAGTGGTCCTCCCTTTGTTTGAATCTTTTGTGATACCTTTTTTAGCGTACTTTCTTTTTCGAGGTAGTGTGCTATGGCTGCTGCTGTGACCCCTGTACCACAACTTAAGGTTTCATCTTCAACACCCCGCTCATAGGTACGTATGTAGAGTATTCCATTACGCGCTTCAAGGTAATTGACGTTTATCCCAGTCTCGCTAAATGTGTCGTTATACCGAATAGCGTGTGCTGCTGTGATTAGATCTAGCTCATCTATCGCTTCTGTATAGGCAATGTAGTGCGGAGATCCTGTATTTAGGATGTATCCTTCGTCTTCTACCAGTACCATGTCTACATCATGCATTTGTAAGCGAACTTCTTCACCTTCTATTATGGCGGTATGTTTACCGTCATTCGAGTTGAATAGGCATTTGTCTTCTGTCCAGCCAAGATACTTTGCATGCATTACGGCACATCTACTACCGTTTCCGCAAAAACTCTCTGTACCATCTGCGTTATAGTACATCATATCAAAATCTACGGATTCATTTTTTTTCAGTACGATAAGGCCATCTGCTCCTACACCATACTTGCGGTCACAAAGTTTAATAATTTGGGCAGTTGAGACTTCGTATATATCACTGGTGATAATAAAATCATTTCCAGTTCCTTGGTATTTATAAAATGTTATTTTTTCACTCATTGAGTACTTTAAGTAAGGTGGGGTTGGTTACTTGTATTAAGCGATTATGCTTGGCGTTATTTTCTAAAAAATATTGTTCTCCACCTATTTTGATATACAGTCTGCTATCTAGCTCTAAAAACTGAAGAGTTGCTAGTTGGTCCACGCCGTATAGTTTTAGCTGGTTGCCGTTATATTGATAACCTGTATAGTTTACAACACTCTGCCAATATTCTACCACTAGGTCTTTTACGGCAATGCCCCTTACTTGGACAGAATCATTTTTGGCGTCAATTTTTTTGTCTTGGGTTATTTGCTTATCAATGGATTGAGGTGTTAATTCCTCCGTGGCATTAGCTCTATTTCCTTGGTTCAAGGCAGCAGCATATACAGTGTAAGTCTTCTTACCAAGTAATTCATCACTACGTACGATAAGATCAGCGTCCTTGATTTCAGCTTGTTCTGTTACAGAAGTAGCCTCTGTTGCTACTCTTGGCTTTTCATTTACAGTATATCGGTCTTCTTCGACCGACATATCATCTGCAAAGTCAAATGCCATAGATTCTTCTACCGTATCTGTGTAATCAATATTTGAATTGTAATCTTCTATTGACTCTGTTTCAGGTTCTACTTCCAGAATTGGTATAGGTTCTACTATAGCAAGTGTCTGTGTATCTATTTGTTTGATCTCTTTGGGTACTATCTCTGGCTTTGCTATGGCAGTGTCTGATGCACTAATTTCGGCTACTGTTAGCGGTATTTTTTGCTCTTTTTGCACTGTGTCTTTATTTTCTTTCTGTGATAAAGGAGCTAGCGAGAAAATAGCAACGGCTATAAGAGCTATCGCCGCTGCCGAGGCGAGAGTGATTCTCATTTTTGGATGCAGCGTATTTGCTGTTGTCTTGTTTAATTCTTCTGTTATGAATGATTTTAGTTCTTTTTGCCTTGCTATTTCTACTGCTTTAATTAAGCTTTTTTGAGTGGCTAAAGCCTCTCGCATAGAAGCATCGTTCTTCAAATCAATTTTAAATTTATCCAATGCGCGACCTTTAAGCTTCCCACTTAGGAAACTATCTAACATATGGTATGTCTCTTCATTTACATTCACAATAGGTCTTCTTTTTTGTACTGACTTATTACGGTAGCTTGTAGCTTTTTAAAGCACTGATATTTTTTACTTTTTACCGTGTTAGCATTGGCATAGTTCAACTTACTTGCAATTTGCTTTGTACTCAATCCATCAAAGTAAAAGTAAAACAGCAGCCTGCGGCAGGTTTCGTCCATTTGTTCTACGAGGGATACAATAATATTTTGGTCCATATCTAGATGCATCTCATCTTTATGATGTTCTAGATGATTGGCTTCGTCTACTAGTTTAAATTTTGTACGCTTCTTTAGCTCTTTGAACCATAAATTTTTGGCAATAGCCATAATGTACGTGCTGAGTTTGCTTTGCAGTAAAAAGTTTGGCTTGTTGGTATTTTTCCATACCGCAATGACCGTATCCTGCAGTATATCATCTGCAGCATTCTCGTCTCCACTGTTTTTTATCACAAAATTTTTCACCATTTGATAATGCTGTTTATAGAGATATACAAGCATTTGCTCATCTCCTTGTTTTATATTATCCAGTACGGTATGGTCTGCTATTTTACCTATGCCGAACATTTTATAGATGGTTAATACACGTTAATCGAGAAAGGTGAATAGCAGATAACGAAAGTAGTGCTTCAGCCGTTGAATAGAGGTTCGATATGTGTGCAACAAGGTTGATGTAGCAAATTTAGTGAATAATATCAGTCTTTGTTAATACCTATTTAGTTATTCTTGGAATAAGAATTGCATACTATTGAACGTATTATAATTGAGATAAAAAATATGAGCATTAAAAAAGTATTAGGAATTTTAGGTATTGCTATCCTCGGGGGATTGGTAGCCTTGGGAGTGAATCGTTTATTCGTAAGTAATGATACCCCAGCAAGTTTTACGCAGCACGAGACGGCAAAGTTTACGCTAGCTGAAAAATTGGCAGATATGCCAGATTTGGATTTTGTCTCAGTGGCAGGTGTGAGTACACCCGCAGTAGTTCACATTAAAAGTACAATGCAGAGTGTCTCTAGTTCTCGGCAGGGTCTAAATCCTTTCGAAGATTTTTTTGGACCAGATTTTAGGCAACAGCCACGCGGGCCTCAGCAGAGCACAGGTTCAGGCGTTATCATAAACAAAAGTGGGTATATCGTAACCAATAATCATGTAGTAGATAATGCCGCTAAAATAGAGGTTGTTCTCAATGATAAACGTACGTATGTGGCAGAAATAATGGGAGTAGACCCAGAGACAGACTTAGCCTTACTGAAGATAGAGGAAGATAATTTACCTTTTCTTAATTTAGGGAATAGTGACGAACTAAAAGTAGGAGAGTGGGTGGTTGCAGTTGGTAATCCATTTAACCTTACAAGTACAGTAACAGCAGGTATAGTGAGTGCCAAAGGTAGAAGTATAAATCTGCTACGTCAGCGTGGCGGGGAGTATGCCATAGAGAATTTTATACAAACAGATGCAGCCGTAAATCCAGGTAATAGTGGTGGAGCTTTAGTGAATACCAGGGGCGAGTTAATAGGCATTAATACAGCTATTGCTTCTCAGACTGGTTCGTACTCGGGATATTCTTTTGCTATTCCTATTAACTTAGCCAAGAAAATAATTGCAGATTTAAAAGATTATGGTGAGGTAAAAAGAGCTATACTGGGTGTGCGTATTCAAGATATTACGCAAGAGTTAGCAGACGAGAAAGGTCTCAAAAATTTGGCAGGGGTGTATATCCCAGCGGTAGTTGAAGACGGTAGTGCAGATAAGGCAGGTGTAAAAGAAGGCGATGTTATTCTTAAAATAAATGGAATAAAAGTGAATAAGTCCTCTGACCTACAGGAGCAAATAAGTAAGTATCATCCTGGAGATAAAGTAGAAATATCAATCATGCGAGATGGTAAAGGTACGGAGATAACGGCCACCTTATTATCTAAAGGGGGAGAAAACGAGATAACCAACGAAGTGAAGCGAGAAGAGTTGCATGTACTTGGTGCTGAGATAGAGAATCTGAGTAGAGATGAACGTTTGGACCTAAAAATAAAACATGGAGTGAAGATAACTAAGCTTGGTAGTGGTCAAATGAAGAGTAAAGGGATACCGACAGGCTTTGTAATAACGCACATCGATAAAACGCCAATGTATACCACTCAGGACATAGAGAATGCGTTGAAAGATAAGTCTGGTTCTGTGCTTATAGACGGTGTAACTAACGATGGAAAAAAAGAAGCCTACGCCATCCGATTGGACTAGTGCTATGTTTTTATTAGTATTGGATTTAAGGTTCCCCTTGCTTTAGCACGGGGAATTGTTGTTTATAGGTTATTACACGAATAGTTTGTCCGTCATCACTGAGGTGAAAAGGTTTTACGTCCTTCTTTTTTTTTCTAAAGATAATTTAGGTGCAAGTCTAGAGTAAACTATACTTCAAAACCATTCCAGGTTTCAAACTTCCATATTTCGAGAATTTGGTCTAGGTGTAGCGTGTATGGAGCATAGGCGCTATTAGTGCTTACTAGTGTGAGGCTTTGTTCGCCTTTTATCTTGTTGTACAGGCGTTTAAAAACGATTCCTTCGTCCTTGGTGACTACAATGTAGTTGTCTCCATCTTTTATGTCGTGCCAGTCTTGCAGGTAGCTAGCCGTTACCCAGGATCCCTCACTCACCGGAGGCATACTATCTCCTTTTATCTGAAAACTACGGTACGTTCTGTTTTTGGGTAGAAAGGGCAGTTTAAATTTGGGTAAGTCTTTAATGAACTCAGGATCGGAGTATCCACCAGTATATCCTGCTTGCGCCTTCATGCTTACGATTTCTATATTTTCTTCCTCATTAGCATCTACACTTACGGTGAGTAGACGTAGTTTTCTGCCACGTACATCTGCCTCACTACCTTTTAGTATTTGTGTGAGTTTGAAATGAGTTAACTTGCTTAAATCATGGCGAACAAGGCCATCTAATGTGACATTAAAATAGTCTGCAATGTCTATCTGAATATCAAAAGGAGGTTGTACTCCTCGTTCGTAACTATTTAGTTTTGAGCGTGTAAGGTCTAAAGAGTCGGCTAGATCTTGCTGTGACAGTCCTTTCTGAGTACGGAGCAGTTTGATGTTTTTATCGAAATACATATTGGGTACAAATGTAGATTAAAAAATTATCTTTAATAGGATAATAATATTGTCATTTTAAAAATAGTTGCCTTTTTTTTAGTTGATTCACGAAAAGAAAGATAGGCGTTGTTGATAGCTAGTTGATTTACTGTGCATTAAAATATAGAATATCTACAGTAAATTATTTGTCCGCGTGTTGATTAACCTTTTAATTATCAATACTTTTGCACAGAACCATAAATAAGCACGATTAGAAGCAACCCATATGGGAATATTTAATTTTTTTACGCAAGAGTTAGCCATAGACTTAGGTACGGCAAACACACTTATAATTTATAAAGATAAGTTGGTAGTAGATGAGCCGTCTATTATAGCTATAAACAGAACCAATAAAGAGGTTCTTGCTATTGGTTCTGAGGCCCAAAAAATGCATGGTAAAACGCACGAAGACATCAAAACGATTCGCCCACTTAAAGATGGTGTAATTGCAGATTTTGAGGCGGCTGAGCAAATGATAAGTGGTTTTATCAAAATGATAAATACCAAAGGAACATTTGGTACACCACAATTGCGTATGGTCATATGTATACCGAGTGGTATAACACAAGTAGAAAAACGTGCAGTAAAAGAAAGTGCTGAGCGCAGTGGAGGAAAAGAAGTATATATGATTCCAGAACCAATGGCAGCAGCAATTGGTATAGGTATAGACGTAACCGAGCCTATGGGGAATATGATTATTGATATAGGAGGTGGTACCACTGAGATTGCAGTAATTGCACTTTCTGGTATTGTGTCTGATGAATCTATACGTGTAGCTGGAGATGATTTTACAACTGATATTATTGAGTACATGCGTAGACAGCATAATCTTATGATAGGTGAGCGTACTGCAGAGTATATTAAGGTGGAAGTAGGAGCTGCACTTCCAGATCTGGAAAACCCACCAGAAGATTATCCAGTGAACGGGAGGGACCTTATGACTGGTATTCCGAAGCAGATAATGGTTTCTTACTCCGAGATAGCACTTGCCCTTGATAAATCTATTTCTAAAATAGAGGAAGCTGTTATGAAAGCACTAGAGCTTACCCCACCAGAACTTTCTGCAGATATATATCAAACAGGATTGTACCTGACTGGTGGAGGTGCATTACTAAGAGGATTAGACAGACGTATCAGTAGCAAAACTAAGCTACCAGTTTATGTTGCAGAAGATCCGCTTAGAGCTGTGGTAAGAGGTACAGCCATTGCCCTTAGAGATACCAAGACCTATAAGACTATACTCTCATCTAGCTAATGCAACGCCTGCTTGCGTTCATAGAGCAAAACGTACACCTCATACTTTTTGTAGTATTACAAGCGGTATGCGGCTTTCTTATGTTCTATCTCAATCCGTATCAGCAAGCAACATTTACGCACGGTGCAGCCGGACTTACAGCCTCCACAAATCAACTTACTACAAACGTTACCCAATACTTAGATCTGAAAAATCAGAATATAAAGCTACAAGATCAAGTTGCAGATCAGTTTCGCAGTTCGTCTCTAGCAGCATTTCATTTTTTAGAGGATACGCTTACCATAAGGGATTCTAATCGCGTAGCTTTATTCGATATAGTACCCGTTCAAGTGGTATACAATACAGCAAACAAAGGAGAGAATATATTTGTGATAAATAAAGGAAGTAACCATGGTATAAAACGTAATATGGGCGTAATATCACCAGAAGGTGTTGCTGGGATAGTATTGACAACAAGTGCCAGGTATAGTTCGGTAATGTCACTGCTAAATCTTAATCTCAGCCTTACGCCAAATATTAATGGAACAGAATATTATATGCCCATAAAATGGGAGAACAAGGGTGTCAATATCTTGCGATTAAAAGGCATTAACAAACTGGAAGAAATAGCCATAGGGGATAGGGTAAAAACAGGCAGCTCAACCGTTCTGTTTCCAAAAGGAATTCATATAGGAACGATCACTAAGCTTACAACTAAACCCTCTAGTCAGTACTTTGATTTAGAGATAAATACCGCTACTGATTTTAGGAAACTGAACTATGCGTATGTGGTTATTAATAAAGACATTAACCCAATAGAATCGCTCATAGGAAATGTGGATTAGGATTGTATACTGGCTACTTATAGTGACTTTTCAAGTATTAGTGCTTAACCACCTTGACTTTTCAGCATTTGTGATACCGCAAATATTCATCATCTTACTGATATCGATGCCGTTAGGATGGAGCAAGATGACGCAAGTGAGTGCAGGTTTTGGACTTGGTATTCTAGCAGACTTGTTTGTAAGTACCCCAGGGATACACGCTTCCGCTTGTTTATGGCTCGTATTACTGCGCATAGGGATACTTAATACCCAAGACATAAAACAACAAATAGCAAGTAAAATGGACTATGATGTTAAGTCTGTTGGTCTTAATTCCTTCTTGTATTCCTCCACTATTCTTGTCTTTTTTTACCATTTTTATATTTTTTGGATTCAAAATATTGGCTCATTGCAATGGAGTAATTATGTCCTGACTTCAATGATTAGTTCTGTACTAGCGATCACGCTTATTTGGATACTACAGTATCTTACCTTTCAACATAAATCATGAATAAGCTGCGGTCAAAATACATCTACTTTGCAGTTGTACTTATTGGGTTTATTTATATCCTCCGCCTCTTTCAGATACAGGTATTGGACGATAAATACGTCAATATAGCAGAAAGAATATCGCTCAGGAAACAAACAGTGTATCCTCAGCGGGGTCTTATTTTTGATCGGAATAAAAAACTTATTGTATACAATGACCCCGTGTATGATCTCATGGTATCTGTACCTATAAGACTAAAGGGAATAGATACAGCAGCATTTTGCCAACTTTTACAGATAGAAAGAGAAGAATTTGATACACGCCTTGCTAAAGCAAAAAGAGCATCTTATCGTGGAAAATCCGTTTTTCAAAAGAACATTACCAATCTGATCTACGCTCGTGTTCAAGAAAGGCTATTTGAGTTTAATGGTTTCTTTTTTGAGATACGACAAGATAGAAACTACAAGTACAACAGTGCGGCTCACCTACTGGGATATTTAGGAGAAGTTAATAGAAATGAGCTCAAGGCTCAATCCGAAGTATATTACGAGCAAGGAGATTTTAATGGAAAAAAAGGTGTAGAACGTTTTTATGAAAATGAGCTGAGAGGTGTCAAAGGAGAGGAGTATTTTTATGTAGACAAGTTTGGAGTAGCCCGTGGCTCATACAAAGAGGGAAAATTAGATAGAGAAGCAATAGATGGGAATAATTTACTCCTGAGTATAGATATAGCATTACAGCAATATGGTGAGAAACTATTGGATAATAAAATGGGTAGTGTTGTAGCTATAGAACCACAAACGGGAGAAATTCTAGCCCTCATTTCCAGTCCATTCTATAATCCTGAAAAGTTCAATATTCAGAATAGAGGTAAGTTTTATAATATGGCTATTAATGATCCTACTAAGCCTATTTTTAATAGAGCAGTAAGTGCTCCGTACCCTCCGGGAAGTACATTTAAACCGGTGATGGCATTGCTAGGAATAGAAGATGGAGCCATTTCTAAAAACACACATTTTGGTTGCCAAGGGTACTATAGACTGGGTAGAAGAATAATAAAGTGCCATGGTCATACATTTAGCACGAGCCTACAAAGAAGTATAGCTAGTAGTTGCAATACATATTATTGTAATACATTCAAAAATATGATGCAGCTAGAGAAGTATAAGAATACAGAGGCTGCATATAATAGTTGGCAAACCTACTTGCGTAGTTTTGGTATCGGAAATAAACTCGGTATAGACATAAGTGGAGAATATAGAGGCTGGTTGAAAGATGCTGCATTTTATGATAAAATGCACGGTGCTGGCCGCTGGAATTATGCGCGAATTATATCCCTTTCTTTTGGGCAGGGAGAGCTTGGCCTTACTCCTCTTCAGATAGCTAATATAGCTGCTTCTATAGCCAATAAGGGCTACTACTATACACCACATGTTGTCCGTCAGTTAGAAAATATGGAAAGCATTCCAGAGAAGTATTTGGTAAAGAATTATACCATGATATCACCTGATAATTTTGACCCAGTGATAGAGGGTATGCAAGAGGTTACTATTTCGGGTACCGCTGCTCATATTGCTATTCCCGGGATTAATATCGCAGGCAAAACAGGTACGGTACAAAATCCGCATGGCAAAAATCACTCTGCATACATGGCTTTTGCTCCTGTGGAAAATCCAAAAATAGCCATTGCAGTAGTAGTCGAGGAAGCAGGATATGGTTCAGCTTGGGCGGCACCCATTGCTCATCTTATGATTGAGCGTTACTTGATGGGAGATAGCATTGGTCCGAGTGCCAGAGAATACTTGGAAAAAAAAATGATTGATAGTGATTTAATACCCTACAAGTATAAAAGCTCTAGAAACAAATCGTTGTATGGAAAGTAAAAGTAGGATCGATATACTAAGCCTTATCCTATTTGTAGCAATAGCAGCTTTAGGAGTAGCTAGCGTTTATTCTGCTACTTATGAGTTAGGAGCAGAATCTATATTGGAAGGTAGAAGCGGCAAGCAGCTTATGTGGTTTGGCGTTTCAGCAGCTATTGGAGTAATCATTTTCTTACTCAATGCAAACTTCTTTGAGTTTTTTAGCATGTACTTTTATGTTGCACTCATGTTACTCTTGGTGGTAGTTCTAGGTATTGGCTCAGATATAAATGGAGCACGCTCTTGGATAAAAATAGGATCGATAAGTATACAGCCGTCTGAGTTTGCAAAATATGGCACTGCCTTTGCCGTGTCTACGCTGCTCAGTAGTATAGATTTTTCTTGGAATAAGGGTAAAGATCTTATAAAAATTGCTGCAGTTATACTGCTTCCAATGGGGCTAATCATACTGCAAGGAGATACAGGATCAGCACTAGTCTTTCTTAGTTTCTTTTTGGTATTTTATCGTGAGGGTCTTACACCAGCTATCATCGTTATTGGTCTTGTGGCTGTTATTATTTTTGTGCTTACACTCATGTTTACTTCTATGTACTTTAGTGGCGGAGTAGTTGTACTTTTTCTTATTTTTTATGCATTCACCTATAGTAATAAAAAGCTACTAATACCTAGTCTGAGAATTTTAGGAATTGTAGTGCTTTTTAGCTTAAGTGTTCAGTTCTTGTTTGATAATGTGCTGCAAAAGCACCAGCAAAAACGTATTCAGGTTACACTAAACCTAATAGAAGACAACCAAGGCGCAGGGTATAATGTAAATCAAAGTAAAATTGCCATTGGCTCAGGTGGAGCCTCGGGTAAAGGTTTTTTAAATGGTTCTCATACGAAAGGTAATTTTATCCCAGAGCAAGAGACAGATTTTATTTTCTGTACCATTGGTGAGGAAGGTGGATGGGTATACAGCACACTGACTATCGGCTTATTTATGGCCTTCATTCTCAGACTATATCATTTAGGAAATAGAGCCAAGAAAAAATTTAAACGCATATTTATATGCTCTCTCGCATCCATTATTTTCTTTCATGTCATAGTGAATGTGGGAATGACAATAGGCTTAATGCCTGTTATAGGCATACCGCTACCCTTAATTTCTTATGGAGGTTCATCTGTATTGGCCTTTTGTATTTTTATTCTTACTGCCCTCAAAATGGACGCTTCTAGAGACGGAGACTTAGTATCAACATACGCATGACAAGAGTACATCAACTCACATATGGTCCCTTTGGGGAAAACACGTATATCATTGTAGATCAAGAAAATAATGCTTTGGTTATTGATCCAGGGATGTATTATCCGGAGGAAAATGCTAGAATATTTGAGTATCTCAATGCTCAGCAAATAAAACCAACTCGACTTATACTTACGCACGCTCATTTAGACCATGTCTTTGGAGTAAATTGGTTTCACACTCATCATAATCTAACTCCAGAATTACATAGAGCAGAGAAAGTGGTATACGATAGCGCACAGGCTGTTGCTATGCAGTATGGCCTTCGTATGGAGCCTTTGGTTTCCCCCAAGGTTGGCTTGGTAGAAGGAGAAGTAATAGCGTTTGGTGGTGCTACATTCAAAATTCTGTTTGCCCCAGGACATTCACCTGGGAGCGTTTGTTTTTATAATGAAAAAGAGAAATACGTTATAGGTGGAGATGTTCTCTTTCAAGGAAGCATTGGTAGAACAGATTTGCCCGGAGGAGATTTTGATACACTCATTAGAAGCATCAGAACGCAATTATTTACATTGCCAGATGAAGTCATAGTCTATAGTGGTCACGGACCGGTTACTACTATTGGCCAAGAAAAGATAAGTAACCCTTTTTTACACGATTAATCAGCCTCTACTTCGTAGAAATAAAAAAAGACCAATCAAGTGATTGGTCTTTTTTTGTATTGAGGTCGTTGCTATTTACTTTTGATCTTTGAAAGCGTCTATGTCAAACAAAAGACTGAAACGGATAGTGTTTTGTAGTGGGTGCCTGTTGGTGAATGGTTGTAAATAAGCGGCATCAATTTGGAACACCTTGTATTTTAAACCAGCACCAAATGTAGCGTACTTACGTGCTCCTTTTGTTTCTGCCTCGTGAAAGTATCCTGCTCTGAGAGCAAACTGCTTAGCATACCAATACTCAGCACCTACAGATATAGTAAATTCTCTGAGTTCCTCTTGGAAACCTCCTGGGGCATCCCCAAAAGACGAGAGCATTCCTTGGATTAGTGGTCCATCATCTATAACTCTACCTGTTATTATGTCATTGTTGTCGCCGTCTTGAACGCGATTACCATTGCTATCTAATTGGAATGTATATTGGGGGGTAGGTACTAAAAGTTTGTTGAAATCAAATCCAAATCCTATTTCGTTGTACTCATCCAATTGTGTTTTCCAGAACGTACCTAGTCGCAGGTTTACAGGGATAAAATCTCTGTTTGCCTCTGTAGTATACGTTATCTTATTTCCAATGTTGCTTATGTTTCCCCCTATGGTGAAGTCAAAATCTTTGCCACCTATTTTAGTATCATTCATATAGGTCATGGAGATATCTCCAGCACCGGCAAGTCCGGCCTTAATCTGTGCAGCACTAGTTCCTGCACTACCTCTTGCCAAGTTAGAGTAGATAAATCTCAATGCTATACCCAGTGATAGGTTATTCGAAAGTTTACGAGCATACGCACCATCCACAGCAAATTCTACTGGCTCAGCAATCCCCTGTGGTGTGCCTACAGCATCTGTAAATTGTATCTCGCCAAGAGTGAAGTAACGCAATGAGGCTGCAACTGTACTTTTGTCATCTATTCGTTTGTAACCACTCATATAGTAAAACCATATGTCTGGTACCAGTTGGCGAAGCCAAGGAGCAGCAGAAATAGATAGTCCTGCATCATCTTCTATAAATGCAAGTTTGGAGGGGTTCCAGTGAATAGAGTTTGCATCTGCAGATGTTGCCACTCCTAAATCTCCCATTGCGGCAGCTCTAGAGTCAGGCGATATAAGTAGAAACGGTGCTGCAGTGGTTATAACATTACGTTGTCCGAGCAAGTCTTTATTGGTGTTTACCGATTGAGCGTTTACAACTTTGAGTGTGCAAATTGCTGCGAATAGAACTAGATATTTTTTCAATGTTTTTGGGTTTGAGAACAAATGTATGATTAATTTTTTTTCGATCACTTTATGATATAAAGTTTTTCTGTTTTTGAGTTTGTGGTGCCGTCTTCAGCTCTTACGCTGAGGGAATAAAGGTACACTCCACGGCCTAAAGGATCACCATAGTCATCGCGACCATCCCATGCGATGGATTGAGAGTGAGCGGGTGAATTTGGTATTTCGTGTATCATGCTTTTTATAACCTTACCGGTAATACTCATTATACTTAAGCTTACAACTAAGTTTTGTCCGGATTTATTGTGGTCAAAGTGGAAGTTAGTAGATGAGGTAAAAGGATTTGGGTAATTAAGTAGATTATTTACTTGCACGCCTTCATCGTCAGCTACTTCAAATTCTGTATACGCATCCGCAGAGTTATTGTATACATCCCAAACTTTAAGACTGAGGGTATGCCTACCTATCGGTAATTCTTCAAAGGGATATTCTATTCTACCTGCTTGGTAGCTATTTAGATTTGGTTTGTAGTAGTCGTTGAGAATAATTGTTTTTTCGGCATCTGTACCTTTATCCAGTATTGCCGTCATCTCTCGTCCTATCCCACTACCAATAGTATTTATACCATTACTATCACTCAATTGAGCAAGAAGGAGTGGGGTAAAAGATGTGGCTCCTCCAAACACCCAAGACTCATCGTCAATGAATAATTCGAGCTCATCAAACTTATTATCTATCAGGCTACTATCAGATGTGCCACCAATGAGATAGTTGAGTTCTGTACCTCCAGCGTGCTCTAGCCCATCTGCAGCGTAATACGACAATTTGCCATGGCCTATGTTGTATGCAATATCCTTTGGTACAACAAACTGGAATTTGAATTTACCATTCACAGCACTTACTGTACCCTTATATGTGATTCTGTTTTGTTCTTGGAACTCAATTGGATAGCTATCTGCATCATTCCCAAATGTTTTGTAGGTTGACGGCTTATCATAAAAAGTGGGAAATACTTCTCCATTAAAATCAGTGATAATTTGATTTGAGTTATCACGAATCTCTCCCTCTATGGTCACAAGTTCTAGCGCGTTCAATGTATCGTGCACTACACTCGTAGTATCGGTAAAGAGCGCTGCGGGTACATTATTGATAGCAGATGTTACTACTTTATGTTCTGGATATAAAAGACGCATTGCAGGATCTGCTAGTAAAATAAAACACCGTTTATTGGTACTCTCTCTATCGTCAGCATTTCGCATCGCTTTGTATGCATCGCCTAGTGTTGGTAATTTACCATTTTGAGCACGCAGTAGATTTCCATTGACCAGCTGGGTGTTTAGTTGGGTATTTTGACCTATGTACACTACACGAGTAGTAGCGAGCATTCCCACCGCCCCTCCATTGGGGTTCAGAAGCATTAGCTCTCCTGGAGACTCAATCTCTAGATTATCTATTTTTGCAAGCTCACAACTTGCTGTTATATAGAAAGATAGCTTGTCATAATTGTCCCAAGCCATAATTTCCGGTCGCGTGACAACACGCTCGTGAGCCATCCCGTTTTCGCCTCCGTGACCAACGTAGTTAAAAATGAGCGTGCCTTGATTGCTTATCATTTTTGTCACTTCCTCGTTTACTTGAGGATATTTGTTACCACTACCAAAAGAAACTTGCTCGTAAGCATCCATCCATATTTTTTTGATGTTGAACTCCGGACTTTCAAATTGGATGGCTTTGGTCATACTCTCAGAAGGACCAATATGTTGGTTATTATTTTCATCATCTGCCAAGAAGGTTATCGTATTTATCCATTTCCCTCTGCTAGAAGCGCTGTGGTAGTGTAAGATTTTATCTACCAATATTTTTGCTTCACTGCTGTTGCTAGCAGGAAGCCGACCAACCCCTATATCTAATACTTCGTCTCGAGAGTTTAACCCCCAGAAGCCTTCGTTGCTATCTAATATGGCGTAGTAGTCGTCTGAGCAGTATGAGGAGGGAGGGAAGTTGCTCTCAAAACTTTGGTAAGTAGGTACTACGTTTGTGTTGTTTGTTTCCACGTTTTTGTAGTCATAACTAGCATCTCCAAACAGAAGTATATACTTCAGTGTACGTACAGCTTCTGGTAAGTGACCACGGTCATATATTAACTTCGCAAAATCCCTTATCCCAGTTACATCTTGTGTACCGCTCGAGAATTCATTGTAAATTTGTTTGGTTGTAAAAACCGATACAAATAGACCATTATCCCGATGAAAATCAGCTAGTCTATTTGCCTGACCTAATAAATCTTCACGCGTTACTATGAGGTAGTCTATATCCTTGGTAGCATGCAAGTTCTGGTTTGGAACTTTTTCTATATACTCAGGTGTTTTGCAGTTTGCAGGTTGAAAAAGGATGAACTCTGGCGGTGATGAAGCATTAACATTCTCAGCAGTAAAAGCAACGCCAGATCCTTCGGCAAAGGTGGCTTGTATACTGGGGATGTTTTGGGTACTAATGCCCCAAATCTCGTATCCAGAAGCATACGGAGACAAACTATACTGTATGTTACCTCCAAATCCATTACTTTGAGTTCTAATTATTTGTTGGGCTTCAAATGTGCCGAGTCTTCGTGGGACAGTGATTACAAAGTAATCAATCCATGCGGCAGCTTCATTAAGCGTTTTTTGGTAGTTGTAAATTAGGCTAATGCTATTGCTAGACGTAATGCGGCTTCTCACTGTAGATATTGCATTAGATCCAAATATTGCATCGTAATCTCCTTTCACGGTATTGTACCCAATAGTGGCAGCATTACTATCATTTAAAACAATACGCATACTGCTATTAAAACCTGTCAAGGAGCGAGCCATAGTCTCAGTATTCAATATTAATTTTTTTCCAGGAACTACTCCATCAACACTGTAATCAAAGGGTTTTGTGGTGTTTATTTGCATCTTGTCGCCCCACCATTTTCTTCCTGACTTTATATGATTCTCTGCGTTTTCTTCGTGATAAATAAGATGGTCATACTCGGTGATGGTATTATTTGCAACTAGACTTTGACCGCTCGATTTGGTGGTTATTCGCTTACCTGGACCCATGTCCCAGTTCAAGTAGTAATATGATGCTACATCAAAATCGTGCCCTTCAGCGGCGTAGCTAGCAGAGCTTACTTGATAAAAAAGTCTATTAGGGCCGGATGCGAACCACAAAAAGTAATCATCTTCATCCATCTTATTATTGTTGTTGTTGTCTACCGCTTTCAGGGCATTTTCTTGGAGGTCTTCAGTTCTCTCCTCGCTAATAGGCTCTGGGAGCATCGTGCCACCGTTCCCGTATACTCTAAAGTCTGACATAGATATGCTGCTTGGGTCGCTTCCCATTGCGCGTATGAAGCTCGCATCTATTTTAAAGATCCCATCCTGAGTTATGCGTATTTTGTAAAAATCGCCACTGGTCAAAACGGACTCATAGGTTTGATCTTTTTTGGTCTTAGGGTTCTGAAATTTTGAAAGGTCATGAGGAATCGTTTGTATGTCCCATTCAAACGAGGTAAGATATTCTGTTTTACTCCCATTATTTCGAATGGGAGTAAGTATTATTCTTAAATACGGAACGCCATTGTCCGTAGTCATCAGCTGTTCTATAGTATACTCGTTTTTGAGATAATCATGAAGAGAAGTTTCCCCAGAAATGGTACTGGTAGTATTTTTTATTTGGGCAGAAATAACCCGTTGAGAACTAAGGTTTATTTTGGTGGATATATAGGGTATGTTGTATGCGTAGTCTTCCGTGTTTTGTGCAAAACACTCTTCACACATATATGGAGATATTATTTGCTCTGACCCAGACGTAGGATTTTGTCCCACATTTTCAGCTACATCCCAAGACAAATTTATTTTATCTGACTGAGCTAGAATCTTTTGATTAAGGCCCAAAGAAGCAGTCAAGAGTAAGAAATATATCTTTGATTTTATGGCCATACTTAATTTTGCTATTTGTGTTTTGATAAGACTTTAACAATTCTAACCATATAAAGTCTGATTTTATTGTAAATTTCTGACATAAATTCAAAAGTGACACAATAATTATATTTTGTGGATGTATCGTAATAAAAATTCTATCTTTGTTGATTATAGACGAGAAGAGAAATGAGAAAAATAAAAACTACTATTTTTTTGATGATGAGTGTGGTCGCTTCATTGCATGTTCAGGCTCAAGATCCTGAATTTACGCAATTCTATGCTGCTCCCATATATACAAACCCAGCAATGGCTGGTACTGGAGCGTGCGGAGGAGGAGGAAGAGCAGTACTAAACTATAGAAATCAATGGCCATCTCTCCCAGGTACGTTCATAACAACAAGCGCTAGCTACGACCAACACTTTGATAAGATTGGTGGAGGTGTTTCGCTAATGATATTAGATGATAGAGCGGGAGAAGGGCTGCTTCGAAGCCAAAGCGTATCTGCCGGATATGCGTTTCAATTGCCAGTTACCAAAAAATTTACAATGCGTTTTGGAATAGAAGGCCAATACGGTCAGCGCAGTATAGACTGGGAACGTCTGCGTTTCGAAGATCAGATAGATCCAAGCGCTGGTTTTGTGAATCCAACAAGTGAGCCATTCGTAAGAGACCCTGTCAACTATGCAAATTTTGCCACAGGAATTCTAGGATACACAGAGAGATTTTATGCCGGTGTAGCTGTGCATAATCTTATCGAACCAGTTCAGTCATTCTTTTCTGACCCTACAGCAATCATACCACGCAGATATACAGTACACAGTGGTGTTGTTATTCCCTTAGACGGTCGTAGAAATCCGGAAAGTACAATTTCGCCTAATGTTTTGTTTATGCTTCAAAACAAGTTTACACAAATGAATATTGGTTTTTACTATAATAAAGGTCCATTGGTGACAGGTTTATGGTTCAGACAAACATTTGGTGATTTTACTAACTCAGATGCACTAATAGCGTTGGTTGGATTCAGAAAAGATAAATTCAAATTTGGATATAGTTTTGATTTGACTGTTTCGGATGCAAGATCTGCAGCGCCAGTAAGTCACGAAATATCTGCCGGAATAGAGTGGTGTGCAAAGAGGCCAAGCAGAAAGTACCGCAAGATCTCTTGCCCCGATTTTTAATTGAGCTTTGAAAAATGTATCATTGCACAATATTATCAACTCAATTACAGTTAATTACTTAAGGTTTTAAAAATATTATGAGGTTTAATAAATTCACAATAGGCTTGCTTACTATGGCTCTAATGACTACAGTTGCCTGCAAAAAGGAGAAGTCCTCTAGCACAGGATGGGGTTACAATGATTCCAAGTGGGGAGGTTTTGAAAAGCATGAATACGCAGGACAAGAAACAGGTCCTGGTCTTGTGCTTGTACATGGTGGAGCTTTCACCATGGGTTCATCTGAGCAAGATGTTACTCACACGCACAACAACATTGAAAGAAAAGTTTCTATACCATCTTTTTATATGGATCAAACTGAAGTTACGAATAGTCATTACCGTGAATATGTGTACTGGTTGAAAAGAGTTTATCTAGATTACCCCGAGGTAGCGATAAATGCTTTGCCAGACACGAATACATGGAGATCTAGATTGTCGTACAATGAGCCTTACGTTGAGTTGTACTATCGTCACCCAGCTTACCAAGACTATCCTGTTGTAGGTGTGAATTGGCAACAAGCTACTGCGTATGCAGCCTGGAGGTCTGATCGTGTAAATGAGATGATCCTAATCCGAGAAGGTATCTTGGAACCAGATCCAGATCAAATTAATGAAGCTAACTTCAACACGCAAGCTTATTATGTAGGACAGTCTGATGGACTTACTCTAGGTAAGCACCAAATGAAGGACTACAAAATAAAAAAAGGAGGTATTCGCCAAGTAAGAATGGAAGATGGTATCATGTTGCCAAAGTATAGACTACCAACAGAAGCGGAGTGGGAATATGCTGCTGTTGCAAACGTTGGTGCATCTACTTACGAAAACATAAATAACAAAAAGATTTATTCTTGGGAAGGTTTAACTGTACGATATAGTGGCGGTAATGAACAGGATAGAGGTCTTATATATGGCAACATTAAAAGAGGGAAAGGTGATCAAGCGGGTATCGCAAACCGTTTAAATGATGGTGCACTAATCACTGCTCCAGTTGCTTCTTATTGGCCGAATGATGCTGGGCTATACAACATGAGTGGAAACGTTTCGGAGTGGGTTATGGATGTCTATCGTCCACTAACCTTGGAAGATATGAATGATTTCAATTCTTTCCGTGGTAACGTGTTCGATAAAGTAAGTTTAGACGTAGATGGAATAGTAGATCTGAAAGACAGTCTTGGTAGAATCGTTTACGTAGAGGTAACAGAGGAAGAAAATGTAGGACGTAGAAACTACAAGAGAGCAGATAATATGGGTTACTTGGATGAGGAGACATATATGGACGGTGAGCAAGGGTATGAATATAGTGTGAGTACGCTAGTAGACAATCAAGCTCGCGTATACAAAGGTGGATCTTGGAATGATCGCATCTACTGGGCTTCTCCAGGAACACGTCGTTTCTTAGACGAGCAACAATCTACATCTACGTTAGGGTTCCGTTGTGCAATGCACAGGGTTGGAGCACCTTAGTAGTAAAGTTATCGGCAAATACGCTGAGCGACAAAAAGATAATATAAATCCCGATCACGAAAGTGGTTGGGATTTTTTAGTGGTTTAGGTGCAATAGCATCTTTGTCCCTTCTCATTGTTCTGTACTAAATTATTTGTGCTCTCACGCAAACAATACAAAAAAAAACACCGCCGTGAGGCAGTGTTTTAAATTCAGTTTAACACTAATTAATTGGTAACAGTCCGGCGTGGTGCTAGACTAGCAGTACTCTTTGTATACTTCTTGTAAGTGACTCGAAATTATCTCTGCACTGCGCCCTTCTATGTGGTGACGCTCTACAAAATGAACTAATTCGCCATTTTTGAAAACACCAATACTTGGGCTACTGGGTGGGTAAGGTAGTAAGTGCTCTCTTGCAGCAGTTACAGCCTCTGCATCTACACCTGCAAACACAGTGTACAGATTTTGTGGTTGTTTTTCTCCTCCTAGAGAAGCTACCGCACCTGGTCTACAAGTACCAGCTGCACATCCACATACACTATTTATAACAAGCAATGAAGTCCCTTCTGTGCTTGCTAGAGCTTTGTTCACTTGTTCAGCATCTTTTAGCTCGGTGAAACCATTATTTGTTAAATCAGCTCGCATTGGAGCAACTAATTCTTCTGGATACATAGTATTATTTTATTGTTTCTTGCAAATATGCAACAAACTAGATGATTGGTTTGTTTAAGAAGTATTAAATTTGCACCGTTAATTAAAAGTAATGACAACACAATCAATGAGTAACTACAAAGTAAAAGACATTTCGCTAGCAGACTGGGGAAGAAAAGAGATCAATATTGCAGAAGCAGAGATGCCTGGACTAATGTCCTTGAGAGAAGAATTTGGCGAGAGCAAACCATTGGCGGGTGCTCGTATTGCAGGATGTCTTCACATGACTATTCAAACTGCGGTACTTATAGAAACGTTGCAAGCGTTAGGAGCTGAAGTGACTTGGAGTAGCTGTAATATATTTTCTACGCAAGATCAAGCTGCTGCTGCTATTGCAGCTGCAGGAACAGCTGTATATGCATGGAAAGGAATGAACGAAGAAGAGTTTGACTGGTGCATAGAGCAAACGCTAAAAGGTTTCGAAGGGGGCAAAGCACTCAATATGATATTAGATGATGGAGGAGATTTGACCAACATGGTTTTAGACAGATACCCCGAGTTAGTAGGAGACATCAGAGGAATCTCTGAGGAGACAACTACAGGTGTACTAAGACTATATGATAGAATGAAGGCGGGTACATTGCCACTTCCTGCTATCAACATCAATGATTCTGTTACTAAATCTAAATTTGACAATAAATATGGATGTAAGGAATCTGCTGTAGATGCTATAAGAAGAGCTACAGATGTAATGATAGCTGGGAAAGTAGCAGTAGTAGCAGGATACGGAGACGTAGGAAAAGGTACTGCAGCATCACTTGC